>Ga0193723_1000891_pt1 | contig 11701 bp, 11 predicted proteins | sample H2m2metaG_FD_143042 | JGI IMG/M metagenome (GOLD analysis project Ga0193723, IMG submission 143042) | Soil microbial communities from a riparian zone of the East river system, Colorado, United States - H2m2 | ecosystem: Environmental > Terrestrial > Soil > Riparian zone | place: USA: East River... | reverse complement strand
TCTGCATGGACTACCAACCAGGGTCTCGTCGTCCAGAGCACCGCTGTGCACAGTGGGTCCCACGCTGCAGAGGCCAACTCCGCAGGCGCTGCGACCTATGCTCGTGACACGTTCGGTAGCACCTATTCGGGCCTTTATCTCCGCACGTATTTCCTAGTCAAGGCGCCACCGTCCAGCACCGTCAACCTGGTCGGCTACAGGACCTCAACAGGCACCTCGCTCGCCAGGTTGTACGTCGACAGCCAGGGCCGCCTTGCCCTTCGCAACGACGTGGCGTCAACGAGCACGACAGGTCCTGCCCTGAGTGCAGGTTCGTGGCACAGCCTCGAATTTCACCTGATAGTCAATGGTGCCGCGAGTACGATCGAGGTCTGGCTGGACGGGAACCCTGTAAGCGCGCTCACGACTCAAACGGCCAGTCTGGGCGCAGCCTTGATCGGCCAGGTTCAGCTCGGCGAGAGCCAGATCGGACGCTCGTACGACATTGCCTTCGACGACCTGGTCGTTCAGACTGCTCGCGTCGGGCCCTGACCCGCTCGAGCGTCCCGCTACGGGCGGAATGGTGCTGATCAAGGCACTCGTGCCGGAGGTCCTATTAGAGGAGTACGCCGGGCCCTCGAGCTCGTAAAGGGCGCCCGTCGGCGAGCACGCTCAACCGCCTCGATTGCCTGTTCGAACTGCGGCGAGCCGGCAATCGAGGGACTTGGCGATCCAGACGTCGAGAGGGTCTGCGTGGCGTGCGCTGTCATGCTGCAGGTCCGCTGCACCGATGGGGACGAGGCAGCCTGCGCACGCCTCGACGCGCTTAACGCTGCTGCCAGGCGATCTCAACCCGACCGAGCGTGCTGAATCAACGGACATTAACCGGCGCTTTGTTGAGCCTGCGCGGCCAGTGTTGCGCTCGCCGGCATCACGAGCGGGACAAGCGGGATATTTATCCCATGTGGTGGGACTTCAACATGGCACCTCAAGGACGTTGTCTTGCACTCATCGTGCCGGGCTCACTGTCAGACACGAGTCCAGGTCTGGCCTGAGATGTGGACGGCGGTCGCCGCGGGCTCAGACTAGTCTGCACCGCGGGTGGAACGCGCCGGGAATGCGGGACATTTGTCCCGGTTTGCGGGACTTTGCCGTTCCGACTTGGTGGGCGCACGCGGAATTCGCTTACAGACTTGTGCGCAAGACTGCCGTACCCCTCCGAGAAACCAAGGTCAGCGTTAATACTTTTACAAGCTACTGCGAATTAAATAGATATAGAATTGCAATTGCCCCTCGGGAAATCCGGAGCCCCACGGGAAACCGCGACCTCGAGACAGGATCCATGGAGGTGGCGTGCGTCGGTTGTTGGCTGTGTCTCGTATTTAGTTATTAAGTAATAAGAGGGGAGCAAGAGGGTTGGCCGAACAAGCCGGGTTAACGCGCGCCATTGAACACGTCCGGCCCGACACCGCCGTGATTCTAAAGCTCGATAGGGGCGACCTGAAGGATCCCCGTGGGGAGGTCCGGGAGGACATGGCACGGGAGCTACACGACCAGGTCTTACAGACGTTGTACGCGATGAAGGTAGAGCTCGAAAACTTCCGTTCCAGCCAATATGGCCGGGAGACGGTCCTCAGGGAGGTCGACCTGCTCGAAAAGCTGACGCTGGAGGTACTGAGCAACTTGCGGCAACTCGTGCGCGACCTCCGTGACGATCCCGCTTTGCAAGACGGGCTGATTTCAGGAATCCGAAATCACCTGATACCGCGCTTCCAACGGCTGAGCGGTCAGGCGGTCGACCTTCGAGTCTCCAGGTCATGGCCCGCCCGCATGAACGAGCAAGCTGACGTCAACGTTTACAGGATCATCCAGGAAGCGCTGAACAACACATGGCGCCACGCGCGAGGACGTTCAGTAACTATCAATTTGGAGCTCACTGGGCCCAGGGCGGTCGTCTGGGTGGGCGACCTCGGGGACCCGTTGGCCGACTCGACGACGTCACGGGTACACGGCAACGGGGTACTTGGAATGCGAGAGCGAGCGGCCCTGCTGGGCGGCCGCCTGACGATGAACGCCGGCCAGGCCGGAACCATGGTGCGTGCAAGCTTCCCACTGGCGAACCTGTTGCCTTGACGGAAAACAACGTGGCATCCGTCCTGATCGCAGACGACCAGAACCTTTTCAGGTCAGGCTTGGCCGCCCTCCTGGACAAGGATCCCCGGGTGACTGTGGTTGGTCAGGCCGCCAACGGCGAGGAAGCTGTCCGCATGGTCGATGAACTGAAACCCAACCTCGTCTTGATGGACCTCAAGATGCCGGTGATGGAGGGAGTCGAGGCCACCCGGCTGATCCGTGGACAGCATCCCGAGATCGCGGTCCTCATTCTCAGCAGCTTCGGCGGCGACAGTCATCTTGTCGAGGCGCTGGAAGCGGGAGCGAGTGGCTACGTGCTGAAAGACACGAATGTGGCAACCATCGTCAACAGCATGCTTGCCATAACTGGCGGCGCTACTGTCATCTCGGGCGCAATTGCGGACCGGCTGCTCGGGATGCTTTCCACTAAACCGAAGGAATCGTTCGACGGCCTCACTCCTCGCGAGGTCGAGATCCTCAAGCTTGTGGCGATTGGCCTGGCCAACAAGCAAATCGCCTATCGACTGAAGGTCAGCGAGAAGACGGTACGCAACCACATCAGCAACGTGTACGAGAAGCTCGGCATCCAGGGCCGCTCGCACGCGGTGATCTACGCGGCGCGAAAGGGACTTATCGAGCTTTAGCTGGGTCCCGGCCCGGGGATGACTTTCGCCAGGTGGTTTCTAGCTGCCTCGAGTGCGATCGGGCGCCGGGGCTCCTCCTGACGGGGATCGCGACCAGATCGTCCCTCCGATCCTGACGTTCCGAAACACTTCTTCGCTGACCAGGAAGCCGCCAAAGATCAGCAGCACTCCGAGCAGCTCGCCGAGGAAGAAGGACCATGTCACGCCAAAGCGGTTGAGGCCGCTCGTCACTCCAGGAATGAACGCGCCCACCGCGATCAACAGGGTCGCGGGCACGCGCGAGTTGAGCTTGCCGTTCAACAGCGCTTTCGTGGCGGCGGGCAACGACACAACAAAGTTCACTGCCACCGCGGCGGCGCCGTAAAGCTGAGCGAGAACTGGAACATTCACCTTGGCTCGCAGCAACTTTCGCTTGGGCATATAGACATATGCGGAGAAGATCGCGCCGAAGACCAGGCAGAGGGCGCCAGCGACGTTGAACGCGGGCGTCAGCACTCGTACGTACCCGGGGAACGCCGAGCCGACGGGGACATGAGTATTTGGGTCGACGACCCAGCCCGGAGCATCGAGTCCAGCGGTGAGGATCAGGTAGGCACCGATAACCGAGCCGGCGATCAGCACGCCCATCGCGATGTGTGCGGCCAGTCGGCGGCGCACCGCCGTCGCGGTTATCACGGCGATGGCTCCAAGCACCGCGACTGAGCCGGTCGCGATACCCGCGGTTGTGGACCCGGGGTACTTGGCTGTCGCGGCCAGTGACAGCGCCCCGCCGATCAGGAAAGTCACTCCGACGAAATAGCCGAACCGCGTCTTCGAAAGCAGGTAGACGGTGCCCGCGCCGAGGTATGCGGCAACGAAGAGAGCTCCAATCAGGTACCACGTGCGGTAGAGCGGCTCGCTCCAACCGAATGCGCTGCCCACGAACTCGCAGCCGGCGCCGATGCCGTACCAGAGCAGGCCGATCGCCCACACCAGCTGGAAGGCGTGGCGGCGCTGCCACCACTGGTCGAACACCATCGCGGCGAAGGCAAAGCTCAGCACAGTCGAGCCCAGTGGCAGCGCGATATTGAGCGCGCTCATTTCACCGCCCCTGTGTACGACTCCACCATCGCCACGCGAACCTCGTTGAGGAACCACGCGACGTGGCGCTCGAAATCCGCCATCCCGCCGGCCTGCACCGCCGACAGCTGCTTCATGCTCGAATGGACGAGGCCTTCGAAGAGATGGAAGGCGCGCATCGCGTCACCCAGCGATAGGTTGACGTCGTGCGCGAGCCTCGCGTACCGCTCGCCCAAAGCTCCGACCTCGCTTTTCCACTCCCTGTCGGTGTCGCCCAGATATGCGACAAGCAGGCGCATCAAGTCGTGCCCCAGCGCTCGCTGCCGCTCTTTGGCGGCTTCATCGAATCGCGAGTACCAGGACTCCGTTGCGAGTTGGCCGGCAGTGGTGGCGAGACGGGCCTGGCCGACGAGCGCGCTCATGAAGAGCGCCAGCTCGGGCGCCGCATCAGCCGCTAGCGCGTCGACATCCTCCACGCTGAAGCGTCGATGTCCGCCTGGCGTGCGAAAGGTCCGAATCCTTCCTCGATCCGCCCACTCCCTCAGGGTCGTGGGGTGGACCTTGAGCCGCTTGGACGCCTCGGTGAGGCTTAGCCAGCTCGCGGTCAAGGGAGCAGGACTGGACACCGCAGTAGCTTAGGGAATCTATGGCGTCGCTCGCAAGTTCCTTCGGTTTCTGTAGGTTTACTCGCCGCTCCGCAGCTTCTCGAGCTGCAGCGCCCGGATCTCGTCGCTGTTAGTTGGCGACTGCCCGGTCGCCGATCTCAAGCGCTCCATCGAGGATCTCGAAGCCCTCGTCAAGCTCCGCCTCGGTGATGCAAAGAGGCGGGTTGGTCATGATCGTGTTCCAACGAATGAAGGTGTGCATGCCCGCATCCAGCAGCGCCTGACCGATCGCCTTCATCTCCTGCGACGTCTCATTGAAGGGCGCCATCGGCTCAAGTGTCTTTCGATCTCTCACCAGCTCCAATGCCCCGAACAGACCGATCGAACGCACAGCGCCCACGCAGGGGTGGCGCTCCTGGAGGCGGCGGTGATGCTTGGCAAGGACTTCACCCATGCGCTGCGAGTTCCCGACCATGTCGTCCTCCTCGTAAGCCTGGATCGCGCCGAGCGCCGCGGCGCATCCAAGCGGGTGGCTGTTATAGGTCAGCCCTCCGTAGAACACGTGATCGTCGTAATAAGCAGCCACCTTCGGGCGCATGCCAACGGCGCCCAGCGGTACGTAGCTGCTGGTGAGTCCCTTCGCCAGGGTGATCAGGTCGGGCACGACATTCCAATGGTCGACACCGAACCACTTGCCGGTCCGTCCGAAGCCCGTCATGACCTCGTCGCAGATGAGAAGGATGCCGTGACGGTCGCAGATGTCGCGGACTCCCTGGAGGTAGCCGTCGGGTGGGATCAGGATCCCGTTGGTGCCGGTGATCGGCTCGATGATGAAAGCAGCGATGGTTCCCGGACCTTCGAGCTGAATCGTTTCCTCGAGCATCTCGAGCGCCACCTCGGCGCTGTCGGTCCCGCGCTGGACGCCGTGGTACGGATCGAGAACGTGAACGACGCCCGTCGCGTACTCGTTAGGCCAACGCCGCGGGTCTCCGGTGGCCTGGACAGCGGTGCCGGTCGCGCCGTGGTACGAACGGTAGCGGGCGAGGATCTTCGAGCGGCCGGTGACGGTCCTGGCGATCTTGATCGCGTTCTCGTTCGCGTCGTTGCCCCCGAGAGTGAACAGCACCTTGTCGATATCACCCGGCAGGAGCTCCGCAAGCTTGCGTCCGAGCTGTGCCCGGACCTCGGTCGCCATGAACGGGCTGATGTAGGGGAGCAGCTCCGCCTGGCGCTTGATCGCGTCGATGATCCGCCGGTCGCCATGGCCCGCGTTGACGCACATGAGCTGGCTGTTGAAGTCGATGAAGCGGCGGCCGTCGACTGTCTGGAAGTGGACTCCCTTGGCGCTTGCGACGGCAAGCGGCTTCAGTCCCGCCTGTGTGGACCAGTCATAAAGCGTGTGGCGGAGACAGAGCTCTGAGATCTCTTCCGCGCTGAGGGCCTTGACGGCCTCCACAACCATGCGGAAATCGTACGCGTGCCGCTGTGTGGTGGGCTCCCTACACCCGTGTTTGACTTCCAATCGACCCGGTGCTATACCGCTGCTGGTACTGCGGAACTTCCCGGTACTACTTTTTTCTGCTCGCTTGCCTGGGAGGGGGATCGATGTTTCCAGCCGCTTTTGACTATGTCGCTCCCGCCACCCTGGATGAGGCTCTCGCCATCCTCAAGCAGCGGGGTGATGACGCCAAAGTAATGGCCGGAGGACAGAGCCTGATTCCGCTGCTCAAGCTCCGGTTCTCGCAACCGGCGCTGGTACTTGACATCTCGCGGTTGCCGTCCCTGACCGGCGTCAAACGCCACAACGGCCACCTGGTGATCGGCGCGCTCACCCGGCACGTCGACCTGGAACGGGACGCCGAGCTGGCGAAGACGTTTCCCATCCTCCCCGAGGCGGCGCATTGGATCGCGGACCCTCTGGTTCGCAATCGCGGGACCATCGCCGGCTCCGTCTGCCACGCAGACCCTTCCGGAGACTGGGGCTCTGTGCTGCTCGCGCTTAATGCGGAGCTCGTGGCGCAGTCGTCGGCGGGCGAGCGCGTCATACAGGCCGCCGATTTCTTCACGGGACCGTTCGCGACCACCCTCCGGCCGGACGAGATCGTCACGGCGATTCGCATCCCGATGTCATCCGGGCCGTCGGGGGGCTCTTACCAGAAGCTCGAGCGGAAGGTCAGCGATTTCGCGACTGTCGCCGTGGCGGTGCAGGTGGAGATGGACGGCCGCAAGGTAGCCCGGGCGGGGATCGGGCTGACAGCCGTCGGGCTCACCAACATCAAGGCGACCGCGGCCGAGAAGGCGCTCGCCGGCCGCGAGCCAACGGACGAGGTGATCGCCGAGGCTGCTCGCCAGGCGGCGGCCGCGGCCGACCCCAAGGACGACATCCGCGGCACAGCCGCATATAAAAAGGACGTGGTGCGCGTTTTCGTGCAGCGCGGCGTCAAAGCGGCAATCGGCCGCGCTCAGGAGGGGAAGGCATGAAGGTCACGATGCGCGTCAACGGAACCGAGCGCGCGGGCGACGTCGAGCCGCGCGTGCTGCTGGTCGACTTCCTGCGCACCAACTTGTTGCTGACCGGCACTCACGTCGGGTGTGACACCAGCGGCTGCGGCGCCTGCACCGTACTGCTGGAAGGGGAGCCGGTGAAGTCGTGCACCATGCTCGCGGTCCAGGTCGCGGGTAGGGACCTCACAACGGTCGAAGGTTTGGCCCAGGGCGGCGCGCTCTCGGCGATGCAGGTCGGCTTCCACGAAGAGCACGGCCTCCAGTGCGGGTTCTGCACGCCGGGCATGATGCTGGTCGGCAACGCATTGCTCGCGCGCAATCCTGACCCGACCGAGGAGCAGATTCGCTGGGCGATCAGCGGCAACCTCTGCCGCTGCACTGGCTACATGAACATCGTCAAGGCAATTCGCCATGCTGCGAACCTGAACCAAGAGGCGGCCAAGGCGGGATCGCATGCGGCAGCCGTCCCGGTGGGAGGTGGCGAATGAGCAGCACCGCGCACATGCACGGAGGCATTGGCGAATCCATCAAGCGCAAGGAGGACGGTCGCTTCCTGCGGGGCAAGGGCAACTACATCGACGACATCACGCTGCCGGGCATGCTGCACATGGCGATCCTCCGCAGCCCGCACGCGCACGCGCGGATCACTTCGATAGACACCGCCGCAGCAGGCGCCAAGCCAGGTGTGATCGCAGTCGTGACCGGCGAGCTCATGGCCCAGCACAAGCTGGCCTGGATGCCGACCCTCAGCGGCGATACCCAGGCGGTGCTTGCCACCGACAAAGTTCGGTTCCAGGGCCAGGAGGTTGCGGCGGTCATCGCCGAGACCAAGTACCAGGCCGAGGACGCGCGCGATTCGATCGTCGTCGAGTACGACATCCTGCCCGCCGTCATCAGCCCCGAGGGGGCGAAAGCGGCCGGCGCGCCTCTGATCCGGGACGAGAAGGAAGGCCAGACCGACAACCACATCTACCACTGGGAGTCCGGCGACAAAGGCACCACGCAGGCGGCCTTTGCCAAGGCGGCCAAGGTGATAAGGCTGCACACGTTCTATCCGCGCTGCCATCCCGCTCCGATGGAGACCTGCGGCTGCGTGGCCGACGTCAACCCGGGGACGGGCAAGGCCACGATCTACATGACCAGCCAGGCCCCACACGCCATCCGGACAGTGTTCGCGCTGGTCACCGGCCTGCCCGAGCAGAACATTCGCATCGTCTCGCCAGACCTCGGCGGCGGCTTCGGCAACAAGGTGCCGGTCTACCCTGGCTACGTGGTCGCGACCGCGGCCAGCCTGCTTATCGGGCGGCCCGTGAAGTGGATCGAGGACCGTACAGAGAACCTCATCTCGACCGGCTTCGCGCGCGACTACCACATGACGGGCGACCTGGCGGTCGACAAGGACGGCAAGATGCTCGCGCTGCGTGTGCATCTCGACAGCGACAACGGCGCCTTCTTCTCGGACGCCCAGCCGTCGAAGTTCAAAGCCGGCCTGTTTCACATCGTGACCGGCTCCTATGACATCCCGACCGCGCACATCACGGCGGACGGCTATTACACGAACAAGGCTCCCGGCGGCGTCGCTTATCGATGCTCCTTCCGGGTCACCGAGGCCAGCTACCTCATCGAGCGGCTGGTCACGAACGCTGCGATCGAGCTCGGCATCGACCAGGCCGAGTTCCGCATGAAGAACTTCATTCAGCCGGAGCAGATGCCGTACCACTCGGCGACCGGCTGGGTCTACGACAGCGGCGACTACCCGAAGGCGATGAACGTCGCACTGGAGCAGCTGGGCTACGACGAGATGCGCAAGGACGTCGAGGCGCGGAGAAAGAAGGGCGAGGTCACGGGCATCGGGATCGCCAGCTTCACCGAGGTCGTGGGCGCCGGCCATGGCGCCGACTTCGACATCATCGGGCTGCGCATGTTCGACAGCGCCGAGCTGCGTGTGCACCCGACCGGCAAGGCGATGCTCCGGATGGGGACCAAGTCCCAGGGCCAGGGCCACGAGACGACGTTCGCGCAGATCGTCGCTGAGGAGCTGGGCATCCCGGCCTCTGACGTGGCGGTGGAGGAAGGTGACACCGACACGGCGCCGTACGGACTCGGCACGTATGCGTCACGCAGCACGCCCGTCGCGGGCGCGGCGACCGCCATGGTCGCTCGGAAGCTTAGGGACAAGGCGCGGAAGCTGGCGTCCCATCTTCTCGAGGCGGCCGAGGAAGACCTCGAGTGGGAGCGCGGCAAGTTCTACGTCAAGGGCTCGCCCGATCGCGCAAAGACGATTCAGGAGATCGCTTTCGCCGCCTACACCAACCTGCCTGAAGGGATGGAACCCGGCCTGGAAGGCGTCCATTACTACGATCCGCCGAACATGACCTACCCGTTCGGCACATACGCAGTGATGGTGGATATCGACAAGGGCACCGGCCAGGTCAAGGTGCGCCGGATGGTCGCGGTCGACGACTGCGGCGTCCGCATCAACCCCATGATCGTCGAAGGCCAGATCCACGGTGGCCTCGCCGAGGGCTACGCGATCGCCTTCATGCAGCTGATCACGTTCGACGACGACGGTAACTGCATCGGTTCCAACTTCATCGATTACCTCCTGCCGACCGCGTGGGAGACGCCCAAGTTCGAGACCGGCGAGACCGTCTCGCCATCGCCCCACCACCCGCTGGGAGCCAAAGGCGTTGGGGAGTCGCCGACCGTGGGCTCTCCGGCCGCGTACGTTAATGCAGTGATCGACGCGCTCTCGCCGTACGGCATCACCAACATTGACATGCCTGTCACCTCGGACAAGGTTTGGGCGGCGTTGCGGTCGAAGGGAGTCACCGAATAGCTGACGACGTACTTGAGCTGCTGCGTGAGTACACGGCTAATGGCACGCCGTGTGCTCTGGCCACTGTGGTGCGTGTCGAGCCGCCTACATCGGCGCGCCCGGGCGACAAGGCGGTCATCACCGCTGACGGCCGGCTCCGCGGTTGGATCGGCGGAAGCTGCTCCGAGCCAGTCGTGCGGCGCGAGGCGTTGCGGGCACTTGCCGAGGGCACGCCGCAGCTGGTCAAGATCGTGGCCGCCGAAGAGGTCAGGCAGACACGCAAGCGGGGCGAGCTCACGGTGGCCACCACTTGCCCGAGTGGTGGTTCGCTCGACATCTTCATAGAGCCACGATTGCCGCGCCCCCTCCTGCTCGTCTTTGGCGAAACCCCTGTGGCGGAGACGCTGGCCAAGCTCGGCGAGCTCACCGGTTTTCGAACTCGAACGGTGATGCAGGCCGAGCTGGCGACTCTGTCGGTGCCCTCCGCCGACGCATGGGCGGTGGTGGCCACGATGGGTCATTACGACGAGGACGCAGTCGAAGCCGCACTTGCGCATCCGGATCTTGATGTCAGCTTGATCGCCAGTTCGCGCCGCGCTGCGGCAGTGCGCGGGGAGCTAGTGGCCCGCGGCCTCGACGAGCACACGTTGGGGCGCCTGCGTACGCCGGCGGGCAAGGTGCGCGGCGTCACGCAGGAGCAGATTGCACTCCTGGCTTTGGCAGAGGTTGTAACCGCTCGCCAGAAACGCGGTCCTAAGCAGCCTGTTCATGAAACGCCGCCTGTCGTGTTTGCGACCGACCCGGTGTGTGGGATGACGGTCGACCCGCTGACGGCGACGCACAGGGCCGACTTCGGCGGCACCACGTTCTGGTTCTGCTCAGCAGGGTGCAAAGTGGAGTTCGAGAAAACCCCGGAGCGCTACCTCAGACCTATCGAGGCCTAATTCGCGATCGTCCCCTAGTCCGGCTGGAAGATAGGGCCAAATGTGCCCCAAAGGCGCTAGCGCTGGCACCGGATACGACCATTCGTGCCCAAATGGCCCGATCGCCGGGTCAGTTACGGCGCGTGCGTTAGGCGCGCCGCGCGGCGCTGGGCCAAAATCGGGAGGCGAGCTCGCGCCTCACTGAGCCGCTCGTGCGAGATGTCCGCGATGGCGACTCCCTCACCATCGCCCAGCCCCGCGATCTGCACTCCGAGCGGATCGACGATCGCGCTGCGCCCTGTGTAACCGGCGCCGGAATGTCCTCCGACTGCGACATACATCGTGTTGTCGAGCGCCCGCGCTCGGGTGACGATGCTCAAGTGTTCCTCCTTGAGCGGGCCCGCCACCCATGCGGCCGGCGCAAGTAGAAGGTCTGCGCCCTGATCCGCGGCGCGCTCGATGAAGCTGGCGAAACGCATGTCGTAGCAGATGACGACTGCCGCCCGATAGCCATCGACCTCAATCTGCAGGGGATCTTCATGGCCGGCTCGAAACCGCTCGGATTCGACCTCTCCGAACGCATCGAACAGGTGACGCTTGTGGAACGTGCCGATAAGGCCATTGATCGGGTCCACGGCGATCGCAGCATTGTGGATGAGCCGCTCACCGGGGATCGACTCGAACATCCCCGCCACCACAGTCGTCCGGTGCCGCACCGCGAGCTCTGACAACGTCGTGACAAACCGCCCGTCGAGCGGCTCCGCAACGCTGTAAAGGTCGTCTGTCTTCACACCGAAATCGCACATCGCGCCCTCTGGGAAAACGACAAGCCGCGCACCCGAGTCGCCAGCCTGCGCGGTGAGCCTGGCGATTCTCTCAAGGTTGGCGGGCTTGCTCATCCCGGCGCTGAACTGCGCCACCGCGACTCTCATTTCTAAACGCTCCTTTCGTAACGATTTCGTTCCCAGTCGGTCACCGTTTCCTGGAACGCTTTGAGCTCCCACCTGCGGGAGATGGCGTAGTAGTCGCTGAAGT
>Ga0193723_1000890_pt1 | contig 11703 bp, 10 predicted proteins | sample H2m2metaG_FD_143042 | JGI IMG/M metagenome (GOLD analysis project Ga0193723, IMG submission 143042) | Soil microbial communities from a riparian zone of the East river system, Colorado, United States - H2m2 | ecosystem: Environmental > Terrestrial > Soil > Riparian zone | place: USA: East River... | reverse complement strand
GCGGGGACGATCTCGCCGTCCCGCACGTTGCGGTCTTCGAGCCGGGCTTTGTTCTGCGCGCCACGGATGCGCTGGACGCAGAACGTGCATTTCTCCATCACGCCGCGCTCGCGCACCGTCACATCGGGATTGAGGAGCATGGACAGCGGCTCCGGCCACGCCTCCCACTCGCCGCCGCGCTCCGCGTAGTTGTACCAGTTGAAGTAGCGGACCTTGTACGGGCAGTTGTTGGAGCAGTAGCGCGTCCCGACGCAGCGGTTGTAGACCTGCCCATTGAGCCCATCGGGCGTGTGATACGCGGCGTACACGGGACACACCGGCTCGCACGGCGCGTTCCCGCACTGCTGGCACATCATCGGCGAGTTCACGGCGCCCTGCGGGTGCCCTGCCTCGTCGGTGAGCCAGTAGCGCTCGAGCCGCAGCCACGACATCTCGCGGCCGCGCATCATCAAATCTTCGCCGACAGTGGCGAGGTTGTTCTCCGCGTAGCACGCGGTGACGCACGCCGAGCAGCCGGTGCACTTCGACAGGTCGACGGCGAGCCCCCAGCGCGGTTGGTCGCCCGCGTAGTTGCCCAGCTCCGCCTGCTCGAACTGGCGCTCGCCCCACCACTCGACCGACTCCTTCGCATACTCGGGAGTTTCTTCGTGGTGGTACGGGTGATCGCCGGCGTGGAGGGCGTTGGCGCGCTTGAGCGTCAACACTTCGACGGAGCCTTCACCGCGCTCGCGCGGACTTCCTTCGGTCGTGACGATCTTGCGGTGCTCACCGGTCTTCGTCACCGTGGCTCGCACCGCGAAGGTGCGGCCGCCGTACCCGTTGCCCTCGGAGCCCAGCAGCTCGAACGCGTTGAACGAGCGGTCCTTGGCGTAGCGCCCGTACGCCGCGTGCCCCTGCCCCGTGGGCACCGCGAGCACGTCGGGCCGGACGGTGGCGGTGATCCAGACGGGCGCCCTTACCGTGCCGAATGGCGACTTGAGGAGCAGGTAGTCGCCGGTGGCGACGTCCCACTTGGCGGCAGTATCGGGGTGCACCTCGACCCAGCCGTGCCAGGCGATCTTCGAGACAGGATCCGGGAGCTCCTGCAACCAGGGCTTGTTCGCCCCGCGTCCATCGTGCAGCACCGGGTGCGGGAAGACCACCACGGTCTGGTCGCCGCCGGCGGCTGGGGCAGCGGGCGCCGGCGCGATCCGCGCCGCACCCTCGGCCAGGCGCACGGCACGCGTTGGTGCGTCGCCGTAGACGCCGCCGTGCTGCAGCGCGTCCATCCAGAACTGCTCGAAGGACTTGCCGGCGCCGAAGCGCCGCTGCAGCTCGCGCCAACGGCCCTGGAGGTGATCGCGGAACGTGCCGGGCCGGCCCATGATCTTGAGCACCACGTCGCCGGTCTGCCGAGTCTCCGGGAAGACGGGCTGCATCGCCGGCTGTTGGAGCGCGTAGATACCCGCGCGCGGCCGACTGTCGTTCCACTGCTCGAGCGGGTGCAGATCGGGAAGGATCAAGTCGGCCGCGGCGGCCGTCTCGTCCATGTACGACGCGAAGCTGACCTTGTACTCGACTTTCGCCAACCCTTGCGTGAATGCGCCGGGCAGCGAATGGGCCGGATTCGTCCCATGCACAAAGAGCAGCGCCACGCGACCCGCGGCCATGTCGGCCGTGAGGGTGGCGAAGTCGCCGAAGGTGCCTGTCTCCCCCACGGCGAGATCGGGACCGAACTTCACGAGCTTGCCGACCGCACCGGCCACGTAGTTGAGGATGTTCACCGCGGCCACGATCTCGGCGCCGTTCGCGTACTGCGCGGCCATGCCCCCGGCGACCGCGAGGCCACCCTTGGCGGCGGCGAACTCGGTCGCGAGGCGCACGATCAACTTCTCTTCGAGACCCGTGACGGCCGAGACCTTCGCCGGCGTATGGTCCGCCAGCAGACCCGCCAAACGTCCGGCGTCGGCAGGGAGGGCGGCGAGACGCCGGCTCACGATCACCTGCGCCATGGCCAGCGCGAGCACGCCCTCGGTGCCCGGGACCGCGGCGACCCACTCGTCGGCGTTCATGCCGGTGAGGGACATCCGCGGACCCACGAACACGAACTTGGCCATCGAGCCATCGCGGCTGCCGTCAAAGGCGTGGGCGCGCGAGAAGGCGTTCTGGAACGACACCGGCGAGAGCCAGGTGTCGAGGAAATCCGCCCCGAACGAGAGCACGAACTTGGCGTTGGCGAAGTCGTACGAGGGAACGGCGGCGGTGCCGAACGCGAGCCGGTTCCCCGCGCGCAGCGCGTCGAACCCGAAGGCTTCGTAGCTGACGCGGCGCCCGCCGGCCTGACGCATCCAGTCGTCCACCAGATCGCCGAAGGACGAGGCGTCAGTCCCAGTCAGGAACACGATGCCGTGGCCACGTGCCCCCGTGAGTTTCCCCTGGAGACGGCTGATCGCGTCGTCCCACGTGATCGAGTCGAACCCGCCCGCCGCGTTGCGCACCATGGGACCGGTGACGCGATCCGGATTGTAAAGTCCCTGCAGCGCCGCCTGACCGCGGGCGCAGAGCCGGCCCGCGTTGATGGGCGACTCGGGATTGCCCTCGATCTTGACGGCCCGTCCCTCGCGCACCCGCACGTGAATGCCGCACCCGGCCGAGCATTCGCGACAGGTGGAGGCGTAATACGTGGCGGTGCCGGGGATCTGGTCTTCGGGCTGGATCAGGTACGGAATCAGCTTCTCGGTCGGCTCGGCACCGATGCCGCAGGCGGATATCGCCGCCGCCCCGGCGCCAGTGACGCCGAGGACCTTCAGGAAGCGTCTGCGATCGATCGTGTTCGGGCCGTCGGTCATCGCCGTCCGCCTAGTAGTGACACACCGTACAGTCGCGGCTGACTTTGTTCTGCAGGTGGCACGACACGCACCACCCCATCCGCAGCGTGGACACCTGGTAGACCTGGGGCATCTTCTTCACGTCGCCGTGGCACGTGGTACATGCCTGCGTGCCGAGGGCCTTGATGTGCCGCTGGTGCGGGAAGCGCACGAAACCGGGCAGCGCGTGGACGCGGGTCCACTCGGGCGGTTTTCGTTCGCGCCACGCGTCGCGCACCTTCTTGATCTCAGCTTGATGCGCCGGCGTCGCTCCGCCGATCAGCTGGTGGCAGCCGAAGCACGTCTGCAGCGCGGGGATCCCGGGTTCGCTCGACACTGCCACGGTCGAGTGGCAGTACATGCACGGGATCTGGTCCTGGCCTGCGTGGATGTCGTGTCGGAAGAAAATCGGCTGGCGGGGACCCTTGAGGTCCCCCGTGTCGCTGATAACCGGCGCCTGGTATCTCGGGGTCGACTGTGCGCTCAAAGCTGCGGCTGACAGAGCGAGGCACAGGCACACCGCGAGAGTCTTCGTCATCAATGCAATGGCCTCGATGGCGAATCGGTTAAGAAGGCTTGCGGGCCCCCGAATGTATCCCCGCCGGGGAACCGCGCACAAGGCGTCACTCGGGACGCGCCAGCAACTGATATTTCAACCGAATCACGTCGACGAACGCGGTCACGGCTTCGAGGTCCGGAAACTCCATCCAACAGTGCCGCACGCCCCCCGAGACCATCCCGTCGCGCACCGCCTGTTTGACGATGCGCGGCAAACCGTTGGTCGCGCCGATCTCGTGCTCCTCAGCGTCGGTCAGGACGAATGTGCCGCTGACGCCGGACTCCATCGGGTGCAGGTAGGCGAGCTTGCGTCCACCCACTTCGTACATCCACACCCATTTCCACGTCGTGCCGAGGTACACGACCTGCTCGGTCACGTGGCGCAGCGCGCGCAATTCCTCGCGGGCTTTTTTGAAGCGTTGGCCCGCGCGTGGCGGAAGATCCCGGACCGGTTGATCGAACTTGGGACGTTGGCGCGGACTCAAGTAAAGATGCGTCGCCCAATAACCTGCGGGCTGTTTGGTCATCGTGCGCCCAAAGCTACAGGCAGGGTCAAGAGCGATTCCCGAGTTGATCACTCGGAATAAACCAGGCGCGCAGCGTCGCGGAATCGCCCCGGATCGAGCAGGCGCCCGCACGACTGCTGGGGCACGGCCATCCGGCCCTCTTTCCCCATCGCAAGCTTGATCACGTCAGTGTTACGTCCGTACCACCGTGCCGACGGCTCGAGGTCCGACGGGTAGACGAATCGCGGTAGCGACGCGGCCGCCAATGCCGCCTGCGAGCCGATCCCCGATTCGGGCATCGTGCCGGCCCAGAGCTTGGCGCCGTACCCCTCGGCGATGCGGTAGATGCGGCACACTTCGCTCAGCCCTCCGACCCGATGCACCTTGATGTTCCAGATCTTGGGGCCCTGGAGCGCGACGATCTGCCGTGCGGCCCGGGCGTCGCGAAGCGTTTCATCGAGGCACACGGGGGTTCGGAGTACGCGCCCCAGCTCGGCGTGGCCGACGATCTCGTCGGGCGCGAGGGGCTGCTCGATATAGAGGAGACCGGTCTCGTCGAGCGCGCGTAATGCCGCCTCGTCGCGCGGCCACTCGTAGGCGCCGTTGGCGTCCACCGTCAACGGCACGTCGGTTCCGGCCAACCCGGCCCGGGCCGCGGCGACGGCCGCGACATCCCACCCGGGCGCAATCTTGATCTTCACGCGGCTGTAGCCTTGTCGCACAGCACCGTAGACCGAGCGTGTCAACTCTTCAGCGCGGGGCTCGGGGGGGATGCCGAGTGCGACGCCGCACGCGACGGCGCCCGCCGGCGTCACGCCGAGCCGCTCGCCGAGGAGCGCCGCGAGCCCCGTGCCGCGCGTGTGCGCCTCGAGATCCCAGGCCGCCGTCTCGACGCCCGCGCGGGCGAACCAGTTGCCGCGGATGCTCTCGCGGAGCGACGCGTCCAGCGCCTCCGGTGACTCATGGTCACGGCCCACGACCCGTGGCAGCAGCACGCGCTCGATCAAGTCGCGCGCACTCGTCAGCGTCTCTTCGGAGTAGAACGGCAGGTCAAACGGCGGCGACTCGCCGTACCCCGTGTGCCCCGCGTCGTCGTGCAGCACGACGATCAAGGAGCGACGCTCCGTGATCGCGCCGCCCGAGATGACGAACGGCTCCAGGAGCGGCAGCGACAGCTCGTAGAGGTCAGCGCGCGTGATGCGCATTGGCGGCCAGATCGAGAAAGTGCAGCTCCCCACCCCGCCGCTCCAGGACACCCTGGGTTTCCAGTTCGAGCATTCCGGCGATCAAGCCGTCGACGGGGTCGAAGACCAGTTGATGCAACGCGCGTTGCGTGCGCGAGCCATCCGTGGCGGCGTACTCGTCGAGCGGCAACTGGAAGTACGTGTGCAGCTGGACGCTCTCGCAGCCGCGGCGGGCGTACTCGAGGATCATACGGCCGGAGGAGATCCCCCCCGTTCCGGACAGTTCCGGGATTCCCGGGGTTGCGCCCGGGGTCAGTTGGCCTAAGACACGCAGGTTGCGCTCCGACAACTCCGGGCCACCGTAGGCGACTCCCTGAGCAGCATCGAACAGGCGGTTGAACACCACCAACGCATCGGCGCCAGCGGCCGCGCGCACCATCTCGAGCTGAAAATCGTCGTCGAAGCGCGCGTTCATCACCTTCACCGCCAGACGCACCGCCGCCTGAGCGCGAATGTGCACCGGCACCTCGCGCAGCCAGCGCAGGATCTGCTCCTGCTCGCCGGCGAGCGCGTCCCCGGCGAGTGTCGGCGAGAAGTCTTTCTCGAGGAGCAGGAGCGGCTCGCCCCACGCGGTGGCGAGCGCCCGCGTCGTGAACGCGTACTCGCTGTCCTTGAACGGTTCGCCCAAGCGTGGCAGGTGATACTTGACCGATGGGACCACGAGGAGATGACCGTCGCGCGTGAGATCACCACCGACGCGCGCCAGCGCGAGGTACTCCTCGAACGAGCGGTCCCAGCCCCGGCCTTTCCAGGTGACGGTCCACCCACCCCCACGTCGCTCCACTTTCATCTTGGCTTCGTGGATCGCCCACGCGGCCATCGACTGCGCGCCACCCGCGTCCTGGGCGATCACGGTCTTCAGCACCGCAAAGGCCAACCCCGCCTCGGCGTCCACCTCGAGCTGTCCCTGATTCAGCGACAGCTGGCCGGAGCCTTTCCCGATCGGATGCGGAATGGTGGTGCCGAGGTAGCGCCCGGTCAGGTCGATGCCATACGCCTCGCGTACGTCGGACGGAAAGTCGCGCGGCAACGCGCGCTGCTTGAACCGCTCGAAGTCAGTCGCGAGCTGCGCGCGCATCCCGCACCGCCCGGCGCACGTGGTCCCGCTCCGCTGCCGGCAGCGCCGGTCCCCACGGATCGTCGCACGCATCCTCGGGGATGACGCCGTCCGCGGCGAGCGCCCACAGCATGCGGCGGATATAGCCTTCCATGGGCACTACAAAAGTCGTCTGAGAAAAGGCGTCTACCTGCGAAGAGAGGCGTAAAAAGGCGACGGTGTCACCGGCGTGGAAGGCGTGAATCAGGGCGGCCTGAATGTCCGTCAGCGCGGCCCCCATGCCGATCAATGCGGCACGGGCTCCCATCTGGAGAGAGTAGCCGAGGAAGCGGTCCTCGCCCGTGATGAGAAGCTTGTCGGGATGGTCGCGCATCACGGCCGCGATGCGCTGAAACGTCATCACCGAATCGAGGGTGGCGACCTTGATGCCGATCACACCGGGTAAGGCGAGGATCGCGTGCAGGGTGGCATCATCGTAGGACACACCGCCGGCCGCCTCGTATAAGTAGAAGGCGAGCACCGGCAGTTCGCTGGCGATCTCCGCGTGGTAGCGGGCGGCATTATCGCACCTGGGGAACGCCAGCAGGGCGTCGGCACCGCCTCGCTTGGCTTCGCGCGCCATCTCGATCGAGCTCGCGCCGGCGACAATGACCTTATCGGGGAGCGCGGCGCGCCACGAGTCGAGCACGAGGCGCCGTTGGTCGGGCGACAGGTGCGGGCCCCGCCCGGTGTGTGCCCAGACGGCCACGCCGGGGATGGGTTGCCGCTGCATCCACGCGGCGTACTCGCGCTGCGCGCTTTCGTCGATCATCGCGCCTCGGAAGGGAACCGGCACGGCGGGGATCAGGCCCCACTCGAGGCGCGCGGCGAGTGTTATGCGAGCAGCCCGGTGTGCACGTTGCCGGACTCGATCGCCTGGCGGCGATCCGCGGGGAGATCCAGGAGATCGAGCTTGGCGACGCTGTTCTCCGGAATCCGGAGCGGTTGCCCCGTCCCGAACACGAAGCGATCAGTCCCGACGGTGTCGAGCAGCGTCGCGAGGTGGTCCTCGGGCGGTCCCCAGATCCAGCAGATATCCCACCAGATGCGGCGGGCTTCTTCGGGCGTCGAGCCGAAGTGAACCTCTTCGACGAACGCCCGGTCGGCGTGGGTGACGAGCAGGCGCACGTCGGCGTCGCTCCGGATCAATGCGCGCACCGCCGCGGCCGGCAACTCGGCGGCGTGATCGTTGGGATGACGCTGGCGGCCATCCTCGAGCCGGACCGCGAGCATCAGGGGCACGCCGGCCGCGCCGCAGGCGGCAGCGAGCACACGCATTTCCCCGCCCGCGGGATCGAGCCCCAGATACTGGGCGTCGCAGCGGACCGCGGGGGCGCCCGCGTTCACGGCGTCGGAGAGTGTCTGCTCCCACTGCGGCAGGCCCGGATGAATGACGGGCACGGGCTTGAGCCGCGTCTCGCGGCGCGCGGTCTCGACGAGCCACTGGTTCCCCTCTGTGGGGTCGCGCCAGAAAAGACTCGGGAGGTGCGTGACCCACGCCTCGTCGACGCCGGCGCGATCGAGCGCCTTGAGGAGCGCCTCGGGCGACGTGCCGGGGACCTTGCGCCACGGATAGGCGCCGAGGAACGCATTGACGTCGACGCGCATCAGTCGGCCGGAAAGGCGTCCGGCGGGAAGATCCGGACGGCGTTCTTCCACCGGACCATGGCCGCCTCGTCCTTGTTGAGCAGCGACTCGAGGTAGCGCAGCTTGGCCCAGCCCGTGTCCATCGTCAGATCGGTTCCCCACAGGAGGCGGCTGACGCCGACGGCCTCGACGCAGGCCTCGAGCATCCCGCCGTCCACACCGCTGCCGGACAGGTCTACGTAGACATTCGCCACGTCGCGCACGGCGTGCAGCGAATGCAGCCAGTCACCGCCGCCCCCGATGTGCGCGAGGATGAACGCCACCTCGGGATGCCGGCCGGCCAGGGTGCACAGCTCCACGGCGTCGGAGGCTTCCTGGCCCGGCCAGTCGCGCCGCCGGTGCTGCCAGATGTGCTGCAACACCGGCACCCGATGTTCGCGCGCGAGCGCGCAAACCGGATCGAGCAACGCGTCGTCGGCGCGGCGACTGGCCGCGAGCTTGATCCCGATCATCCCGGCGGCCAGACATCGCGCGATTTCGGCGCGGGCGTGCGCGGTGTAATTCGGGTTGACGCAGACGTAGCCGCGGATGCGACCGGGGTGTTCGTGCTGCAGCGCGAGGAGCGCGTCGTTACCGTGGGTGATGTCAGGGGGCGACGGGAAGTAGATGGGCGATGTCCGCCCCCAGCTGCCGAGAATCGACGCCACATGGGCTGTGATCCCGATCATGTCGCCCGCGGCCAGACGACTGGCGTTGCGCTCCCGCCAATCGGCGCGGGGCGCACGATCGTGGTAGAAGTGGGCGTGGACGTCGACGAGCATCCCTCAATTTGCTATCTTGTGCCGTCTTCCGGCCACCTACTGGTCACCCACAGGAGACCGCATGGCGACGACGCTCATAGATATGAACCGCCTCAAAGGCATCCTGCTCCAGCCTGGGGCGACCTGGAAGGCGATCGACGGCGAGTTCACAAAGCCCGGGTCGATCTATAGGAACTGGGTCCTGCCCTTGGCCCTCATCGGGCCCATCTGCGGCGCGATCGGCACCCTCGTGTTCGGGATGAGCTTCGGCGTGGTGGGGTTCTACCGCCTCCCCATCATGAACATCGTGACTATTCTGGCCGTCGACTACGTGCTCGGCGTCGTCGGCGTATGGGTGTTGTCCCTGGTCATCAGCCTGCTGGCGCCGACGTTCGGCGGCCAACGGAATGACGTGCAGGGATTGAAGGTGGCGGCGTATGCGACGACGGCGTGGTTCGTCGCGGGCGTTTTCCAGCTCCTGCCACAGCTCGCGCTCGTGCGCGTGCTCGTGTCGCTGTACAGCGTCTACCTGGTGTTCTCCGGCGTGCCGCTCGTGATGAAGCCGAGCAAGGATCAGGCGATGGGATACGCGATCGTCGCGGTGCTGGGCGCCATCGTCGTCGCCTTACTCGTGCTGGCGATCCACACGGCGTTCGCGCCGGACTACGGGACGTTGCGGGCGCGCGTCTAGCGATTCACGCCGCGTAGCACGGTGTCCAACACTTCGAGGGCGCGGTCCACCGCGCCCTCGTCGTGCGCCAGGGAGACGAAGTTGTACGCCGTGCGCTTGAACAGGACGCCCTCCTTGGCGCACCCTACCGCCACGGCGCGCGAGATCTCCTCCGTCGCGTAGTGCAGGAAGCACATCTCCGCCATCCCCGCGACCCCGGCGATCGCATCCGGGTATTTGCGCTGCAGCCGATGGAGCCCGTGCAGCAAGCGCGTCCCGATTCGGTGCAGGTGATCGCACACGGCCGCGCGCTCGAACACCTCCAGCGTCGCGCGGGCCGCGGCGAGGGCGACGCTTTCCGTCGCCAACGTCGAAGAGATCCAGGTACGCGTCGCCCCGGCCATCAGGTCGGCGCGTCCGCCAACGGCGGCGAGCGGGAAACCGTTGGCGAGTGCCTTGCCGTACACCGCCAAGTCGGGCCGCACGCCGTAGCGCTCGCCGGCCCCACCGATCGCCAGACGGAACCCCGTCTTGATCTCGTCGAAGATCAGCACGGCACCGATCTTCTGCGTCTCGGTCCGGAGCGCGTCGAGCCATTCGCGGGTCGGCTCCGCGACCACGACCGGCTCCACCACGACCGCCGCGAGCTGGCGGCCCCGCTCGCGGATCATCTCGCGCGCCGCTGGAACGTCATTGAAAGGGAGCTCGGCGAACAGCGCCCGCACCGCCGCGGGAATTCCCCCTCCCGCGGCGCCGCCCTGACACCAGTCGAGCCAGCCGTGATAGCCGCACCCCAACACGTGCTCGCGGCCCGTGGCGACGCGGGCGATGCGCACGGCGGCGGCCACCGCTTCAGCGCCGGTCTTGAGAAAGCGCACGCGCTCGAGCCACGGAATCCGCGCCGACAGCCGCTGCGCCAGGTCTTCTTCGGCGACCGGCGGCAGCGGGCCCACGACGCCATCGGCAATCGCCTGCTCGGCCGCCTGATTGACGGCGACATGGCCGTACCCGAGCGCGACCGCGCCGAGGGCCATGACGAAGTCGAGATACTCGCGCCCGCGGTCATCCCACACGCGGCACCCCACCGCGCGCGACACGCGCGCCGGCACCTCGGGCCCGGGGTCGGGCCCGAAGAGCGCCTCGGGCCGCTTACTGCCCGTCGACGTGAAGCCCGGTACGCGCGAGTCGTTCACCGTATTTCACCACCTCGATGGCCATCGCACGGAGCAACTTGACTTCGCGCAGGTCGAGCGGCGTGCGATGCACCAGCTCCCGCATCGTCCGCATGATTCCTTCCGCGTTGCGCGTCTTGAAGAAATCGATCGCCTCGAGCGCGCGCTGCACGTCGGCAAAGAGACGTTCGACCTCCTCGACCGGCGCAGGCTCCGACACGCGACGCGGAGCCTTGAATGGCCGATCCCCGGCCCCACCAGCCAGGGCCAGCTCATACATCATGATGATCGCCGCGTGGCCGAGATTCAGGGACGCGTACGATGCCTCACTCGGAATCGTCACGACCCGATGGCAGCGATCGAGAGCTTCGTTCGAAAGACCCTTGTCCTCCCGCCCGAAGAGCAGCGCGACGAGGCCGTCCTCGGCCAACGCGGTGATTTCGGCGCCTGCTTCGCGCGGGCGCTGTTGGTTGCGCTTCGCCGTGCGTCCCCGCGCCGTGAGGCCGACGACGTGGACGCAGCCGGCCAGACCCTCGTCCAGCGACCCAAAGCTGCGCACCCGGGCGAGCACGTCCCCCGTCTGATGCGCGATCCCTTCGACCCGATACGCATCGTACTCGCGCGGCTGCACCAGGCGCAGGTCCTTGAACCCGAAGTTCTTCATGCCCCGCACCACGTGCGCGATGTTCACGAGGTCCTGAGGCTGATCGAGGACGATGACGATGCTCATGCGACGAGCTCGAGGACGCCGAATCGCGAGGGATCCTGGCGATCACCCCGCAACCACACCCAGCCGTTGCCTCCGCTCCAGACGAGCTGCCCCGCGCGTCGCTCGCGTCCAGGGAGCATCTCGTTAACGATAAGGTCGAATCCCATGCGAGCGCCGACGTGGGGACGCGTGTGCGCAAGCCACGGCACGGCTACCGTCATGCGATACCCGTGCTCGGTGCGCTCCCAGCGTCCCTGCACCGCCCCCGGGTCCGCGCGTCCCTCGGAGTCCGTCGTCGCCACCACACGAACCCCACCACCCTTGGTGTCTGGCACGATCAGGTAGCCGACGCGATCGCCGCCTCCTTCGTCCGCGACGTACACCTGGAGACCGTCGGAGTGAATGTCGTCCGGCTCATTGTCGAGGCGGAGGGGCGGCGCGCCGCCGGGACGCAGACAGAGGTCGGGTTTCGTGACCTCGACGGCCACGTAGAGAGCGCTCTCGTCCCACGCCGT
>Ga0193723_1000889_pt1 | contig 11704 bp, 10 predicted proteins | sample H2m2metaG_FD_143042 | JGI IMG/M metagenome (GOLD analysis project Ga0193723, IMG submission 143042) | Soil microbial communities from a riparian zone of the East river system, Colorado, United States - H2m2 | ecosystem: Environmental > Terrestrial > Soil > Riparian zone | place: USA: East River... | reverse complement strand
GATTCTGTTCTTGGGATGTCCTTTAGATGATCTAAGAAAAATACGTTGGTTAATCTGAACATAGCACCTTCATTATTCAGCATAAGGATCAACTACGAAAACATCAAGAAGGAGGAGGGATTAAGTAAAAATTAGATGAAGCTCTAATAGAAATAACTAAGAGCCAAATACAGATCGGTAAAAATAGTCCATTGCCCCATCTCTTAATATATGCCAATCCTAAAGCCGCAGGTATCTGGAATGGAATATCATAAAAAATTCTTGTTTGAATTATCCAATCGCCTATCAGAAAAGGTATTATACCTATCGAAAGAAACGCTAAAATAAGAATGCTTTCTGGCTTCAACAGGCTAGACCGATAGAGCCAATATATTGCAAGCGAAAGGATTATCATATTGTTGAATTGACCTCCCACAAAAGAATATGTTGTTCGGGACAGATTAGTCCATCTTTGAGTGAACTGCTCTGGGCCGATGTTAGTCAGACGAGCCCATTTTATATCGCCTTCAATACCACCTGCAGAATTAGTTATGACCATTTTGACAAAATCTGTCGCAAATGAAGCCCCTAAGACTATGGCGACAAGAGCTATCCTCTTTTTTTCATAATATTTCAGCTTTAGACTAGCTACTAAAAAAATTGCTATAACAAGCACGAAGATTGTCCAAGTATAAACATGGCTAAAGAGTAAGATCATGATAAGTATGGAGTAACATATGAGGCTCATCTTGTTCCCCCTATTTAGAAATCTTACAAGAAACAAAATTGACAAAAAACCAATTGTGAGTGCGAACCAGTTTGCATAAAAACCCCCGTATATCCCGATAGTGGTGTGGAATGACACTGACGTGAGAAAAGATGCAAGAAGGGATGCAATATCACTCGAAGTCAACTCTCGAGTCAAGAAATACACAACAAGAAGAAGAACAGGACCCAGTAGTATAGGCAGATGTTCAAAAGTGGAAAACGGATTACCGTTTGTTAATTTCACAAGTCCAAACAAAAATAGTAGTGTGAGTCCCCTATCTCCGTGGTTTTGTTTAACAAATGCTTGACCTATCAATTCCTGTACGCTGCTTGAATTTACCAATCGACCTACCCATACAACGTAGTAATCCGTATCAGCTCCAATCCGCTGATTATCTTTATTAATGGTTGGAAGATGAGGAATGATACCGATTGTTATCGAAAGTAGCACAAAAAATAAAAGGCAAATGGCCTTGGTTCTTGATCTTATACTATCGCTAGCGGAAGAAAATGAGTCAACTCTAATTCTCCTGATTCTTATCGATACATGCATTAATTGGGTCGATAATAGCTTCAAGGGCAAAGAGAAGATCAGCAAAACGATCAAGATAGCAGAAATGCCGCCAAAAAGAATGAAGATCTCATATGAGTAATTCCTCAAAGGTACAGAAGATGTTTGAATAGAAAAAATCGGCAAAGAAACTGCAAATATCCCCAAAAATCCTATTACGAACGCAATAAAGGAAGTGTGATTCATAATCAAACTGTTCGTTTTATTGCGCAAATTCTCCTTTTCGGGCCGAAGTATATTGTAAATAACAAATAACATCACAAGAGGAAAAGAGATTAAGGCAGCAATATCTAGAAGAGCCATCATGGCCGGTGTCTTACTTACTGCGCCTAGAACAGCCATGCCGCCATAAAATCCAATGATTGGGAATTTTACCTTTCCCTTAAGTGCCAGCGTCATCCACAGAAGCGTAGCAGATGCAATTATTATGTGGTCGACATATGTATCAATTACATATGCATCAAAAAAACTGATATAGGTAACACGATTCTGTAGCGGAAAAATAACTACCTTAAAAAACGATCCAAGAGTATAGATATAAAATAGCGAGATTAATGCTAAAGCACTGGAAGTCCCAACTGCTACAACAGAAGTATCTTTTCCCAAGAACTTTGTTATGTAAATAAGAGGCTTCATGGGATAGTCAGTAATTTATTTACTTTACACCGTTAGTCATAAGAACTATTTTTTAATAATATTATATCGAGGCTCAGGTTGCTAAAGTTTTCCTCTTGCTTTTCAAATCAATTATTACTAATAGAGATTTCCGTTTATTATAGATTTTATGGGGATAAAAATATCGCATTTGTTAATAAGCTGCATGGTACATTAAAAATGTATAATGTATAAAATCGACTGAATTTGAATAGGCAAACCTAGAGTGCATAGAATCATGCTTTCAAGAGAAAAGCTGAAAAGTAAGTATCATTCGTTGTATAGATATTAGTAATCGGAAAGATGGATTTGATTGGTACTAAAACAAAATTAATGGCCATATTGCTTGCGTCGGCCGTAATAGCCATATTAGCTGTCGATAGCGAAGAGACTTTGTCGACTAGTTATTCAGTCTATGGTGTAAATGCCTCCTCTTTTAATATTTCATCTGAGAGGGCAAGTCGTTCAGTCGTGCAAGTTACCAGTAAGATTCCTACATTTTTGCTTAATATTCCCGTAACAAACTCTACCGAGTTAAGTTCAGGATTTTTCTATGATGCCAATGGACATGTAATCACTACTTACCACGGAGTAGTAGGTTCAACTGCTGTGTACATAACACTTGCAGATGGAAAAAGGTACTCTGCAATAATTAAAAGCAGTGATCCCTATAACGATATAGCTGTACTTGAAATTCTTGGAAATGTAGCGCATAAAGCAGTACCTCTTGAGATTGGAAACTCATCTAATCTCTTGACTGGCGAACAGGTTGTGACTGTTGGCCATCCAAAGCTGGAGGGTCAAGGGTTTGGCAATTCAATTACTTCCGGAATAATAAGCAATACTAAATTTCTATTACAAGATACCAAACTTGCATTACTTATCCCAGATATAATTCAAACAGACGCTATAATAAATCCTGGCAATTCTGGCGGGCCCTTACTAAATGCACAGGGACAGGTTATTGGAATTATCTATGGTAGAATCTTTCCCACAGTTTTCTTGCCTGGTAATCAATATCCTGGCCTAACGCTTGCAATCCCTTCAAATGTCTTGACACGGGTAGTACCGGTGCTCATTGAAAAAGGTAACTACACTCATCCTTTTCTCGGTCTTTCTGGATGTACTTTGACGCCAGATATTTCAAACAAGACAAGTCTACTGTTTGGGGATTTAAAAGGCGTCATCGTAAACTCGATTGTGAAGGATGGACCTGCAGATAAGGCAGGTATAAATGGAAGCAGTACCGACAAGTTTTCCAAGACTCATGTCGGCGATCTAATAATTGCTATCGACGGACATCCTGTCACAGAGATTCAAGATTTGATCTCGTATATTGATAATCACAAATCAGTTTTCGACCACACCACATTGAAGGTCTTTCGGCATGGTCAGGTCTTAGAAAAGGAGGTAATTCTTCAAGGGTTGTTATCGCCTTTACAGTACCTTCAAACGCTACCGTCATGCCCATCTCTGTCTTAGCGACATATTATTCGATATAAACGAAATAATGGTACTAACTTGTAAGCCAAATTGTTTTTGCTATCGAATAGTAAAATAAATCATTGTCTCCAATGCAAGATTCATAGAAATATTATATTCTTGCACATCTAATGCGAGTCAAGTAGTGTTTCGAATAATTGAAGAAACTGAACTCATACTATGTGGCAGCGTCAATCGCAATTGTTATTTTTTGTAAGCCTTCATCTGCTAAAATCACTTTAACTCTCATCACTTTAACACGATTTATACTTGTACACTTGTACTGACAATTTCGATAATTATTTATGGATGATATTTACGTAGTATATTCGAAGATCCCTCTAAGACTTCGACTTCAACTTCAATTCCTCAACTCCAATTATCGCAGCGTCTGGGTCAATACCTTCAATTTTCCTAATATCAAAATATAGGTTCGCAATTCGATCTTTTTTTGAAGTGATTTGAGCACAGAATTACTAAAATAATAATCAGTCTTATCTATATCATGCAAAGATACGTAGTACATCTTGCTAACATAAGATATACACCTAAAGATGCCCATAAATTGCTCAATACTGCAAGAGACTTGCTTCGGGATACCGGAAGTCTAGTCGTAGATACTCGTGTCTCAGCGCGGTATATCGAACTCGACACCTTTATACCTGAAAGTAAAAGTATTAATGATATCGTCGAAATGCTTGTAGATATTATGCCAGTAGTAGAATATGAGCATATCGTTGAAAAAAATCTTCCAAAGGAAGATGCGATTAGATATGGCATAAGTCTATTCAACCACGGCAAGTACTGGCAATCACATGAGATTCTCGAATCGGTTTGGAAGGATTCAAAAGGAGGGGAAAAGGATCTGTTAAATGGATTAATTTTAATTGCGGCAGCCTTTGTTCACGATCAAAAAGATGAAGGCAACATCTGCATCTCCATCCTACAAAGAGCCATGAAAAAACTTGAAAATAGTAACGGCACGTACTTTGGCATAGAAGTGGATAAAGTCAAAGCTCATGTAATGGAGATATTATATACACAAAAGATTGATCATTTTGCACTATAGGGATATTGGCGACTTTATCTTGGCAATCTATGTTATATCCCCTCCAAATTTATCTAATGATTGTTGATCATTATAAATAAAGGCTTGTCGAGATCTGTAATAATAATGAAATGATATAATTTATCTATACTATTCTATAAATGCTGTGTGTTATTTTGCAGGAAAATAAAACAGGAATTCAATAAGAACTGCTATTTCCTAACGATCTATGGGTTTTGCATAAATATGGTAGGGTTCGAATTCAGTTATCTTATGAAGCTGAGTAACTTGGTATCTACATCGAGATAGAAGGTCTTGTATATCGTTTTCTGAAATACCATTTTCTTTCAGCATCTTCGGATGTACTTCACATATAAGATTTTGAATAATGGCTGCAGAAAGAGAATTTTGGAGTCCCTTTAGGGCAAAAAACTCATACCCTTCAATATCCATAATAAGTACATTTATTTTATGGATTTTTAAATCTTCGATAATAGTGTCTAGCGTTTGCACTTCTACAGACTTCCCCCTTCCTTCAGAAACTACTCTGTGCATTGCGGAGCTTGGACCATCTTGCAAAAATGCTTTCGAAGGTCGGTTTCCAACAGCAATATTGAAAATCAGTATGTTAGAAAGATGCATAAGATTTGCGTTCATTCTAATCCGTTTACAATTTTCCTGATCAGCATCTATTGATATAATCTTCCCCGCCTTTCTTGCTGCGAGAACTGTGTAATATCCTATCCATGCTCCTACATCAAATACCACTCCGCCTTCTTCGACAAGATCTAAGAACTTCTTCGTGATTTTAGGCTCGAAGGCCTCAAAAACGATGGCTCTTTCTGCAGGCTTGGAAAGATCTATATTCATTAAAAGGTCGCCAGAGATCTTATACGCTTTCAAAGTTTCCTTTTTATAAATATGATCGTATATTGTGGTCAACGTTTTTCCAATTTTTGAATAATATGCGTATTCCAGAACTTGTCCAGGAATCAAACGTATTATTCTTGTAAGTATCATAAATATACAATTAACTATATCCCACAAGATTTTAATATTCTGGCGAATCTTTTGTCAATACTGTCAAGTATATTAAAGGCGTTAATTATAAGATAACTAATTTATTGATTATTATACCTAATTTATCGGCCAAGTCATTCTATAAGGTATAAGTGCGAGCAATAATTATCGCAATTCACTAATAATAAGACAACAATTAGATTCCATATAATATGGATAGCCACAAAATCGTTGCTTTAGTGCTGGTGACATTTGCTACTCTTATGGTAATAAGCGCTGCAGTGGAAGTGCCAGACCAAGCAATGGGAGAAAAGAGAAATGAAAAGATCGTATGCATGAACAACAATTGTCAGCAGACAATTTGTGTTAATGATAATCCGTGTAAGAGTTCACCTTACAGACCTGCACAAAATCAAGTCAATTCAACCGATCTATCATCCGAATTACCAGAGAATTAAATCCTAGAAGGTGAGGATAGGCTTTAAAGATCATGCACTTTCTAGGTCTATTAAGGAACAACAGTAAGACTCGATGTGAGTAAAAATGCCGCTCTCCAGTCCTTTATAAGGTTGAGCACTTATATGCCCAATTTTGTGAAGCTGTAGATAATTAGCCTAAACTATCTCTTTTGGGTTACTATCTGACTCTTGCTCTAAGAGCTTTTCACTAACATGTCAAAAAAAATTTGACAAGTAATAAATAAATGTATGCTTGTACCTCCTCAAATAATAATGACTGCTGAACTGAAAGTCCATCCAACCTTCTTCAGGGAATTTGCTACCAAAACATGGGTCTCCCCCAACGAAATTGTTAAAGAGTTAATTGAAAACGCGTTTGATGAGGACGCTACTAAAGTGCTCGTTACCATTCTCAATGAACGTTCAATCATTATAGAAGATGATGCTGGAATGGACCAGAGTGGAATGGAAAAATTCCTACTGTTAGGCTCCCCTCATAAGAGAGAAGAATCCATTTCACCGGGCCTAAAGAGGATAAGAACTGGTAGGTATGGGACTGGCAGGCTCTCCTTTCTCACGTCTTTTGAGAATATGAGGATTAAAACTAAACGTGGGGATTATATTAAATCTTTTGTAATTGACAGCACTGCCATTGATAAACTATTCAGTGGAAATGCTAAATTAGAAGCATTGAATATCCCGGCCTTAAAACGCAACGGCACTGAATTGGTCCTTGGAGATACAAAGGTCACCCTTGACACTTTCCGACTTTCCAAAGAAATTCGTAAATTAGCGATTTTGAGGCAACCTTTCTTTGAAGTATACATTAAGAATTCAACAAGTTTCGCAGAATGGGACTTTAGCGATGCTCAACCTATTACAGCACCCGACATACAAGGACACAGAATTCCAGTGGACCTTGATAATGGTAAAATAATCGGTGAAATTGTTATAGCAAGGAGACCGCTATCTGAAGATGAGAAGGGGATCGCTGTACTTGTCGGAAATCACGTTGTCGTTCGTAGCACCTTTGACTTTGCGATAATAAACAGAATAACAGGATATGTAAGATGCGACTCATTAACGTCTCGATTCGCAGATAAGTCTGCATTAATTGAAGACCAAGAATATACCAAGTTCAATCAAATAATGAAGGCCTTCATAGTTGATACTGTTTTCCCCACGTTGACGGAATACGAAGATGTCCTTATTACTCGCGAGGAGTCGAAGATTTATAGGGAACTTGATAAGGTTTTGGGACAAGCTATAATAGAAAACCTCGAAACACAAGAAGAAGAAGGATATGACATGGTTGATGTGAAAGAGATCGTTAACACTGAAGATATTGACTCTTCCATTCATGAGCCAAGATCCGAGGGAATTTTGTCTGAGAATTCAAGCACAATTTCGCCTTCTGGGTTCAAGTTTGGTTCCGTGGTACAGCAATCTGCTCCGCCGGACAATAACGATCAGGCTCTAGAGGCAGATCAAATTTCCCCTATGCCCCCAATGACTCAAGGCAACACACGATCGGAATATTCTTCCGACCAAGAACAACCTACAAGGCTGGAGGCAGACGGAAACGCTGGGCTAGTTGAGGTTACTGGAGAACTAACCGAGAGAGACCGTTCTCAGGCAATTACTCAAGAACAATTGCAGCGAAAAATAATAGTTACGCGAAAGATAAGAAGACCTGTAGTAACAAGGACATTTGCATTAAAAAAAGTTGGCTACAAAGTGATTCCCTATGAGGATGATTCTGACTCTAGATATAGCTTCACAAGTGAAAATGTAGTGTTCGTAAATAAGGCAAATTCAACTTACCGTGCAGAGGCAGCAAGGGGAGATGAATTTTTGTTACGGCATATTATCAGTATAGTCGCCGAGGTTCTGGCCGAAGCAAGACATCCTGAAGGAAAAGATGCTCTGGAACTCCAAAATAGGCTTGTTGCTGAAGCCATAAGAATCCACGACCGCGCTGTAACAAGAAAATGAGTATTTTTTTACTTACAATGAAATTGGTTCGACTGTGCATTCAAATTACTGCTCGTAGAGTATAATCTCTGTGAAAATTTCAATAAATTGCAATATCGTTCCCATAATTAATAATAACGATTAAGGGTCGAAGGAATTTATTTACTTTCTAGTGACATCTGAAAAGTGTCGTGGACTTTAGTGTTTAGATAGAATAGAAACGACTAAATCTGACCCCTGTAGGATATAATCTGAAAATATATGGCTTTTCAGTTTATGCCAGGCGCAACTGCGGTAGGTATTTCTTACACAAACGGAGTAGTTCTAGCTGCAGAAAAGCGCGTTTCTTTTGGGAATTTTGTGGTAAACAAAAATACAAAGAAAACCTTCCCTGTGACGGAGAAAGTGGGCGCAGCATGTGCCGGCATGATTGCAGATATGCAAGTTCTTGTGAGACAAGTTACCGCATTAGCCAAGATTCGCAGGCTGGAAACTAGACGCGAAGTTCCCCCTAACTCTATCGCAAAATTGATGTCCGTTATTATGTTTGAGAGAAGATTTTTTCCATTACTGACACAGGTGATAGTGGGCGGAATAGACCAAAAACCTCAGATTTATACTCTAGATCCTCTAGGTTCAGTTCTTCCAGACGAATATGCAGCGGTTGGGACTGGTGCAGAAATGGCTTTAGGAATTATGGATGCTGAATACAAACCTAATATGACTGAAGAAAAAGCCAGAGACTTGGCTATCAGAGCCATCAAGTCATCGGTACAAAGAGATTCCTCTAGTGGCGACGGGATAGATATTCTGATGCTCACTGACAATCAGCCTAGAGAACAGTCTTTGCCGATTTAGTATTACCTCAATTGATTGATTCCAGTATATTCTGACCTATTATCACAGGGGGCTTCTTCGCTATGCAAGCAAGGCTTAAATTGCTGATTGCGACTAGTATCAGAACGTTGAGTTCTGAGTCTATAGGTAATGTGATCTATGAATGCATGCGTTGTGGAACTGGTGTATCCGTGGAAGAATTGTCTAGACTACCAGAAATTAAGTGCATCTGCGGATTCAGGGTCTTTAAAAAAGCTAGACAGCCGATAGTAAAACAGTTAAAGGCTATCTGATGCACGAGTTTCGCAGATGTGTTAACAAGCAATTCTATGACGTCCTCAGCCAGCTGATCGTAGAATGTAGATTTAATATAATCCCAGTGGAAACTAGACACTTAAGGTACTTTCTGAAAAGCAGCATTTGGAATAGACTCCAACTGTCTGATATAACTAAAGGCTTATTATTAATCAATACAAAATAGTATCAATGAAAATCCTGTGCCCAGATTGTAAGGAAGCGGCAGAGCTCTCAGATGACTTTTCCTTTGTAAAATGCTCAAAATGCTCTTTAGATATGACCTACGGGGAGTATGTCAAATACGTTGCATATAAGGATTCTAGATACCGTAACATTCTAAGTGACTACAAGACTTGAACGATACGTATGTGAGAACTCTATGGAATCCACTGCCACACGTAGTTGATTAAATACCTAGTCGGCTCAATTCCCATCTCTATTCTTAGACGTGGCTGAAGAGATTTACTTGAATCTGAAATACTGCTGTACTTGGTATCAAAAAGAAGATCAAACATAAAAGGACTTATTATTCGTCCAAATCGTCATTAGAATCATCAATATCTCCGTCTTTTATATCGTCAAGATCTGCCTCAAATTCGTCCTCAATTTGTTCATCTGGATTACTGTTTTGGGACAAGTAACAAGAAGCACGTTTGATTGGAAAAATATAAATCTTTCTCATACGAATGTACATTCTAGTAGATCATGGTAGAGACTATTACCTGCTTCCAGCGAGAACAAAACTCAAGAGTCTACTAAGTTAAGTTATTCATAGATTGATTTCGATTTCACAGGTCAACTACTCAACTCTCAGTCTTTTGCAAGATTGTAATTGTGACACTGCTAATCTGATTGGGTCCACAAATTCTAATCACTGCGGTGTGTGTATTATTTTAGTATAGTCCCTCACTCATTAACAACAGGATTTTCTTCCCTTTGTGGTTGAGGATCAATTGAATCTGGCAAATCTGGAATCGTAGGTAAAAGACGAATTAGTTGTTGATATCTTCCCAAGTAAATTAATCCTGCCTCATTGGTTCTATACATACCCGTCGTTTCAGAAAACTCTATTAATTCTCTTTCTACCGCAATGGCAAGATATCTTATCAATTGTGAATGGGATACTGTGGCGTTATGCATGATTGTGGTTTTGTATTCCCAATTTGGCGTAGCCCCACGTAATATAGATGCCATAATTTCAATATCTGAGCGATTCTTCATTTTCTATCATAACCTTCCTTTTCTTTGGAGTCTCCTTTCTTACCCTAAAAATATTAATAAAAGGTAGTTGGACAAAGTATCACGACAACATGTTGGGAAATCGCTGACAACATCTATTCATATACAAAAATACTCCGGAGTGCTTTTACCGATCTATGCACCCATGCTTCATAACACAAGGCGAGAGTCGATCTATCTAAATTATCCCTACCCGCAATCATGGCATCTTCGAGTGAATCTGCCAAATTTTTTGTTATAACTCTGATACTCACCATAAGCTAACCATTTATTAGCTAATTACAACAATTTTTTACCACAGCCGCTACTTCTTTTTCTTTGCAGAAACTATGGACAAAATATCTCTATCCTTGAGTTGATAGGTTGTTGGCAATCTAAGCCCGTCCCTGATATCTATTGCGTAAAGCAAACCTTTCACTAGTTCGCTATGAATCTCTCGCGCAAGGTCATGGACTGTAGAAGTGGCTCCCATTAAATATACATCTGGCAGAACATTGCCATGTTTATCAGATAGTCGGCTGGCATCAGCAACGGGATAAACGGCATTCATTCGCAGTAATTTAAATACCGCGACGTTAATTGCAAATTGAACCCCGGTTCTCATATATTCACCTAAAATATCATTTCTTATGAAATTGAGTGCCCACTTTTGCTTTTCATTTAATGCACTTTGATCTTTTATTTCAAAACGTTCGTCCCCTGGAAAATATTGAATTAATCCGCGGCTTGCAGCTCGTCGGAGAGTGAGTTCTGCATCTGCACTTGAGGGAACGATGATCATATCTTTGTATTCTTCTCGTATTCTCTTGAAATTCTCAGCAGCAGAAGGTAGGTCTACTTTATTAGCAACTATTATGGTTGGTTTAGAGATTTCTCTCAAGCTCCATGCGAAATCCTTTTTTTGTTGCGTATCGAAGTCATTGAATTTAATATCCTGGAGCTTGTTTACTTCCAATGCCATTTTCACATGCTCTTCTTTAACTCCTATGCCCCGAAAGATTTCCGTAATTGCAGGAACAATACCTACTCCAGAATTGATGCCGCGCGAGATCTTGTCATGATTACCTTCTAGTAACTTTAGATGCCACATGACCAGCTCTTCTTCGATATCTGCTATGTCAGCTATCGGATCGCCCAAACCAGGCTCAGTTATTTTACCAGAAGGGTCAATGCTTCCGGAAGCATCTACTATGTGCAAAATTACGTCTGACTGTGCTGCTACAGACAGGAACTGATTACCTAAACCCTTTCCTTCCCAGGCGCCTTTAATGAGCCCAGGCAGATCAACCAATTCCACAGGAATAAATCGCCACCCGTTGACGCACGAAGAATTCTTAGGGTTATCCTGTATGCTAAACTCTTTATGAACGCAAAGGG
>Ga0193723_1000888_pt1 | contig 11725 bp, 8 predicted proteins | sample H2m2metaG_FD_143042 | JGI IMG/M metagenome (GOLD analysis project Ga0193723, IMG submission 143042) | Soil microbial communities from a riparian zone of the East river system, Colorado, United States - H2m2 | ecosystem: Environmental > Terrestrial > Soil > Riparian zone | place: USA: East River... | reverse complement strand
TATGTTAGCGTTTTCGGTATGAGCGGAGAGCCACTTTGGAACGAGGTGGCGATGGCAGAAAACGCAGCGGTTACCGCCTTTTCTGCTCTGAAAAATACGGGGCCACCGACAGTTGATGAGCCCACGGTCGAAAAAGAGGCGCGTTCGAAAGAAGATGTCGATCTTCCGTGGCAAGTCGTCGTGCATAACGATCCAGTGAATTTGATGAGTTATGTGACGATGGTGTTCCAGCGGGTCTTCGGCTATCCGCGGGAGAAAGCCGAGCGCCACATGCTGGAGGTGCATCACAAAGGACGCTCGATTTTGTGGAGCGGAATGCGCGAGCGAGCGGAACTATATGTGCAGCAGTTGCACGGATATCTCCTCCTCGCGACGCTCGAGAAAGCCGTTTGATATATGGAAATCTGCCGGCGAAAAGATGAGATCGAAGTATCGGAGCTCGATCCATTTCTTGCGGAACTTTTGCGTCAAATTCCCACCAGCGCTAATCCAGAGGGCGTGCCCGCCGCCGAGCAACGCCTCTTCAGTCCACCGGCAGACCCGAACGAAGCTGAAATTTGCGCGGAATGGAAACTTTACGTGAAACCTGAGTTACGGCAGCTGTTTCAGACGGCGACGGAAACAGTGGCGGCAGACCTCGAGCAACTAAGCGGGAACGAAAAAACGTTCACCAACCGCACGTTGCGTATTCCGTCAAAACACGCCGAAGCATGGTTGAGCGCACTCAATCAGGCGCGGCTGGTCATTGTCGCGAAATACAATTTCACCGACGGCGAGCTGTGCGATCATTATCGCTCACCGATCGGATCGCGGCGGGACTTGAGTTTGTTCCAGGTCAATTTCTATGGATTCCTTCAGGAATTCATCCTGCGCGAATTGGATCGTTGGGAAGAGCCTCCGGATAATTAAGGCTGTTTCCGTTCTCGCACCATCGACATGAGGCGGTCCTTGATTGCAGCAGAAGCTTTTGCCGGGCGCAAGCTCAGCGCAAATGCTTCGTGCAACGCATAACATTCAGTAATGAAATCTTCCGCCTTTTTCCCGAATTTTTTGCGCGCTTTCTCGAATTCCTCTACCTCGTCAGACTCGAGCGCGCCGATGACATAAAGCCGCGACTGGTTTTGGAATCGCTCAAAGTTCATCTTTCAATGCCTTCAGGCCGTCATAGATTTTTTTCAGCCCCAACTCAAGCCGCGTTTTGACTGTGCCTAATGGTGTATTCGTTTTCGCGGCGATTTCGCGCTGGCTCATACCCCGAAAAAATGCGAGATCGATCGCCTGCTGCTGGGCCGGCGGAAGCCCGTTGATTACCTTGCGTATAACAACGCGGGTATCTCCCAGGACGATTTCTTCTTCGGTGGCATTGTGCACCCAGGCATCAGGTTGCTGTTCGACCTCATTTTGCAGGCGTTCCTCCGCCCGAGCGTAAGCCTGTTTTTTGCGCAAACCGTCAATCGCCCGGCGGCGCGCCAGCGTAACCATCCAACCCAGAGGTTTTCCTTTTTGGGCGGAGAAATTTTTTGCCTGGTTCCAGATCTCCATGAAAATTTCCTGCAGAAGATCGTCGGCCTCAGCTTCATTATGGATCACGCGCAAGATGAGTGCTTTCAAAATGCCATTGTATCGATCGTAAAGCTGCGAAAGCGCATCGGGATCTTCCGCCTGGATCGCTTGCATTAACTCCAGATCTGTTGGCGCGCCCGGTTCGAGTTGCGGAGGAGCAGAGAAGCGACGCGTCTGGCGTTTTCCTTTGCGGCGCGCTTGTTTTTTTGCTTTCCGATGCATCCAAAAAATTAAATCCAGCCGCCGAAGGCAAAAGTTTGAAAGCAGGAATGGATCGGACGCGGGTCGGCCATTTGGGTGTCTTAGTCTGTGCGAAGGAATTCGTCCAACGCTTTCGAGGTAAAGCGTTCCGATCGGCTCTCTCGGAGAAATAGTTCTGAGCGAACGACGGTTCGCCGTGACTTCATAATGAAGGTGATCTCGCGTAGCGCGCTTGCGAGGGCGAGGCGTTTTGTTCGCAAGCGATTGGGACATCGATAACTTGCCGTGTGCCATTTGTGCGCCAAGAGTTAGCCTCATGACGCAGTCGCACGGCGAAAATGCCGATCCGCTTTGGTACAAGGACGCAGTCATCTACGAGCTGCACGTCAAAACTTTTTGTGACAGCGACGGCGACGGAATGGGGGACTTCCGTGGTCTGATCGAGAAACTGGATTATCTCCAAGAGCTCGGTGTCACTGCCATTTGGCTTCTTCCGTTTTATCCTTCGCCGCTTCGTGATGACGGCTACGACATCGCCGATTATTTCGATGTTAATCCGAACTTCGGCACACTCGAGGATTTCCGTGCATTTCTCAACGCGGCCCATCAGCGCAACTTGCGTGTCATCACGGAACTGGTGATTAATCACACGTCCGATCAGAATCCGTGGTTCCAAAAGTCGCGCCGCGCCGCGCCTGGCTCACCCGAACGCGAGTTCTATGTCTGGAGCGATACGCCTGAAAAATACAAGGATGCGCGCATCATTTTCAAAGATTTTGAAACATCCAACTGGGCGTGGGACCCTGTGGCCAAAGCATATTACTGGCACCGCTTTTATTCGCACCAGCCGGATTTGAATTTCGACAATCCGGCCGTGCATGAGGCAGTCGAGAAAGTCTGCGATTTTTGGCTCGCCATGGGTGTTGACGGACTTCGTCTCGACGCCGTTCCTTATCTTTATGAAAGGGAAGGGACAAGCTGCGAGAATTTGCCCGAAACCCATCGATATCTCCGCAAGTTACGCGCACATGTCGATGCGAAATTTCCCAATCGCATGCTGCTTGCTGAAGCGAATCAGTGGCCGGAGGACGCAGCCGCTTACTTCGGCAAGGGCGACGAATCGCACATGAGTTTTCATTTCCCGCTTATGCCGCGCATGTTCATGGCGCTGCAAATGGAGGACCGCTTTCCGATTATCGATATTCTCGAGCAGACGCCGCCGGTTCCCGACAATTGCCAGTGGGCGATGTTCCTGCGCAATCATGACGAGCTAACGCTCGAAATGGTGACCGACGAGGAGCGAGATTACATGTATCGAGTTTACGCCACCGATCCGCACGCCCGTATTAATCTTGGGATCCGCCGGCGTCTGGCACCGCTGCTTGCGAACAGCCGCCGCAAAATCGAGCTGCTAAATACGCTGCTCTTCTCCATGCCAGGCACGCCGATCATTTATTATGGAGACGAGATCGGGATGGGCGACAATTTTTATCTGGGCGATCGCAACGGTTGCCGCACCCCGATGCAGTGGAGCCCGGACCGCAATGCTGGATTTTCAAGAGCGAATCCCCAGCAGCTTTATCTGCCGATTACAATCGACCCGGAATATCACTACGAGGCCGTCAACGTCGAGAACCAACAGAAAAATCTCTCCTCGCTGCTCTGGTGGATGCGCCGGGTCATTGCTATGAGGAGAAACTTCAAAGCGTTTTCGCGGGGCTCGCTTAAATTTCTCTATCCCGATAACGCCAAGGTTCTCGCATTTCTTCGGCGCTTCGAGAATGAGACAATCGTTGTCGTCGTGAACCTCTCGCGTTTTGCGCAATCCGTGGAGTTGGACCTGTCGCGCTTCGCCGGGTGTGTGCCGATGGAGGTGTTTAGCCGCAATCTATTTCGCCCAATCAAGAAATCGCCCTATGTTATCACGCTCGGTCCGCATGCCTATTATTGGTTCGCTCTGCAAACGCAAACCGATGGCCGTCGCGTCTCTAGGAAGCGCGCTGTCCCCGTGATCAATGCCCCCGCCGAGCTAGACGCTCTTATTGCCAATGGTCAGCGCGCGCAATTCGAGCGCGAAATTCTGCCCAATTACATGCAGACCTGTCGCTGGTTTGGCTCTAAAGCGCGGACCTTTCGGAATCTTAGAGTGATCGAGCAGCCTACCATCTCATCAGGTGCGGACGCGGCGCGCGTCTGGTTCGTCGAGGTCAGCTATCTGGATGGCCCCACGGAAGTTTACTCCATCCCCGTAAAGATTGCATCCCGTGATGCCGCACGTGTTGTTTCCCGGAACGCTCCACACGCGATCATCGCGCGCTTCGCGGGGGCCGATGAAACCATCCTCTACGACGCGATCTGGGATGCAAAGTTTCGCTCTCAATTGTTCGAGGCGATTGTACGAAATCAGATCATTAAGGGACAAGCGGGCGATCTTGTCGGCGTTGCGAGCAAGGCGCTCCCTGCGGATTCCTTGGTCGCCCCAGATAAATCGCAAGTTTTAGGTGGTGAACAGAGCAACTCGTCGATGCTTCTCGACAACAAATTCTTCCTAAAACTCTATCGCAAACTTGAGAACGGCGTGAATCCCGATGTCGAAATAACCCGGTTCCTCACCGAGCGCGCCAATTTTGCCAATGTACCGGGGTTCCTTGGCGCGATTGAATATCGTCGCACTAAGTCCGAGCCGACCGTTGTCTGTCTTTTGCAGAGCGCTGCCACGAGCGAGAGTGACGGTTGGGCGCTCACTCTTGACGCGGTTGGCCGATATTACGAACGTGTGCTTGGTCGCAAAGCTGATCTCCAGCATCAAACCACGCCTCCCGGTCCGCTCCTCGACGAGTTGATCGGCGGCGTTTACCCTGAAAAAGCGAAGCTGCTCGGGAAACGCACGGCGGAACTGCATCTCGCGCTCGCGTCAAACAGTGATGATCGCGCCTTCGCGCCCGAACCCTTCAATGCGATGGCGCAACGGTCGGTTTACCAATCGATGCGGACGTCGCTGCGGCGCGCGTTTACTCTTCTGGAAAAGAAATTACCGAATTTAACTCACGCATTCCGAGAGGAAGCCAGAGAAGTCCTCGCCGCAGAGAACCAAATTCTCGATCGAGAAAAGCGGCTCCTCGACCGGCGCTCAAACGCCGCAAAAATCCGTATCCACGGCGACTATCATCTCGGCCAGGTGCTGTATACGGGAAAGGATTTTGTTATTCTCGATTTTGAAGGCGAACCGGCGCGAGCGCTCAGCGAACGGAAATTGAAGCGCTGTGCGCTGCGTGACGTCGCCGGAATGATGCGCTCGTTTCAATACGCTGCTTACAGCGCGCTCTGGCAGCCGGCCATGCGCACCGAAGACGTCCCTTTCCTGGAGCGTTGGGCCGATCTTTGGTATCGCCAGATGAGCAGCGTTTTTCTGCAAAGCTATTTGCAAACAACCCGTGGCGCCATTTTCATCCCGCAGAATGCCGATGATCTGCAAATCATGCTAGAAGCCTATTTGCTCGACAAAGCTGTTTACGAAATCGGCTACGAACTAAACCATCGTCCCGACTGGGTTGTCATCCCCATCCGCGGCATCAAGCATATTTTGCGTTCGACGTAATCGATGTCGATGTTCAACACAGAGAAAAACGCCACGGATGAACACAGATATAGCACAGATCGAAGAATTCTGTTTTCTTATCTGTGAAAATCTGCGGCCATAATATAATAGGACTGAAGAAACCAATGAATCAACATCTCGACAAGATCGACAAGGACATCGCCGACAAACATCTGTTGAAACATCCGTTTTATCTCGCGTGGACGCGCGGGGAACTGAGCAGGGAGGCGTTGGTTGATTACGCGCGGCAGTACTATCACCATGTCGCGGCGTTCCCAACGTATCTCTCAGCCGTTCACGCCAAGTGCGAGAATCAAGCGACGCGGAAACAGGTGCTTTCTAACTTAATCGACGAAGAAGCCGGTTCGCCAAACCATCCCGAGCTTTGGCTCAAGTTCGCCGAAGGCCTTGGCGTTTCTGATGTTGATGTACGGAGCACGAAGAAACAGCCGGAGACAAAAAACTTGATCGACACACTCCGATCAGCGTGTCGTGACAGACCGACGGCGGAAGGTCTCGCTGCGCTTTACGCTTATGAGAGCCAAATCCCCGCGATCTGCGAATCAAAGATCGACGGACTGAAGAAACATTACGGCTTCAATAATTCGAAAGCTTACGAGTATTTTAGCGTCCACATTGAAGTCGACCGCGAACACGCCGCCGTTGAGCGCAAAATGCTTTCCTCGTACATCGACAATCACAATTTCGAATCCGTAAAAGCTTCTGTGCAGCGCGTTCTCGACGCGCTCTGGGAAATGCTCTCCGGCGTTTGCCGGCGCCACGCAATTGCGTGCTGAACTTGGTGTAGAGGCGGCTGTCTCCAGGCGCAAACACTCAGAGATTGCGTGTGAGGGCACGCGCCACTAGACGAGCTTTAGCGATTGTTGAGCGTCGCTTAGCGCGGCCGCAAAACAAGAAACGAACGCATCCGATGCCGGCAAACCGATAGGATCTGCGGTTGGCTGGGATCAACTGAAGCGGCGATTTTATTGTAATCCGAAACTGACGCTATTGGTTGCTGATTGATTTCCTCGATCACATCGCCTTTTTGCAATTCGGCCACGCCACTGTCAGGATCGACATTGGTGACCACAACGCCGCGGACGTTATTCGGCAAATCGAGTTGGCGCGCCATCTCAGCAGTCAGGTCCCCAACATGAATTGACGCCAGGGGACCGCCAGTATCTCCTTGATCATTCGGTTCCATCTGAGGCGTCTGTGGCTGGGGGCGCCGCGGCAAAACGTCAGCGCTTTGATAATCCGTCGGCTGCTCCTTAATCTGCGTCGCCACTTTCAGTGGTTTTCCCTCGCGCATAATTTCCAGCTCAACCTTTTTATTCAACTCGGTCTGCGCTACTAGGCTTCTCAGCGCGTTAATATTTTTTACGTCATGTCCATCGAACCTGCGGATAATATCGCCTCGCTGCAATTGCGCCTGGGCTGCAGGCGAGCCTGGCATTACTTCATTGACGATCACGCCTTCGCTGTCCGCATTGTTTTGGCCCGGCTGCAACGCACGCGACTGGATTCCAAGGTAACCGCGAATGATGCGCCCCTGCTTTAACAGGCTTTCGAGCGCCGTGCGAACCGTGTTCGAGGGAATCGCAAAACCGATTCCCTGCGAACCGCCGCTACGCGAAATAATCGCCGTGTTGATGCCAACTACTTCGCCGCGCAAGTTGATCAGCGGGCCGCCGCTATTCCCCGGATTAATAGCGGCATTAGTCTGCAAAAGATCGCCGAAAGCGTCCGTACGATTCGGCCTTCCCTTCGAACTTATGATTCCGTCCGTCACTGTTTCTTCGAATCCGAATGGATTACCGATGGCCAGAACAAAGTCCCCCGCCTGTACCATGTCTGAATCCGCCAGCTTGAGCGGCTTAACGCCGGGATCGTCGATCTTCAACACGGCCAAATCGACCTGAGAATCCGCGCCGATCAGGCGCGCTTTTTTCGTCCGGCCATCGCTCAATTGCACTTCAATTTCATCCACTTGATCGACAACGTGATTGTTCGTGATGATGTGTCCCTCATTCGTCACGATCACCCCCGAACCGAGCGCATTTTGCACGAGGGCCTCGTCATTTGGGTTCCGGAATTGTCTTTGCTGGTTACGAAAGAAAAACTCAAAGGGATCGAGGCCGTATTGCCGCCGGATGTTGATCTTCTTGGACGTTTTCACTGCGACCACGGATGGGATCACGCTACTGACGAGCGCGCGCCGCTCCCTGTTCAACGCGTCAAGCGACGCGACTTGTTTTGGATCAACGTTCGGCGTCGAAGCCAGCGTGTACTTTTCCGGCGTTCGCGCCGAAGGCAGACTCAATGTCCCATGTTTAAGGCGATAATCGTACAGCAGGGAAATTCCCGCGCTAATTAGCAGGACAAAAATCAAAAATTTGGCGAGATTTTTCATCAGCTGACGTTCGAAAAAGTTCGTCCCTGTTGTTCGACAATCAAACGCTGAAAACGTTGATTCTCGCGCAATTCCAGACGTGGATCAGCATCGAAGATCGACATCGCCGCCGCGCGGGCCCGTCGCATCAAGTCTGCGTCGGTCTTCAAATTGCCGATCTTAAGCCCGGGCAAGCCGCTCTGCGCTGTGCCAAGCAAATCACCCGGTCCACGCAAATCCCAATCCGCTTCGGCTACTTCAAAGCCGTTGCTTGTTCGTTCCAAAACAGCGAGCTTTGCCGCCGTCTCTTTGGATTTATCCGACGTTAGCAAAATGCAGTATGATTTATGCTCGCCGCGTCCGACGCGCCCGCGGAGTTGATGAAGCTGCGCCAGCCCAAACCGTTCCGCGTTCTCGATTAGCATCACAGCTGCATTTGGAACATCCACGCCCACTTCAATCACCGTTGTGCTAATTAATGCTTTGGACTGCCCGCGACGAAATCGCTCCATAATCTCCTGTTTCTCCGCTGCCGGGATGCGACCGTGAAGTAATTCACAGCGAGATGGATGCAACCGCTCCCCCCACAATTCGTACTCCGCCGCCGCCGCTTTCACGTCCAACTTATCGCTCTCATCAATCAGCGGATAAATCACGTAGAGTTGACGTCCCGCTTCCAATTGCGTTCGTAAAAAGCTGAGAACCTCGCCAAGACGCGAGTCATCGCGGACCGCGGTGACTATTTTTCCCCGGTTAAGCGGCATCTCGTCGATGATTGAGACATCGAGATCGCCATAAATAGTCATCGTCAGCGTACGCGGGATCGGCGTGGCAGTCATAACCAGCACATCGGGCGCTGGTTCGCGCGCCGTTAATCGGGCGCGCTGGGCAACGCCAAATTTGTGCTGCTCATCAATCACGACGAGACCGAGATTCGAAAACGAGACGTTCTCGTAAAGCAGCGCGTGTGTACCGATGATCACATCCGCATTCTCATCGCCAGCAACCAATGGGAGAAAACTTTCCTCCTGCCGGGCCGCTGTGCGGAGCGCTATGCGGACACCAATCGGCTCGAGCCAACGCCGCAACACGGTATAATGTTGCTCAGCCAAGATCTGCGTCGGCGCCATAAACGCAGCTTGGAAACCTGATTCGATTGCGAGCAGGATCGCTGCGATGGCGACCACCGTTTTTCCCGAACCCACGTCGCCCTGCAACAAACGGTTCATTGCCTGGCTCGCCGCCAGATCGCGCCTGATTTCCGTGATCACTTTTAATTGCGCGCCAGTCAACTCGAATGGTAACGCCTTCAAAAACTTGTCGAGCAGCGCGCCAGGTCCGCAATGCGATTCGCCAATGCGAATGGAAGACTCCGAACGTCGCGATGCGATCAGCATTTGCATCGCGAAAAATTCGGACAGAACCAAATGTTCGCGCGCGGAGTCATGCGCTGTCCAGCTTTCCGGAAAATGAATCGCGCGGATCGCGTCACTCCTTTCTCCATCAACAAGATCGCCCGGAGCTAACGTTGGCAATGGCGCATCGGGAATTTCGTTCAGCAGTCGATAGATAATACTGCGCAAGACGCGCTGTGAAATACCCTCTGTCGCAGGATAAATCGGCGTGATGCGCCGAAAATGAATCGAGATTTCCTCGTCGTTCTCGATCACCTCGAATTCCGGATGATCCATGCAAATCCGTTTACCGCGCAAACGCGGTTTGCCAAGAACACTTGGCTTTGCCCCTTGTAACGTTGCCTCGAAAATCTTTTTCCAACCGCCAAAACGGCGTAGCGAAGTTTTGATCACTTCGCCGCAAAGACAGATCGGAATTTCGCTCTCCTCGCGCGGAAATTCCGGGAACTCATGTCGATCTTCGTGACGCCGTGGGAAATGAGTCAGCAAATCTTCCACCGTCTCGATCCCGAGACGGCGCAGCGCAAGTAAACGCGGCCGCGGGATCCAATTCAGCTCAGCAAGCGATTGGGAGGTTTCCATTAGTCAATCGGCTCGGTTTTTCGCAGTGCCTGAATCTGCATATCCAGCCGGGTTTCGCCTTCGTATTCATTCGCTCGAATGCGGAATGCAATATCCCACGGCGTTGGCGGAAGCAGTGCGTTTGCTGCATCGAAATAAACCGCCCGTTGATGGTAATTGCGCTGGCGCAGACGCAGAATGAGATGTTTGTCATTCACCAAACGCGGTGTCCCAACCGACTCGACTTCGCGCGCGAAAAAAAGCGGGTGCGGATTTCCGTTGCCAAAGGGTTGCAGCAACTCGTGCCAGTGGAGGAAATCGAAGCTGAGATCGGAAAAGGCGAGCTCATGATCCAGGCGCAAACAGGGCTGCAAACATTCGTCCGACAGCAGCTCGCGCGCGACCCGGCGAAACTCCGCCGCGAACTCATCAATTCTCTCTTCACGGATCGTTAGGCCGGCCGCCATTTCGTGCCCGCCGAACTTCTCGAGCATTTCCGCGCAATGATTCAACGCTTCAACCAAATTGAGCCCTTCGATGCTGCGGCCACTTGCTTTTCCAATACCGTTTGCCTCCACCCCGATCACAATCGACGGCCGATGATATTTGCGGGAAATTCGCGAAGCGACAATTCCCAGAACGCCCGGATGCCAGCCGCGTGCCCATACGACGATCGCCGCGTCGCGCATCGGGTTGTAATCACGAGCGATTTGCTCCTCCGCCGCAAGGAAGACTTCCTTTTCCACACTCTGGCGCTCGCGGTTTTGTTTATCGAGAAATTCTGCCAGTGCAGCCGCTTCGCCCTCATCTTTCGTAAGAAGGAGCTGCAACGATTTTTCCGCCGTGCTTAATCGCCCCGCCGCGTTCAGCCTGGGTCCGAGTCGAAATCCAATATCTTCAGTCAAAATTGGCGGTCTAACTCCGCTGATCTCAAGCAATTTTGTCGCGCCGGGCCTTGTCGATCTTGCAATTTCAATCGCTCCGCGTTGCACGAGAAGCCTGTTTTCGCCTCGGAGAGGGACGATGTCGGCCACCGTGCCGAGCGCGACCAGATCAAGTCTGGCCTTGAGATCAAATCCATCCAGCGGTCGAGTCGTGAGCAATGCGTGGCAAAGTTTGAAGACGATTCCGACGCTGCAAAGATAATGAAATGGTGAGCTCGGATCGATTTTTGGATTCACAATTGCGATGCAATCAGGCAGCACCGATTTCCGTACATGATGATCCAGCACGATCACGTCCACGCCGCGGTGGCTGATCTGAGCAATCTCAGTAACCGACGAAGTGCCGCAATCGACCGCAACTAAGAGTTGCGGCCGATGTTGCTCCAGACACCGCTCGACACTTTCCCGGCTCAAGCCGTAGCCCTCCTCCATGCGCAGTGGCAAAAACAAATCCGGCGCAGAGCCATACGCGCTCAACATCTCGGCCAGCAGCGCGATCGATGTCACTCCGTCGACATCGTAATCTCCGAAAAGGACGATGCGTTCGTGCCGATCGAGCGCGGCGAAAATTCGCTCGACGGCCGCTTGCATATTTGGAAGCAAAAAAGGATCGCTCAACGACTTCAAACGCGGATGCAGAAAACGTTCGACCTCTTCGGCGCTCGCAAAGCCTTTGCGCATCAGCAGTCGCGCGATACACTCCGAGCCACAAATTTCCCTCCACGAAATTGGCCCGTTTCGAAGCTCTTCGGCTGGGGCAATGATCCATCGACTTTGCACCGATCAGCTTATTCGCGGAGAACTTGCTGACAAGACGCGGAGATTCGATCCAATTCGGTGCGCACATGCTTTTGATTCGACAAGATCGGCTCACCATGAAAAAAGAAGGGATGATCAAAATTAGATTCGTGTTATCGATTGGCGCCATCGCAGCAATCGCTGCTGGCTGCGCAAACAATCCCCTCGGCGGGTCAACCACTCAACCTGCGGCCGCGAGGGACTATCAAGAATTATCTGGAACCTGGCAGTTAACTCGCGGACTGGTGAA
>Ga0193723_1000887_pt1 | contig 11765 bp, 11 predicted proteins | sample H2m2metaG_FD_143042 | JGI IMG/M metagenome (GOLD analysis project Ga0193723, IMG submission 143042) | Soil microbial communities from a riparian zone of the East river system, Colorado, United States - H2m2 | ecosystem: Environmental > Terrestrial > Soil > Riparian zone | place: USA: East River... | reverse complement strand
GACCGAAGCCCGTCAGCGCGAGCCCAATCGCGGCGACGGCATACAGCAGCGGGACCTCAACGCCGTTGGTCGTCGCGAACAAGCCGTGGCCCCAGTGAACCGTGACGGCCGCCACGATCATCACGGAGATCATCAGGGCGGGCCCGATCGGGCCGAAGAGGCCGAGCGTGAGCAGCAGTCCACTGGTCACTTCAGCGAGAGAAGCGGCGGCGGCAAATGCGCGGCCGGGGCGAAACCCGAGCTGCGCGAAGAAGTCGCCCGTCTTCTGCAGGCCGTAGCCGCCGAACCAGCCGAGCAGCTTCTGAGTGCCGTGGGCGGCCATCAGCAGGCCGACGACCACGCGCACGATGAGTAGTCCGATACTGATCATGAATACCTCCAAAACCAAGGTTGCGATTGACAGTTACCGATGATAACTATCAGTGTAACCAGTGGGCGAACGCGCGGGTTCCAGGAGTCGCCCACGAACATCGGAGTAACCAATGGAAAAGACGACCAAAGACGCCACGAACTGCGTCGCCCGCGAGATCCTGTCGCGAGTCGGTGACAAGTGGTCGGTCTACGTGCTCTACGTTTTGGGGAAGGACGGGACGTTGCGCTTCACGGCCCTGCGCGCGCGGATCGAGGGGATCAGTCAGCGCATGCTAACCGTGACGTTGCGAGGCCTCCAGCGCGACGGACTGGTGACGCGCACCGTGTACGCCGAAGTCCCACCGCGCGTGGAATACCTGCTCACATCGCTGGGCTCGACGTTGAGTGGAATGGTCTGCGGACTGGTGGAGTGGTCGAACGCGCATATCAAGGAGATCGACGCCGCGCGGGCGACGTACGATGCGGGGCGCACGTGACGCCATCGCTGATCGTCCTGCTGGTCGCGAACGCGATCCCGATCGCGGGCGTGCTCTTCCTCGGGTGGACCGTCTTCCCCTTGGTTCTTCTCTACTGGCTCGAGAACGTCGTGGTAGGCGCCTTCAACGTGGCGAAGATGCTCACGGCACAGCCGAGCCAGCCGGCCTATTGGGTGGGCAAGCTGTTCATCGTTCCCTTCTTCATCGTGCACTTCGGGATGTTCACGTTCATCCACGGCGTGCTCCTGGTCGCGTTGCTCGGCCCGAAGGCGACGCACGCGTTCGACCTCCTCGACACCGTCATCCCCGCCATCCGAGACAACAAGCTCGGGTGGGCCGTCATCAGCCTCGTGGTGAGTCACGGCCTGTCGTTCTTCTGGAATTACATCAAGAACGACGAGTACCAGCGCGCGACGCTGAATACGTTGATGGGGCAGCCGTATGCCCGCGTGATGGTGCTGCACTTCACGGTGTTGTTCGGGGGCTGGATCGTGCTGACGCTCGGCTCGCCGCTGCCGGCGCTCGTGCTCCTCATTGTCCTCAAGACCGCCGCGGACCTGCGCGGGCACAAGGCCGAGCGGGAGAAGTTCGCCGCCCTCACCCCTTAGCCCCCTCTCCCCGTCGGGGGGAGGCGGACGAGTTGCCGACGCTCTCTTTTCGGGATATGTTCGGGGCATGCGACGCATCCTCCTGGCGGATGCCGACGCGTTCTACGTCGCCGTCGCCCGCGCGCTCGACCCGGAGGGCGCCGGTCGAGCGCCGCTCCTGATCGTCGGCGGGACGCGCGAAAGCCGCGGCGTGGTCTGCTCGGCGTCCTACGAGACGCGGAAGTTCGGCGTCAAGTCGGCGATGCCGATCGCGCGAGCGCTGCGCCTCTGCCCCGACGCGATGTGCGTCCCGGTCCCCATGAAAGAGTGCGGGCAGAAGAGCGCGGAAATCCGGCAGCTGCTGCACCGCTTCGCGCCGATCGTCGAAGGGGCCAGCATCGACGAGTGGTATCTCGATCTCACCGGCACCGAGGGCGTCTACCATCACGAGCCGCTCGCCGCGACCGCGGAGCGGATCCGCGCCGGCGTGCGTGAAGCGACGGGCCTCACGCTGTCGATCGGCGGCGGCACGAACAAGCTGATCGCCAAGATGGCCGTCGCTCGGGCCAAGCCCGACGGCGTGCTGATCGTGGAGCTGGGATCGGAAGAAACGTTTCTGCGATCATGCACGCTGGCCGAGATTCCGCTCGTGGGCCCAAAGTTTCAGTTGCGGCTCGCGGCGCACAGCCTGATCACGATTGAAGACGTTTTCCCGTACGACGTCGCGACGCTGCGTCAGCGCGGCAGGCTCAGCGTGCGCGAGGCGCAATGGCTCTGGAACCGCGTGCACGGCGTGGACGACACCGACGTCTTCCATCGCCCGATGAACCGCGGCATCAGTCGCGACGAGACGTTTTCAAGGGACCTGCACGAGGACGTCGACATCGAACGTGAGCTGCTGCGTCTCGTCACCCGTGCCGCGTCGGACATGCGGGGCGATGGGCTGACGGCCCGAACAGTGGCGGTCCGCCTGCGCGATTGGGACTTCCAGACCCGCTCCGCGCAGCGCACGCTGCCCGACCCCGTCGTGTCGGACCGCGTGATCCTGCGTGTGGCGCACGAGCTGCTCGCGTCGCTGCGCGCAGGCCGACGAGTGCCGGCTCGGCTCGTCGGGGTGCGGCTGTCGGGTCTCACGAAGACGGAGACCGGGGATCAGTTACAACTCTTGACCACGACGGAGACCGAACGCGACAAAGGGTTGGCCCGCGCCGTCGATCGCGTGCGGGGGAAGTTTGGGGCCAAGACTATTGTGCCGGGCGGGATCCTTGCTACGGTCGCCCCCTGCCCCGAGGGCGCGGAGCCGCGGTCGCCGGAAGAGCGCACGCCGGTACCGGCACACCGCCGGACGGTGCCGTGATCGTTCTGAGATTGCGCTGCGCCAGCATGCCGTTGAACGCCGCGAGCCCCGTGGTGGCAGCGGTCTGCCATGCCGCGACGGCGGTCTTCAGCTCGGTGCAGCCCGCGACGTAGGCGCGCTGCATCGCCTCGGTCGGCGCCATGTCGCCGTTCTCGAGCGCGTTGATCTGGCTCGCGAGATTGCCGTTCACGCTCACGAACGTTGGCGCCGGAGCGGGCCCGCCTCCGAAGCCGCCGCCCCCCCCGCGCCTGGATTCGGGATTGCCGCCCACCGCGGCGAGGGTCGAGTCGAAGGCTGCCCCCTCCCGCATCGCAGTATCAACTGCCACGAGCGCGCGCAGCGCCGCCACCTGCTGGTAGCCGTCCCACGATTCGCGCATGCCGGCGGCGATCTTCGTCTGGAGGTGGTACTGCGCGCGCACGTCCGCCGCCGTGGCCGGTGAGCGCGGATCGTTCACCACAGTAAGGGGCTGAGTGTAGCTCTTGCCGTCCACCGTGAGCCGCAGCGTGTATGTGCCCGGCGGCACTAGCGGCCCCAGGGGCGAGGGCGGCGTCAGTCCGGGGTTCGCGTTGATCCCGAAGCTGTGCGTGAACGCGGGGGGCGCGTCGGCCCGCAGGTCCCAGTACGTCCGGTTGCCGCCGGCCTCTGCCGGCAGCCGGAACGGCGGCGCAATCCAGAAGTCGGGCTCGGGCGGCCGCGCCGCTTCTTTCACCGGCTCCACAGGACCGCTCGTCATGTGCCGCACAGCCGTCCCCGCGGCATCGAGCACCTCGAGAGTGATCGTACCCGCGGGCTTCGTCGCCAGTGAGTAATAGATGATGGCGCCGTCCGGCGGATTCAGGGCGTGCGGCACCTCGGGCGGGAACGGCGTGTCGTTGCCGACATTGCGGCGCACGCGGACCGCTTCGCCGGGGGCGAAGAGATGCACCGGCTCGCTCGCCTCGGCCGTCATCATCTGCCGCAACGGCGAGATGTCGTCCAGCACCCAGATGCCTCGGCCGTAGGTGCCGACGACCAGATCGTTGCCGTGAATCACGATGTCGCGGTAGGACGTGTTGGGCAGATTGAGCTGTAACGACTGCCAGTGGTCGCCGTCGTCGAACGAGACGTACATGCCGCTCTCGGTGCCGGCGAACAACAGCCCGCGCGTCTTCGGATCTTCGCGCACCACTCGCCCAAACGAACCGCTCGGCTGCCCGGTGGCGAGGCCGTCGGTGACCTTCGTCCAGGTCTTGCCGTAATCCCGCGTGCGGTAGAAGTACGGCGTGTAATCTCCGGCGCTGTAGAACGCGAACACGACGTACGCCTCGGCCGCGTCGAAGTGCGACGCCTCTATGGCCAGGATGTCGCCCGGCTGGTTGGGGATGCTCACGTCCTGCCACGTCTTGCCCTCGTCCTGCGTCAGCTTGATGAGGCTCGTGTTCGTGCCGACCCAGATCTCGCCGCGCTTCACGCGCGAGAGCGCCATCGACTGGATCGTGCCGCCGACGAGCAGTCCGGGCTTGCCGCGCAAACTGTCCGGCGTGGGCACCGTGTCCTTGGGATAGCCCAGGTCGGGCGAGATCTTCGTCCAGTGCGCGCCGCCGTCGAGCGACGTCATCACGAACTGCCAGGCCGCGACGAGCTCGCGCGGGTTCCACGGCGCGAATGCGATCGGCTGCGAAATTGATTGCCGCGCGTGCAGCGCGGGATCGAGCTGTGGGCTCACGTCGATCCACTGCTCGCTCGGGTAGCTGACCTTGAAGATCCCGATGCCGCTCGCGTACACGACGTTCGGGTTCAGCGGATCGGGGGCTTCGCTGCCCCATTCCCACCCCGGCACGGGGTTCCAGTCGAGCGGCGTGATGGCGCCCTGGTTGCCGCGCAGGCGCGTGCGGATCGCGCCCGCGTCCTGCTGCGACGCGTAGACCCAGGCGGGATAGGAGTTGTCGACCGCGATGTGATAGACCTGCTCGGTGGACTGGTTGTACCACGACGACCACGTCTGGCCGCCGTCGAGCGTCACGATAGCGCCCTGATCGTAGCCGAACAGCATGCGCTGCCCGTTGGTGGGATCGATCCACAGCTGCTGCGGATCGTCCCCGCCGGGCGCGCCCTTGAAGCCGGTGAAGGTGTTGCCGCCGTCGGTGGACTGGTAGCTCGCGGTGTTGACGGTGTAGACGATGTCGGGGTTTTTCGGATCGACGTAGACGCCGCAGTTGTAGCCGCCCTGGCCGTTGCGGATGCGCGTGTCGGTCGAGTCCATTTGTCGCCACGCGCCGCCGCCGTCGTCGGAGCGCCACAGGCCGGAGTTCTGGATCAGAAACATCCGCTGCGCGTTCGTGTTCATCGCGACCACGACCGACGTGCGGCCGTTGAGCCTCGGCAGTCCCCCGCCGGTGATTTCTTTCCACGTGAGACCTTCATCTGTCGACTTGAACAGGTGGGTTTGTGTGGGAGCGTTCGGGCCCCCGCCCCCACCCCCCCCGGGAATTCCGGGGGCGCCGAAGCGCGGCAGACCCGTGGGCGGCCGGTTGTAGTGACGTACCGTCGTCGCGAGGAGGACGCTGGGCTGGTCGTCGGCCCAAGCGATCTTTTGCGCACCGGTCGAGTCATCCACGTAGAGCGTTTTGGTCCACGTGCGGCCGCCGTCGGTCGAGCGATAGACGCCGCGGGTGTCGCTCTTCTTGTGCACGTCGCCCTGGGCGGCGATCAGCACGAGGTCGGGGTTCTTGGGGTCCACCAGGATGGAGGGGATCTGTTTCGTCTCGTCGAGTCCGAGGTGTTGCCACGTGTGGCCCGCGTCGGTGGACTTGTAAACGCCGTTGCCCTCGCTGATGCCGCCGCCCGCGATGAGGTCACCCATGCCGACGTAGACGACGTCGGGGTTCGATGGTGCCACGGCGATGGCGCCGACGGACGAGGCGTCTTTGACCGAGTCGAAGACAGGGTACCAGGTCTCGCCCGCGCTCGTCGTTTTCCAGACTCCGCCCATGGGGAGGCCCATGTAGAAGACGCCGAGCTGGCTAGGTCCGGTGGCGCCCGAGACGGCGGAGACGCGGCCGGCGCGGAAGGGGCCGAGGTTACGCCAGTGGAGCCCGGTGAGCAGGTCGGGAGCGACGGGAGTCGGAGCGGCGACGACGCCGGTGGCGAGCAGCACGAGTGAGAGATTGGCGAACCGCATGGCGCAAGTATCCTCAAGGAGAGTGCACGTATTGTCGTCGCTCGTGAGCCGGTAGACAAGGCGCCGCGCCGCTGGTAGCTTCGCCGCTCCATGTCACCGTTTCTCGCGGAACTGCTCGGCACCATGCTGCTCATCATCCTGGGCGATGGCGTGGTGGCGAACGTCGTTCTCAACAAGACCAAGGGCCAAAACGCCGGGTGGATCGTGATCACCGCGGGCTGGGCGTTCGCGGTCACGGTCGCCGTGTATGCCGTCGGCACCTTCAGCGGCGCACATCTGAACCCCGCCGTGACGATCGGGCTCGCGGCGATCGGCAAGTTCGCCTGGGCCCAGGTGCCGATCTACGTCGCCGCTCAACTGCTCGGCGCCTTCCTAGGTGCCACGATCGTCTGGCTCGCCTACCTCCCCCATTGGGCCGTCACACCCGACCAAGGCGGGAAGTTGGCCGTGTTCTGCACCGGTCCCGCGATCCGCAACACCTACTCGAATCTGCTCACGGAGATCATTGGCACTGCCGTCCTCGTACTGGGCGTGCTCGCCATCCTCACGCCCAAGAACCTGAATCCGGAGCACGGCTGGAACGTGGGCTTTGGTCCGGCACTCGTCGGCGTGATCGTATGGGCGATCGGCCTGTCGCTCGGCGGCCCGACGGGCTACGCGATCAACCCGGCCCGCGACGTGGGTCCCAGAATCGCGCACGCCGTGCTGCCGATCTCGGGCAAGGGTGGCTCCGACTGGAGCTACGCCTGGATCCCCGTGGCCGGCCCGATCATCGGCGGCGTGCTCGCGGCCCTCCTCTATAAGGCCGCATGGCCGGCGTGAAGCACATCCTCGCCCTCGACCAGGGGACGACCAGCTCGCGCACGATCGTGTTCGATCATGCGGGAAGCGTCGTGGCGTCAGCGCAGAAGGAGTTTCGCCAGATCTTCCCGAAGCCGGGCTGGGTGGAGCACGACGCGAATGAGATCTGGGCCACGCAACTGCACACCGCGCAGGAAGCACTCGCCAAGGCGAAGCTGAGCCCGAGCGACATCGCGGCCATCGGGATCACGAATCAGCGTGAAACGACCGTCGTGTGGGATCGCGACACGGGTGTCCCCATCCACAACGCGATCGTCTGGCAGGATCGCCGCACGGCGGCCCGCTGCGATCAGCTCAAGGCCCGCGGGCTCACCACGGTGATCAAGCGCAAGACCGGGCTGGTGGTCGACGCGTACTTCTCCGGCACCAAGCTCGAGTGGATCCTGAAGAACGTCGCCGGGGCGCGCGCGAAGGCGAAGGCCGGCAAGCTGGCGTTCGGCACGATCGATGCGTGGCTCGTCTGGAACCTGACCGGTGGCCGAGTGCACGTCACCGACCCCAGCAACGCGTCGCGCACGATGCTCTTCAACGTGCGAACCCTCGACTGGGACGAGGAGCTGCTGAAGGTGTTCGGCGTGCCGCGCTCGGTGTTACCGACGGTGGCCTCATCGAGCGAGGTGTACGGCGAGACGACGCTGTTCGGGGGCCGAGTGCCGATCGCCGGGATCGCCGGGGACCAGCAGGCTGCGCTCTTCGGCCAGGCGTGCACGCAGCCCGGCATGGTGAAGAACACGTACGGGACCGGATGCTTCATGCTGATGAACACGGGCACGAAGCCGATCGCCTCCAAGAACAATCTCCTGACGACGGTCGCGTGGCGCATCGGGAATCGCACGGAGTACGCCCTCGAAGGCAGCATCTTCATCGCGGGCGCGGTGGTGCAATGGCTGCGCGACGGACTCGGCATCATCAAGTCATCGTCGGAGGTCGAGGCACTCGCCGCACAGGTGACCGATCCTGAAGGCGTCTACCTCGTGCCGGCCTTCGCGGGCCTCGGCGCGCCTCATTGGGATCAGTATGCGCGCGGGCTCGTCGCGGGCCTGACCCGCGGCACCACGGCGGCCCACATCGCACGCGCGGCCCTCGAGGGCATCGCGTTCCAGGTCGCGGACGTGCTGCGCGCGATGGAAGCCGACGCCCACATTAAGCTGAAGGAGCTGCGCGTAGACGGCGGCGCGTCGGCCAACAATCTCCTGATGCAGTTCCAGTCGAACCTGCTCGACGTGCCCGTCGTGCGACCCACGGTGACCGAAACGACAGCCCTGGGCGCTGCATATCTCGCAGGCCTCGCCGTCGGCTACTGGAAGGATCAGAAGCAAATCGCGGCGCAATGGCAGGTGGACCGCCGCTTCACGCCCGCGATGAAAGCCGCGCAGCGCAAGCAGCTCGAGAAGGGCTGGCGCAAGGCGCTCGACCGGGCACGGCGTTGGGAGGATGCCGACTAGGTCTTGCCCCGATCGCGCGCAGACCGTATACAGTTATGGATGACGCGTCTGCGTTTTGCCCTCGTTTCTCTCGCACTCCTCGCCGGGACAGGCTGCGCTGGTGGCGTACCTCCCGGCCAGGCGCCGCCGACAGCGAATCTCAACGCGCTCACACCAGAGGACTGGGGGCAACGCCCGTTCTATTCCGCGTACGATGTCATCGCGTCCTTGCGGCCCATTTGGCTGAGTCTGCGGGGATCGGATGGAATGGTGCAGGTCTATGTCGATGACAACCACGTCGGCGGCGTCGAAGTCCTCCGCTCGCTCCGCCTGTCGAGCGTGGGACTGATCCAGCACATGGATGGCATCCAAGCAACCGCCCGATACGGAGCCGGCCACGAGCTGGGAGCCGTCCTCGTCACCACCCGCGGGAGTCGTTGACGGGCTGTCCTCGGTAGACAAGCAGCGACGGCGCTGGTAGTTTCGCGCGCCATGGAAGTCGTCATCAGGCGAAGCTACGACGAGATGAGCAAGGCGGCGGCGCAGCTCGTCGTCGACGTGCTCAACACCAAGCCCAACGCCGTCCTCGGCATGGCGACCGGCTCCACACCCCTCGGCCTCTACCAGGAGCTGGTGCGGCTGCACCAGGCGGGGACCGTCGACTTCTCCCGCGTGACGACGTTCAACCTCGACGAATACGTCGGCTTGAACGCGAGTCATCCGCAGAGCTACCACCACTTCATGCACGAGCATTTTTTCCAGCACGTGAACATCCCGCGGCACAACATCAATATCCCGTCGGGCACGACCAGCAACTATCCCGCCTTCTGCCAATGGTATGAGGGACGCATCGCAGAGTGCGGCGGCATCGATTTGCAGATTCTGGGCATCGGCTCGGACGGCCACATCGCGTTCAACGAGCCGGGGAGCTCGCTCAGCTCGCGCACGCGGCTCAAGACGCTGTCGAAGCAGACGATCGACGATAACGCGCGTTTCTTCGAGCGCCGCGACGACGTGCCGGTCTATGCGATCACGATGGGCGTCGGGACGATTCTCGATGCGCGGCGTCTCGTGCTGGTGGCGAGCGGCAAGGGTAAGTCGAAGGCGATCGCGCAGGCCGTCGAGGGGCCCGTCACGAGCATGGTGACGGCGAGCGCGATCCAGATGCACCGCGAGGCGACCGTCATCGTCGACGACGCGGCGGCGGCCGGGCTGACGATGCGCGACTACTACGAGTTCATCTACGCCGCGAAGCCGTCGGCGCCCAAGTCATGAGCCAGCACCCCATCATCCGGGTGCAGCACGTCGTGAAGTCGTTCGGGACCGTCACCGCGGTCAACGACGTCACCTTCGACGTGCAGGCGGGCGAGATCTTTGCGTTCCTCGGGCCCAACGGCGCCGGGAAGACCACGACGATCAAGATGCTCACGACGCTGCTCCACCCCACGAGCGGCTCGCTCGAGCTCGACGGCCTCGATCCCGCGACCCATCAGACGGAGGTGCGGCGCCGCTTCGGCGTCGTGTTTCAGGACCCGAGCCTCGACAGTGAGCTGACGGCGTGGGAGAACATGGATATCCACGGCGTCCTCTATCACGTGCCGCGGCAATTGCGTCGCGAACGGTGCGAGGCCCTGCTCAAGATGTTCGAGCTGTGGGACCGGCGCGCCGACCTCGTGAAAACCTTCTCGGGTGGGATGCGGCGTCGCCTCGAGATCGCCCGCGGGCTGTTGCACACGCCGAAAGTGTTGTTTCTCGACGAGCCGACGCTCGGACTCGATCCCCAGAGCCGCAACCAGATGTGGACCCACGTGCAGACCCTCAACAAGACCGAGGGCGTCACCGTCTTCCTCACGACGCATTACATGGACGAGGCCGACCGTGTGGCGGGGCGCATCGCGGTGATCGACCACGGCCGCATCGTCGCGCAGGGCTCGTCGGCGGAGTTGAAGCAGCAGACCGGGACCGACTCCCTCGAAGCGGCGTTCCTGAAGCTCACGGGCACCACGATCCGCGACGAGAGCGCCACGGCCGCCGACGGCGTGCGGGCGTTTGCGCGGGCCTGGAGGCCCAACCGATGACCGTCATCTACATCCTGTGGCTGCGCGAGGTGAAGAAGTACCTGCGGTCGCGCGTGCAGATCATCGCGTCACTCGGGGGCCCGCTGATGTATCTGGGCGTGCTCGGTTTCGGCCTCGGCCCCGTGTTCCAACGCGCCGGCGAGGGCAGCTACCTCCAGTTCATGGCGCCGGGCGTGATCTGCATGGCGGTCCTGTTCACCGCCATGTTCTCGGGGATCGCGATGCTGTGGGACCGTCAGTTCGGGTTCCTGAAAGAGACCCTCGTCGCACCCGTGCCGCGCCTCTCGATCATGATCGGGCGGACGCTGGGCGGCGCCACGGTGGCGGTGCTGCAGGGCACCCTGATTTTCGTGATCGCGCTGATCGCGGGCTTCCGCCCCACGAGTCTGCTCGCGGTGCCGCTCGCGTTTCTCGTGATCGCGCTGATCGCCGTGGTGTTCGCCGCGCTCGCGACCGCGATCGGCTCGAGCCTCAAGGAGATGCAGGGCTTCCAGATGGTGATGAACTTCCTCGTGATGCCGCTCTTCTTTCTGTCCGGCGCGATCTACCCGCTCGATGGGCTGCCCCGCGTCCTCGCGGCACTCACCCGCGTGGATCCCCTCACCTACGGCGTCGACGGGATCCGCGGGCTGATGATCGGGCGGACGCATTTCGGCATCGCCGTCGATCTCGCGGTCCTCTTTGGCGTGGCAGTCCTGTTCGTGCTATTCGGCGCGTGGCGGTTTTCCAAAATCGAGGCCTAGTAACTCGGAAAGTCCCGCACCGCCCGCACTTCAACGCACCCCGTTTCGACCCAGGGAAACTCCGCCGCGATGCGGACCGCCTCATCCATGTCCACTGCCTCGATCACGTTGAAGCCCGCGAGCAGCTCCTTGGTCTCCGTGAAAGGGCCATCCACGACGTTGCGCCGGCCGCCCCGGACGCGGATCGACCTGGCGGTCGGCGCGGCCTCGAGCATCTGAGAATCCAGCAGCGACCCCTGTTGGCGCAGCTCGGCGGCATGTTCGAGGCAGTACCGCATCTTCGCGTCGTACTGCCCTGGGGGAAGACCATTCATGAGCGTGGCGTCGGTATAGATCAGAATTGCGAATTTCATGGTTGTGAATCTAGGGGATTCCCTCCCGTGAGTTGACGCTGCGTCCCGCGCGCCGTACGTTGGCCCCCCCGCTCTACCGGAGAAATCCTCGTGGTCACGCGCCGTCTGTCGCCAGTCGTGCTCGCGCTGTCGTTCCTCGTCACGCCACTGCTCTCGGCACAAAGCCCCACACCAGACAGGCGCATCGGACTGCGCGCCGGCTGGTGGGATGCCGCCCAAGCCGCGTGGAACCTGCGCCTCGTCTCGACGACCGCGCCGACGAAGGACTTCATCCCCGCCGAGGCGGGCAACTTCGACTACATGAACTCGGACATCGCGTTCCGGGGGTCCTACGTCTTCCAGGGCAATTTC
>Ga0193723_1000886_pt1 | contig 11770 bp, 10 predicted proteins | sample H2m2metaG_FD_143042 | JGI IMG/M metagenome (GOLD analysis project Ga0193723, IMG submission 143042) | Soil microbial communities from a riparian zone of the East river system, Colorado, United States - H2m2 | ecosystem: Environmental > Terrestrial > Soil > Riparian zone | place: USA: East River... | reverse complement strand
CTGAAGAGCGGCTCGCCGGACACCACGTCGACATAGATCCCCGCGCGGTGGTTGTCCCAGAACTCGTTCTGGAACGGCCGCTCGGTTACCTCGTGCTGCGTCACTTCATACTGCACAGGCGTCAGCCGCTGCCGCAGTTCCGCATCGCTCGGCTTCGGCGCGATCTTCGGTTCAGTCATGGAAGCTCCCTCCCCTTCCGCGTGCGTCGTATCGCTGCCCCAGATCTCCGCGAGGCGCCGGTCGCGGCCACAGCCCGTCCGATACAACCCGTACCGGATCGGATTCCGCTTCGCATAGTGCTGGTGGTACTCCTCGGCCGCGTAGAACGGGCCCGCGCGCCGGATCTCAGTCGCGATCTCGCGCTGGAACCGGAGGCCCAGATGGCGCTTCGAGTCCTCGGCGAGTCGTTGCTGCGCCGAATCGCGGTAGAAAATGGCGCTCTGGTACTGCGGCCCATGGTCGCAGGCCTGCCCGTTCACCTGGAACGGGTCGATGTTGTGCCAGAAAGCATCCAGCAGCTTCGCGTACGTGACCTTACGCGGATCGTAGACGACCTGGACGGACTCCAAGTGGCCGGTCGCGCCCGTCGTGACGTCGTCATACGACGGCCCGACCGTCTTGCCGCCCATGAAACCCACCGTGATGGAGACCACCCCATCGACCTCGAACGGATGCTCCATGGACCAGAAGCAGCCGCCGGCGAAGGTGGCCGTGTCGAGGGGAGCGGGGGCGAGCCAAAGCGCGGCGACGAGCAGAATGTTCATTGGACTAAAGATACGCTCTGATCGGCGCCCTCGGATCTTGACCACCCCACGGCCGGGGCCTAGTCTCCCGCCCCATGCTCGGCGCGCAACTCCCCCTCGTCAGCGTCCTCCCCTTCATGGGGCTGCTCCTGGCGATCGCCCTCGCCCCTCTCCTTGCACCGCGTTGGTGGCACTCCAACCGGCACAAGGCGCTGGTCGCGGCCTTGGCCGCGCTGCCCGTCCTGTGGCTCCTGGGGATCGCCATGGGCGAGGCGGGCCGGGCCGTGTTGTCGGAGAAAGCGCACGAGTATCTCGGATTCATCGTGGTGATCGGGGCCCTATTCATTATCACGGGGGGCATCGCCATCGAGGGCTCGCTGGCCGGCACGCCGCTCGTCAACACGTGCGTACTCGGGATCGGCGCAGTGCTCGCGAACCTGGTGGGAACGACGGGCGCCTCGGTGCTCCTCATCCGCCCCCTACTCCGTGCGAACAGGTCCCGCCAGCGCACGACCCACATCGTCATTTTCTTCATCTTCGTCGTGGCGAATTGCGGCGGGCTACTCACGCCGATGGGCGACCCTCCCTTGCTCCTCGGCTTCCTGAAAGGCGTGCCCTTCGACTGGACGCTGCGCCTCTGGCCCCAGTGGCTGACCGCCACGGCCATCCTGCTTGTCGTCTTCAACGTCTGGGATCAGGTGGTGTTCGATCGCGAGGAGCGAGAACGGCCCGGCTCGCAGCTCGAGCAGGTCATGATGCACGAGCCATTGCGCGTTGTCGGTATCGCGAGCATCGGCGCGCTCATCGGCGTTCTGGCGACGATCATCATGGCCGGGCAGGCCTCGGCGGCGGGTAGGCCCTGGGCCCTCGGGGTCCAGGAAGCGATCATCGCCGGTCTCGCGGGCCTGGCGTACGTCGCGACGCCGCGCGACAACCGCGAGCGCAACGGCTTCACGTTCGGTCCCCTCGTCGAAGTCGCCGTCGTCTTCGCGGGGATCTTCGTGACGATGGCGCCGGTGCTCGAGATCCTGAACGCCTGGAGTCAGGGGACGCGGACGGTCCTGGGAATGAGCTTCGCCGTGTCGCAGCCGTGGCAGTATTTCTGGACGTCTGGTGCACTGTCGAGTGTTCTGGACAACGCGCCAACCTATCTCGCGTTCGCGGCGAGTGCCGCCGGGCTCGAGGGCGTGGCAGCCCACGGCTCGTACATCGGCGCGCTCGCGACCGATCCCGAGGGGGCTCGTCTCCTCGCGGCGATCGCAACCGGATCCGTGTTCATGGGGGCCAACACGTACATCGGGAACGCGCCCAATTTCATGGTCAGGTCCATCGCCGAGGAGAGCGGCATCAAGATGCCGTCGTTCTTCGGATACATGGCCTACAGCTGCGGAGTCCTGCTGCCGATCTTCGTCCTCATCACGCTGGTCTTCTTCCGCCACTGATCACTGCACCATCCCGAATCGCTTGTTCTGCGCGGTCATCTTCATGAAGTAACGCAAGCGTTGCTCGAACACCTCGCGCCGGTGCCGCGCGGCGTCGATCCAGCCGATGCGAATGCGCTTGTATGAGGCAGGAAATCGATGAAAGTGTTTCCAAACGGCCGGTTCGGCTTTTAGTCGTCGCTCGATGTCCGCCGGCACCTTCCACGCGCCCTTTTGCTGCGCGTCTTTCTTCCTATCGAATGCGTGCTCGATGCTGGCCAGACCCGCTTTGGTCATGCGCTTCGCGGCGATCAACCGCCGCACGCGTTCGCGGTTCATGGCCGAGAGGCGGCTGGTGGATTTGCGGGGTGAGTACCGCTGCGCCCAGCAATCGGCGTCGATCGGCTTGAGGATGCTGTCGATCCACCCGTAGCACAGCGCTTCTTCTACTGCGTGGTTGTATGGGACGCGGGGTTTGCCGGTGTGCTTCTTGTAGTAGATCAGCCAAATCTCGGGAGCGGCGCGGTGGTTCTTCGCGAGCCACGCGCGCCACTCCTTGCGGTTCTTTGCGTAGAGGGTCTTCCCAACCTTCACGCGCTAGTGACGGCGGCCTCCGCCGCCACTCCGTGCCCCCCCCGACCCCCCACCACTGCTCCGCGCTCCACTCCGTGATCCGCCTCCGCGTGGAGCACTCGAGGGACCGACGCGTCCACGCGAGCCACCTGACGGCCGTGACACGCTCGGGCCCCGGCTGGAGCCGCCGCGTGGCGACATGCTGGCCCCGCGCTCCCGCGGCGCAATGCCGCGTGAACCCCGCGACGTGGTCCCGGGGTTGGTGAAGCCGCCCCGTGCCCGCGGCTCGATCCCCCTCTGCCGGACCTGCACGCGGTCGCGCGGGATCACGAAACGCGAGCCACCACCGAAGTTGCGGCCAAACCCTGAAAAGCGGTTGTAGCCGGACGAACGATAGATGTAAGGCCGGTAGACGTAGGGCCGGCCGTAATAATACGGCGAGTAGTAGCCGAAGCCGCCGAAGCGCGCGCCGCAGCTCCAACCCCAGAACGGGTCATAGCAGAACGGATCGTATCCCCACGGATAGCCAAACCCGACGCCGAAACCGTAACGGTACGGGTGGCCGAATCCGTAGGAGCCAAACCCATCGTAATCTGACCCGTATCCGTAGCGCGACGCGATCTGGTCGCCCACGACGTACGTGGCGACGTCGTACTCGAAGTGACTGTCACCCGCCATGCGCCGCGCGACGTCGAGCAAACTCGCCAACGGATCACTCCGCTGGTCCTCGGACGTGGGGCCGAGGGAGCGGTAGTCCCAGTGATCGTTGCGAACGAACCCGTCGAAGCTCAACGCGTCTGGCGAGAGCACCGCCACCACAGTACCGGACCCGTCGCCCGCGTCTACGAAGAACGCATCCCGGTCCGAGCGACTCCGAATCTCCACTCTCCTGCCGCCACGCACGAAATCGTCGTCGGAGGGATCGAGGGGGAACAGCACGCGAATCCGTCCCTCGGGGTCGGCGTGCAGCACCACCAGATGACCGTCCTCGGCTGTCTGGACGTAAACCCGGGCGCGGTCGCCGCGGGTGAATTGTTCGTGATTGAGATCGATGCGAACTGGGGGGTCGTCGGCCTTCTGGGCCGGACCGGCAAGCAACAGCAGCAACGAGAGCATCATAGGGGCGCCTCCTCAGGGAATGATATACCCCGGTGGCAGGCGAAAGGGGAGGAGGTGTTGCCGCTGTGCAGCTTGCGCACTTTGGCGCGGTACGATACGTTGCCGCCTGCGACTCCCCAAAACGACATGCAGCGGTTGACCTTCTCTAGAGTCCGGGCGGCGTTCTTCACGTGGCCCGTCAGGGCGGCCCTGCTGTTCGCCGCCTACTTCGTCATTGCCAAGCTGGGTCTCAGGTTCGCGACGATCGGGGAGTCGATCTCACCGGTCTGGCCCCCCACCGGCTTCGCGATCGCGTCCTTGCTCCTTTGCGGATGGCGGTATTGGCCGGCGATCCTGGCCGGCGCCTTCCTCGCTAACGCCACCACGCACATCCCGCTCCTCGCCGCGGCCGCCATCGGCTGCGGGAACGCCGGCGAAGCACTTGTCGGCGCGTACCTCATGCGCGGCCATGTGAAGCTCGACGAGCCGGGTGCGGTACGGAATCTCGTCTTGATGGCCGCGCCGGGGGGGGCGCTCGTGAGCGCCGCCACCGGCGTCGCAGCGTTGGCGGCCACCGGCGCGCTCGCCTCCGCGGGCGGGGCCATACCAGCCCTGGCCTTGTGGTGGGCAGGCGACGTCGTCGGCGCGCTGACGGTCGTCCCGCTGATCCTCACCTGGGCAGCGCCGTCCCCGGGGTTCACGGGGCGCCGCACGTTGCTCGAAGTCGTGGCGCTCGTCGTCGCCTGCGTGTTCTTGTCGCTCCTGCTCTTCGGCAGGCTATTCCCCCAGTCGTTCCTTCCTCCTTCCTCTTATCCGTACCTGCTCTTCCCACTCGTCATCGCCGCGGCCGTCCGCGGAGGTCCGCGCGGCGCCGCGCTCGCGACGCTCGTGGTGGCCCTGGTGGCAGTCTCGGGCGCCGCCCAGGGGGGAGGCCCGTTTGCGCTGCGGACCCTGCCGGCGACCGCTACGGTGCTGCTCGTGTACATCGCGGTGCTGGCCATGACGGGGCTCGTGCTGGGCGCGGAGTCGGCGCATCGACGCCACGCCGAGAGTGCACTGCTCGATGCGCACGAGAACCTGCGCGCCATCATCCAGAGCTCGCCGCTCGCGATCTACACGCTGGGGCACGCCGGTACGGTGTTGACGTGGAACGCCGCCGCCGAACGGCTGTATGGCTGGCGTGCCGATGAGGTGCTGGGCCGGCAACTCCCGACGTCACCCGAGGGTGAGCAGTTGATGCTGCGGGACCAGGTCTTCGGCGGTCAGGCGCTGACCGGTCTGGAGGTCGCGCGCCGCCGCAAGGACGGGTCGGCGATCACGATCAACCTCTCGCTGGCGCCGCTGCATGGCCCGGGGGGCGCGGTCATCGGCGTGTTGGCGATCGCCGCCGATCTCACGGCGCTGCGCCAACTCGAGGTGCACTATCGCCAGTCACAGAAGGTGGAGGCCGTGGGACAGCTGGCGGGCGGCATCGCGCACGACTTCAACAACATTCTCACGGCGATCCTGAGCACGACCCAGCTGCTCCTCAGAGAGCTGCCGCGCGACACGGCTGCCGGAGCCCGCCGCGATGTGGAAGAGATCGCCACGTCCGCCCGGCGGGCCGCCGGCCTCACTCGCCAGCTGCTCGCCTTCAGCCGCCGACAGGTGCTCGAACTCAAGGCGCTCGATCTCAACGCGCTCGTCCACGATCAGGAGCGGATGCTGCGGCGCCTGATCGCGGCGCACGTCGAGCTGCGCACCGAGCTCGCTCGAGATCTCGGTACGGTGCGCGCCGACGGAGGGCAGATCGAACAAGTCCTGATGAACCTGATCGTGAACGCCCGCGATGCGTTGCCGTTCGGTGGCGTCATCACCGTCGCGACCGCGAACGTCGACGTCGAACGTCCCCACGTCCACGAGCACGTCCCCATCGCGGCCGGGCGATATGTACAGCTGACCGTGAGCGACACGGGCATCGGCATGGATGCGAACACAAAGGCGCACCTGTTCGAGCCCTTCTTCACCACGAAAGAGCCGGGCAAGGGCACAGGGCTGGGCCTCGCCACGGTGTACGGGATCGTGAAACAGAGCGGCGGCTACATCTGGGCCGAGAGCGCACCGAACGAGGGGGCGACGTTCCGGATCTACTTGCCTCGAGCCGAGGACGCCGTGCCGGAGCCGGAGATGCACGTCATGTCCCCATCGCTCGACGGCAAGGAGACGGTGTTGCTCGTCGAGGATCAGGCGGACGTTCTGCGCGTCATGCGTCGAGGACTCGAGGCGCTCGGCTATACGGTGCTCGCTGCGAAGGGGGGACCCGAGGCATTGTCGTTGGCGGCACGGCACGACGGGACGATCGATTTGCTGGTGACCGACGTCGTCATGCCGGGAATGAACGGCCGCGACCTGGCGCTCGGCCTCGCCGCGACTCGCCCCGAGATGAAAGTGTTATACGTCTCCGGCTACCCTGACCAGTCGATCGTGCACCAGGGACTCCTGGCTCCGGGACTCGCGTTCCTTCAGAAGCCGTTCGCGCCCGATGCATTGGCCCGCAAGATCCGCGAGGTCTTGAAGACCGTCAGCCGCTAGAACCTCACGTAGTGACCGATCCAGACACCCCAGAAGCGCAGGCGCTTGTCGGGGAGGCCGATCAAGGGCCCGGGCCCCGTGGTCGCGTGGTAGCGGACGCTCACGTCGAAGGCCATGCGCGGGCGCAGGTAGTACTCGATGCCCGCCCCGCTCGTCCACCCCAGATGCCCACCGGTGACAATCTCCCTAACGCCGGGTGACGTGACGGTACGCGCATCCCACCCGTACAGGCCCCCTCCCACGGTCACGTACGGACGGAACAGGGCGTCAGGCGAGCGCACCACGACGTTGGCGGTGATGGGAAAGATGAAGAGCGAGCCGCCCTGGCCGGCGGTGCGGTTGAACCGCTGGTACCCACCCATCACTTCGATCGCCCCGAACCGCATCTTCACCCAGAAGTTGCGCCACAGCGAGATGCCCGTGGAGTTGGCGTACAGCGACGACAGGCTTCCGTCCGGGATCCCAAGGTGGACGCCGGCGAGCGGCGCGCCTATCCCCCGCTCCGCCCATCCGCCGCGCGGCGCGAGGCCGAGGCGCTGCAGCTCTTTTCGGTTCATCGCGCCGCGCGTGTCGTGTACGTAACGCGGATGCCTGAAGATGTAGAGGTAGTACCACGGCTGGAGCAGATCCTCGATGGCGGAGCGGGCGAAACTCAGCTTGCGAACGTAATAGCCGGGATAGAGCAGCGTCGGGGCGGTACGGTTCCAGGCGGTGTTGAACGGCGCGCCGAACGGCGCGCGGTTGCCAACATCGATCACCTTCAGCTCGGACATGAGGGACGGCACGGAGGGGAACCCCCATCGCGCCGGAAGGAGCAACCACCCCCAGCGCCGCAGCACCTCGGGATGATGCTCGTAGTCGATGCGCGAGGGCTCGGGCGTCAGCACCACATCGAACCGCCCGTATGGGATCACGCGCGTCGAGTCCCGGCCGATCGCGCGAATACTCTCCGGCGCGCCCAAGCCGGCCGCGGCCTCCCACTCCCCCACGTAGGGGTAGTGCCCGTGCGATCCCTCGTTGTGGTCACCCGCGAGGATCCGGATGGGATAGTCTGTGACGGTGTACATCCGTCCGCCGACGTGGAGGATCGCGTGCGTGCTGTCCACGATCTCGGGCCGGTACTTCCCCTGGGGGAGGGTGACGGTGCGCGTGTGGAAGAAGTAGTCGATCCCGGCGATCGCGTCGCGCCCGGGAGTGAGAATGACGTTGACGTGCTCCCAGTCACCCTCGTGATTCCCGACGGCATCGTTGAACGGATAGAAGTACCAGTACTGGATGACGAATCGGCTGAGGTGATCAGTGAACGGGTGCGCGTATACGGTGGGCTGAGCCCAGCGCGCACTGTCGGGGCCCGCGCGCAGCCGCGCGTACTCCTTCCACCACTCCCGCGGATTCCCCCCCGGGAAATCGAAGTACCAGGCCGCGAGCACGTCGGCCTCGCTTTCGTAGCGCTGGCTGGCGCGCACGAGCCCTCGCAACGAATCCAGGGTCAGCGACCGCAAGGGGATGTCGACGGCCCCGGTGTAGCGGTAGGGCGACGTGCTTACGATGTCGAGGCGAAGCGTGTCGGCGTAGACCGCGGCATCGATCGGGGTCAGACGATAGTGCCGATCTCCAACGCGCACCTGGTCGCCTGGCGGCAACACGATGGTGGGAGCGAAGCGGCGCACGATCCGTTCGAGCTCCGCACGACGGCCCTCGGCGATCCCGTCGCCTAGGGCGCTCTCGGCGGCACGGCCCCATAGCGAGTCCGCGGCGCCACCCGCTCCGACGAGAGGCGGGTGTTGGTCCGGCCTGATGAAATTGATGTACGCGCCGCGGGGCCCGTGCACCGGTGCGCAAGCCGCGAACGCCAGAACAACGAGGTGCGCGCCGAGCACTCGAGTGGAAGGCGTGGCCACACGTGCAAGTGACGGGTCGGTACACCTCGGCGCAAGGCGGCGTCAGCCGTTGATCGTGCGCATCGCCGCCTCGGAGTAGCGCGGCCCCGCCGCCACGCCCTTGGGCACCACTTCGGCGATGCGACGCAGGTCCGAGTCTTTCAGCGTGAGGTCCGCAGCGCCGGCATTTTCCTCGAGGAACGCGCGGCGCTTCGTGCCAGGAATCGGAACGATGTCCTCACCCTGCGCGAGCAACCACGCGAGCGCCAGCTGCGACGGCGTACAGCCCTTGTCGTGCGCCAGGCGTTCCACTCGCCCCACGAGATCCAGGTTCTTCTGAAAGTTCTCGCCCTGGAAACGGGGGTGCTTGGTCCGCCAGTCGTCTGCTCCGATGTCCTCGGGCCTCCTGATCTTCCCTGTCAACCACCCGCGACCGAGGGGACTGTATGGCACGAACCCGATGCCGAGCTGGCGGCAGGTGGGGAGGATTTCTTCTTCGGGATCGCGGCTCCACAGCGAGTACTCTGTCTGCAATGCGGCGATCGGATGCACGGCGTGTGCTCGACGGATCGTCTGCGCCGACGCTTCGGAGAGCCCCAGAAACCGAACCTTCCCCTGGCCTACCAGATCGCCCATCGCGCCGACGGTGTCCTCGATGGGCACGGCGCGATCGACGCGGTGCTGGTAGTAGAGATCGATGTGGTCCACCCCAAGCCGCTGCAGCGATGCGTCGCAGGCGCTGCGGACGTACTCGGGGCGGCCGTTCTGGCCGAGAAACTCACCTTTCGGTCCGCGCACGTTGCCGAACTTGGTGGCGATGATAACGCTGTGGCGCCGGCCTTTGATCGCCTTGCCGACGAGGACCTCATTGGTATGAGGACCGTACACGTCGGCGGTATCGAGGAACGTGATGCCGAGCTCCAGGGCACGATGGATCGTGGCGATCGACTCTTTGTCGTCGCGCTCCCCGTAGAAGTCCGACATGCCCATGCAGCCGAGACCGAGGGCCGAGACGACAAGTCCCGGCGAGCCGAGTTTGCGTTGTTCCACACCTTAAAACTATCAGCGCGCCGCGCGATAGCGCAGGGCCAAGCGAGTCAGCTCCCCGTCGGTGATCGTGGAACGGCCGCTCCGCTCGATCGCATGATCGAGGGCCACCCACAATTCGCGACGGTAGGGATCGTGCTGGATCGCATCGGCGAGGCAGCCGATTTCGCCGTCCGGCGTCTGCTGCTCCGCGCACACGCGGGGCCGCTCGGGCACGCGAAGATCGGGGCCCGCAATCACTGCGGCGTCCAACGCGAGGGCGATCACGATTCCAAGCAAGTAGCGCATAGGGTCCTCCTCCCGGGGGATCGAGAGAGGCACACCGCGCACCAGCGGAATTCGTGAGGGGCTGACAAGAGTTCGTGTCAGGGGAGACACGGCGCGCGAGGGCGGCGCGTGTCCCGCGAGACACGGACGGACTACGGCTTAGGGCGTATCCAGACGGGCACGATCGTGGTGCCCCAATGCAGGCGCAGCTGTGCCGAGTCGGGGGTCACCACGGGGAAGTAATAGGCCAGGACTTCCATGTGCGCGCCTTGCTCCGGGACGACCGTCACGCGCAACACGTCGGACGACTCTCCTGGATAGGGGGTGTGCCACACGTTGAGCGCGCGGCTGAAGATGATGGTCCAGGGGTTCGGCGGCTCGGCGGGAATCGTCCAGAGTGTGTAGCGGCCGGCGGCGAGGTCGTGACCTTCGATCGACACGTCGCGGCTGAAGGAGATCGTCGTGGCGGAGTCGGCGCCGGGGTGCCACACCCGTCCCCAGCGAACGATGCCGCCGAACAGCTCGCGGCCGCGAGCGACGGGACGGTTGTAGGAGATGGAGATGTCGGTGCTGCCCACTCGCTGCGTGACCGAGCCGTGCTGGCTCCGCGGAGCTTGCTGGAGCAGCACGGCCGCGGCCAACGCAACCGACATACTCACCCAGTGCTTTCCGCGGGTTTCTCGTCGGACTTCTTTTCAGTCCAGCGCTTGAACGCCCAGACGCCGAACCAGACGAGCGCGACGAGGAATGCGATCTTGAAGATCGTGAAGAGGAACCCAAACAACAGACCGGCGAACAGCTTCCAGAGGATCACGCCGACGACGCCGAAGGCGGCCAACTGGAGGATCGGCTTACCCATATGCACTCAAGGATAGGGACCTGATCCATACGAAGCGAGGGGTGGAGAGGTGTCACCGGAACACGGGAACTCGGGAACACCAGGAACGACGGGGCCGGAAAGCGGTATGTTGTGGACCGAAAACGTCCTCCTCAGCCAGGGAGATCCATGCGTACTCTCAGTCGTGTCGTCGTAGCCTTCACGATCGTGGCCGGCGCCGCCTGCGCCGGCAAACGAGTCCTCGTCCCAGCCCGGATGGATCTCCATCCGTATAGCAAGATCGGCCTCGTCACCTTCACCGTCGAAAACGCCAAAGGCAACCTGCACCAATTTGCGACCGAGCGGTTTGCCGAAAATGTGCTGTCGGCGCAGCCGGGGATCGAGGTCCTGGAGCTCGGCAACATCGACACGATGATGCAGCGACTCGGCGAGCGTGAGCTCGGGCCGCTGACGGCGCAAGAGATCGGCAAACAGCGCGGCGTCAGCGCCGTCTTCGCCGGTCACCTCAAGATCACGAATCCGACGGCGTCGGGCGGGATCGCCGGACTGGTGACGCCGCATCTCGAGGCGACGGTTCGCACCGATCTGACGGTGCGCCTCCTCTCCGCGTCATCGGGCGGCACGGTGTGGCGCTCGAGCGCGTGGGCCACGCAGAAAGTCGGCGGCATGTCGATCGTGGGCGGTCAGCTGAACTTCGGGGCGCGCGATCCCAAGACGGCGTACGGGCCGATGGTGAACACCATCGTCAACATCGTGACGCGCGATATGTGGGGCACGTGGGTGAAGCAGTAGCCTAGTAGTGCGTGCCGTCGTAGGTGCATGACTTGGTGGTGCTGCGCTGCTTGCTGATGGTGAAATGCCCGTCCTGATACCCGTAGAGACGAATCGTGCCATGACGATTCGTGCAGTAGAGACGCCCGGCGGTGGCTGCCTTGTAGGCGGCCACCGCTTCGGCCATCGGGTGGTGGTAGGTCGCGTCGACGCCCGCTGAAATCACCACCGCCTGCGGCGTCAGCGCCGCAAGCCACGCCGGCGATGTGCCGTTGTTCCCCCCGTGATGCGACGCCTTCAACACATCCACATCCAGCAGCGCCGCGTGGTGCGCGACCAGCCAGTCCCGTTCCGCGGCCTCGGCGTCGCCCGCAAACAACATCGAGAAACCGCCATACTCCATCCGCACGATGACGGAGTTGTTGTTCTCGTCGTTGGGGCAAGGATCGTCGTTGGGGTCGGGCGGCAGCACGATGAAGCGCACGCCATCGACGGTGAGCGTGTCGGCACCGAGCGACTGCGCGGGGATGTGGCGGTCGGCGAGCGCCGCACGGATCGCAT
>Ga0193723_1000884_pt1 | contig 11775 bp, 9 predicted proteins | sample H2m2metaG_FD_143042 | JGI IMG/M metagenome (GOLD analysis project Ga0193723, IMG submission 143042) | Soil microbial communities from a riparian zone of the East river system, Colorado, United States - H2m2 | ecosystem: Environmental > Terrestrial > Soil > Riparian zone | place: USA: East River... | reverse complement strand
ACGCGCCCGCGCCTAACTGTTCCGCAGAACTGACTGCTCGTCTCTGTTCAGCGAGTGCCTGGGAAAGCGATGCCTGCGCAGATTCATCATCAGCGATCGCACGCTCATAGTCCTGTCGGGGAATCGCCTTGAGCGTCAGCAAACGCTCCGCTCGGTTGCGGGCGGCTCGCGCATAACCAGCCTGTGCCCGCATCGCGACGACCTGCGATGCTGCTTTGGAGACATCCGACTGGGCTGACCCCGCGCCGGGTCCCAGCAAGCTCACCAGAACCTGCCCGCGTCCAACTCTGTCTCCCGGTTGAACTCGAACAGTGGTTACTCTGCCTTCAGCAGGAGCACTGAGCCGAGCTGTCCGATTCTCATTGGGAATGATCGTTCCCGGGATAACTGCCGAGGTCGCCGATTGACCGAGTGCTGCAGGTGCCCATTGAATCTTTCCGTGCTCTATCTGGGCGGCAGTAAGGGTTATGGAGTTCGAGTCAGACGCAGTGGGTCGCGCGGCTGTGTCCATCGGCATGCCTCTCATCGCCGCCATGGAATCAGACGTCGCTTCCTTGCGCTGATCGGTCTTTCGACTGCAACTCGTTCCTGCGAGTAGCAAAGCAATTCCAACTGAGACTGCTGCAAACCGAATGAGCGTACGAGTCGGCGAGTGAGCGATGGCGTGTCTCATTGGCTCGCTCCCGACCTAACGGCTGGCCAGGCGTCGATGACATCGATTCCCTCAGCCACCAACAAGCGAATCACTGCGAGATGCTGGGCGAAAAGAGTTTCGAAGTAGCTGGTGCGTGCCTCCCTCCAGGCACGCGCTGCGTCAATGACCTGAATAAGGCTGGTTCCACCTTCCCGGTAAGCACCTAGCGCGATCCTGCGAGCGTCCTCTGCGCGGGCGAGATAACCGACCCTTCCGCTCCCAAACGTCGTGACGCGTTGTGAAAGGATACGAGCGGCGTTCTCCGCACCAATGAGGTCCGCATCGGCATTCCTCTTTTCTTGCTCGAGCTCTGATTGAGCGACGTCGCGTTCGGCTCGCGCAGCAGTGATGCTTCCGCGATTCTGGTCTAGCAGAGGAAACGGAAGCGTGAATCCCGCTATCAGAGAACTCGATCCCGGTGAATTCTTAGTGCCCACCATCGCCCCAACCTCGCGGAGCAGCATTCTCCGTTCAGCCGAAGTTCCAGCTTCGGAGGCGACCAGTCGCTCACGCGCCGCCTCAACTTCGGGACGGGAGACCCGATCAGTCGCCGCTGCTATCTCAGTGGCCATGGGAAGACTGTCGACGTCCACTTGCATGACACCGGAGGTCAACCGCGCGCCAACGAAGGTTTGCAAATCCGCCTGGGCGCGAGCGAGCTCGCTTTCGGCCATGGCGAGGTCATTGAGCACGTGATCGCGTTCGAGCTCAGACCGAATTAGATCCGCTTCTGCCGTTACTCCTTCCCGCACGCGTACGCTGTTGTACGTGACGACCGTATCGAACCACTGAGCCAGGCTCCGAGTGGCGGCCACGTTTACCTGAGCGAGCGCCACCTGGTAGAAGACGTCGGCCGCGTCAACGGCGAGTTGTTGTCGCTGGGTTAGAACGTCGGCTTCGCCGGCCCGAATCAACGCTTGGGCTCGCTTGATACGCGGGCCTCGCTGATACAGCGGCTCGAGAGGTAGCATCGCCGTCGTCATGGTCTCGCGCTGTTGTGGAGCAGTCATGCCAGGAGCCTGGTCCATCTCCTGGCTCTCGAAACTGACTATTGGGTTGCTCCAGGTTCGCGCCGACGACAGCCCTCCCTGCGCGGCACGAACGCGCGCCCTCGCAACTCGGAGCCGAGGACTGTTTGAGCGCACGCTGTCAAAGACCTCACGAAGCGTCAGACCGGCTACCATGGAAAGCGTCGTTTGAGCGTCGCTCGGACGGGGGTGCATCGTAAGCACGATCGACAGAATCAGAACCCGCGATGCACGTGTTGGTTTAAGCATTTCGATTGATGGGATGAAGGCCACCACACGTCGCGCCCGGCTGTGCGGAAAAGCGCGCGTGTGCTTCCGCGCATCCACAGTGGATGCGTCGGAACTACGACAACTGAGTTGTGTGGTGGACTACGCCCGAGGAGGTGGGAGCTCGGGGGCTATCGTTTCTGAGGACGGCGTTAGAACAGCCACGGATGCTACGCGAACCATTGCGCCAGATGGCGCAGAGATTCCGACGCGTTGAGATGCGACCGCAGTCGGGGCACATGCGACCATTGACTGACACGCACTCGGGGCTGACGGCAGCCCACAAGGAGCGGGATCAGGCGCCGGTGCTTCTCCGGTTGTTGAACCCATGCTCCCAACGGGCGATGGCGCGTCGGCAGCATTCGCCATCGCCATGCCGGCCATGTGGTCCGCACCGCTCGGAAGCTCGCAAGCGAATCCACTCGTGACCACAAGAGAGGTCACTAGCGACAAGGTGGACAAAAGCCCGGCAAGACGGTGTGTGCGGCGCATAGTATAAACAATATAGACGGGAAAAGCGTCGCGAAGGCCACGGGGCATATTCTCCCCTCACGCCCATCAAGCGAGAGGTCGTGCCGCTTCCTGCTCCGAGAGCAGGCAGTCGTAGAGAATCTCGCTCAACGAAAAGTGGAGGCTAGTCGCTCTTTTGCATCGTAAAGTCATTTACGGTACATTGTACTTTGCCACGCCTAGGTAAGTGGCCGCGAGCTGTTAGCTGAGAGGAGCTCAAATATGAGGCGACGACCAACCGTCGTACTTTTGGCTGCGGTCCTAACCGCAGCGCTACCAGCGCAGGAACCGCCTCGCAATCCAGCCGGCAACAGGTCGGGTGCTACGGTTGCTGGACCCATTGATCAGAAAGAACTCGAGCTGTGGATCGATCAGTTCTTGGCCGATTACCTCAAAGATCCCTCCGCAAGTCTAGGGTTTGTCCTCGTCAAGGATGGCAAGATTTTCTTTCAGAAGGGCTATGGGTACGCCGACTCTAGAAAGAAAATGCCAGTCTTGCCCGATCAAACACTCTTCTACGCGGCTTCGGTCTCAAAGCTTGTGACCGCCACTGCTGTCATGCAGCTCATCGAGAAGGGAAAGCTGGCGGCCGATGCGAACGTGAACACATATCTTAGGCGTTTTCAGCTCGAAAATAATTACCCCGCTCCCGTCACAGTTGCCAACCTATTAACGCATACGAGCGGGATTGACGATTCGTTCATCGTTGGCGCCGTAGACCGCCCGGCAGATCTCGTTTCGCTCGGTGATTTCTTCACAAAGAATCCGCCCCGCCGGGGCCGACCTCCGGGTGAGGAGATTGTTTACTCGAACATGGGGATGGCCTTCGCCGGTTACCTGGTCGAAGCCGTTTCGGGTCTTTCATTTTATGACTACGTGGAGCAAGACGTATTTCGCCCCCTCGGCATGCAGCATTCGACTTTCCGACGACCTTTTCCATCGAATCTTGCGCCCTTTGTGGCAACTTCCGGAGTTGGAGGACAACCTCCTGACAAGACCGCGATCCAGCTGTATCCAGTCGAGGCGCTCGTGAGCACCGTCACTGACATGGGACACTTTATCATCGCTCATTTGAACGATGGGCGATTCGACGACACCCGAATCCTATCGGAGGCGAGCGCGCGTGAGATGCACCGCCAACACTTTACCCAGCACCCGGATATGCCGGGAGTCGCGTACGGTTTTTTCGAGAGCAGGATAAACGACAGGCGCGCACTCTTTCACACGGGTGGCGGCGGACATGAGTCTCTTCTGTATTTGCTACCCGATGATCATATCGGCTTCTACATAGTATACTCCGGAGAAATGGAGAAGAACTTCGCCCAAGCGTTGATGGATCACTACTACCCGGCCGCACGCGCCTACAAACTTCCGCGCCCGCCGTCGGACTTTGCACAGCGTGCGAACCGATTCACCGGACTCTACCGACCAAACTTTATCGCCATGACGAGCATAGAGAAGCTGGTAGGCATGATCGCCGATACGCACGTTGTTTCGAATGGTGATGGAACGCTGACCCTCCGTCTGCCCCCGTTCGGGTCTACAAGCTTGCGGATGGTTGAGGTCGAGCCGCTTTTCTTCAGAGCTGAAGGAGGCTTTTATGTCACCTTTACAGAGGATGGAAAGGGAAACATCACCCGAATGGCTACGAGCGGCTCGACCAAAGATCCGGCTGCCTACGACAAGCTGCCCTGGTACGAAGGTGGGTTGCTACACGCCGGACTTGGCTTAGCAGGTTTCCTTGTCTTTCTGTCTCTTCCTCTCGTCTCGATGACCGGATTTATTCGCCGCCGCAGGGCTAAAGCAGGATCTGACCAAGTGTCCGCAACAACCGAGTCGCGTCTGGCCTGGCGAATGGCAACCTTCGTGAGCCTGCTTGTAGTAATGAGTCCGATACCTGTCTTGACATGGATGCTTCTCGGCGACCATTCGCGCCCGTCGCAGTTCAAAGCCGCGTTTCATATCTCTTCCAGTTTTTTGTTGCTTGCTGCATTGCTTGGCCTCACACTTTCGATATTTGCTGGTATCGCTTGGAGGCGCGGCGATTGGTCCGTTCCGCGGCGCATTTACTATAGCCTAGTGGCGCTTACCGCGCTTCTCATGGTCCCGTTCCTACACCACTGGAATCTGTTGCCAATTTGACTTGTTGCGATTTACCCGTTGTGATCTCAGGTTTATGGGCCTGGGTAGAGTTGAACTACCAACCTCACGCTTATCAGGCGACCGAAGGGAAGTAGGAAGTCCGGCAAGAAATCTGTAAATCGTTGACGGATAGCGTGATCTGCCGTTGTTCACCCTTCGCGATGCCGGATAATGTCGGATTCAGTCGACAGCAGAATCGACAGCAGCGATAGGCTTCGCTCAAGGGTCGTGGCGTCGCGATCTCGAATAGGTTTTCTCCGCCAGGACCAGCAGCGCGTTGGCCGCATCCGTTTTCCCCTCCTGCCGCAGCGTTTCGATGACGTTGAGCAGAGCGACTTGGTTCATCACGTAGCTCTCCGGCGCGGCGCGCATTTCCGCAGTCAGCCGCAGAAAGACTGCTCCAGCCGAGTCGGCACCGTAGGCGCGCGCGGCTTCCAGAACGAGACCGGGGATCCCGCGCGGATAGCGATAGGGCTCATTCGCGAGGTAGTGCGCGATCCGCCGGAATGGAAAGTCCTGATTGCTGTCTTCCGCGAGCTGAACGATGATCGTCCGCGTCGGCGGGTGGACGTAGATCCGCTGCCCCCGCGACCCGTCCGCGAAGAAGTCCCGCTCCGCTGCCCAGTTATGCATCGGAATCCACCAATACTTGTTGTGCTGCATCCGATACCACGTGACCACTTCCGGCTCAGTCCGCGAAGTGTCCATCTGTGTCGAACGCCGCACCCAATCGCGCGGAATGATCTGCGTACCGTTCCAGGCACCCTCATTCAGGTACAGCCGCCCGAAACGCGCATAGTCTCGGGCGGTGGCGTTGAATCCCGACGATACATTCTCGACGCCATCGCGATGGTCGAGGCTGTACGTCGCGTCGTGCTCGGTGCCGATGCGGCGCCAGATCGACTCCTCGAGTTGCGCTGCGATCGTCTTGCCGGTGGCGCGAGAGAGAACGAGGCCCACGAGCTCGGCATCGCTATCCTTGTACGCCCAGCGCGTACCTGGCGGCTCTTCTCGGCGCATCCTCAACAACGAGCGCGTCCTGTCAGTCGTGTAGTAGAAGTGAGCATCGCTGGACCGCAGGTCGTGGAGGAGTCCTCCGTTCGTGCGCGTATAGGCGAGGCCCGAGGCCATCGCCAACAGCTGCCCCAGAGTGATTCCCCGGAAGGCAGGATTGCGATTGAACTCGGGGAGATACGACGTCATCGTGTCGTCCAGACTTCTGACCGCGCCCTGCGCGAGAGCAACGCCGAGCAGCGCGGAGGTGAACGATTTCGCGACCGAGAAAGAGCTCCACCGCGTGGTGTCGGTGAGTCCGCCGTTGTACCGCTCATAGAGAACGGTGTCGTTGCGGATGACGAGGAAGGCGCGGATCCGATGATTCGCGACGTATTGGTCGAACCGGCGCATCTGTCCGTCGACGTCTCGAACCATCACGGTGTCCAGATCGGTCCGCGGCGATGCGGCTACGACAAAACGGAACGGCGTGTCGGCGTGACGCACGACACGCTCGTCGAAGATGCGGTGCTGCACGTTGGGGAGCGGATCGCGCCAGCGTACGATGCGCCAGGTCGTGCATCCCTGGATCGATAGCACCGCGAGCAGAAAAACCAGCGCTCTTCGCGTTCCCTTCGCGACGCCGTGCCTCCGCGACGCCGGTGACTTCGTCTCCGCTTCGGCGGTCGCGGAGCTCTGGCCAATGATGGTGTCGCCGGTCAGCAGCTCGAGACCCAAGCGCGCCAGGCTCGTGAAGTCTGCGACCGCGCTCGGCACACGCCGCCGGCGATGCAGCAGGCCCTGATACGCATAGTAGAAGAGATCAGCAATCTCCGGCCGCCCGGTCAGCTCTCTGAGCAGCTTCATCCGAATTACCTCGCCCGTGTTGACCCGCTTTGCTACCACGGGGTCGACAGCGGCCCAGGCGAAGATCGCGGCATCCGATGGCCATTCTCCCCGCTCGCTGGCGTGGGTTCGGCGCTCGACCTCGAGGAGGATCTTCCGGAGGTCGGCCGCGGGATCAGAGCTGCCAATGGCGTCGCTGAGCAGCGAAGCCTCGGCCTCCCATTCCGCCACCAGCGCCTCGAGCAGATCGGCGCGATCGCGAAAATGCCAGTAGAAGCTGCCCTTTGTGACGCCGAGGGCGCGCGCGAGCGGCTCGACACGAACACCATCGGGACCGCTGTCCAAGAGGGCGAGCCGGGCAGCTCGCATCCAGTCGGAAACGCTCAGGCGATGTTCCATACGCTACCGTATGGTGTAATCCGACCTCTGTCAATGGGCAAGTTGCTGAGGAACGCGTAACGAAGCGTCGCTTCTCACCGCAGTAGTTAGGCGCGCGTTCGTGCAGCGCTTACAGTAAGCTCGGGCGTGAGGTTAATGTCACGATGCTCCGGTATTCTCGCGACTAATCCCCAAAAACGGTGGTCGGCCACAACGGTCGTTCGGTAACCCCTGGGCCGACACGGAGGCTCGTTCGACTCGCACCCTTCCCCCAGAGAACTGCGCACTTTGCAGCCCCGTGCTCAGCGTCCACCTCGTCGCGACCTGGGTGGAATCGAGCAGGATGATCGGCGTATCTGACGCTCCGCGTTTGATAGACGCCACTCCAGTGTGGCCGCCGGTCGCGACGTAAAACAGCGGGAGCGAACGCGCCGATCGGTTTTCCGCAAATGCAGAGAGGAGGTGGCTAAGCAAACCCACGTAGCCGCTCACCCACAGGAACGAACCGGGAGGTGCCACCGCGGTTTGAAGTTGGTGATCACTGCCTCTCCAAACCTCGGTCCGAACTGAGTCGCCCAGAATGGTCGTCCGAGCGATCTGCGCCGGCCTCTCCGAAAGGCTGTCGCGTGACGTCCAAACCGCAAATGTGAGCTCGCGCGGAAGTCTATTCGCGCCGAATTCCAGCTCGTAATGAACGTGGCCGGCAGGCTTTCGCGGAGCAACGTCGCCAATAAGACGGCCAAGACAGTACGTGACAATCTCGAGCGCGACAGTGTCTCGGCCGTCGATCGTAACAAACTCCGTACTGTAGATACCTGGCTCGGTTGCAGGTTGCGGGGTCACTCGGGGCGGAGTGCACGCCGAGCAGAGGCAGACCCCGATACAAACGGCTACGACACGGGGGAAACGCCCCCAAAGCGCAGCAAGCCTTTGGTTGCTACGCGGTCGCGATCTGAGCATTTAGCTGCTTTTTCAGGTTCGAACACCACGGTGACTTACGAATCGCTGCCGGAAGGACGCTTAGGACCAGCTGCAGAATTGACTGCGCTCCTCGTAGGGAAGCTCCTTGAGCCTCGATGGTGCGCCTGAGGTCACGCGTCACTGAGGGACAGAATGCATCGAGCTTCGCCAATACACTCTTGACGGTGTCGTGTTTGGCAGCTTCGACCTGATAGAGAACCTCGAGGACTGTTATCGCCTGGCGAATGGCACGCGACAAGTAGGATGCTGGATCGCGCTTTCCGATGGTGGGACGAACCACAAACCTCAGTACTCCCTCGGATTCTGATACCCCCGGGAGTATGGCGAGTGTTGTCTTTTTGACAGAGGCGTCTCCGCTAGATCCGCTCCGCATGTCGCGTACGCCACTTGTGATTGAGTTGGAAGCTGCTTCCACCCAAGCCCGAACTAGCGCTGCCCGGACGTCTTCACGACTGCGCCGAGCACGGGCCGGGCGTTCGAAAGGTTCCAGATAGACATCGATTCCTTCCGTCTCCACAAGTCGCTCGACGCCGCCAATGATAGACCGTGCCTCCTCGAACTGCTCGGCGCTCCGGACAGTCAAGTCGGTGGAGATCGGTGGGAGTCCAAGCGCCGCCTGAATCCGGTCGCGCTCAGCATCCGCATCGGACCCGTTCCAAGGCCTCGCGGTCGTAGGTAGCTCCACGATAGCGACAAGATCGAGGTCGCTGTCGGCGCGGGCATATCCACCCGCACGGGAGCCGATCATCACTACACGACGCACCTTTCCTTCGCCTGCTTTCGCTATCCTCGCAGCGAAGGACTGTGCAAGCCGGAAATCCTCCTCCTTCGGCTTCGTCGCTCTCCGCGCGGAACGGACACTTTCCTCAAGCCTTGGTAAGGTCATTTGGTTTCGGACGCTGGAGCAAGCGAACGATATGCCCACCCGTAAATCCCGCCCCCGGTCGCGAAGATGAGGATGAGGGGCAGATCTCGGAATACGTAGGCCGCCGGCAATGCAACCAGCACAGCCGCGGCGACGATTAGCGCCCTCCGATGCGCCGACGGAGAGGTTCGAGCAGCAAACAAATCCACGGCGACAAGGGCAGGTACTGCGACGACTCCCCACGCCAAAGCTGGCAGGGTGAAGATGTAGTAGAACCAGAAGTAGCGGAGCTCTGACGCGGGCATCGGATCGCGGACGAACTCCGCGAATACGAAGGTCGTGGCAATTATTAGACAGTAGAGGCCAATGTCGGCGAGCAGCCTGCGCGCACGTTGCTTACTCACTGGCTCGATCCCACGCCCGCCGCTGTAGACGGCGGGCCGTGGTGACCTCGAATTCATTGGCGCGGAATGCACAGGGCTGCCTGGTCCACAAGTCCAAACCAGCTGAGTAGTGCTCTCGTCTGAGTTTCATTACGCTGCGACAAGACACGATTTACGCCGTTGTTCGATTCAACGATAGTCAGCGACGGGTAATTGTCACGATTGACAGTTATAGCGTACCCACCGCCGGGCTGAGGGATGATCAAGAAAGAGGCATCAATTGGAGGCACGAGGTCAGTGATCGCGTTTTGCAGCCGTGCAGTCACGGCGATGGTGTCCCCACGGTACGCTATGGCAACATAGTTGGTAAACGGGTCGTTGGGGTCTGTCGACATAGGCCTCGGGGCGTTACAGACAACGCTTCCTCGCCAACAGGTCGGCGAAACGTAGACTATCGCTCCCGAAGCGTTGGCTTCCCGCTCAGGAAGCACGATCTGGGCTCGAGACTGGCCAGGTCTGGCATATGGATCCAGTGTCCGGCAATCCCCCGCGCCCAACCCAGCCGAAATGGTGCAAGAAGAGATGTAAAAGTCGAGGCATAAGCTGGGGTTGGCCGTAATGGGACAAATTGTTTCTGGCGGCAGGTTTAGGAAAGACTCCGCAGCTGCCACTCCAATCATGCCTTCCCAGGTCCCATAGTCGTTAAGGCATGGCACCCCAGGCTCTACATAGCCGTAAGTATCGTATGGCGAGGACCACGTCGGGATCGACGCGCCGAAGCTTGGGTTAGATCGACTGTTTGAACCAGTCATCCACATCGGCGTGCGCGCGATAATTATCACCGTCGGAAGAGTCGTTGAATACGTCATACTGGCTCCAAAATATCCCGCCGATCCTTGAAGCGAAGCAGCGGATGTGGGGCCGTTGGAACGCAGTGTTTTCGGATCAATATAGAACACCCGTTCGTGCAGAAACTTTTCCGCCTCAGGAGTTCGCGGGATTAAGCACTTTGCGCCTCCCGCTGGAGAACCCGCATCTGGCCGCCATTCCATAGCGTAGACCTCGACCGCCCCGCCGGGATCTCTGTATTGTGCGGGCATCCTTAGCCACGCCACCGTGCTGCGATACAAACCGTCGGCGTGCTTTGACGTGATCGTACACTGAAAGTCGGACTTGCCTCGCGGGAATTGCAGCTTGTCGTAATTCCCCGCGACCACGCGCAAAGGATAGACACGCCCAGTCCCGCCGCCGATGCGAGGCCCTGCGACGTCGGAGGTGCCCCTTTCGCTCACACAGGCCGCTATGCCAATGGCGGCGACTACCACCAACCTTTTCGCTCCAGACCGATTTCTCACGGCCACCTCCCTTGAAAGTGTGTATCTCTCACGCCGTGGATCGTGTCCACGCGGGCACAATCAATTGCGCGTAGCAGCGCGACAGCCACTGCGGCTGAAAACGCCACTAAGCCGAACCTGGCCAAGTGGCGTCATACGAGCGTCACACAAGAGAAGGCTTGGACTTCCAAAAAAGCGTCATTCGTCAGAATGTCGTGCTGTGGGCGCCGCACACCCCATTCGGGTGAGAAGTCAGTTCGTTGCTAAATCATCCTCTGCGAAGGTCCGGCGAAGACAACCACACGCTCGGTCACCTTACAAAAGAACGACGAGCTCACGGTTGGATCATGATCTTCAAACCGACAGTAGGAACCGACAGTAGGCACATTTTCGGCAGAATGCAGAAACCCCGCTCAAGGACGCATCCTCAAGCGGGGCAGCAAGTTCTGGTTTATGGGCCTGGGTAGAGTTGAACTACCGACCTCACGCGTATCAGGCGACCGAAGGGGAGTAAGAAGTCCGGCAAGAAGTCGTTAAATCGTTGACGGACAGCGTGATTTGCCGTTGTTCACCCTTCGCGATGCCGGATGATGTCGGGGTCAATCGACAGCAGAATCAACAGCGAGAACTGCAGTTCCCAAATCTGTCCGCGCGGCGCCCCCCGCTCGCCGATCGACGAAGGCCACAAGGCGACAATCACATCGCCAGCTTGTTCGCCGCGTTGAGCGCCGAAACCTTATAGCACTCGGCCAGCGTGGGATAGTTGAAGACTGTGGAGAGGAAGTAGTCCAACCCGCCGCCGAGTCCGAACACTGCCTGCCCGATGTGAAGCAGCTCCGTGGCGCCCGTACCGATGATGTGCACGCCGAGCAGCCTCCGGTCCTCGCGGTGGAAGAGCATCTTGAGAAGGCCGCTGTCATCGCCGAGTATCTGGCCGCGTGCGATCTCCCGATAGCGTGCGATCCCGATCTCGTAGGGTACCTTGCTTTTCGTCAGCGCCTGCTCGGTCGAGCCGACCATCGAGATCTCCGGCACCGAGTAGATACCGATCGGAAAGTGGTTCGCCATCGGCGCCGCTGACACGCCAAGTGCGTGGCAAGCGGCGAGACGCCCCTGCTCGCTCGACGTCGCCGCAAGACTAGGATATCCGATGACGTCGCCGGCGGCGAAGATGTGGGGCACCGAGGTACGGAACTGCGCGTCGACCGCGATGCGCCCGCGATCGTCGGCGGCAAGGCCGGCGTTCTGCAAAGCCAGCCCCTCCGTCGCGCCGACGCGTCCCACGGAGAAGAGTGCCATGTCGGCGACGATGCGCTTGCCCGACTCGAGCTGCAGCACGGCGCGCTTGGGCGGG
>Ga0193723_1000883_pt1 | contig 11796 bp, 7 predicted proteins | sample H2m2metaG_FD_143042 | JGI IMG/M metagenome (GOLD analysis project Ga0193723, IMG submission 143042) | Soil microbial communities from a riparian zone of the East river system, Colorado, United States - H2m2 | ecosystem: Environmental > Terrestrial > Soil > Riparian zone | place: USA: East River... | reverse complement strand
ACGGGATGGACGGGCGGCCCGTACGGCGTCGGACACCGCATGCGCCTGTCCCACACCCGCGCCATGATCCGGGCGGCGCTGTCGGGCCAGCTGAATCGCGTGGCGGTGCGGCGCGAGCCGGTGTTCCACCTCGAGGTGCCCCAGCACATCCCCGGCGGCGTGCCGGACGACGTGCTCGACCCGCGCGGCACCTGGCACGACCCCTCGGCCTACGACGCCCAGGCGGCGCGCCTCGCCGGCCTGTTCCGCAAGAACTTCGAGCAGTTCGCCGAGCAAGTGCACGGCGCGGTGCGGGAGGCGGGCCCGAAGCCTTGACGCGGTTCGAAGTCGTCCGCGACCCGCTGTGGAACAACATCCGCGTCGAGCCCGAAGCCCTCGCGCTCGTGGACACGCCGGCCTTCCAACGCCTCCGGTACGTCCGGCAGCTCGGCCATGCCTTCCTCGTTTATCCCGGCGCCACCCACACCCGCTTCGAGCACGCCCTCGGCACCTACCATCTGGCGCGCCGCGTGCTCACTCAGCTGGAAGAGGTCGAGGGCCGTCGCACCGATCCGGATGAGGGCTTCGTCGTGCGGGTCGCGGCTCTGCTGCACGACATCGGGCACTATCCGTTTTCCCACGCGCTCGAAGAAGCCGGGTTGCCGCATCACGAGGACCTGGCGGCGCACCATCTCACCACCGGGCCGCTGGCGGCGGCACTCGAGCGACTCGGCGTGCCCGCCGCCCGGTTGCTCCCGCTCATCCAAGGCACCAGCCCCTCGCCGTTCGCCGGGATCGTGGCCGGATCGCTGGACGTCGACAAGTTGGATTACCTGTCCCGCGACGCGACGATGTGCGGCGTACCGTACGGCGTCATCGATGTGGACCGGCTGCTGACCTCCCTCGCGCTCGCCGACGGACGCCTCGCGCTCCACGCCAAAGGACTCGCCGCGCTCGAATCGTTGCTGTTCGCGAAGTATCAGATGTACCGGAACGTTTACTGGCATCACGCGGTGCGCAGCGCGACCGCGATGTTCAAACGCCTGGTGCGACGCACGATCGCGGCGGGACGGATGACGGCCGAGACGCTGGCCGTCGCCACCGACGATGGCTTGATCCACGACCTCGAGCAGCACGATCCGACGGGGTTGGCGGCAGCGCTGCGCGACCGGCGCCTCGCCAAGCGCGCCTTGGATATCGCGGGAACCGATCTGCCGGCGCAAACGGCGACGTGGCCCGCGACCGATCCGGACCTGCTGCAGCGGGTGGAGGAGCGCCTGGCGCGCGAGACAGGTCTGGGGCCCGACGAGCTGTTTCTGGACTTTCCGGCGAAGCCGGGGATGCTGGACGTGACGATTCCGGTGGTGGGCAGGACCGGCGGGGCCGCACAGCACATCGGTCTACCGCGGGTAGCCGCCGAGCTGCACCGATCGGCTCAGCGTCTACGGGTCTTTGTGATGAAGCCGGTGAAGATCGAGGCGAAGCGCATCATCGACCTCGTGACGACCGACAGCCCCTAGACCTTCGGGGCCGTCGTCTCGCCCGAGGTGCGGGGGCGTTTACTCGTCTGCTGCGTCGTGTCGTTGGGATCGGCCGCGGGCGCGTCCACGGAATCGATGCGCACGATGATCGCGGTGATGTTGTCGAGCCCGCCGTGGCGGTTCGCCTCGGCGATGAGCAAGTCCACTTCCTCCTGCGGCATCCGCTCGGGCGAGAGAATCTCCGCCAATTGATAGTCTTCCAGCATCCCGGTCAAACCATCGGATGCGAGCAGAAAGACGTCTTTGGGCTTCACCGTCCCCGCATACGTGTCCGGCATCACGTCGCTGTTCGCGCCAACGCAACGGGTGATGACGTTGCTGTACGGGTGCGAGCGCGCCTGTTCCGGCGTCAGGTACCCGGCGTCGACCTGCTCCTGCACGTATGAGTGATCCTTGGTCACCTGACTGAGACGGCCGTCGCGCAGCAGATAGGCCCGACTGTCGCCCACCTGCCCGATCAGGAAGCGGGTTTCGTACAACGTCAGGGCGGTCACAGTCGTGCCCATGCCGCGTTTGTCGTGCTCGGTGAGCGTGCGCTGGAAGATCGCGCCGTTGGCCGTGCGGATCGCGGTGCGCATCCGCTCCGCGACTTGATGGTCGTTCATGCCGCGCAGCGAATCGAGCTCGCGCGCCACGAAGCGGACGGCCATCTCACTCGCCACCTCGCCGGCCGCGTGGCCACCCATGCCGTCGGCGACGATGAAGATCCCGCGGTCGGGGACCATGAGGTAGCTATCCTCATTCCCCGATCGAATGATCCCGACATCGGTGCGGCCCGCCGAGGTGATGTGCACGCGAATCCTAGATGAGCACCCAGTAGACGATGGCCACGAAGGCCATCACGAGCACGGCCGCACTCCCTCCGCACCCCTTCCCTTTCTTCTTCTCGGCGACCGGCGCCTTCGGCTTGGGCTTGGGCGCCGGCGCGGGTGCGGGTGCGGGTGCGGGTGCGGGCTTCGCCGCCGGCTTCGGGGCCGGCGGGGGAGCCGCAGGCTTCATGGCTTCCATCATCCGGGTGCCGCCACCCTTGGCGACCACGGCCGCGTCGTCGGTCGGCTCGAAGACCAGCGAGATGTCTCCGAAGCGCACGGTGACGCCCGGCGACAGCGGCGTCTCCCCCTTCACGCGCTCGCCGTCGACGAAGGTTCCGTTCGTCGAATCGAGGTCCACCAGCACCCAGACGCCCTCGCGACGCTGCAGCTTGGCATGGCTGGTAGAGACCGACTCGTCCGGAATCATCAGGTCGTTGTAGTCCGCGCGGCCGATGTTGGCCACCGGAGTCTTCACGACCAGGCGCTGGCCCTTCAGGGCCCCAGAGCGAACCAGGAAGTTGGCTAGCACAGGCGCGGGTGCTCCATGCATCGTCTGTTTCAGCCGCTCACCCGCCCCCGCCGGCGGGACCGCAGGCGTCGGTGCCACCGCGGGGGGGGACGGGTTGGTAGGGGGCACGGCGGGCGGCATGCTGGCCGCCGGCCCCGGATTAGGGTTTGCCTGAGCGGCCGCATCCGCGTAGAAGCGAAAGTTCTCGTCCCCGATGCGGATCACGTCGGCCCGCGCCAGAAGACGCTGGCCCTCGATGCGCACCTCATTCACGAACGTGCCGTTGGTGCTCGAGTCGACCACGAGGTAGCCCTTGGGGGTCTGCACGATCTCGGCGTGCCGCCGGGAAACGTCCTTGCCGGAGACGACCACATCGCAAGTCGCATCGCGACCGAACACCAGGGAGGCACCAGCGATCGCGTACTCACGACCGTCGGTGAGCGACACGACGCGGCCGCCGGTATTGCCGGTCACTTTGCCGCCGCCCTTGGCTTCGCTCTTGGCCTTGGCCATCGCTTCGGGGAGGTTCATCGCCTGGACGTACTGAGTGCTGCCGCTGCGGCGTTCGTCTACGAACGTGAGCTCCTGGCCGGCCACCTCGACCTTGTCGCCGTGGAGCAACGGCGTCGGTTCAGCGCCCAGGCGAACCCCGTTGACAGCGCCATCCGCCTCGGGAACTGCCTTCGTGATCACCACTTGCCCGTCTGGTTGCCCCTTGAGCTTGGCGTGGCGGGGCAGCACTCCCGCCGAGGTGAGATGGATGGCGCTGCCGGGGTCGCTTCCCAGGAACACGTCCCCGGCAGGGATCGTGAACTTGCGCCCGCCCATTTCAAGTAACGCCATGCACGTGCTCCTCCCACGGAATTGTGGCCAGGCGGGGAAGTTACGCCGGGCCGTATAAGCGGGCAAGGAAGCAGGGTTTACGTGGCCAACACCGATTCTTCGCGCCCGATCAACCCGCGCCGCAGCCAGTTCCAGAAGAGCAGCGATCCGACAATGACGGTCGCGTAACTGTTGATGAACCGCCAGATGAGCGTGTAGCTCGGCGTCAACTCGCGCGGCACATACGCCGACATCACCGCCGCGGAGATCAGCTCGGCGAGGCCCGACGCCCCGGGGGTCGGCGCAAAGTACAAAAGGAAAGACAGGAAGGTCTGCACCAACAGGATATCGGTAAAGTCGGCCGGGATGCCCAGGACCCGGAGCGTCACGTACCCAGCAAGGAGTTTGTTGGCGTGGGACGGAGCCGAGATCACGATTGCCAGGAGGAGCGTCAGCAGTCCCTTGGGGCTTCCGAATGCCACCAGGCATTCGTGGGCGCGGTCGATACCCTCAGAAAGCGCCCCCATCCGTGCCGCCATCTTCTCGCTGCGGCGCGCCACGCGCTGCGCCAGCCAGCGCACGAAGCGCCGCAGCGCGTCCGGGAAGAAGATGGCGACCAGCATCGCGGCGCCGATCAGGCCGAACAACGTGAGGCTGGTCTTGAAGAGACCGTAGAGGGTGATGCCGAGGACCAACCCGTGCTGCTCCAGCGACCGTCCGGCGCCCAGCCAGATCGCGAGGGGTCCCGCGATAGCGAAGAAGGCGACCGTGGCGACGAACGTCATGAAGACCGAGGTCAGCGCCTCGGGGAGCTTCACGCCGGCCCGCCGCATCGTCCAGATGATCATGGGCGAGGCGCCCGACTGGAACGGCGTGAGGTAGGCCCCCCAGGCGCCCATGCCTCCGGCCAGGAGCATGTCGCGCAGGCGGACCGTGGGATGGACGTGGCGGGCGCAGACCCACAGCCGCAGCCCGCCGCCGACCCAGTCCATCGACGCGAGCGCGAGCCCCACCAGCATCCAGCCCCAATGGAGGTTCAGAAACGGCGTGAGAAAGACATCGAACCGGTCGCCGAACCGGATGAGGTAGTAGCCGAAGAGGATCGCGACTGCTGCGACCGAGATCCCGGCAAAGAGCTCGAGGCCGCGGCGCAGTAGGCGCGGGGTTAGGGCTAGGGCCATCTGGGGGCCAAAGCTGTTATTTTAGAAGGTTATGCGCCATCCCCCCGAGCAGGTCGTTCTCCGCAACGTGCGGCAGCACAACCTGAAAGGCATCACCGTCGCCTTCCCGCGCCGGGCCCTCTCAGTCGTCACGGGGCCATCGGGGTCGGGCAAAAGCTCCCTGGCGTTCGACACACTCTACGCCGAGGGTCAGCGGCGCTACATCGAGTCGCTGTCGACCTACGCCAAGCAGTTCCTCGAACGGATGCCGAAGCCCCTCGTCGACGCCATGGAGGGGCTGTCGCCCGCGGTCGCAATCGAGCAGAAGAACCCGACGACGTCGAGCCGATCCACCGTCGGCACGGCCACTGAGATCTACGACTTCCTGCGTCTGCTCTGGGCGCGGGCGGGCACGCAAACGTGCGTCCGCTGCGGGGCTGAGGTGAAGGCGGATACGGTGCAGGAGGTGGTGGATGCCATGCTCGTGCGGGACGGAAATGGGGACATCGTAGGGGCGCAGCATGCTGCGCCCCTACACGACCCCGTCATGATCACATTCCCCCTGCCTGCGTCGGCACACCGTCCCGACGTCGAGATCGCCGCGCAGTTGCGCGCGGCGGGTTTCGTGCGCGCCCAGGTCGACGGTGAGGTCGTGCGCCTCGACGAGGGAGATGCCGAGGGGCGCGTTCGCGGCGCGAAGGACGTTCTCGTCATTGTCGATCGCATTTCAGCCGCCGCCGAGAACCGCAGTCGACTCGCTGACGCCGTGGCTACGGCTTTCAATGAAGGTGAGGGCGTTTCCGTCGCGCTGTCGAACGGCGACCGCCACCGCTTCTCGGAGCACCCCACCTGCTCGGCGTGCGGCACGGCGGCGCCGGCGCTCGCGCCGAACCTCTTCTCCTTCAATAACCCGCGCGGCGCGTGCCCGCGCTGCAACGGGTTCGGCGCGATTCTCGAGTACGACGAATCGCTCATCGTCCCCGAGCCCACGCGCTCCATCGCCGCCGGCGCCCTCGACCCGTGGACCAAGCCGCGCTACGAAGGACGGCGCCGTCTGTTGCGCGAAACCGCGCGGGTACGCCGCATCCCGCTCGACACGCCGTGGCGCGACATTCCGAAAGAGGACCGGCGTTTCCTGCTGCGGGCGACGGAGGGCCGCTACCTCGGCATCTTTCCGTTTCTCGAGCGGCTCGAAGAAAAGCGCTACAAGCAATACATCCGGGTCTTCCTGCGGCAGTACCAGCTCGCCAAGACCTGCCCCGTCTGTCACGGCGCGCGACTCAAGCCCGAGGCCCTCGCCGTTCGTGTGGCGGGCAAAACGATCGCCGAGGGCACGGCGCTCACAGCCGCGAATCTCGCAGATTGGCTGGATCAACTCAGATTACCCTCGTTTCAGCAGAGGGTCGCAGAGCACATCCTGGGCGAGCTCAGGGCGCGCGTCAGCTTCGTGAACGACGTGGGCCTCGGCTACCTCACGCTCGATCGTCTGACCCGGACACTGTCGGGCGGCGAGGCGCAGCGCATCGCCCTGTCCAACGCGCTCGGCTCCCACCTGGTCGACACGCTGTACGTGCTCGACGAGCCGTCGATCGGTCTGCATCCCGCCGATGTCGACCGGCTGTTGGGGCTGTTGCGAAAGCTCTCTGGCGCCGGCAACACCGTTGTCGTCGTGGAGCACGATCCCGCCGCGATGCGCGCTGCCGACTGGATGGTGGAGCTGGGTCCCGGCAGCGGGACGAACGGCGGACAGCTCGTCTACCAGGGCCCCGCCGCCGGCGTACGCGAAGCGGGCACGCTGACGGGTCAGTACCTGACCGGCGAGAAGTGCATCGGCGTGCCGTCGGCGCGCCGCCCCGCGGCCCGCTGGCTCGAGATCCAGGGCGCCAGGCTGCACAACCTCGCCGGCGTGAACACGCGCATCCCGCTGGGCACGCTCACGGTCGTGACCGGCGTGTCGGGATCAGGGAAATCGACGCTCGTCCACGATGTGCTGTACCGCCAGCTGGAATCGCGGCTGCGGGGGGCGCACAGCGCCAAGCAGCATCTGGGCGAGGCGGTCGGGGCCGTCACGGCCCTGAAGGGCTGGGAGCAGCTCGAGGACGTCGTGTTGATCGACCAGACGCCGATCGGCCGCACGCCGCGCTCCAACCCGGTGACGTATGTGAAGGCGTTCGACGAGCTGCGGGCGCTCTTCGCTGCCGAGGCGCTGTCGCGGGCGCGCGGCTACACCCCGAGCACGTTCTCGTTCAACGTCGCGGGGGGCCGGTGCGAGGCGTGCGAGGGCGCGGGCCACGTGCTCGTGGAGATGGTGTTCCTCGCCAACGTCTTCGTGCCGTGCGAGGCGTGTGGCGGGAAACGCTTCAAACGCGAGGTGCGGGAGGTGAAGCTGCAGGGTCAGTCGATCGACCAGGTCCTCGAGTGGACCGTCGATGAAGCAATCCAGCGCCTGCACCGCCACCCCCGCCTCGGGCGCGCATTATGGCACCTCCAGCAGGTTGGGTTGGGGTACCTGCGCCTCGGCCAACCGGCGACCACGCTCTCAGGAGGCGAGGCGCAGCGGCTCAAGATCGCGCGCGAGCTGGCGGTGGCGGCAAGCCGCACGCGCGGGAAGCGCAAGCTGTACATCCTCGACGAGCCCACGACCGGCCTGCATCTCGACGACGTGCGCGTGTTGTGCCGCGTGCTCGACCGGCTGGTCGATGCGGGACACACGGTGCTCGTGATCGAACACAACATCGATGTCATCAAGCGAGCCGACTGGGTGATCGATCTTGGGCCCGGGGCTGGAGCGGAGGGTGGCCGCATCGTGACCCAAGGAACACCGGAGGATGTCGCTCACGTGGCTGAATCGGTCACGGGGCGATACCTCGAGGGGTTGGCGTGACGTCGCGGCGCGCGGATGGACTCATCGTCGCCGCCACGGCCGTCTGGGGCATCAGCTTCGTCGTGGTGAAGGGCGCGCTGGCGGCGAGTTCGCCGCTGGCGTTTTTGACCATGCGGTTCGCGATCGCCACCCTGGCGCTCGCCCCGCTCGTCACCTTCCGCGGATCGTGGTCCGCGGCCGAGCTGCGCGGCGGGCTGCTGTTGACGCTCCTGCTCGCAACTGGCTTTGCCACACAGGCCGTGGGCTTGCAATACACGACCCCCGCTCGTTCGGCGTTCATCGTGGCGATTTCGTCGGTGCTGGCGCCCGTCGTGGCGTTCACGGTTCTGCGGCAACGGCTGCGTTGGTGGGTGGCGGTGGCCGTCGGCATTGCCGGCGTCGGGATCTATCTCCTCACCGCGCCCGGCGCAGGGGGCTTGAACCGCGGCGACCTCTGGACCCTGATCACGGCGTTCGTGTTCGGCGGCCATATCGTCGCGGTCACGGAGCTTTCGCGGCGGCATGACGCGCGCCGGCTCGTGTGGTTGCAGCTCGCCGGCACGACGGTGGGCGCCGCCATTGCGGCCGCGCTGCTCGAGCCGATCCGCGTCGAATTGTCCTGGGCACTCGGAACCGCTCTCATCTATACCGGTGTCGTCGCCACCGCGGCGGCGCTCGTGTGGCAGATGCGGGCGCAACGCGAAATGTCGTCGGCGCGGGCGGCTTTGCTGCTGTGTTTCGAGCCGGTGTTCGCGACGATCGCGTCGTGGGTGTGGCTCGGGGAGCGGCTGTCGGTCACGCAGGGGCTCGGGGCAGCTTTGATCGTGGCGGGGATGATTCTGGCCGAGGTGCCGCAGGTGGCGAACCGGGAGACAGCCGTGTAGGACTCGTCTGACAGCATCTCGCAACGTTTTGCAACATTGTAGAGCGAATCGCTCATAGCGGGCCTCACTGTGCGCCTCAGGCTGCCGATCGAGTTCAAGCTTCCCCTCTTCATTAGTGGGCTGCTCCTTGTCGTCATCGGCGGCTTCTGGTGGGTGGCCTACAGGACCGTGCAGCAGTCGGCCCTCGAGACGGCGGCCGAGCGCTTGGAGCGCGTCACGCATCAGCTGCACGACAACTTGAGAAGCGGGCTGCCGCAACGTTTTGCCGACGCGCAACAGCTCGCCGCCCGGCCGGCGCTCCGTGGCTTCCTCGGCAACCCCACCCAGGACACCCGCGCCGCCGCCATCGCCGAGCTCACAAGATTCACAACGCTCGACCCGATCAACGCAGCCGTCCAGCTCTGGGATAGTGCGGGCGTCCCCTTGCTCGCCGTGGGCCGTCCCCTACCTCCCCTCGACCCATCTGCCGCGCGTACCCTGCACGACTCGGCCGCCGGTGTGGCGGGCGCCGCGATCGGCCCGCTGCGCAGCCTCGGTGACTCGGTGCTTTTTCCGGTGGTCGCTCCAATCACCGTGGGCGGCCGGGAGGGGTCCGTCGTCAATTGGCGACGCCTGGGAACCTCACCCCAGGGCCTGGCCCAGATCCGGGATTTCATCGGCTCGGGCGCCGCGCTCTACGTGGGGAACAGCGGCGGAGATGTGTGGACGGATCTTCTGGGGCGCGTCGAGAGTCCGCCGGTTCCCGCCAGGGCGGGCGCGGGCCTGATCGAATACGCGCGGACGGACGGGAGAAGATTTGTTGCCTGGCGGATGCCCATCCGTGGTACGCCGTGGCACCTCCTGGTCGAATTCCCCCGCGAGCGAGTGTACGCGGCCCATCGGATTCTCCTGCGGCGCCTCGCGCTGGTCGCCCTCGGCCTCATCATCGTCGGCGGCGTCGGTGCATGGATGGTAGAGCGGCGGCTGCGCGCGTCCGAAGGCCGGCTGGCCGCGATCGTGCGCGCGGCACTCGACGCCCACATCACGATGGATGACCGCGGCACGATCGTGACGTGGAACCCTCAGGCGGAGACCATCTTCGGTTGGCCGGCTGGTGAGGTCATCGGGCGACACGTTGCCGACGTGATCGTGCCTCCCCTGCAACGGGACGCGCACCGGCACGGCCTGCAGCACTTCCTGGAGACCGGCGAGGGCCCGATTCTCAACCGGCGGCTCGAGCTCGTTGCGCTCAGGCGCGACGGGACAGACGTCGCCGTCGAGCTCGCCGTCGCGCCGATTCGCCTGGGGAAGTCGTGGATCTTCAGCGCATTCATCCGGGACATCAGCGAACGCAACCAGCTCGAACAGCAGCTACGCCAGTCGCAGAAGATGGAGGCGGTGGGGCGGCTGGCGGGTGGGATCGCGCACGACTTCAATAATCTCCTCACGGCCATCTTCGGCTATGCGGACCTCCTCGCCGAAGACCTCCCGCCGGGCAGCGCCGCGCAGGCGGACGTGACCGAGATCCGCACCGCGGCAACACGTGCCTCGGCCCTCACCCGCCAACTCCTCGCCTTCAGCCGGCAGCAGGTGCTCCAGCCGGTCGTGCTGAACCTGAACGATGTCGTCGGCGATCTCCAGAACATGCTGCAGAGAATGCTCGGGGAGGACGTCGAGCTGCAGGCGCACTTCGCGGCTGATCTGGGGAACACCCGCGCCGATCAGGGCCAGATCGAGCAGGTGCTCTTGAATCTGGTCGTGAACGCGCGCGATGCCATGCCGACCGGCGGGAAACTCACCATCGAAACGGCGAACCTGGAGCTCGACGAACACTACGCCCAGACGCACCGACCGGTCGTCCCGGGGCGGTACGTGATGATCGCCGTCAGTGATACCGGCGTCGGGATGGACGCTGCGACTCAGGCCAGGATGTTCGAGCCGTTCTTCACCACCAAGGAGGCCGGCAAGGGGACTGGATTGGGACTGGCCACCGCATACGGCATCGTGAAACAGTCGGGCGGCTACATCTGGGTGTACAGCGAGGTGGCCCGTGGCGCGACGTTCAAGGTCTACCTGCCGCGCGTGGACGCGCCGACGGATGTAGTCGCGGCGCCACCGGAGCTGGGAACAGTGGCCGGCACCGAAACCGTCCTTCTCGCCGAAGACGACGCGTTGCTCCTTCCCCTCGCACGCGACGTCTTAAGAAGGCTGGGCTATACCGTGCTCGAGGCCCGCACACCGGCGGACGCGGTGGCCGTCGCCAAAAGCCACATGGGCGTCATCCACCTGCTCATTTCCGATGTGATCATGCCGGGGGAGAGCGGGCTGCAGCTCGCCCGCCGGCTACTCGGGACTCGACCGGACCTGCGCGTGCTTTTCATCTCCGGGTACAGCGATGAAGCGATCGTACGCCACGGCGTGCTCGATCCGGGCACCGCGTTCCTTCAGAAGCCCTTTACCCCGGCTGCACTCGCCCGCAAGATCCGCGAACTGCTCGACGCTCCCCCGCCTCCCGCCAGTTGAACTGCGCCACCCCACCGGCCATATTTCCCGCCCATTCCCGAGTAGCTCAGTTGGTAGAGCAGCCGGCTGTTAACCGGCGGGTCGCAGGTTCGAGTCCTGCCTCGGGAGCTTCCCTCCCACGTTTTGTGATGTCCCTCACGCAGTCCCGCGTTGTAGGGCAAGACTGACATTGCTCGGCCCTACGCGTATCGCTACCGTGGACTACTCAGGTCCACCGAGACATCATGGGCGTAGCGATCCGACTCCTGTTAATCGAAGACTCCGAAGACGACGCACAGCTCCTGCTGCGCGAGTTGAAGCGCGGCGGGTACGCGCCCGCCCATGAGCGAGTCGCGACCGAGGCGACGCTCGCGGCCGCCCTCGATCGCCAACCGTGGGACCTCATCATCGGCGACCACAGCATGCCGGGATTCAGCGGCATCGCGGCCCTCGTGCTCGTGCGCGGACGGGGCCTCGACGTTCCCTTCATTAGTGTGTCCGGCACCCTCACCGAAGACATGGCTGTCGCGGCCATGAAAGCGGGCGCCAACGACTGGGTGACCAAGGGCCAGCTCAAACGCCTCATCCCCGCCGTCGAACGTGAACTCCGCGAGGCGAAGGCACGCGCCGCACTGCGCGCGACCGAGGCAAGCTTCGCGACCATGGTGCAACACGCGCCCGTCGGGATCTACCGTTCCACCTCGGACGGCCGCTTCGTCGCGGTGAACGACGCCCTGGTCCAGCTG
>Ga0193723_1000882_pt1 | contig 11806 bp, 10 predicted proteins | sample H2m2metaG_FD_143042 | JGI IMG/M metagenome (GOLD analysis project Ga0193723, IMG submission 143042) | Soil microbial communities from a riparian zone of the East river system, Colorado, United States - H2m2 | ecosystem: Environmental > Terrestrial > Soil > Riparian zone | place: USA: East River... | reverse complement strand
TCTCTACGAGAGTAATTCCCCCACCTACATTGAATAAGGCTTCTTGAGTAGCCACGTTACCGCATGTTGCACAGAACTTTGTTTTACCGTAAGAGTCAGCAAAGGATCTTAGCGATGTAAAAACTTTTTCCACTTATTTCGCCTCTCGATATGTAACTAGTATGAGTATGGTGCTGCTATTATTCATAACATAGAGTTGTTGTTGTACCTATAAGAATGTATATGCATATACTAATGTGTTAGTTACTAAAGACCTACAGGCGTAGACATTAAGATGAAAGTAATGTCCTCTATGAAATGAGTCTAACAAACCTAACGTAAGACTCTACTAAATGCAGAAGTATTGGCATATGGTACATATTCTGAAACACTAGAGTCAAAGAAGCAGTAAAAGGACTAACTTAATAGAAAGATTCAACAACATGCAATTGCAATCCATGTGTAAGAAAATGAGAACTGGGGAGAGAATTTGTAGATGCCTAAAGTAATTAGCCTATCTTCTAGCAGTCAACATGCTATGTTTTTGTACGATAACAATTCTAACCGCGACATTGCCTCAATAAACTACATCAATCAAGGATTAGAACAAAAGCTGCTTTGTATCTATGCTTCTGTTAACGCCTATAATACATCACACTTAACAAAGATATCCTCGCAGATTAAAGATTACGAAGAAAACGTTAGAAAAAGAAACTTGTTAATTGTAAATCTGAAACCATTTTATGATTCCGCACTTGCAAAAGATTTAACACCATTTGAAGAGTTCAAAATGCAGTTACAACAAGAACTTAAAGATAGAGATGGTAAAGGCGTACTTATTATTGCTGATTGTGCTGATAACCTCTTTCAGAATAAACACTTTGACCAATGTAATCTGGTAGAGAAGTGGTGGCAAGACATTTATATAAAGGGCGACATCGACAAGAAAAAGAACAAAACCATATTACTGTTATAGTCCATATTTGGGCTCATTATTAAGCAGGCATCCTTTTGACCAACATAAACATCATATTTCTCATAACCATAGCATAGCTGTAGATATGACCGGTTGTATACTGACAGGATACCCAACGGTCAAAGGAGAAGAGATAGAAGTTGCAGTCAGCTGTTTCTTCGATAGACTTATCAACACGGGTTCTTGTTGCAGAACCAGAACCAGATCTTCAACAGATATACAATATTTGGCTACATTCTATGGGTTTCAAAGAGGTAGTAATTACAGATAGTGGCAAGGAATGTCTGGATGAAATTCCCTCAATCATAGCTGTAAACAAAAGCGTAAATAAAAACAAGAACAAAACCCAAGAATTTGACATAATTATTTTAGATACACATCTTAAGGACACTCCTTACGTTCAGGTTGCTAAAGAGATTGTCAATAGAATACTAGATCAGCGAATTATCTTTACAACTACTTTACCTTCTGATCGTGTTAGGCAAGACATTGACTCAATGGGAATCAAGAATAATAAGAATGAGATACTAACTAAGCCATTTAGATTTTCTAAGCTATTATCTTTGATATGTAGGAGTATTAAGAGTTAACAAGGTTGGTACTGTCCGATATTAGTAGAGAAGTTGAATGTTGCTCCTTTCTTCATATTATTCCCAGTAAAATTTTCCGATCATGCGCATCTACACTACTTTTTGATGTGCCGGCCAAGAAATATTTTCAAATCCGTTGGCTAGCATTAAACGGGCTATGGTATATTGGTATTGTGATATCTTTGTATTTTATCTTTAATGGAACTAGGCTTGGAGCTATGATTGGAGCTATTAATTACTTGGATCACTCCAATTTCTTGCTAACAGATAATACTATACTTGGTTAAAAGGCATTATGTTATTGGTTGTCATTATCATAGCACAGCTGGAACATAACGTTCAATAGGTTCCAATTTCCGCTAAATATATTAGTTTTGTGAATGACTCATGTAGGTAGTAACATTCGACATATACTACTATACATGGAGATTAAACATCAGGTTATTTGACCAGTTTTAGATTTACCCATATGAATGCAATATATGATGAACTTAAGCCTTCGATCTTACATTACCTATCTTAATAGTATATCATTGTGCAGATTTACCTATAATAACATGAGGATATGATGGGAACTAAGACTAGTAAATTAACAAACTTTTAAAAGAATTTAAATTCATATAGAGTACATCTTTGCGTGTGAACAACGACAATCTTTTACATGATCCTGGGCTTGAGATACCTGCAAAAGAATTGAATACTTCATCAATACCGCCTATAGAAAAAGGGATACCGGATGAATCTGATCTCTTTGTGAGATGTTTGAAGTGTAAACATCAGAAAGTTGATCATGATAGAACTGCTAGCAGAGATAAGATGAAATGCTTGATTGGCAACTGTAATTGTAAAAAGTTCATCGAAGACAGAAAGTACTATAGATCGACTAAAAAGTAAAAGTAAAAAAGGACGGAGTAAGAACTACTATTCTATTCCTTTAGCGTATAGCAAATCTCAGCTTTAAGCCTTAATAAAGGTAGTTTAAATGGTCTTTAATAGGACCTGTTCAATATAGCGCCAAGAGCGAACGAAGACGAGGATGAAATCCTTATAAGAAATGAAAATGGCATTCAAAAATGAATAGGAGAATGGTCAAATGAGTACTTTGACTGAAACACTCACATCAAACCTCAGCAATCCTGTCAGATCCCTGACTTTGATTTATACACTACCTTAGATAAAGTTCTAAGCGATATCGGACTGTCAGCTGCTGACAGTGGAGGAAAGCTCACATTTTATGGTAAGGATCCGATCGTGCCTAGCTGCTTTAGATTCGGATCAATGGCAGCGATCGCTTTGGCAGCCAAAGCTGAAACAGCAGCCGGCATCTGGAAATTCAGAACTGGAGAAGGACAGGATATTCACGTTGATGTGCGTAAGGCGCTGCAGCGGTTTGCCGGATTCTTCGACCTTAAATGGGAGATGATTAATGGTCGTACAGCTTCATTTGCCTCCGATCCGCTAAATCCTTTCATTAATTATCCTCCTATGACTTTGTGGCATAAGACACGCGACGGACGTTGGATAATGCCTACTGCTGTCTATCCCAAACTGCGAGCTCTTGCAACCACTTTACTCAGATGTGACGATAGTGTCAATGCCGTTCAGAATGCAATATTGCAGTGGCGCGCTGATGAACTAGAGACGGCGGCTGCAGAAGCAGGTCTACCATTTGCGATGCTTCGCACCACCCAAGAATTTATGAAAGAACTTCAGTATACAGAGGTACTCTCAAGAGAGCCTCTGATCAGAGTGGAGAAGATAGCCGAGAGCGACCCGGTACCCTTTAAGCCTGGGGCCAAGACTCCTCTGGATGGGGTGCGAGCACTAGGGATGGGCCATGTGATCGCAGGATCTGGTATTGGTAGAGATCTGGCCCTTTTTGGAGCAGATGTCCTAAACATCTGGCAGCCACTCGATTGGGAATTAGATCCATTTTACTGGACGTCTCATGTCGGTATGAGGTCAAGCATCCTTGATTTACATGAAAAGGCAGGACTAGAAAAATTCAATCAGTTGCTGAATGGTGCTGACGTATTCTTTTCGAATCGACGCCCAGGATACCAGGAGCGTTTTGGACTAACAGCAGATGAGTTATGTTCAAAGCATCCGGGCCTGATTCATGCGAAAGTCGTACTCTATGGTGAGACCGGTCCATGGTCGAATCGTACGGGATTTGATGAGGTTGCAGGAGCGGTTACGGGGGTATTCGCATTAGAGGGTACGCCTGACAACCCACGACTACCTCCAATCCGCATCGTATGTGACTACATCGTGGGTTGGTTTACCTCAGTTGGTATCATGTCAGCGCTTCGCAGACGTGCAGTTGAGGGCGGAAGCTATCGCGTAGTAGTATCTCTCGCGGGAGTAACTCTGTGGCTGCTCTCACTAGGCATCTTTGACAAAAAATATGCGCATGCAACAGCTGGTTCGTCGGATGAACACACGTATGTTGCTCCAGACCTATTTACAGCTGAGACACCCTTAGGTCTGTATCAAGGGATTACCGAACAAGTGGTAATGTCTCGAACCCCTGGCTCATTTCGAACGGTGCTCGTTCCACGTGGTTCTTCGAAGGCAGAATGGCTACAAAAAACATGAAGATGTACAATGAGATATCTACTCCACATTAAAAAATTTGAGAAATGTGATTTATCAGCAGTGATAATGAAAATTAGGGCGAGGATAACGGTATACCACTTTGCTCTTCTAATGTCGATGCATTATCCTTTGCCATCTTCATAACTGTATCAGCTATTTACTTTTCTAATTCAGCTGTGCGTATACTGCCTCTGCTTTATATTGGTTTGACAGTCAAAATTCCACATAAAAATGAAGACTGATTTAGGATGATGTCAGATAGGTCAGATAGGTCAGATAGTTGGAATGCAGTAACAGTTTAATGCGATTCGAGATTACATGTTAGGGAAGAGTCGGATAGGTCAGGTAGTACAGAAAATTTTCGATGCACTCCAAATGAGTTACAATTACTTACGTAACCATTCGACTTAAATAATAAAACTGAAAAGGTTTGATTCTGCTGCACTGCGAGAAAAATGGTCATCCTATTGGTAAAAAGCATTCTAAGATTAGAGGAAGATGTATTAGAGAATTGAGTATAAGTGTCATAAACCCACACGTTTAATGAACTAGTCAAAAATAGATAATCGAACTTAAGGGTAACTTCAAACCAGCATAATGATTATTTGGCCTTAGGATATTCCCAGATGAGCACTAGAGATGCAAACTATAAGCCGCCAAGGCCTTTAGACATTAGTACTTATAATCCTTGGGTGTGGGGATTTCGCTACAAGATACAATATGAAGAACCAAGAGTCAGGATAATACAAGAAGATCCATTAGTAGTGTCTTGGTCTGCATATCATTGCTAACAGAATTTAAATATTTTTTCATACTCCAGCAAAGATAATGGACTCCTGTTGGTTGCAATCCGAGGACTTAAGGAGCATCAAGAATCGCAAATTGTGACATGAATTTTTCTATATCAAACATGCTCAAAGAGTATATCTACAAGGATCTCTCAACATGAAGTAGATCATCACTTATGAAAATTGGAATAATAGGAGCAGGAAATATTGGCGAGACTACAGCACGACTCTTTGTCAATGCTGGTCATCAAATAGCAATCAGTAATTCAAAGGGACCACAATCACTCAAGTCACTCGTTATATCTATTGGTGCAGATGCTAAAGCAATGACTGTACAGGCTGCCCTAGCGTTCGGCGATATTATACTTCTTGCAATACCATGGAGGAAGAGAGAAGAGTTACGATCGTTACCATCAGAGTTGCTCAAGAACAAGATAGTAATCGATGCTACAAATCCATATTCAGAAAATTTTGAGCTAATTGATCTAGGCAATAGTACTTCAAGTGAAGAAGTAGCAAAGGAGCTTCATGGTGCTCGTATTGTAAAAGCATTCAATACTATGTATTATGAAACTTTGTGGACTGGGGGCAGAAAATCCAAGGATGATCGTCTTGTGCTTTTTGTAGCAGGTGATGATGCTGTTGCAAAGGATGTCGTATCAAAACTGATAGAGGATGTAGGCTTCAAGGCTGTTGATAGTGGTTCGCTTAGAGAAGGTGGTCGTAAACAACAACCAGGTTCACCAATCTATAATAATCCCATGACTGTTGAGGTTGCATACGAACGCCTAGCTGAACTTGATAAGCATGACAATACTTGGCCACATAGGGATTGATTTCGTTTTGATCTTCAGTATAATGACCTTAACAATATTGTCTTTACTTTGTTAGTTGCTTCACTTTTTAGTAATAGCCTTTTCCTCATAATCTCAAGTGCGCAGTATCAATATTATTAATTATGAAATACTCTTCGTAGAGGGGGGAGATATAGTATTACATAGTCGAAATACATTGAGGTAATACACCAGGACCTTTTTTTTAGTCTCCTAGCGAGTAATTCCTATTCATTTGGTCAACTAATCGTAATATTACAGATCACCTATAGAAGTCAAATATAAGAGGATTAGATATTCATTGGAAACTTTCGAGTGGTCTTCCTTTTTATGGGATACATTTTTATATCTATACTGAATAGTAGTTACGAGAGAAGTACCGTACTGCTACTGTATATTACCAATGTCTTTAGACCCTCCCTCGCCACAAGGTTCTTAGGGTGATTGTACTCTGATCAAGGATGCTTAGTTATCTTGTTGTGGCAAAAACACTGATAATAACAACAACAAAAACAACGAACTGTTTTATCATATATCATGATCAACCATAGAGGTTTCTACTATAAAACTTCTCTGTTATCAGTCTACAATAATGAAAACTCGATGGCCTTATTATTCAAATGTTGCAATTCAAATCTGCTTCGGTTTTTTTATATCATGATTCCTTCCTACCTCTTAAAGACATCCCAAAATCTTGTTTTACCATTATATTATACATCTATCGTATGGTAACCTGTTGCTCCATTTGGAAATGGATCTTGTATCTGGTCAGTCTGGATCTTTCCAGTCTTGTCTGTAGCTCTGACTACGATCTTATGGTTATTGCCTGTCAGATCCAATTCTGCATTCCAGAAAACCCATGTATATTGTGACAGTGGGTCTTTGATTTTGGCAATTTTCCAGGTAGCACCTTCATCAGTACTTACCTCGACTTTCGCTATCCCTCGATCTCCGGCGAAGGCCATGCCTGCAACTGGCACCGTTCCATTCACATATGAAACCTCTAAATTCCTAAACCTTTTTCTGATAGGTACATTACCTGGAATAATTATGAATGAATGAGTATTGTATTTAGCTATATTACTCCAACCCTTCCTCTGCCAATAACCTTCGTAAACTTTGTCGACCAGCTCTATCTCAGTCATCCACTTCGCATTCATCATACCATATATGCCAGGAACTATGGCTCTTACAGGATAGCCATGTTCAGAAGTCAGAGGAGCACCATTCATATCATAAGCTAATATCGTGCCCTCCAAAAGTCCTCTCTCTAAAGGTATTCCAACATCATAGCCGTCGAAACATCTAAAGACAATATATTTGGCAGTTGGCTTCACATGTGCCTTCTCAAGAAGGTCTTTTAGGCGTACTCCTTTCCATATGGCAGTGCTGATCAAATCGCCTCCTATTTTATTGCTTACACATTCTAGTGTAGCAAACTGCTCTATTGAAGGCATATCTCTAAGCTCTTTATAATTGATTTCAAAAGGTTTATCCACTAATCCCTTCATAGTTAGATTCCAAGTTTGCGCATTAACTTCTGGTACTATAGGGTTTTTGTCAATTCTGTAGAATAGATCCGTTGGCGTTATTTCTGACTCGAGAAGTGATCCGAGTTTTGGATCCTCAAAGCCCGGGGCTTTGGATTTTGATCTAAGTAGCGCTGATAAAGAAGGAGATAGCTGTTGTATTTCTTTTTTTGGAACTAAAAGAGAATTTAATCCAAAGTAAAGAATGGGTAAAGCAACTGCTGATGCAATGCCAGTACGTAGTAGCAGCCTTTTCTTGTAATCAATTTCTATTTTGCTAGTATCTTCTTTTTTAGTAACTGTAATTGAGGATCGGCGCAATAATACTATCCTTTCATAGAAAGAGGACAAGGTGAATCCGAAAGCAATATTAGCTGGAACAAGATAGATCGCCAGAAACCTAATCGAGTCAAGTTTTACCTGAATATTCGTTTCAGTCACGACTAAGAGCAAAGCACTTATCATGAGCAGAATAATATAGGCTACCAGTGAAGATTGTATTGCATTTAGTACATATCCCTTCGAAGGGAGTCTCTTCTTCTTTTGCAATAGGCCAACAAGTAAACCTATTAGACCATACAATATAAGATTAGCAGCAACAGCGCCTATAAACGCAGAGTATTTAGCAAGAGGACCAAACCTCTCCACGGCTTGTGATTCAACTTGTCCAGGAGTAAGTGAGAATAAAGTTTGAGACGCAATCTCAGGAATAAATATACCACCTACAAATAATCTTAGAAGTAAAGATACTGTTACAGCTATGGCGCCAGCGGCAAGCCCTCCAACAAAGAATGACATAGTAGAAGGTTGTCTTAAGTTAATTTTTGGATCACATGTCTGTCTTGGACAGGAATGATTTAAGTTTTTTCTCAAATTTGATTAGATTTTGGGTCTATGCAAAGGCTGTAGCACAGTGTAACAGTTCGCAAAAGAAATGATTTGTTCGATTCAGTTTGGTACAATTCAAGAAATGTTCTAATTTCGTAAAACTCTCATTAATGAACAACCCGATGACTTGATTTACTGTGTACCCATAATTATGCTCTACATTCTAGTTGGCAAATATAATCTGGATCTGAATGACCATGGATATATACTGCTCTCGGATTTCTCATAATATAACGATGAGAAAATGAACCGTGCTAATATTAGCATACGAGAACGTATTCAATGATTCTTTTCATCTAGCAGCAGTTGGCAGTAAATCTTTTCTCTCTACTTGCTAAAGAAATTAAGGCTAGTATACAAAAAATTTTATCTATCTTCTTTCAGCGTTATTTGAGACAGGGTTAGGAAAGAAATCTGCATTCATAGATCTAGATAAACCGAACGATGTAAAGCAACTTAAAGTACTCACAAACCAAGCTGATATATTCTCTGAAAATTACCATAGAAGTGGCTTATCAAAACATGGCTTATCTCCATTGAAGTTAGCCAAACTCAGACCTGGTATAGTCTATGTTTCAGAAAGCGCTTATGGAGAAGCTGGTCCTTGACAATATAGAAGGGGCGCAGAGCAATTAGCTGAAACAGTTAGTGGAATGGCTGCAGAGCTTGGAGCTATTGATTCTCCAAAGGCTTTACCTAGGTATTTAAATGATTATCTGACTGGATACTTAGCGTTTGGAGCTTGTGCAGCGCTTATACGTAGATCAAAAGAAGGTGGTAGTTACTGGGTACGTGTGTCACTTTGTAGAACTGCAATGTGGGTTCAAGATCTAGGAAGAGTAAACCAGTGACATACCAAATCCTATTTCACAAGAGCGTGAGTCTTTTATGATGGAATCTGATTCTCCATACGGCAAATTGAAACATGTAGCGCCCGTAGCAAAGTATTCTGATACACCATCATACTATGAGAAGCCTGTCGTTCCACTAGGTGCACACAAGCCAGTATGGTAATTTATTAGGATGTCGAATTGTTCGTAGAAGCCACTTAGATTATGTGGGGTGGTTGACCAATTTGTGAGAATATAATCATACCTTTTTAATAATATAAAACATTATCTAATTTATATCACTGTTATATAGATGGCATAGGGTTTAAATAGTTTCAATATGGAGTGAAGATAAGTGAAATAGATGCCAGTCGCAATAATACCGGATATTAGTGAACAACACTGTATTGGATGTGCTCTCTGCGTAGAGATTTGCACAGCTCTTGGTCCAGATGTGTTGAGAGTAAAGCCAGTAGAAGGATGGAAGAGAGGCAAAGCATTTGTATTTTATCCAGAAAGATGCATCTCCGATGGTGCATGCATTGGTGTTTGCCCCACAAAGGCAATCTTCTGGATGAGGCCAATGGATTATACGCCAGGACAACCAATTCCGTTAAAGAAGAATGCAGTGTTTACAAAGGGTTGGGAAGAAGGTTAAGCTTCACAACTAAACAGTCCAAAGAGTCCTAAAATTCCCTTTTTTTAAATTTTTGACATAAGAAGGATTTTATATTATTTTAGTTCATATAAAGCAACTGATAATTTAAAAACAATCTTTTCATCCGTCTTTTCTGCTATTGGAAGAATATATTTCTGAGTTTCTTCTTTATATCGCATTAATTTATCCTTATGAAGTGCATTCTTAAGAGCTCTAATATTATCCAGACGATCTGCTAGCTTTATATATCTAATAAATCTAGAACCCGTTGCAATATTATGAAAGTATTCGTCTAGCATTTTCTCCCTTACTTCGTTTTTTATCTTAGGTCTTGTGACTGCATGAACCATATTGTATACGTGTTCACCAAAGTCATTTTTTAATTGATCATCTATAGAACCATTACTTTTTTCTATAATATCGTGCAAAAGAGCTGTACATACTAGATCTGCATCGTGGATTTGTATTTCTTCTGTCAGAATTAGTGCAACACGTAATGGATGATTAATATATGGTTCTGTATTGTTTCCATCTCTGAATTGTCCTGTATGGACTTTTGTTGCAATTCCAAATGCTCTTGTTATCTTTATAACATCATCAATTGAGTTCTCAAAGGGTTTTAGTAATTTAGCAAATCCTGACTTTGCAAATTCGTTAAGCATCCATTTCATTATTAGTACACTCATAAGAACAATACTAGATAATATCGTTTGATGTTAGAATGTAATAAAATGTAATAAAATGCAAAAAAAAGGTACTCAATAATAACTTGGCCTTTGTCATGCTCTCCCCTCCTCGATATTCTATGCCATTTTTTTATACTTTCATGATTTCTTATAGGTCTATTAGTGTGGCAAGTATAGATCTGGGAAATCAACTATAATCCTAAGAATAAATAAAATGGCTTGAACTAACTCTAAGTTGACATCGAGCATTAGAAAGGAGCAAAATAGTATGGATATACGGTAACCCCTATTTTGAGAATTAAGGAGCTGCTTATACATTAATCAAGGATAATTATATCATACATGACTGTTGCTAATTACAACAAAAAGGGGGCTAGAGAACTCTTTTTAGATTATGCTAGTCAAAGAATACTGGCACTTTGCTGACCAATAAAAAGCCGATTTCCTCTAGTTATTCTAATCCTCCTGATATACTGGTATCTTCAGGATTATATTCCTCGTCTTGCACCCCAGTGGTTGATACTGTTGTAGCTTCGTCTTGCAAAGTATCCGGAACTAACGATTGAGTTTCATAGGCAACAGTGGTTTCGCCTAACGATGACGGCATATTTTCTGCTGCAGAAGAGGCTTCGATCTCTTTTGAAAGCGTACGTGAGGTAGCAGCAGTTGTTTTCTTTGGTCTTCGAGAAACTTTCTTTGTGCGCGCTGTAACTCTAGTCTTTTTCTTAGTACCCACTTTCTTAGTACCCACTTTCTTAGTACTCAATTTTTTAGAAGCTTTTCCCAGCTTTCCCTTTTTCTTTGTTTTCGATTTGGTTTTGCTCACCATATACAATTAGCAGTATAGTATTGCAAAGATAAATACTTATTAGAATAATAAATATAAAATTGATTAATATTATAAATCTACTAGCTGGCTTAGTATTATCTAGTGTGTTGGCCTTACTTGTAATGTGTGATGGTGTTTTTGCATGCTTCAGAATTTTTCATATAAACAGTAACACCTTTTATCACACCTTGTATTATACAAAACTTTAGATAATGTTATCTTGTAGATATTAAATATCTTTTAGAAATAAACCTAATTAAACATAATTCATATTATAAAAAGACAAATAAACATAAATATATATTATATCTATTATAGAACCCAAAAGAGGTTATTTCTAGCAGCTGCATATGAAAATAACATCTATTTCATTTCGGCTCAGCTGCCTATGGATAAATCTGCTCGCCTGTGTATCTATCTATGATTCTAATTGCTTTCGTGGGACAAGTCTGAGCCGCGGCAAGTATTGCATCAAAGTCTTCGCCAGTTTCTGACACTACTTTTGCCTTAGGATTTATTCTTTTATTCTTTTCTAATACAAAGACCTTCGGTGCAAGTGTTTCACAGCTACCAAATGCCATACATAGGGAAGGTTCTACAATTATTTGAAAACGTCCTTTTG
>Ga0193723_1000881_pt1 | contig 11807 bp, 10 predicted proteins | sample H2m2metaG_FD_143042 | JGI IMG/M metagenome (GOLD analysis project Ga0193723, IMG submission 143042) | Soil microbial communities from a riparian zone of the East river system, Colorado, United States - H2m2 | ecosystem: Environmental > Terrestrial > Soil > Riparian zone | place: USA: East River... | reverse complement strand
GCGATTGGGGCAATGCAATCTCAGAGGTAATGGCATTACAGGCACCTCCCGGACTGCTCGGCATTTCCACGAACATGGCAGCGACGGTCCCACCGGATCTTGACGCGGCTCTCTTCGCCGGCAAGCCGAAGCCGGCCAGTCTCACCCCTGACGAATCCAGAGCCTGGGATCAGCTAGCCTTCTTCTATAAGAACGGCCTCGGCTACGCCAACGAGATGTCGCTCCGCCCACAAACGCTTTACGGGATCGCCGACTCACCGATCGGTTTGGCGGCGTGGATTCTTGACCACGATGACGCGAGCGAAAAACTCATCTCGCGAGTCTTTGCGGGACAGCGCGAAGGCCTGTCGCGCGACGACATCCTCGACAACATCACAATGTATTGGTTGACGAACACGGCGATCTCTTCGGCGCGTCTCTATTGGGACACCCAACACACGTTACCACCCGGAGGCTTTTTCACCGTCAGGAACGTCAAGCTCCCGGTCGTCGTAACGGTATTCCCCGACGAGATCTATGCAGCGCCGAGGACTTGGGCGGAGAAGGCATATGCCAAGATGATCTACTACAACAAGTTCCCGAAGGGCGGGCACTTCGCGGCGTGGGAGCAACCAGAGTATTTCGTGACTGGGATGCGCGACGGCTTCAGATCACTGCGGAGCTCCGCAACAGCCGGTGGCCGCGCAGACTAGCAACTCGCGGAGCCCAGCACTGACCGTATGTCAGAAGCGATCAACAACGATCGTCGCCGTTTCTTTGGCACAGCAATCATGACGCTGGCCGCGGCACGATTTGGTGCAACGAGGTTCTCCAATATGTCGATCAGTACGATGACACCTGAAGCCGGAATCGCCGTCTCAGCACCGACCGGCTCGTCGTTCGACTCGCTGAAGCAAATCGACGCCGGAGTTCTCAACGTCGGATACGCTGAGGCGGGACCAGCAAGTGGGCGTCCGGTCATTCTACTCCACGGCTGGCCGTACGACATCCATGCCTTCGAAGAGGTCGCGCCGATTCTGGCCGCGAAGGGATACAGAGTCATCATGCCCTATCTGCGCGGCTACGGAACGACGCGCTTTCTCTCCGATGCCACGATGCGCAACGGAGAGCAGGCGGCAATCGCCGTCGACACCATCGCGCTGATGGATGCGCTCAACATCCGGAAGGCGATCGTTGGCGGATTCGACTGGGGCTCGCGAACAGCGGGGATCATGGCGGCTCTCTGGCCCGAGCGAATCAAGGGACTGGTCGCCGTCAGCGGCTACATCGCGGTGAATCTACAGGCCAACCTGCAACCGCTGCCGCCGAAGGCCGAGCTTGGTTGGTGGTACCAGTACTACTTCGCCACCGAGCGTGGCGTCCTCGGCTACAGCAAGAACACCAATGAGTTCAACAAACTCATCTGGCAGCTCGCTTCACCGAAATGGAAGTTCGACGACGCGACGTTCGCGCGCACGGCGGCGTCGTTCAACAATCCCGATCACGTCAAGATCGTAATCCACAACTATCGCTGGAGACTGAGCATCGCCGACGGCGAAGCGAAGTACAGCGACCTCGAGCAGAAAATCTTCGCGGGTCCGAGCATCTCTGTACCGTCGATCACGATCTCCAGCGATTTCGATGGTGCGGCGGCGGACGGAAAAGCTTACGCGTCCAAATTCACTGGCAAGTACGACCACCGCATTCTCAACGGCATCGGTCACAACGTGCCGCAGGAAGATCCACGAGCCTTTGCGAAGGCGATCGTGGATGTCGACGGCTTTTGAGATGGGTAGCGCAAGGCGGGAAGCCAGAGGTGATTAAGTGTGCGATCGAGGAGCTGATAAATGCCCGATTCATTCAATCAGGAGCGGCGCCGATTCATCGGAACCGCCGCTGCCGCGCTCGGCGCCGCGAGACTCGGCGTCATAGGATCGGCGTTCCAACAGATGGCATGCGCAGCGCTGACTGAGAAGGATGAGGGCGTACTTCCATCGTTGGGCGGAGCCACAGAGTGGCTCAACTCTCTTCCGCTGACTCCCGCCGGCCTGCGAGGGAAGGTCGTGCTCGTCGATTTCTGGACTTATACGTGTGTCAACTGGCTCCGCACCCTCCCCTACGTGCGTGCCTGGGCGGACAAATACCGTGATCAGGGATTGGTCGTAATCGGTGCGCACACGCCGGAGTTTCCATTCGAGAAGGACATCGACAACGTGCGATGGGCGGCGAAGGAGATGGACGTGAGATATCCGATCGCCGTCGATAGCGATTATGGCGTCTGGCGTGCCTTCGACAACAACTACTGGCCGGCGGCATACGTCGCCGATGCGAACGGTCGCATCCGATTCCACCATTTCGGCGAAGGAAACTACGATGGAATCGAGAGAGTCATCCAGCGCTTGCTGGGCGACAGCGGACGGACGATAGACAAGCAGCTGGTGAAAGTCAGCCCGCGTGGTCTCGAGGTCGCCGCCGACTATGGTACGCTGCGATCGCCGGAGAGTTATCTCGGTTACGAGAAGGCAGAAGCGTTCGCGTCGGCCGGTGATGCGCAACGCGACACGCCGCACGCGTACACCGTCCCGTCCCTCGCGCTAAATCAATGGGGACTTGCCGGTAATTGGACCGTGAAGGAAGGACGCGCCGTACTCAACGACGCGAATGGCAAGCTCGTGTATCGCTTCCACGCCCGCGACGTAAATCTCATCATGGGCGTTCCCCCGGGAGCGCAGCCAGTGAGATTCACGGTGAGGGTGGACGGAAAGCCGCCCGGGGCGTCGCACGGAGACGACAGCGATCCTCAGGGAAACGGGACGGCCGCACGCCAGCGGACGTACCAGCTGGTGCGTGAGCAGCAACGGATCGCCGATCGAGACTTCGAGATTCAATTTGCCGAGCCGGGCGTGGAAGCGTTTTGCTTTACGTTCGGATAGGACGGGCGGTTTAGCAGCTCGTGGACGCACCGTATTAGGCCACAAACGATATGACGACGGCTAAGCGAACTTCCAAACGACTGACATTTGATCGAGTGCAGAAGCTGGGGGTCAAGCTGCCCGGCGTGGTCGTCGATAAATATTTTGGGATGCCAGCGCTCAAACTCGACGGTCAGATGCTCGCGTGCATGGCGAGCCACAAATCCGCTGAGCCGAACACACTCGTGGTTCGGATCGATTTTTTCGAACGCGATCTTCGCGTCACGAACGAGCCGGACATCTACTACCTGAAGCCGCACTACGTGAGCTATCCCTGCGTCCTCACACGACTTTCGCATGTCAGTGACGCGGCGCTTGGCGAGCTGCTGGAGTCCGGCTGGCGGTTCATCAAGAAGAAAAAGGCCACACGAAAATGATCAACTCCGCATACTAGACTCTGGGGAGTATGATGGCAAAGACATGATGGTCTCAGGCAGCATTCCGGTCAGCGCTCCCGGGCGACGTACGCCCGAAGCAAACGAGTGCGCAAATCGGCCACCGCATCGCGACTGACGAGCGGACGCATCGCGTCGAACGCCCTCCTGGCCCCGGTCGGATCACCGTTCCTCAGATGCGCCACTACCGTCGCATCTCGCAGATAATTGGGCGAAACCCATCTCTCACCCTTTATCACTTTCCTGATCAGTTCATCGCCAACGCGTTGAACGACGTCAAAGTCCCATCCATCGGCGGCCTTGAAGAAATCCACCGACTGGCGAGCTCCCTCTGGTGCGTTGGCCCGATCCACAAAATCGTCGATCCGTTGGTAGAGCGCCGTATCCATCGAGCCCGGCGACCCGCCGTGTACATCGCGATCGATCTCGAACAGCAGCGAAACCCAGCGGTGCCAATCGGGCGGAGACACGCGGCCAAGAGTCATCGCGTCAAACGAGCGACGCCGCTGTGCAATCGCGCGATAGGCTGAGTCCGCCGAGCTCGTATCGGTGGGAGAGAGACGTAGCCGAGCGCTCCACGCGCGGATCTTCAGCCGCGGAACGTTGGCGAGGACCTCGGCATCAGTCGCCAGCGGCATCCTGCGGCCGCTGAGGGCGGCGGCGATGTCGAAGGATGATCCATTCAGGTTCTGAAAGCCCTTCGCGTCCGTCAGCAGGTACCGTGCTTTCTCCCCATTCAAGTCCAGCACCGGCGCGAAATCCGAATTCGGCCTCACGGTGGCAACCAGCGGCGAAAGTACCCTCGAGTCGGCAAGGTGCAGCGCGTCGAGTGATGCTGGTGTCAGCGAGGACACGCTCATGAGATCCTCCGCCACCATCGGCCATTCCCTGACACGCCAATCGGGCGCAGGCACCGCTGCCGCGGTCGTCGCAATCACCACGATGTCGGTGTCATCGGTGAGATAGACGTCGTAAGCCGGAAAATTCTGCTGCAGCGCGGCGAGCATGCTCAACACCAGCGAATCATTCATCTCGTAGAGATGCATCCATTGCGCGAACACTCCGCCCGGCGCGAGATACTGTTTTATCCGCCCGTAGAACTCAGTGGTGAACAATCCCGCCACTCCGCTCACCCACGGGTTGCTCGGCTCTGAAACGATGAGGTCGAAGCGATGCCCCGCGCCCGCGAAGTAGGACCTTGCATCATCGACCACGAAGCGCGAGCGGGCATCGCTGAAAACGCGATGGTTGACGGGGCGGAACACGCTAGAGGCGCGAATCATCTCCGGCTCGATCTCGATCGTGGCAAGCTGACGAAGTGCCGGGCTCCCCAGCAGGAGATGCGATGTCATTCCCGATCCCTGGCCGATGACCGCGGCACTCTTTGCTTGTGGTGCATGCGCCATCGCAATCAGAGGGAGCAGTACCTGCGTCGACACATCGTCGACCAGCGATCGTCGCTTCGTACGATCCGCACGCGGCGCAAGCCACTCTCCCGACACCGACGCGTCGGGCTTGCCGTTGGTGGAGAGGACCAGGTATCCATCACTGGTAAGCCTTACACTGACGCTGGATGTGCGGCCGTCCTGGTAAAAAATCATCGTGAACTCGCCCGGCGTCGGCAATCCGCCGAAGCGATAGACGCCGCTGGCGAGCAGGGATCGATCGAAGCGCACGGTCGACGCACCAAGAACAACCACCAGGATCGACGCGAACAGCAGCGTGGGAACCGTTGGGGTTTGCGGCGTTACCGCTCGCCGGAGCGCGAAGTAGAGCAGCACCAATCCGATGGCGACATCGAGGGCAGCGCCGGTGATGACAAGGAGTTTCACACCAAGGAGGGGAAGGAGCGCCAAACCAGCGAGCTGAACGCCCACGATCGAGCCGGCGGTGTTCGCCGCGTAAACCTCGCCGATCGCACCCTCGTTGGCGCCGTCGTGGTAAAGAATTCGCGTAATCAACGGCAGCGTCATGCCCGCGCAAAACGTCGCCGGCAGCATGACGGCGAGACATATCGCATAGCGCGCGATTGTGAATCCGGCATAGCCCGCCGACGTTTTCGGAAATACGCCGATGAGCGTCGAGATCCAACTGAATGACGCCATGTAGAGAGGCAGCGTCGCGACTGCGAGCGCCCCCATCGCGCATTGAACCAGTCCCAGTGCGTGCAGCGGATCAGGCCACCGATCGGCGCGTCTACCCACCCACAACGCACCGACCGCCAGGCCGAGTATGAACGCCGAGAGCATCAGCTCGAAGGAGTGCGTGGCGCTGCCGAGTACGAGCGACAGCATGCGAATCCAGGCGATCTCGTAGGCAAACGATGCCACCGCGGTGCCGAACGCAGCGCCGAGCAGCAGCCATCGTGTATCGCTCCCCGGCGCCGGGGTAAGCGGACGGACGGGTTTGGCGGTCGAAGGCGCCGCCGATTGGAGTGACCATTTCCGTTGGCGGACGAGCGCGACCGTGATTGCTGCTGCCACGAAGTTGAGAGCAGCAGCGAATGCGAGCGTGCCGGGAAAATCGAAACGGCTGACGAGGTAGAAGCCGGCCAGCAGCACACCGACTGCGGCGCCGAAGGAGTTGGACGCGTACAGCCATGACAGCACTGCACCGGGACGATGTGTCCATCGCCTCAGGATCCCGGCGCTGATGAGAGGAAAGGTGGCGCCAAGCAGAATCGACTGGGGAAGAATCAGACTGGCGGCGAGCAGCCATTTGACGGCGAATTGTGCGCCGGGCGACGCGACGAGTGCGGGGAAAAGCGAGTCATACGCGGCGGCCGACACCACGCGGAACGCAGGATGAAACAGTAGTCCCAGCAGGCCAACAGCGGCCTCGACGACGGCGTACCAAATCAGTGGATTGCGCAGCCGCTCGCTGTACCGGCCGACGACGAACGAGCCGACCGCCATTCCACCCAGAAAGATGGTGAGGACGAGGATCTGGGCGTACGCGCTATGGCCGACGAGGAGCGCCAGGTAGCGCGTCCAGATCGATTCATACATGAGGCCGGCCGCACCCGACAGAAAGAACAACGCGTAGAGCGCGAACAGCATCAGCGATGCCTCAGTGAGTGGCTTGACACCTTTGGGTTTGCCCTGCACGTCGATCACCAAGATGCACCCGCCCACTTAACGCCGTGCTTTTTGCCAGATCTTGCCGGCGCATCGGATCGTCGCAACTCTATATCTCGATGTCCAGCGCTTCGGTTCGCTCCAGCCTGAGGGGCTTCGGTCCGGTCGGAATCATCACGATCATTGTGGTTCTCGCGGCCGGCAACCTGGCGGGAGCGGCGCTCGTTCTCATCTGGGCGTGGGCGTCCGGCACGCGGTGGTCCGATCTCGGGTTCGCGCGTCCGCCGCACGGCGTGATCGATCTGGTAATCGCTCTCGTCGCGGGCGTGCTCTTCAAGATTTTGATGAAGGCCCTCGTCATGCCGCTGCTCGGTTTCGGCGCCATCAACACGACGTATCACTATCTCGCCGGAAACACCGCCGCACTCTTGGTGACGTTGTTGTGGGTAATCGTAGGAGGCGGCTTCGGCGAGGAATTGATCTGGCGCGGTTTTCTATTCGAGCGACTCGGAGCTTTCCTGGGCCAGCGGGCGCATGCGAGACTCGTCATCGTCGTAGTGACGTCGATCGGTTTCGCGCTGGCTCACTATTGGGATCAAGGCCTTCCGGGCGCCGCGCAGGCGACGATCACCGGACTGGTTTTCGGAGCCACATATGCGCGCATCCGAACGATCTGGCCCGTCATGGTTGCGCATGCGGCATTCGATGTCGCCGCGGTGCTGATGATCTACTGGAATTTGGAGGAACCGATTGCTCACCTCTTTTTAGGATCCGGTAGACTGATACGATGAACCGTCGCTCATTTCTTCACGTCACTGCCAGCGCATTGGCCGCGTGTTCGCTGCCGCCACGCGTACAAACGCGTTCGACGCCGTCTCGCCCGCGTCCGTCGCCGTCGCAGCTTGCCTGGCAGCGCGACGAGCTCGCTCTCTTTCTGCACTTCGGTGTGAATACCTTCACCGATCGCGAGTGGGGCGACGGCCATGAGGACCCTTCGATCTTCTCGCCTTCGGCCCTCGACTCACGTCAGTGGGCACGCGCCGCGCGAAACGCCGGTGCTCGTGCGCTCATCCTGACGGCCAAGCATCACGACGGCTTCTGTCTGTGGCCGACGGGAACCACCGGTCACTCGGTCGCTGCGAGTCCGTGGCGGTCGGGTCAGGGCGACGTCGTCCGGGAATTCGTGGACGCCTGTCATGCTGAAGGATTGAAAGCGGGGCTCTATCTGTCACCGTGGGATCGCAACAATCCAGCGTATGGCGACTCACCAAAGTACAATGACCTCTACTGCGATCAGCTTACCGAGCTGTTGACCCGGTACGGCCCGATCGCCGAGGTGTGGTTCGACGGCGCGAACGGAGAGGGACCAAACGGTAAACGACAGACCTACGATTGGCCCCGTTTCTTCCGGCTAGTGCGCCAGCTCCAGCCAAATGCTGTCATGTTCTCCGACGCAGGTCCGGACGCGCGCTGGTGCGGGAACGAGAATGGAACTGCCGGCGACCCGAATTGGTCGACGGTGAATCCGGACGCCGTGACATTTCCGGGTGAGGACCGCCCCGGTGTCAGCGACGCATTGCAGCATGGCGATCCGGCAGGGACCGTGTGGCGACCCGCGGAAGTCGACGTCTCGATCCGGCCGGGATGGTTCTATCATCCCGCCGAGGACGATCGGGTTCGCACCGTGGACAACCTCTTCAAGCTCTATTTCTCGTCGGTCGGTCGGAACGGAAAGCTGTTGCTCAACGTTCCGCCGACACGGGATGGTCTCCTTCATCCTACGGATGTCTTGAACCTCGCCAAGTTCCGCTTTCTACTCACTTCGCAGTTCGACCGCGACGTCGCTCGAGATGCGCGGCGCACCTCTTCGGTGATTGGTCCGGGCAGGGCCGAAGTGGAGCTGGATTTGGGCCGCCGAGTGACGTTCGCAATCGCACGCCTCGAGGAGGACATCACGCGCGGACAGAGTGTCGCGCGATATACGCTTTACGGCGCGGTCGACCGCGACTGGCGGGTGCTCTCACACGGATTGACGATCGGTTACGCGAAGCTAGATCGTTTTGAGCCCGTGAATTTGCGGCGCGTTCGCCTCGCGATCGAGGGCGTTTCTGTAACGCCGCAAGATATCACCGTCAAGTTGTACAGCCCGCTTGGACCGCTGGCCATTTGAGGCTGCGCCAACCGGCTTGCGTCGTGCTGATTTGTTCTACAAATTGGTAGTAATGCCGATTGTAAGCCTGGGAGCGCTCGAACTCACTACCTTGCTGGCGGTCGCCCGCCTCAAGGACAAGGCGTACGGCCTCGCTATCAGACGCGATCTTGCTGCGCGAACCGGGCGCGACTACTCCGTCGGCGCCCTGTACACGACGCTGCAGCGCCTCGAAGACAAGGGTCTACTGACCTCGCGCCATAGTGAGCCACTGCCCGTTCGTGGCGGACGGTCGAGGCGTCACTTCACACTCACCGGCGCCGGAGCGCGCGCGCTGCGCGAGGCCGAGCGGCACGCCACCTCCATCTGGGCCGGCATCGGCAAGCCACTTCGCCCGAGGCTGGCGTGATGCCTCCCGTTCCTTCGCGCCAGCCCGAGATCGCAACCGGTGCAAAAACCAATTCTGCGCTGGTCACCGACCGAGCCCTGCTGGCACTCGGCAGCGACCCGGCCTTCATCGCCGACCTGCTTGGCGATCTGAGCGAGGAGTACGCGGAGCGAGCTACGCGCGACGGCATTTGCGCCGCGAGATTGTGGTACGTTAGCGAGCTGGTACGGTCCTCACCGCATCTGGTTTGGAACGCTATCCGGCACGGGACTCCGAGCGCGCGCGCTCGGCTGGCCGCCTACATCCTCGCAGTCGGAGTCAGCCTTTCTGTCCTCACAATCGCGTGGCTGACACGCAACGGTCCCCCTGCGCGCCTCATTGCCGGTGCGGGCACTGATTCAGATGGGATCGTAGTAAACAATCTCGGACCGGTTCACCTCTCCATGCGCGTACTCGACGCGGGCGGGCATCGTCTCAAGCAGACGGATGTGCGCTATCAGTGGGTGTCCGGCGTGCCAATCCCAGTCTCAACCCGTGGCATGATAAAGTGCACGCGGCGCGGCGACGTGATTGTGCGGGCCTCACTCGCCACACTGACTAGAGATTTCGTTATCCACTGCCAGCCGGTGCGGAAGATCCGCGACGCCGGGTGGGGCAACTTCGTGGTCGGCGATCCCGCGGGCACACTCACAGTAGACGCTATTGGTCTTGACGGCAAACCAGTGACGCGGATCGCTGCCAGGCTACGCGTTTTTGATAGCACGATCGCTACACTCGATGCCAGCGGACGACTTCGACCGCTACGACCTGGATACACCAATGTCGATATCGAGATCGGCGATCGTGTAGCGCGCGCGGAGGTGATGGTCTTCGAGCCGGTACGCACTTTCGAAGGGCTGAGGCCCGACCAGCGCCTGGTCGTCGCACCGATAAGCATCACGCGGGGTGCATCGATACGCTGGCCGCTACCGACCGGCGTTTTCTATCTTACGTTCAGCGCGGACTCGAGCGAGGCGCCGCCGATGAGAGGATTCGTAGGATTGAGTTCCGGTTCCAGCCCGACCGTGCAATCTCCCGTTAACATGAGCGTCGCTGGCCTGATCAGCTGCATGCCCATGCCCCAGCCCCAGCCAGGCGTGCTCGGCGCGTGGTGCCGTGCCCGCGCGCCGGGTGCGACCCTGATTCTCACGTACTCGGGGCTAGGAGGTCCGAACGAGATCGTCGGCAGCCTCGCGCTCGAACGACAGGAGGAACATTGAATCGCGCTACCTATTACTTCTTGTGGCTGACCGTCATCGCCTCGACAAGTCCCATCGGCGCTCAGGTACCTGCGACGACGTCGACTCAACCGGTCGTCACCGCGATTCCGAAAACCCCGGCTGGCGAGGCGCTTCGTGCATGGCTCGACGCCTTCAACAGTGGCGACACGGCGCGGCTTGGCGAGTACTTCCGGAAATTCCAGCCGGAGATGTCGGCCGATGACGAGATCGGATTCCGTGTGCAATCCGGCGGCTTCGACCTGCTGACCATCGAACGGAGCGAGCCACGACACCTGGAGTTTACGGTACGCGAGCGCAACAGTCCGATGACAGGCTACGGCGTGCTCGACGTGTCAAGCGCCGAGCCGGTGCGCGTGATAACACGCCGTCTCCAAGCCATGGGGCCGAATGCCTCGGCGGCTGCGCTACGCATCGATGCGGTTGCTCGCGTACGTGTGGTGGCCGGTGCCGCCGCGCTTCTCGATACGTTCTACGTGTTCCCGGATGTGGCCAGGCGCATGGGTGACTCGTTGCGTGCCCGACTCGCGCGCAAAGAGTACGACCAGTACGCAAACGGGGTGATGTTCGCGATGCGGCTGAACGACGACCTGGCCGAGATCGCGCATGACAAGCACCTGCACGTCAATTACAGCGCGCGTCCCTTGCCGCCTGACGAGGCACGTCCGGTCGGCGCGCCACCGCCCGCTCCATCACCCGAGGATCAAGCGCGAGAGCGAGAGTTTCTGGACAGGATCAACTGCGGCTTCGTCAAGGCGGAGCAACTTCCTGGAAATGTCGGCTACCTCAAGTTCAACATGTTCGCCGACGTCGATCAGTGCGCCACTACCGCATCGGCGGCGATGACGTTCCTGGCGGGAATGCGCGCATTGATCATCGACGTGCGCGAGAACGGCGGCGGTAGTCCGGGTATGGTCGCTTTCGTGTCGTCGTATCTGTTCGACCGGCGCACGCACCTCAACGATCTCTGGACGCGCCGCACTGACAAGACCGAAGAGTTCTGGACCCGTGACAGTGTCCCCGGCCGCCGGTTCGGTGGCGAAAAGCCGATCTACGTGCTCACATCGGCGCGCACCTTTTCGGGAGCCGAGGAGTTCACTTATAATCTGAAGAACCTGAAGCGGGCGACCATCGTCGGCGAGACTACCGGTGGTGGCGCGCATCCTGTCGCGGGGCACAGAATCGACGAGCACTTCATGATCGGCGTGCCCTACGCGCGAGCCATCAGCCCAATCACTCATACAAATTGGGAAGGCGTGGGTGTGAAGCCGGATATCATAGTGCCAGCAAACGACGCGTTGGCGACCGCGCAGAAGCTGCTCCGCGAGAAGCTGCGTTAGTAGAAACGAGCTGAATAGAGAGCGATGAACCGCCGCTCATTTCTTCACGTCACTACCAGTGCATTTGTAGCCGACTCGGTGGTGACGAACGCTTACTCTCTCCCGCGCGGCCACTATCGAACACTGGTCAAGTTTGGAGAGGTACCGGACAAGCTCGACGAGCATGGCGTGTGGGTGGCGAATTTCTCGATCCAATAAATCGCGGCACTTATGTTCGCGTGACTCGGCAG
>Ga0193723_1000880_pt1 | contig 11810 bp, 10 predicted proteins | sample H2m2metaG_FD_143042 | JGI IMG/M metagenome (GOLD analysis project Ga0193723, IMG submission 143042) | Soil microbial communities from a riparian zone of the East river system, Colorado, United States - H2m2 | ecosystem: Environmental > Terrestrial > Soil > Riparian zone | place: USA: East River... | reverse complement strand
GGTCAAGGCCACCCAGGGCGTCGCGGAGACCATCAAGAACCGCCCGGTCGACACCACGATGGTCTTCCTCAAGCCGCCCGAGCCGCCGAAGCCCCCACCGGAGCAACTCCCACCCGATGTCATTGTTGCCGCGAATCCCCCACCCAAGGGGTTCCAGACCGTCGTGGCGCCGACCGACATCCCGAAGGACATTCCACCGATCGACCTCAACGAGAAGCCGTTCGATCCCCGGGACTTCACCGGGAAGGGCGTTGAGGGAGGCGTCGGTACCGGCGCGGTGGGCGGGACCGGACCGGTCTCGGGCGACGTGTTCCTGGAAGCTCAGGTCGATGATCCGGTGGTGCCGATCTCGATCCCGACTCCGCGGTATCCGCCGGTGCTGCAAAGCGCCGGGATTACCGGCTCGGTCGATCTCCAGTATGTGGTGGACACCACCGGTCACACGGAGCCGAATTCGTTCAAGGTGATGAAGTCCACTCACCCGGCCTTTGTGGAGCCGGCGAAGGAAGCCCTCCGCAAGGGCGTGTTCAAGCCGGCCAAGTCCAAGGGCAAGGCGGTCCGGCAACTGGTGCAGCAGCGCATTTCATTCAAAGTCGGTCAATAGTCCCCCTGGAGGCACGACAACATGAGCGTTGATCTTCTTCACCTGTGGGCCCAGATGGGCGCGTTCGCCAAGGGCATCGTGGTTATCATGGCGATCATGTCCATCTACTCGCTCACCATCGTCATCACCAAGCTGGTCCAGCTCAAGAAGAGCGAGCGGGCGACGCGGAAGTTCGCACCGCAGTTCTCCCGCGCCATTCAGGAGGAAAACCTGGACCAGGCCATCGCACTGGCCGAGAAGAACAAGACCAGCCATCTCGCCCGCGTGGTAGGTGAAGCGCTGGCCGAGGTGAAGCCGTTGCTCCGCGACCGGGCGACTATCACCGCGGCGGATATCAACTCGGCCGAACGGGCGGTCGAGCGCCAGATGCTCATCGTGCTCTCGGAGTTCAAGCGCGGGTTGGGCGTGCTGGGCACCGTCGGTTCTACCGCGCCCTTCGTCGGACTGCTGGGCACCACCATGGGTATCGTCAACGCGTTCGTGGGCATGGCCCAGCAGGGGGCATCCGGTGGCCTGGCGGGCATCTCGGCCGGTATCGCCGAAGCCCTCATCACCACGGCCTTCGGCCTCATGGTCGCGATCCCGGCGGTGTGGTCGTACAACTATTTCACCACCAAGATCGAGAATCTGACCGTTGAGATGACCTACGGCTCCAAGGAGTTGATCGACTATCTCATCAAGAGCGTGGGGAGCGAGTTCGGGCGTTCGATCTTCACCAAGGAATTCCAGGCCCAGAAGGCGGTAACCGGCAGTGGCCATATCCACGGGTAGCGCCGGCCCATCGGCTGTCAAGGCGGACATCAACGTGACGCCGATGATCGACGTCATGCTGGTGCTGCTGATCATCTTCATGATCGTGACGCCGCTCATCGCCGCCGGCTTCAAGGCGACTCTACCCAAGGGCAAGAATCTGGATCCTCGCCCTGAGGGGGAGAACGAAGTGGTGCTCGGTATCGATCAGGGGGGGCGCTACTTCCTCAACCAGCGTCCCATCGCGAACGGCGCGCTGGAGGATCAGCTCCGGGGGATCTTCGCCGCCCGGACCGAGGACAAGATCCTCTACTTCAAGGCGGACAATCAGCTCAAGTACGCCAAGGTACAGGAAGCGCTCGAGACGGCGCGGCGGGCCGGTGTGCGGGTGATGGCGGCCATCACCGAGCCGAACAAGAGCGTGGTCTTCGGCACCGACGAGAAGAAGAAGGAGAAGAAGTGACATGGCGATGACTACTGGGGCATCGGGCGCGTTGCAGTCGGACATCAACGTCACACCGATGATCGACGTGCTCCTGGTGCTGCTGATCATTTTCATGATCACGCAGCCGCTCTCGCGGATGGCGCTCGACGTGCAGGTGCCGCCGCCGGATACGCCGACCACCAACAAGACCCCACCGAGCCAGATCGTACTGGAGTTGTTCGACGATGGTGGGTACGCCATCAATGGCCAGCCGGTCCCCAAGGATCAGCTCGATACCCAGATGCACGCCATTTATGACGCGCGTCCGGCCAAGCTGCTCTTCATCAAGACCGGAGCCAACCGGATCTACCAGGACGTGATCGAGGCCATGGACGTTGCGCGGGGCGCCGGAGTACAGATCATCGGGTTCACTCCCCGGGAAGCGGACAAGCCACCAGCTACCAAGTAAGTAGGGGCGCGCCGCGGTGCGCCCTTACAGTTTTACCGCGGGGACCTCCGGGTCCCCGCGCGTGCGTTCGGGGTCGGGAGGGCCGTCTTTTTGTTATGTTCAGTGAAAGACGGGACCCTCCCGTCCTTCCCGCCCTTCCCGACTTTCCCGCTACGAGGCACCTACGCGAGCGCCTGTCGTACCCAACCTTCGCCTTCCCCAGTCCCAAGGCCGGTATGCGGGCCTGGCCGCATCGATTGTGGTGCACCTCCTGCTTCTCGCCCTGCTGGTGAGTCACGGTGAGCGGTTGTGGAGCCGCACGCTTGCACCCGGCGATGCTGCGCTCCGTGGTGGAGGCAGTGCGGGCGGCGGTGGCGGGGGTAACCGGGTGGCGTATATTACCCTGCCTTCGCTGCCGGAGCCGGCGGCGACGGTTGCAAAACCACCCCCGCCGGTGCGCCCCGCCAAGGCGGTGGTGGTGGCGGAAGCGGATCCGGCACCAACGGCGCCACCCGCAGCAGAGGTGGTCGACACGGGCCCGGTCCAGCCGGGTGCTCCAACAGCGGGATCGAACGCACCGGGCAATGGTAGCGGCCTGCCGAGCGGAGGCGGGGGAGGCCCGGGGCAGGGCCAGGGCAGCGGTGCCGATTCGGGGTCGGGTGGCGGCCGAGCTCGGCCGCCCGAGCCGCGCGACATGGCGTTTCCCTTCGACAATCCGCCGAAGGAGCTGCGCGGTGTCTCCCTCAGCGTGACTTTCTGGGTTCGAGTAGACGGCCGCGTCGAGCGCTATCAAGTCGTACCCGAGATAAAGGACCGCGACTACGCAAAGAAGTTCGATGAAGTAATGCGCGCGTTCCGTTTCACGCCCGCGCGCGCGCCCGACGGTACCTGGGTAGCTGGAACGACCAAGATTTCATTCACCCTTCCGGGAAAGAGCAGCTCGTAGCGGCTGCCACTCCCATCCCACTCTCCTCGTCCAGACAGTGCGAGGCAGAGTGGACCACGCCTTCGAGGAACTATGAGCCGGTTTTTCCTCCGGAAATCCATCCAGGATTGTGAGGATGACATCCTGGAGCGCGGCGGCCTGCGACGCTCGCTCAACAAGTGGCACCTGACCGCCCTCGGAGTGGGCGCCACGATCGGCGCTGGAATCTTCGCCACAACCGGCACGGCCATCGTGGGCGACGCGCTCCGGCCTGGCGCCGGACCGGCCATCGTCATCTCCTTCCTGCTGACCGCGCTCACCTGTGGCTTTGCGGCGCTGTGCTATGCTGAATTCGCTGCCATGGTTCCGATCTCGGGCTCCGCGTACACCTATGCGTATGCCTCGCTGGGTGAGCTGGTGGCCTGGATCATCGGCTGGGATCTGATCATCGAATACGCGGTGGGGAACATCGGCGTCGCGATCGGCTGGGCGGGCTACTTCCGCGAGCTCCTGTCCCATTTCGGACTTTCGCTTCCCGCTTGGTTAGCAACGGATTACCGATCCGCCCATATGGCCGCCGAGGCTCTCGCGGCCGGGTCGGCCAACCCGTCGGCGCAGTACCTCGCATCCGCCCTCTCGAGCGCGCCGCACCTGTTTGGATTTCCCGTCATTGCCAATCTACCGGCCTTCCTCATCGTGGCACTGATTACGGTACTGCTGGTGATCGGCATCCGGGAGTCGGCCAACTCGAACAACGCCATGGTGCTGCTCAAGATCGCCGTGATCCTCTTCTTCTGCGCCGTGGGCGCGACGCTGATCAAGCCGGAGTACTGGAACAATCCTGCGCTCGGCGGGTTTTCCCCCAACGGCTGGAAGGGGATCAGCGCAGGAGCAGCGATCATCTTCTTCAGCTACATCGGATTCGATGCCACCTCCACTGCCGCGGAGGAGGCCAAGGACCCCGGCAAGGATATGCCGTTCGGCATCATCATGAGCCTGATCGTCTGCACCGTGCTCTACATCGTTCTGGCTTTGGTGATGACCGGCATGGCGCCATGGAACCAGCTCGGCACGCCGGAACCAATGATCACCGCGCTGGCCCTCGCCGACGGGTCACCCAGGCTGCTGTCGATCTCCCGGTTGATCGTCTCACTCGGCGCGGTGGTTGCCATGAGCAGCGTGTTGCTGGTGTTCCAGCTGGGTCAGCCCCGGATCTTCATGTCGATGTCGCGAGACGGGCTCCTGCCGCCGTTCCTGGCTCGGGTCCACCCGCGCTTCAAGACTCCCTATGTCGGTACGATCATCACCGGTCTCTTCGTGGCGACGTTTGCCGCCTTCGCCAACATCGCGGAGGTGGTGGATCTCACCAACATCGGTACCCTGTTTGCCTTCGTGCTGGTATCGGCGGGCGTCATCGTCCTGCGGCGGCTCGAGCCTGACCGGCCGCGTCCATTCCGGGCTCCACTGGTACCGCTCACGCCCATCATCTCGATCGTCACCTGTCTGTATCTGATGCTCCAGCTTCCCAAGCTTACGTGGATCCGGTTTGGGATCTGGCTGGTGATCGGTCTATTCATCTATCTGTTCTACGGGATGCGGCATAGCAGGCTGGGACAGCGGGCGGAGCGGAAGGACCGTTGACCTATGCGGTCCCGGAGTCTGCCAGGCGGAGCGCGCCGGCGACCGCGTCGACCGGGGTGTCCGTCGGCTGGAAGAGGGGCTCTTCGGCCAGCTTGGCGAGAAGGGTCTTGCGGAGCGGCTGATCGGCGCCGAGGAGGCCGCCGGTGACGGCGACAGGAATCGGCGGAGTGATGTCCATCTTCGGGACCAGACAGATGGCCAGCTGGGAGAGCTCCCGCGCCGCGTAGTCTGCAATGCCTTGTGCCAGTGGGTCGCCGGCGGCGGCGACCGCCAACACGTGCGGCGCGAGCGCGGCGACTTCGGCCGGGGAAGCACCCGCGGCCCAGCGAACCAGGTCATCGTAGTCGTCGCTCCGCGTGGCCTTGAGGAGCCGGTCGCTCAGCGCGGTCTTCGGGCTCCTGCCATCCACCGCCCGGCTCACCGCGCCGAGCGAGGCCCGTCCGATCGCGTAGCCACTCCCCTCGTCGCCCATCTGCCAGCCGTACCCTCCGATCCGTTGTCGCTTCCCGGTCCGGTCCCGCCCAACAGCCACGCTTCCGGTACCGGCGCTCACCACGATCCCCGGCCCATCGGCGAACGCCGCCGTCAGCGCGATTTCGATATCCGTAGTCACCACCACGCTCGATGCTACATTCTCACCCCGAAGCGCCTTGCGAAGCTCCTCGCGCTCCGGCTCCCGGCCTACTCCGGCCGCCCCGACGACCAGCACATCCCCCAGCAAGAGACCGGCGGCCGAGAGTGCCTGGCGAACGACCTCCGCAATCGTGCTCGACGAGGCGAGGGCTCGGCCCGGACGCACGGCGGCCCCGGGACCGTCGGCGCGCCCGACGATTTTCCCATCCCGGGACACGGCAACGGCCGTCTTGGTCCCACCGACGTCGGCTCCGATTAAAACTTTCGGCATGTCATTTACTCAGAACAAGAGAACTGGCCGCACCACACCCGCTAAGGCGGGTACCCGAACGCAGATCGACGCAGATACAGCAAAGATTGGCCATTAATCAACTGCGGCTGAGGCTTTCTCTGTGCCGTGGGGAAGATAGCTCAGCCCGATGCCGGTTGAGACGGCCAGTAAGGTGCCGAGGGGGACGTACCACGGCCAGGCAAGACGGCCTATCGGGGCCAGCCATTCGAGACCAGAATGGCCCGACAGACGTCGGGCGAAGACCACAACGAGCATCACCGCTACGGTGAACCCGACGGCGCCGACGACGTCGCGGCCTCGCGCCCGGGGCCAGCGACCCGCCAGGAGATAGGTCCCGAGCAGGGGCCCATAGGTGACTGACGCAATCGAGAGTGCCACCACGACGACGGGCGTGTCCTTGCTGGTGGCAGCGAAATGGAAGAACAACGCTCCCACCACGAGGGCCGAGGCCCACACGGCCGATAGCAGCCGCCCTACCCGTAAGAGGCGAACCGGGTCCCGCTCGCCGCTCCAGGATGCGTAGAGATCGTGTGTCGCCGAAGAGGCGAGAGAGTTGATCGCGGAACTATGGGTTCCCATTGCAGCCGCGAGAATACCGGCGACCACGAGTCCCGCCAGGCCGGCAGGGAGATGGTGCAGGACGAAGGAAGGAAACAGCTCGTCACCGGGAACGTTCCCTGGTGCGAGTCCCGCGGCCCAGATTGCGGAACCCACCAATAAAAACAGAGTGAACTGACCGATCACCATGATCCCCGACCCCACCAGGGCGATGCGGGCGTCGCGAAGGGAACGGGTGGCCAGAAGTCGCTGCACGATCAGGTGATCGGTCCCGTGTGAGGCGGCCGACAGCAGTGCTCCCCCGACGAGTCCCCCAGGAGGGTGTAGGTTCTAGTGAAGTCGATCGCCGGATCGATGACTTTCAGCTTCCCGGCATGCCGGGCCAGCTCCAGAGCTGTACCCGCGCCTCCCGCGATATGCCAGGCCACCAGCAAGGCGCCGATCCCCCCCGCCAGATAAACGCAGAGCTGAAGGACATCGGTCCAGACCACTGCCTTGAATCCGCCGAACCAGGTGTAAATCATCGTGACCAGACCCATCACGACGATCGAGGTCGGAATACTCCAACCGGTCACCAGGGCCAGCGGGATTGCACTCGCGAACACCCGGACCGCATCGCCGAGGAAGCGGGTGACCAGAAAGACGGTAGAGGTAAGCCGCCGCGTGCCCACCCCGAAGCGGGATTCCAGCCTGGCATACGCGGTCTCCTGGTCGCCCCGGAAATATCCTGGAAGCAGCCACACCGCCACCCCGATGCGCCCAACCAGATACCCGAAAGTGAGCTGAAGGAAGGTGAGATCACCGCGTGCCCCGATGCCCGGGACCGATATGACCGTGAGTGCCGAGGTCTCGGTGGCGACGATGGAGAGCAGGATGGCCCAGGCCGGCAGGTTCCGGGCGCCGAGAAAATAGTCGGATGCGCTTCGCTGGTGGCGAGCTACCCAGAGCCCGACGCCCAGGGTAAAGATGAAGTACAGGACGACGACGATGAGGTCGAGTCGGTGCAGACGCAGTGCTCCAGAATCGGGGGCAATAAAAAGGGCCCACGCGCTGGCTGGCGGTGGGCCCGGAACTTATCAGGTGGTGGTCAGGCGGTGAAGCTACTGCCGCAACCGCAACCACCGCTGGCGTTGGGATTGCTGAAGGTGAAGCCGGAACCCTGCATCGAGCTCACGTAATCGATGGTGATCCCGGTGAGATACTGGGCGCTGAACCCATCTACGAAGACCCGCACGCCGTTCACCTCGGCCACCATGTCGTCTTCCAGCGGGCGCTCTTCAATGTTCAGGCTGTATTTGAATCCAGAGCAGCCGCCCGGCAGGACGCTGACCCGAAGACCCGCGGTCTCGGCCGGCACCTGCTCCTGGGCAATGAACTTCTGGACCTCTTCAGCTGCCCGGCCGCTCAGGACGAGAGAAAACCCACTTGCCGGGGTCTGCTGCTCGGTACCGCTCATGCTAACTCCTTCCATCAGCCTCATTTGGAGGCAAATAAGGCAGGGAAAACCTTCACTTCGACTGGGAGAAACCTAAGTCCCCGTCTTGGCTTCTGTCAACGCTCGCGGCGAGCTGCTCATCGGCGTTCAAATTGTGCATTATCAACGCGAAAGCCCCTATTGCGGCGATGCTATACAGCACCCCGTCCCGGGTGCTGCCGGTGAGAAACTCCCCCACCCCGAACAAAGCCGAAAAGACCGCGACAACGCCGGCGAACCAATTGAGTATCGAGAGTGCCCCACCCGGAATGCGGTCGTCCCCGAAGCCGAGCCGGGTGGACACCGGGCGCCAGCCGGGTCCGCCTGCCCGTACCTTCCGATAGAAGCGGTCCAGCACGGCATCGGGCTCCGGTGCGGTCAGGAAGGTGACGCTGAGCCAGACGACCGTCGTTATTCCCACGGTTATGATCATCGCCAGAGCATAATCGCCGCTCGAGGTATCGCCTGCGTTAACGCCGGCGAAATGAAGCACAATCGACGTCACAAACGACGCAGCCATCGCACTGATCTCGGACCACGCGTTCACCCGCCACCAGTACCAGCGCAGGATGAAGACCAGCCCAGTGCCGGCGCCGAGGGCGATCAACAACTTCCAGCCCTGCTCCACACTCTTCAGATTCGCCATCACGACGAGGGACAGCAGCATGAGCGTCACCGTGGCGATTCTGGAGGCGATCACCTGAGCTCTGCGACTGGCATCAGGCTTGATAAACCGCAGGTAGACATCGTTTACCAGATACGATGCCCCCCAGTTCAAGTGAGTGCCGATGGTGCTCATGTATGCCGCGGCGAAGGTGGCTAGCAGCAGACCTTTGATCGGGGACGGGAGCACATCCACCATCACTCGGACGTAGCCCTCCTCGGGATTGGCGAGGTGGGGATAGCGCAGGACTGCCACGAAACCGACGAGAATCCAGGGCCAGGGACGCAAGGCGTAATTGGCGATCTGAAACCACAGCGTAGCAAGCAGGCCGTGCCGCTCGTCCTTGGCCGCAAGAATGCGCTGAGCGACATAACCACCGCCTCCAGGCTCTGCACCCGGATACCAGGCCGCCCACCACTGGACGCTGAGAAAGACGACCAGGGTGGTGACTGGAAGCCATGCCTTGTCGACCGGAGGTAGAACGCTGAACGCAGCTTCGTAGGAGCCGAAGTGCGCCGACACCTGCCGTACCATCGAATCGAGCCCACCCACAGAGTTCACCGCGAATACGGCGAGCACGATGACGCCGGTCATCTTTACCACGAACTGGAAGGTGTCGGTCACCACGACGCCCCAGAGCCCAGAGAAGATGGAATACGCGCCGGTGACGGCAAACAGCAAGATCGCAGCCGTCCAGGGGTTGATGTCGAGCGTGATGTGGAGGATGAGCACCATGGCACGGGTCACCCATCCCATGATGATGAGGTTCACCGGTATGGCCAGGTAAATGGCGCGAAAGCCGCGGAGGACGGCAGCCGGCTTGCCCCCGTAGCGGAGCTCGGCGAACTCGAGGTCCGTAAGTACCCCAGCTCTCCGCCAGAGCCGGGCAAAGAAAAACACGGTGAGAATCCCCGTGAGTGCCCCATTCCACCATAGCCAGTTGCCCGCAACGCCGTACTTCGCCACCAGGCCTGCAACGACGAGTGGCGTGTCGGCCGCAAAGGTCGTCGCTACCATGGACGTGCCGGCCAGCCACCAGGGGAGTGCCCGGCCGGAAACGAAGTACTCCTCCAGCGACTTGCTGGACCTCCGGGTATAGATCAGCGCAATGCCGGCCGACGCGATGAAGTAGAGCGCGACGATGAGCCAGTCGCTGAGTTCGAGCGTCATTGGGCGTCCTCGAAGAGGGTGGTCATCACGAGATCCGCGATTTTCCCGCGCAGCGGAGCCCAGCGCGGATTGTCCCGGGTGGGATTCACCCGGTTGCTCAAGAGGATGATTGCGAGGTGGTGCTCGGGGTCGATCCAGAGTGATGTGCCGGTGAACCCGGTGTGCCCGAAGCTCCCGGGCGAGAGCCGGCTACCGGCGCTGCCTCCCGGCGACGGCGTGTCCCAGCTGAGTGCGCGGCTGGAGCCGGGAACCAGATTCTGCCGGCGGGTGAACTCCTGAAGGACGGACGGTCGGATGGTCGGCCGGTCGGCCGGTCGGTTGACCTCTGTGAAGCTTTTTGACCGCCTGACCGCCTGACCGGCTGCCCGTCCGTCCGCCTGCTCCAACACCCACTCCGCGAAGATCAGCAGGTCCTCCGCCGAGCCGAATAACCCGGCATGCCCCGACACGCCGTCCATCCGCGCGGCGTTCTCGTCCTGCACCTCCCCGCGGAGCATGCGCCCTCGCCACGGATCCATCTCGGTCGGTGCAATGCGACCTCGCTGATCCGCGCCCGGCAGATAGCCCGTCGCGCGCATGCCGAGCGGTCCGAAGACCCGGCGCTCGAGGAGCGAATCCAGCCGCTGGTGGTAGATCGTTTCGAGCATCTGGGTGAGAATGATGGCGCCGAGATCGGAATACACCTCCACCGTGCCGGGGACCGAGCTGAGCGGTGTCGTATCGGCCAGGGCAAAGGCCTCGGCCCGGCTACCAGCCTCGCGGAACAGCGGCCGCCACGCCGGCAAGCCGCTCGCGTGCGCCAGAAGCATGCGGACCGTGACCCGATCCTTTCCAGCGCCAGTGAATGCTGGGACGTACTGCTGCACCGGGGCATCCAACTCCAGCCTTCCCTCGTCTACAGCCAGCATTGCGCCGGTCACGAGCCCGACCACTTTGGTGAGCGAGGCCAGGTCGTAGATCGTGGCCGCGCCCGGGGATTCCGGCTCGTCGGCACCGAGTTGACCGCTGGCGTACACAAACCGCTCGCCGTCGCGCGTAATGGCGAGCACCGCTCCTGGTGCGGCGCCTGCCGCCACCGCTGAATCGAGAAGCTCCGTCACCGGCTTCAATCCTGCCAAGTCGAACGACACGGGTGTGGGGGAGGGGAGGGTGCGGGGAGCACAGGCCAGCATGATCAATGCGAGTGGCGCCCGCTTCCGAGTCACGGCACTCGCCGCTGCACGCCCCAGCCTCTGGCGTAGAGCGGCGGGATCGAGATCGGGAGCCGCCCTGTTATCCCCTTCGCTCCTGCCAACGCGCGCGCCACCGCCTGTTCGGTCACCGAGTTGGAGCGCCACCCGATCAGATACGATCCAACTTCTGGAAGCTGGCCGATCAGGTATGGATTCCCCAGGGAGACGAGGATAGTAGGGCGCGACCGGGCGGTGGTGCTGATCAACCCCATCATGGCATCGGGCAGGCCGATCGAGCCGCGTGAGGCGATCGGTTTATCGGATGCCGCGAACAGGGTCACTGGATTGCGCTCGATTGCCACCGTCGCAGAATCGTAGCTGGCCGGCCCGCTTGCGGGCCAGAGCTTGAACACCGTAACCGCGAAGCCCAAGGCACGAAGCTCGGAGGCCAGAGTGGTTCCTACCGCGCGGTAGTCTTCATCGCCATAGGTAACAAGGGTGAGAGGCGAACGGGCGTTCTTCAGCCCGTGCACTGTTCCATTCACGTCCTTCACCAGTACCAGAGACCGGGTGGCCATATCGCGGGCCTCCGCCCGGAAGTCAGCCCGGCCCACCATCAACGGGACGCCATCGAGTGGAGCGATCCGCTCGGTGAACAGGCCGAGCTGCCACTTCAGCTGGAGGACCCGCCGAACGGAGCGGTCGAGGCGTTCCGGTGAAATCTCCCCCCGGGAGACAGCGGCGGTCATGGCGTCGATGGCAGTCTTCGGATCGGCCGGCTGGAGCAGCAGATCGGACCCGGCCACAAATGCCCGCACTGCGGCTTCCGCGCCGTACTCATTTGCGATCCCGCCCATGTTCAACGCGTCGGTGACGACCAGACCGGTGAAGTGGAGCGAATCACGCAGGATGCCGGTAAGGATATTCGGGGCGACGCTACCGGGGCGGAGCTGGCCAACGTCGATTCCGGGCAGCGCGATGTGGGCCGACATCACCGCCGCCACACCGGCGGCGATGGCGCTCCGGAACGGGACCAGCTCGACAGTCCAGGCGGG
>Ga0193723_1000879_pt1 | contig 11811 bp, 11 predicted proteins | sample H2m2metaG_FD_143042 | JGI IMG/M metagenome (GOLD analysis project Ga0193723, IMG submission 143042) | Soil microbial communities from a riparian zone of the East river system, Colorado, United States - H2m2 | ecosystem: Environmental > Terrestrial > Soil > Riparian zone | place: USA: East River... | reverse complement strand
GCGCCGATGGCCGAGGAGGCTCCGCCGCTGCAACCGGAAGCCACCGTCGACGAGAAGCGCCGAATCCGCAACAAGCCGATCATGAGTGCCGGCACTGGATTGTAACTGGAGTGCTTGCGCAAACGATCGAAACCATTTCACTATCCCTCAATGAGCAAAGAAACGCCGTGTATTGCAGTCTGTATGATCGACCCCAGGACCAGCCTCTGTTTCGGCTGCGGACGTACGTTGCCGGAGATCGCGCGCTGGCACCGGATGGAAAGCGCGGAGCGGCATGCGGTGATGGCGCAACTCGCCGCGCGCATGGCCGACGCTGGCCTGGTTCCGCCCGGGATGGCGGCCAGTCCAAAGCCCTGCTGACGTACGACACCACTTGCGACACCACTTGCACAGGAGGCTAGCTGTGATCCGTGTTTTACTGGTTATTCTGATGCTCGCTGCGACCGCGGGCGCCGTGGTCGCTTATGGCGACCCGAAACGGATCGCGCTTGCGAGCGACACCGTCTCGGAATTGATGCGCAGGCGGACGGCGTCACCGGTACGCGCCGTGCAGATCCCTCGCGGCCAGACCGGCGAATTCGGGCTGCATGCCAAAATCAATGGCGTGAAAGCGCCGATGGTGATCGACACCGGCGCGACCTCGGTCGTACTGACCTGGGAGACCGCAAAGGCTGCCGGGTTGCCGCTGGAGTTGCTCGAATATGACGTCGACGTCGAGACCGCCGGCGGACATACCAGGGCGGCCCGGCTGACGCTCGACCGGCTTGCGGTCGGCAAGCTGGTCGAACGCTCGGTACCGGCACTGGTGGTGCCGCGCGGGCAGATGAAGGTCAATCTGCTCGGCATGAGTTTTCTGGATCGGCTCGAAAGCTGGGAAGTGCGCGCCGACCGGTTGATGCTGCACGGCTATCCCTAGATCATGGCGAAGAATGCATTGACATTAGTCGTGCCGGTTGCACAACCGGGGCATGAGCGAGCCGTCCGATTGTGACACACCGCTGAAGGCGACATTCAAATTCAAATTGAATGGCGAGACGGTTTGCGTCGATACGGTCGGCCAAGCCTATCGATTCATAACGGAGCTCAGCTCGGTCGAATGGATGGAGTTCAGATCGCTGCATCACGACGCTGTAACCGCGCTTCGAATTGCCACCGAAAATGCAATGTTGACCGTGCAGGCAACAAACGCGTTGCGCGCGTTGTTTGCTCGCGCCAATCTGCTCTCGTGATTTTTCAATCAGCCCGGCCGGGCTTCATTTGCGTCGATTGATGTACGGACCGTACAGAAAGTCCTGAAGCCATTCGTAGGCTTTGACGATTGGTACCGTCATTGCCAGAACCAAAATGAGAAACAGTGCTGCTTCGAAGATCATGCGCTCGATCCCTACTTTCTGCAGGACCATGGATGACGAACGCAACACTTACCGATCGACGTGTGCCGGGCTTGCAGGCCGGGCGGATGGCATCATGCGATGGATCAGGTCCTCAAGGACGATTTACCTTGGCATAGACGCCGAAAATATTCTTTATGCCCGCGGAAAACTTGGTCCAGCTGCACGATAGGGAGGCATCGTCGCACCGCTGGGCTTTTGAGCGTGCGGCCTGGCTGCCAGTTGCCGGGATCCGAACATTGTCGGGAGTAATCACCAGCGGCGCCCCCAACGGGATTACCGTGTCCGCTGAAGGCTGATCGTTCCGAAAGGCCGCCTCCGCCCTCAGCCATTGCTTCTCTGCAAGGGCGGCCGTGATTGCTTCTCGCCGTTGGGCATTCAGAAATACGATGTATTCCTCGTCGAAGCTTTTTTGTTCTTTTGGCGTTGGATTCGGACCCGCGATATCGAAGCGACGGTTCTGCAGGAAATCGTAATAGGCATATCCACCACCAGGCTTGCGCCGGCCTACGAACTGCTTGTCGCACTCGGCTATCAACGAGGCGCGCTCATCTTTTGACGATGCAGCCTTGCCCGCCCGTTCGGAACACGCTTCGTAATCCTGCGGAGCGTGTGATGGCCACAACTGGACGCCAAGCCACGTCGAGACGCCGAGCGCGCAGCAGATTGATGCGATTGCGACGAACCTGGACCTGATTTTTAAACTCACATCGCTTTTCTCACGCGAACCATGCCTCGCTGCCAATATCTCAACCGATATCCGGCTGATGTCATCTGCTTATTCGAATTCTCCCCATTATTCGACCCTGGGGCTTTGTTTTGTTGGAGTGTCTGCCTTGCACAAATCCATCATCTTCCCGCAAGCATGCTTTCCCGCGGTTTCATTTTCCAGGCGCAACGGTTGCGGCGGAATCGGACCAGAACCGGCACGCCTATTGCACAATCCGAAAGGTCCGTGCCTGGAACCTGCAGCGACGGCACGAGCGAGGCCCGGCGCACGTCATACCGGCCAGGTGCGCCGGGCTCCCTGCCCGTTCTGCAGCTTCGGTATGTTGTCAGGCTCGAATTCTCTGGAAGCTTTGGGCCGATGCAACGTAGCGCCGAGCCCCGATTCCGCGGAGCGCCCAATTGGATCGTGCATAACACAAATCATTGGGCCGCGGTAAGACCCAATATGATCCGGGGCAAGATCAGGGTTCCAACTTTGATCCTTCATGCCAAGTGGGATTCAAGTGGGACGATGACCCTCCCGTTACCTGGCTCAGAACGTCGGGGCAGCTCAAGAACATTTCCTCCGATCGTATGATCGCGTTGAGAAGCAACTCGTACGGTGGCGATAGAGAGGAACTGAATGGAGTTGTGCCGCGCGCTGACGGGTCGCCGTTCTTGCAACTCACATCTTGCCCTCACACTTTGGCAAGTCGGCCCGCATCATTGAACACGACAGACAAACAATATCGGCCTGGCGCCGAGCAAAGGTTTTCAACGCATCGCTGTTAACTACAATTTTAGACGTTGCTCGGCGAAAGCCGGTCTGATGTTGTGCATGACACAAAATCAGGGTTGGTTGATCTCGTTAAGCAGCAGCCGCGGAGACGCGGCTTTTTTCAGCTCGCGGTATTTGAAGAACGGGGTTCGATTTTGATCCGAACAATTTGGATTGCGGCGCTTTGCCTTGCAGGTCTTGGCGGATTGTTCGCGACGCGGGTAACCGCATCGATTTCCGAGGGAGCCACCCAAGATCCAGCGACGGCCGGCACCAGCTTCGCGCAGGACGCTCTGACGAAGGCGGATAGACTCGATCTCACCTATCTTCGCTATCCAGCAGAGAACATTCCGGTTGCTCCGACCGAACCGATTGCTGCAGAGATTGTCCCGACCAAACCGACGACATCCGCAGAGACCGGAAGTCCACGTCCGCCCGGTCTAAGTGTCGATCGCAACGCCGTTGTGCTGCCGAAACCCCGCCCCAAGATCAGGCCAGCAAAGAATGCAAAAGACGTTGCCAAGGCGTCGGTCGATCTGAAAGCCTGTCATCAACAAAATGGCTTGGGTGGCATGTTGATTTCGTTGAGCGGTGCGCCTCGATGCGAGTTATGATTTTGGGTCGACGGATGATCGGAAACTAGCAATTCATTGTTGACCTTCTTGCTGCGCTTTGGCGTCAGCAGATTGGTCACAGATTTTCCGCTCTGGCTGATCACGCGCAGAGGTTTCGAGATCACGCGGCGATCGGGGCCGCAACACGGTTGTCGACCAGCGCGATCGCGTCGCGCAAGACGCTGACGCCGGCGCCGGGCTTGACGCCGTTTTCGGCGAGGTGGCGGCGGAACGCCCGCGCGCCTGGCACCCCATGAAACGCGCCAACGAAATGCCGCGTGATCGAATGCAGCCGCGTACCCCGCGCGAGCTGGTCCTCGATGTATGGCATGACGGCCTCGAACACGTCCTTCATCGTCGAGTGCGGCGCCGCCTCCCCGAATAGTTCGGGATCGGCCGTCAGCAATCGCCACGGCTCCTGATAGGCCGCACGTCCCAGCATGACGCCGTCGACATGGCCAAGATGCGCCTTGGCCTCGCTGAGACTTGCGATCCCGCCATTGATGATGATGGGCATATCCGGCAACGAGGCCTTCAGCCGGTATACCCTGTCGTAGTCGAGCGGCGGGATGTCGCGATTTTCCTTCGGCGATAATCCGTTGAGCCAGGCTTTGCGGGCATGGACGATCAGCGCATCGGCGCCGGCAGCGATCACGCCGCGCGCCAGCGCATCCAGCGCAATTTCCGGATCCTGATCGTCGATGCCGATCCGGCACTTGACCGTGACCGGAATGCTCACCGCGCGCTTCATGGCATCGACGCCTGCGGCGACGAGCGCCGGCTCCGCCATCAGGCACGCGCCAAAGCGGCCATCCTTGACCCGGTCCGACGGACATCCGACGTTGAGATTGATTTCGTCGTAGCCGAAATCCTCGCCAATTTTCGCCGCCGCCGCGAGGTCGCGCGGCTCGGAACCGCCAAGCTGAAGCGCCACCGGATGTTCACGTGCATCGAAGCCAAGCAGCCGTGCGCGATCGCCATGAAGGATGGCGCCGGTCGTCAGCATCTCCGTGTAAAGCCGGGCCCGCCGTCATCGCACGGTGGAAGACCCGGCAATGCCGATCGGTCCAGTCCATCATCGGGGCGACGGAAAAGCGGTGGTCTAACATGTTGTTTTCATTGATCTTCGTATATTGAGTCGGTCCAACCGATTTCTGGACCGACAAATAATCGAAGGGATAGACCTAAAGCATTTTCTTTTCTTTTCAATGGCTTGATCCGACCACTCGATTATTTTCGCTTATTTCAGCCTTGCCCGGTACTGCACGGCAGTACCAAAATGCACGCGCAGTACCGCGCCTCGACAAAATGCTTTGGCTGCGCCCAACTACGCCAGCTCGCCGAATTTGAAATGAGAACGGTACCGCCGTGACGCCGACGCCTGATCGATCAGTATTCCGCCCGCATCTTATGCGGATTCGTTCGGTATGACCGCCTGACTGGAAAACAAATCGCGCGTACCCAACATCTTGTAACCTATTGCCTGATAGCCAGCTCGGCGTTTCGCAGCCATGCGAGCCAGAACCGGCACTCTCATGTCGGCATAGTCATATATGATTACCTCGCGCTTGGCGTCGTTGAGGCGATGTAATCGGCCAGCATACTGCGCAAGCGTACCTTTCCATGCAATCGGCATGGTAAGAAAAAGGGTATCGAGACGAGAATCATCGAACCCCTCGCCGAGATAGCGCCCGGTCGCGACTATGACGCGTTCCTCGGCTTGGGGAATTGCAGCGAGCCGCGCGGCGATGTCGCGGCGCTGCTTCTCGCTTTGGCCGCCGCGCAATACGATCACATGCCTTGCGAAACGCTCAAGACGCTTTGCGATAGTCTCCAAGTGGGCGGTACGCTCGGTTATCACGACAGGTGAACGGCCCGCTTCCAGAGCACGCAAGACATCATCGAATATGAGATCATTGCGTGCTTCATCGGTGACCATTTCCTTGAAAACATCCTGGATGGAGGGAGAAGAGATGTCCAATGTGGCTTGAAGTTGGAAATTGGTATCCCTGATCTGCACCACGTGATCGAAAGGGCGCTTGGCTGCCTCAGAACGTGCGTCTACGCGATGGCGGACGGGACCACATTGCATAACGATGATCGGGTGATGCCCATCTTTTCGGGTCACCGTTGCTGACAGACCGAGGATGTAACGCGCCTTGCTGCGGCGCGCGACCAGTTCAAAGCTCACAGCCGACAAATGATGGCATTCGTCGACCACCAGATGCCCATAATTGCCGACGATATCATCGACTTCTCCCTTGCGAACAAGGCTCTGGATCAGGGCGACGTCAACCTGACCTTTCGGTTTGCGACGACCGCCGGCGATCATGCCGATCGCGTCACGGGGCATACTTGAGAACGCAGTGAGCCTTTCGATCCATTGATCCATGAGCTGACGGCGATGAACGAGGACCAATGTATTCCGTCCGCGTTCGGCCATCATCCGGATGGCTAGGATCGTCTTGCCGAACGCCGTCGTTGCCGCGAGCACGCCCGTATCGTGCGGCAACAGGGCTTTAATCGCAGCTTCCTGATCGGGGCGAAGTGCGCCGGTGAAGGCGAGTGGGATCGCTGCACCCACAAAACGGCGATCCTCAATCGTTACTGCAATTCCAAGTGGTGTAAGCAGATCGAAGACGGCGTCGAAGCACCCTCGAGGCAGCGCTACGTGATGGCTGGTCAACTCCGCGCAAGAAATGATCCGGGGCTTGTCATGGGTCGACCTGCGCATCGCTTGTGCCGCGTAAAATTCGGGATTCTGGAACGCCGCCAGGCGAACGAGCCGCGCGACCAATGACGGTGGCAGCCCGTGACGCGGCAGGTAGACCTGGTCCGCCCGTACCACAGTGATCGCACTTGGCAGTGGCTCGCCGATTGCGGTCGGACTCTGTCGACGCGACGGCGCGGCAAGCCACGGTTCTTCGTCTTCATCGACGAGAGGGATACGCACGCCGAGAATTTTTCCAGATGCACTTGCCTCCTCGACGAGACGTTCCACCTTCGCTCGCGGCATAAGCCCAATCGCCGAAAGGAAAGCCCACTGATCCGGATATGGCGAACAAGACTCATCGATGAACTCACTGTTGCCACAACTTCGCGCGAGTCCCTGAAGCGGCAAGGCAATCAAGTTGCCGAAGCCACCCGCTGGCATTGAATCCTGACTCGGGAAAAGCCGATCGTAGGATCCGAATCCGATATCGGGGACGCGTTCCATCGTGTCGGTAATCACGAAGGCTCCAAGACGGCGCGCCAATACCGCTGGAATCGGCTCATTGAAAAAAATCCAGGCGTGAGCACCATTTCCGGATCGGGACCGCTCAATGGCAACAGGTATTCCATGACGCTCGCAAGAGTCCCTAAAAGCGAAGGCATCTCTTCGCCATTCCCCTTCGTCGAAATCCGCGGCCAAGAACGAACAGGTATTGTCGGCAAGCATCGGATAGACGCCCATAACGAACGGGGCGCCGTTCGCATCGGTCCCACGTAGATGACGTTCGATTGACACGTCATCTACGGCCAGAAATGCCTGATTTGGACATGCCGAGCATTTGACTTTCGGCTTTTCGCAAATCCCACGCTGCCATTCATTCGCACAGGCAGGTGCGTAGCCGCTGCGCCCCGTCGTACGATTCTCCCAACGGATGGGGAAGACATCGGAGCGGCCGCGGAAAAGCCCGCGAAACAGAGCAACCTTCTTTTCGATTGTCGAAATCCGGTCGATGGGATCGCCGGCTTTTCCCGAAACCTTAATAGCCGCGGTCCCCTCCCTCTGCATCGACCGCAGAGCATTGATCTCGGCTAAGATCTCCACGCGCTCGCGCTCCAGCACAGTAAGCCGGGACATGAGTTCAGTAATTCTGGCGTCTGTTTGCTTCATCGTGAAGATTGTCGCACGCCGGCGCATATTCTCCCGAAAAATACTAGTCCTGAATGTAGCGATCTAACTCAAAGATCGCCAACCCCATTGGTTGGCGAGGCCCAGCGGTAGAAAGAAGTAGTAAAAAGAAGTTGCCGATCTATACAAAATTTTGTATGTTGAGTCCAATGGTCGATTCTAAGTCCGTTGAATTCCGAGGCAGCGCACTCGACGATTTGCGTGCGTTTCCGGCAGCAGCCCGGCGTGAGGCGGGATATCAGCTCGACCAAATCCAGCGTGGGCGCGAGCCAGACGACTGGAAGCCTATGAATGCAGTCGGCCGAGGGGTACGCGAAATTCGGATTCGAGATGCCGCGGGAGCGTTCAGAGTGTTGTATGTGGCGAAGTTCGACGATGCCGTCTATGTGCTGCATTGTTTCCAGAAGAAGACACAGAAAACGAGCAAAGCGGATCTGAACCTTGCCGCGCAGCGTTACCGGGATTTGTTGAAGGAGCTAGGTCAATGAGCAAGAAACGCTTCGCCAATGTGTGGGATGCAATTGAGGATACACGTGCGCAGGCTGAGAACATGAAGCTCCGTTCCGCGCTGATGATGGCTTTGAAGGATCATATCGCCCGAACAGGGCTCAGCCAAGCGGAGGCCGCCAAGCTGCTTGGCGTTACCCAGCCGCGTATCTCCGATCTCATGCGCGGCAAGATCGAACTGTTTAGTCTCGATACCTTGGTCAATATGATCGGGGCCGCCGGCTTGCATGTTGAGATGCGGATCTCGGACGCCGCCTGATCAACGACCAGCCTTGCTCTGTTTCTGATCCCGTCTGCGCCCGGAGAAGAATTTCGATTCCCATGCTGTTTAGCCCGAAGTTTTCGTCTGGGAACTGTGCAAGGGATTGATCCGATTCGATAAGTTGACGATCGGTCTTTTCAATTACTGGACACGCAGTGGGTCGAGCTCGAGCAGCGTGAAGGCGGCCTCTTGGAGGGAAGTTGGTTTGGAATGGAGCGTGAAGCGGTGCTTGGAGTGAAGGGACACGCGCATCGTGTTTCGGACCAGCGTGCCGAGATGAGCGATGAGTGTATCGAAGCTCATAACGCGATGGCCATCGGCGGAACGTTTGGTTGCCTTCTTGGCCTTCACGAACTCTGACGGTTCGGTCTTGGCGACCGGAGAGGTTCGTTCCGCCCTGGCAACATCGATCCCCGTGTCATGGAACAATAGCGGCGCCAAGGCCTTTCGCAGGTGCCATTCGACGTGATAGGCCAGCATGCATAGGAAGACATGGGCGCGCACGTGCTGCGCCGTCCAGTGGCGGATCGGCCGGATTTCGAGATCGACGGTTTTCATTGAACGGAAGGCGCGTTCGACCCGCGACAAGTCCTTGTAGGCCCGGACTGCTTCTGCAGTGTCGAGATGCTCAGCGGGCATGCTGGTTCGGATGACATAGATGCCGTCGAGGCGCTCCTCTTCCACGATCTGTTCGATCCGGCGCTGCCAGGAGAGATAGCCGTCGGCCACCTCGACGTCGAAGTGCTTGGCCATCTTCTTGCTGTTGAGAACCGCACCAACCGCGATGCCGATCTGGGCGGGGCTGCGCAACGCAGAGTGTTTGCGCTGGACCTGTGCTTGAACGCGGGCAAGTTCGCGTTCGGTCGCAGCCAACAGATCCTCGCGTTTGCGCGCTCGCTCAGTTGCCAGATCGCGATTGCGACAGACGATCAGCCGCTCGCCTGGGAACATGTCGGGGGCGCTGATTTCGGCGAGATCGCGGTCATCGAACAGCGACAGCTGCAGCGGCCCATTCTCCGCCGCCAAAGCCTGGATCGCCGGCGCGCGCAGGCAGGTGATCCAATCGACGCCCGCCGGCTTGAGATCATCGCGGATGCGTGCCGAGGTGATCATTCCTCGATCCCCGACCAACACCATACGGCTGATCCCGAAGCGATCCTTGATCTTTTGGACTTGAGAACTCAGCGTCTTCGGATCGGCCGTGTTGCCGTCAAAGACTTCAACAGCAATCGGCAGCCCCTCACGCGTACAGAGCAGCCCGTAGACAAAGTGCGCCAGCGGACAGCAGCGGCCCTCAAAGTAAGACGAACTGACGTCGTAGAGCACCAGCACGCCGTCCTGGAGATGTCGCCGCGCCAAGCCGGTCTCAATCCGCGCCTGGCGCTCGACCAGCCAATCGAGCGCCTCATAGGCCTCGCGCTCCTTCACCTTGCCCAAGCGCAGAGCCGATCCGAGGCTGGAGACTGCCGTCTCCTGATCCACCGCCCGCACAAAGCCAAGCTTCGAGCGTGGCGCAATCAACCGATCAACGATCATGGCTACCACCAGATCGCAATGGCGCCGCGATGCCTCATCCTTCGTCGTGCTCAAAATCAGCCGATCCAGCGCAATCTTGCGGATCGTCCCAAGCGCCGCTGCAACAAGGCCGTGAGGCAACGAACGCTCGATTTGAATCTCGTCCGGTCCGGTACCAATCACCGTGCCGCCCTTGAGCAGAGCCCTCAGTCCGCCAATCAAATCTCCCGGCAGCTTGCTCAGATTGGCCAGGGTGCGCTTCTGCGCCCGGCCATGCTCGTCGCGATAGCTCTCCCGCAGCAGCACTGCTGGCGGCGAACTTCGATTGGGAACCGTCTCGATGAACATTCCCGAATCGAATCACATCTCGATTGATTCGGGAATCCCATTACATGGATACAAACCGGAAGCCATTTGCCGCCCAACAGCCCGAAAGGATTCGTCTTTCAGCTCAGACCAAGCGCAAACTTCGGTTTAGCCAACGCTATTTCCGCGCAATCGAAAACAACGTGCTGGTCGTCGATATTCTTGACGCCGCCCGGCGGTGCGGGCGGTCTGCAGCCCGCGGGACAAAAGCGGTCCGAAAATGATGTTATTTGGGCGTCCACTCTTTCAGATCATCAAAACCTACGGCGATAAACCACGGTCGAGTTCCGACAGTTCTCGGATGCGCTGGGACGAGATTCATGAGCTCTTCTGGTATGGCCCGAATCCCACATGCAGCGCCATCCAGGACTGTCGATCCCAGATGCAGCGCCATCCAACTGGAACGAGGGCTGATTGAAGCTGTGATTACGGGCCGGTCACCCTTAGATGCAGGGGCACGCGTCCCTTGTCCGAGTCGATGATATAGAGCTGCACCTTGGGCAAGATCTTCTCCATGGCTTCCAGATACAGTCGTGTCCTGGTGACGTCCGGTACTTTTTCATACTCCTTCTGCTGCGCCAGAAAACGGCTGGTCTCGCCGACGGCATCGGCGACGCGCTGTTGCTTGTAAGCCTCCGCCTCGCTCAGCCGCATGCGCGCGTCGCCCCTTGCCTTGGGAATGAGGTTGCTCGCGTAGGCGCGGGCCTCGTTGATCACCTTCTCGCGGTCGGCCATTGCATCCGCCACGTCTTGGAAAGCCTGAACAACCGATCTGTCGAGAGTGATCGTCATGATGCTCGCGGATACGATGCGAATGCCGGTGTGGCGGAGATCAAGGAGCTCCTGCGCCTTGGCCTTGACCCGTTCCTGCAGCGCGACCCGCCCCCTGGTCAGCACCTCGTCGATGGGCATGCTGACGACCGTCTCGGTCAGCACTCCCTCGGCGATGGCCGCGACGAAAACTTGCGGCTCCTCGATCGCAAAAAGGAATTCCGCCGGATCGCGGATGACATATTGCAGAACGAGGGCAGCATTAACGATATTGGTGTCCCCGGTCAGCAGCTCCATACCGGACGGTGCGGCCGATTCCCCGGTCGGTATCGCAAATCCCACGCCGACTTTCATCACGCTCGTCGTCTTGACAACGTCCAGGCGATCGACGGGCCATGGGAGGCGGTAGTGCATGCCGGGACCGACCTCGGTCTCGACGGCACCGAACCGGCGCACTACCGCACGCTCGTCCGCCCCGACGACGTAGAATCCCGAGGCCAGATGAGCTCCAAGAAGGACAAGAATGCCAAGGATCAAATAGCGATAGCCAAGCCGGAGGCGCGCCGGTCCCGGCCGCGACCGCGGGTCGCCTCCGTGCGTCAGATCGTTCGCGGCTTGGAGTGCTCCCTGCCGCGCGTCGCCGCCCGGGCCTTGATCGTACGCGAATGTCACCGGACCTCCTCCTCTGGCTTTTTATTCAGGAGCAGATCGGTCGAAATTGCTCCGGGCGCCGGAGGGGACGGTCCGACCTGGACCGGTTGCGTGTCAAAGTGCAGCATCCGCAGAACGTCGGCATCTGTCGGGAGGAAGAGAGTCGTCTTGTCGTCGAGGAACTTGTCGTAGGCCCGCAAGGTTCGCAGGAACTGGTAGAAACCCGGATCCTGCTCGAAAGCTGCAGCGTAGGTGCGCGACGCCTCGGCGTCGGCCTCGGCCTTGATGCGCTCGGCCTGTCCGGCAGCCTCCGAGTCGATGCGGATTTTCTCGTGGTCAGCCTCGGCGAT
>Ga0193723_1000878_pt1 | contig 11813 bp, 10 predicted proteins | sample H2m2metaG_FD_143042 | JGI IMG/M metagenome (GOLD analysis project Ga0193723, IMG submission 143042) | Soil microbial communities from a riparian zone of the East river system, Colorado, United States - H2m2 | ecosystem: Environmental > Terrestrial > Soil > Riparian zone | place: USA: East River... | reverse complement strand
CCCCCGCTCCCCCCGCTCCCCCCGCTCCTCCAGCGACGATCTGTACGCGCGGGGCTTCGCTGACATACACACCCAGCGCCTGCGCGATGGCTTCGCGTTGCCGCGCCAGTCCCTCGGCGTGGACGGCGTTCCCGGGACGAATCACCACGGTTCGTCCGTCGACTGTGACGACCTGGGCTTCGGCGAGGAGACTGCCGAGGAGCGGAGTCTTCGCCCGCGCGTCCTGAACGACCTGGGACCAGATCGAGCGGACGTTCTCGAGGGTGGGTTCGAGCTTATTGCCAGGGACGGGGGATGCGGGACGCGGGACGGGTACTGCGGGCGCGGACGCGACCGGCGCAGCAGCTGGTGCATTACCCGTCCCCCGTCCCACGTCCCCCTTCCCCAGCGCCTCGATGACTTCGGAGAGCTCGACCGTCCGATCCAGCATCGCCCATCTCAGCAGCAGCACCTCAACCAGCAGACGCTGATTCGCGCTGCGGCTGAGCCGCTCCTCGGAATCGCTGAGAATCGTGAGCAGGCGGACGACATCGGCGGGGGGGAGCTGCGGCGCGTACTCGCGCACCACGGCCGTGAGCCCTTCGGTCAGTCCCGCGGGCTGACCGCCGACGCCCACGAGCAGCAAAGCGCGCAAGGTCTCGGCCGCGCCGTTCACGAACTCGCCGAGGTCAGCGCCCGCCTCGAGCAGTCGCTCGACCAGCGGGAAGACGCCCGACGGATCCCGCTCGGCGATGGCGCGCAGCATGTCGGCGTACAGCTCGTCGGGAATCAGACCCAGCACCTCGCGCACGCGCGCGACGGTGACCGGGCCTTCCCCGAACGATAGCACTTGATCGAGCAGCGACAGCGCGTCGCGCATGCCGCCGTTGGCGCTTTTGGCGATCAAATGCAGCGCGTCGTCCTCGACCTTGAGCTGCTCGGCCTGGGCGACCTGCTGCAGCCGGGCCACGATCGCGTGCGGACCGATGCGCCGGAAATCGAAGCGCTGCAGCCGCGACAGAATCGGCGCCGCGGTGTTCGCGATCTTCTGCGGCTCGGTGGTAGCGAACACGAACACGACACGCGGGGGCGGCTCCTCGAGAATCTTGAGCAGCGCGTTCCACGCCTCGCGCGTGAGCATGTGCGCTTCGTCGACGATGTAGACCTTGGAGCCCAACTCCGTGCTCGCCGCATACATCGCCCGCTCGCGCAAATCGCGCGCGTCATCCACGCCGCGGTTCGACGCGGCGTCGAGCTCGACGACGTCGAGATTGGCCGCCCCGGTCCAGATCCGGCGGCACGAATCACATTGGCCGCACGGCTCACCGGCCGCCGCCCGCCGCTCGCAGTTCAGGGCCATCGCGAGGATGCGCGCGGCGGTGGTCTTCCCCACGCCGCGGGGCCCCGCGAAGAGATATCCGTGGGCGACACGCCCCTGCGCCACGGCCCCGCGCAGCGCGGCAGCCACGTGGTCCTGAGCGACGAGGTCGGCGAATTGTTTGGGGCGGTACTTGCGCGCTAGTGCAATCATTGAGAACGGAATCTAACCTAGGTAGCTTTCGTGCGCCCCAGGTCCGCAGGCTTTCCGCTCGTGAACCGCGTCAGGCCCCCGCAGGGAGCAGCGCTAAACGATGCCGGGATTCGTTGCGGGGTGCCTGGGGCATTTTACTACGAATGTCCAATGATCAATGATCATTGGACATTGAACATTGATCATTCGCCCCAGGGCGCACCTTCCGCTTACCGACAATCGACCCTTCCAGGAGCAGCGCGAGGCGGGACTGTGACCGTGAGGTATTGGCGCATGCCGTTCGCGATCACCGCGAGACTCGTTGTCCCCGCCTGATCGGGCTTCAGCGTCACGGTGCCCACGGCGCTGTCCTGCGCCACGCCCACCACACGGAATATGCGCGCGTCGGCCACCGCGGCGCGCAGGCTGAGGAGCGGTGTCGGATTCGCGAACGCATCCTGCGCGGAGACGCGCACCACGACGCTCGAGTCGGGGCGGATCGCGAAATGGCCCGACAGGCTGGACGAGCCGCACAGCACCACGAGCTGCGTCGCAGGACCCGCCGCGACGTTGAACGCGACCTGCTTCTCGACGACGCCCATTGCCGCGATCACGGTCGCCGATCCGACGCGCTCGCCCAACGTTACCCCCACGTGGACTTGCCCCGCCGCGTCCGTGGGCGCGACGGCAGGCTGGATGCTGGCGTTGATGCCCGTGAACGTCACCGCCTGACCCGACAGGACGGCGCCGGCCGAATCGCGCGCCTCGAACACCAGCGCGCGGGGCAGCTGGGTGCCCGTACTGCCGCGCTGCCCCCCGCCCGACACAAAGCCGCTGCGCTCGGCCGACACCATGACGAGGATACGTTGCACCTGAATGACGGCCTCGGGCGGCGGAGGCGGTGGAGGCGCCGCCGGCGGCTTCGGGGGAGTGCGCGCCGGCGCAACCGCCACGGTGCGCCGCGGCGCGCGGCGCCGCGCACAATCGTCGACGGCGGCGAGCAACGAGGCCTCAGCGCCCAGCAGGCGAAAGTCGTTGCGATCCCGGTCCGTGGGCTGGAACGTGAGGCAGTTTCGCCGCACTAGCTGCGCCAGCTCCACCGCTGACATCCCCGCGCCGGACAGCAGCCGCACCAGGTCGCTTTTGCGCAGCGGTGCCGAGCCTTGCAGCACGAGCGCGGCGAGCACTGCGCTCAGGGCCGCGGGCATCCCGACCGCTCGAAGCCACTCTCGACCGAATCCACTGAGGCGTACATCGCCTGATCCTGTGTTGCCCGGCGTTGATCGAACGACGCCATGCGCGCGCGACGCTCGATGTTGTACATGGCCCACAGGTTCTCGACCGAGACGAGCCCGGTGGCGAGCCCGTTGCAATCCATCCGGCCGCTCGCGAACAACGCCGCGCGGTCCTGGAAATTGCGCACGGCGCGCGACAGCGAATCCGTCAGCCGGTCGAAGCGCGCGAATGGCGACGGCGGCACCACCGGCTGCGGCACGGGCACCGGTACCAGCACGGGCGCGGCGGGCGGGCGGGCAGGTGGCGGCACGGCCACCGGTGGGGCGGTCGTGGTGGGCCGGCGCCGCGGCGCCGGGGGTGGCGCCGGCTTCCGGGTGGTCACGCGCGCTACCAGCTGCTTGGCCCGGTCGAGCAGTCCCGCCCAGGGCGGGGGCACGCCTGGATTACGCAGCGCGAAATACCAATACCCACCAGACCCTGCCCCGGCGAGGAGCAGGAGAATCGCGACGCGGCGGAGCCACGGACCGCGCCGCTTGAAGCGGCGCGGCTTAGGTGCCGGCTTCTTCTTCTCGTCTTCGTCGAGCAGCCTGAACGTGGGCGACGATATACGCCGCGGAGACGGCGCGGCGACCGGCGGCGGCGGAGGAACAGCGCGTACCGATTCCGGCGTCACCATCCACGGGATCTCGTCGGTCTTGAGCGGCGGTGGTGGCGGTGGCGGCGGTGCCGGCCGTGGAGGGGGCGGCGGCGGTGGCTTCGGCGCCGGAGGTTCGTCCGGAACGAAAACCGGTGCTGCAGGTCGCGTCTTGGAGACGCTTTTGGGCGGTGGAGGTGGAGTCGGCACCGGTGGCGGAGCCGGCTCGTCATCCGCACTCGTTTTGATGACTGGAATGTCATCCGCGCTCGAGCGCATGATCCGGAAGCCGCGCGTCTTCTCGGACTCTTGTTCTTCTTCTTCCCGCGCTTCCGCCTCAGGCGGTGGAGGTGGCGGTTCCGGCGCAGGCGCCGGTTTGGGCTTCGGTCCCGTCAGCGTGGGTCCGTACGGCTTGTAGTTCCGCCACATGATGAACGAGCGTTTCTTTCCGTCCGGCTTGATCGAATCGGGCTGCAGGAGCTCGTAGAACGGCAGCGGCGTCTTGTGCCAATCGGCGTTGCCCTGTGTCGAGCGAAAGAATCGGCCCGTCACGCCGCCCGCTTCGGCTGCGACGAGGATCGCGACCTGCCAGGGATCGGTGAAGAATTTTTCGTGAGTTTCGACATCGTGCGTGGTGAGGAATCCCCCCTGCCCCGGATGGCTGTGGTACCAGCCGAGCAGCGTCCCCGCCGCCTTTTTGAGCTGCTCCTGCATCCGCTCCCACAGTCGCGACACGACGACCTCGGTTTTGTCGCCGTAGATCGCCTGGCTGAGCTTCAGCGTCTTATCGATGATGGTGTAGAGCACTCCGGTGTCCGGGTCGCGGTACACGTCGCCAATCAAGAAACCAAAGACCGCCTGTGTCGGCGAGCTCTTGATGTGGTCCTGCAGCGCGATGACGGCTTCCTGCTGAAAGAAGATCGGATAGGGCGTGCGGCTCGACGCCTTCCCCGGCGAGGTTGTCCCCGGCGCTGCCGGCGGATTCCACAGGATTGCCCGATCCATGGGCATCGGTTGCGGGCGTGGGTCCGGTCGCGCACTCATCGCAACGTCTCCACGACGATCCGGGCGGCGCGCTCGACGTCGGACCTCGTGACGTCCAGGTGGGTGACCGCGCGCAGCCGGCGCGGTCCCCACGGTGCGAGCCGGACTCCTGCGTGCGCCAGCCGCGGCGACACCGACTCGGGTGTGTCACCGCTGCGCAGCAGGTCTACCATGACGATGTTGGTCTGTGGATCGGACGGTCGGACCTTAAAGGACTTCGCGGCCGGACTGTCGGACAGTAGCTCGGCGAAGCGTTTGGCGTTGGCGTGGTCCTCACCGATGCGCGCGAGGTTGTGATCGAGCGCGTACAACCCCGCCGCGGCGAGGATGCCCGACTGACGCATCCCGCCCCCGAGGCGTTTGCGGATCTCCCAGGCGCGGGCGCGCCACTCCTGCTTGAATCCGAGGCATGACCCAACGGGACAGCCGAGTCCCTTGGAGATGCTCACCATCACCGTGTCGGCGCCTTGTGCCAGGCGCGCCGGTTTCACGCCCGCGGCAACCGCGGCGTTCCACAGGCGCGCGCCGTCGACATGCACGCGTAACCCGGCGTCACGAGCCGTGCGGACGAGGGCGTCAACCGCCGCGGCATCGAGCACGCGCCCGCCGGCGGTGCTGTGCGTGTTCTCGATCGCAAGTGCCGTGATGCGCGGGACGTGTGGCGATGGAGCCCGCAGGGCGCCGCGGACCAGGTCGGCGCTGAGCAGGCCGTCGGGCGTGGTGATCGGCCGGATCTGCACGCCCGTCAGCGCGGCGACGCCGGCCACCTCGGAGTGCACGAGATGCGCGTTGGCTTCGAGCAGCAGCTCGGTACCCTGCTCGGTGACCAGCGCGATGCCGGTCTGATTGGCCTGGGTCCCCGAGGGAAAAAAGAGCGCGTCTTCGGTGCCCAGCAGCTCCGCGATGCGCTCCTCGAGGCGGCGCGTGGTCGGATCGCCGTCCAGCACGTCGTCGCCCACCTCGGCGTCGGCCATGGCGCGCCGCATGCCGGGCGATGGCTTGGTGACGGTATCGGAGCGGAGATCGATCAGGGTGGGCGTCATCCGAGGCGCACGCGTTGCAGGCGCCGCATGCGCATCAGATCGTACGTCTCCGCCACCTCGCCGCCCAGCAGAAACACGTAGGCCGTGTAGTAGATCCACAGAATGAACAGCAGAAAGCCGATCAGATTGGCATCCGACGTCACACGGTCGAACGTCACGAAGTGCGCCACGTACAGCGCGTACAGCCGCTTGGCGATCTCGAAGGCCACCGCACAGAACAGCGACGCGACCACACTCGTGCGCCAGTAGATGCGGCGGCTCGGCAGGAATTTGAAGATCATAAAGAACAACAGCGTGCTGAAGACGAGCGAGGCGAGCCAGGCAAAGATGCCGCGGCCGGTCGACGCGAACGCGTTCGCCAGGAACAGCGCGCCCGCGACGAATACCATGGCGAGATCGATAAGCTTGGCGATCGGCCAGGATCGGTTCTCCTCGGTATCGAACACCTCGTTCAGAGCCGCCCGCAGTCCCCCGAACATACGGGTCGAGAACCACAGGAACAGGGGCGCGGCCAGCAGGGTGATGTGCCCGCGCCGCGCGACCAGGTCGCCGAGCGCGCGCTCGATGAAGCCGAACTGACCGTTCGCCCCGCCGCTGGACTCGGGGAGAAAACGCTCCAGCAGCTCGTGGACGTTCAGCTGATGGACGGAAAGCTGCTGTTGGGCAAGGTACCCGACGACGGCGAGGACGAGCCCGACAAACGGTATGGCGGTGAGGAGAATATCGAACGAGAGGGCGCCGGCGAGAAACGGAATGTTGTCTTCGTAGGCTGCCTCGAGGGTGCGCCGGACGACGCCGGTGACCGTGCGGTGCCAGCCGCCTTCACCGTTCACGCGAGCGGCTCGTCCTCCTCCTCGGACACCGGGGGGACCGGTGGCCGGGCACGGCGGCGGCGGGCGGCGTCGAGCCGGCGGCGCAACTGCTCACGGGTCCCGAGCTCCGGCTCTTCTTCTTCGCCCTCGCTCTCGTCCGCCTCTGCCTCCGCTTCCTTCAAGAGGCCGCGCACCTCATCGACCTTGTCCTCGGCGAGCTCTTTCAGATTGCGCAGACCCTTGGTCACCTTGCGGCGTGTGCTCTCCCCGCCTTCGGTCGGCGCGAACACGAATCCCGCCACCGCACCGAGCACGATCCCGAGCAGGAACGCGCCAAACCCCCCGCTACGCTCGCTCATTCGCCGGCCTCGGCATCGTCGGGCGCCGACACCAGCGCCGCCCGCGGCGCGGCGTGGGAATCGAGCTTCGGTTTCACGTACTTGTCCGTCGCAGCCCGCGTGCCCTTCACGCGCAGCTGCTCGAACAGGAACGCGAACGTCTTCTCGAGATCCGCCCCGATCGCCGCGCGAACGTCGGCGGGAAGATCCCAGAACCGCCGCTTGAACGGTCCGATCGCTTTCTTGCGGCTCTTGTAGATGAACTGTTCCTCGGTGTCGCCTTTCTTCCACTCCTCTTTGGCTTCTACCTTGACCCACGCGTTCACTTCGCGCCGCAGTTCCTGCGGCAGGGCGGGATGATCCATGACGATCGTCTGGAAATTAGTGGCGAGGTGGATCTCGACCGCCTCACACTGCGGGAACTGCGAGAACGCTTCCGGCGGCAGCGTCGACGCGCCGTGCTGCACCGCGCCGCCGAGTCCGTACTGTTTGCGCGCATCCAGCGACAGCGCCTTCAGCGCCTCCAGATCGAGCTTCACCTTGGCGATCGACCCGTCCGGCAGGACGACGCCGCCATGGCTGGTCCCGGTCTGCACCGAGATCTTCGAGATGCCGGCGGAGGCGCCGAGCGTTTTGAGCGTGCGGTTGTAGCCCTCCATGAACGCCTTCAGTTCATGCACGTCGCTGTTCTTGCCGCCGACCTCGCCGATCTCCGCCCCCACCGACACCGTGACGCCGTCCGGTTCCAAATCCCGAATGAAGTGCGTCAGCTCGGCGGCCCGCTCGTAGTTCGTGCGCTGCTGTTCGTCGAGGTTGGGCTTGGAGAGATCCACCAGCGTCGACGTATCGATATCGACGTTGTAAAAGCCGGCGTGCAGCTCTTCCTCGATCAGCGCGCGCAGCGCTTTCAGCTCGGCGTCCGCATCAGCGGCGTACTTCTTCGCGTTCACCTGGACGTGGTCGCCCTGGATGAACAGGGGCCCGGTGAATCCCTCGCGCAGCGCGGCGGCGGTCATCACCGCCACGTACTCGGCGGGCCGCTGGTCGGTGTAGGCGATCTCGCTGCGCGCGATTTCGCAGATGATCGCGCCGGCGTCGAGTCGCTTGGCCGCGCGGAAGATCGCACGCCCCGTGTCGTAGGACAGGATGCGGACGTTCATCGCCGGTGTCGTAAAGGGCGGCACGTCGCCGCGGCCGCGCGCCATGTACAGCTCGTGGATCGAGGCGGGGCGCACACCTTCCTTTTGCCCCATCTCCCAAATCATCCATCGCGCGTGCGCTTTCTCGTCCTCACTTCCGAAGACGGCCTGGCGCACCAGCGCGTCAATCTTGTCGCTTTCCTTGAGCATGAGCTTTCCCGCCTCCTGGCGGCGGAATTTATGCCTCGGGTAGGTCGATAACCAGCCCGTCATACGCAGGCGCGATGCCGGCGGGCAGCTTGGCCGCGAGCGCGGCGTGCGTGTGCTCGTGAGTGAGATGTGTGAAGAACGTGCGCCGCGCGCCGACGTGCCGGGCGGTCTCGACGGCCTCGGGGATCGACAGATGGAGGGGATGCGGATGCGACAGCAGGGCGCTCAGGACCAGAACCTCCAGACCCTGCAGGACGTCGACCACAGGCTCGGGAATCACTTTCACGTCGGTGAGATACGCGATCGGACCCACGCGATATCCAAAAACCTCATGCGCCCCGTGCGGGAGCGCGAGTGCCAGGACCGGGACGTCCGCAATCGACGTACTCACCCCGGGCCCCAGGACGTGTGCCGAGAGCTCCGGCTTACTCGTGCCCGCCGGCACCACGATCGACGGATCGAAGATGTACGGGAACTTGGCGGCCAGCTCCGCCATCGTGGCACGCGAGCCATATGCCGGGAGCATCGCCCCCTGCCGGACCGAGAGCGCGCGGAGATCGTCGATCCCGTGCACGTGATCGGCGTGGGCGTGCGTGAAGAGAACGGCGTCGAGGTGATCGACCCGGGCCGCGATGAGCTGCAGGCGCAACTCCGGTGGCGTGTCGATCAGGAGTCGCCTGCCGCGGGTCTCGATCAGGGCGGCGGTGCGGGTGCGCCGGTCGCGCGGGTCCGGGGAGGTGCAGGTGGGACAGCCACAGCCAATCTGCGGCACGCCAAACGACGTGCCGGTGCCGAGCAGGGTCAAACGCACTTCACACCTGCTCGACCTTGATCAGATTCGTGCTGCCTGACACGTCCCACGGGACGCCCGCGGTCATCACGATGCTGTCGCCGGGCTTCGCGTACTGGCGCTTGAGAATCAGGTCACGCACGACGGTCAGCATGGCGTCGTAGCCAGGCACGTGGTCCACCAGCACCGGGATGATGCCCCAGACCAGCGCTAGTTGCCGGTAGGTCGGCGGCTCCGTGGTGACGGCGAGAATCGGCACGGGGGGACGCAGCGCGGCGACTTTGCGCGCCGTAAACCCACCCTTGGTGAGCGTCACGATGAGCGGCGTCTTGAGCATGCGCGCCACGGCGTGCGTGCCCCACGCGATCGCGTCTTCCGTATGCACCCCGTCTCGGGCCATGCGCCGCTCTTCCCGCTGACGCAGCGGGTGCCGCTCCATTTCCCGGATGATCCGGTCCATGGCGCGCACCGCCTCGACCGGGTACTGCCCGACGGCGGTCTCGGCCGACAACATCACGGCGTCGGTGCCGTCGAGGATCGCGTTGGCGACGTCGGAGGCCTCGGCGCGTGTGGGCCGCGGGTGGTGCACCATCGATTCCAGCATCTGCGTCGCGGTGATCACCGGCTTGCCCTGGAGGTTCGCCTCGCCAATCAGCCGCTTCTGGACGAGCGGCACCTGCTCGAACGGCAGCTCGACGCCGAGGTCGCCACGCGCCACCATCACCGCATCTGACACGGCTACGATCTTGTCGAGGTTGTCGAGCGCGGTCGCCTTCTCGATCTTCGCCACGAGCTTCGTGGTGCCGGGAGCGAGGGCGCGGAGCTCCTCGATGTCCTCGGGACGGCGGACGAAACTGAGCGCGAGGTAGTCGACGCCGATCTTCACGGCAGCCTGAACGTCCTCGCGATCCTTTTCGGTGAGCGCCGGCGCCGACACCTGGACGCCGGGCAGGTTCATTCCCTTGTGGGCTGTCAGAATGCCGCCGTCGATGACGCGGCCGCGCACGCGCGGAGCCTCGACGCCGGTGACTTCCACCGAGAGCAGACCGTCGTTCAGGAGGATGCGGGAGCCAACTCGGGCGTCGTTGGCGAGGCCCTCGTACGTCGTGGGCAGCTCGTCGCCCCGCGCGACGTCCTCGGGGGCGAACACCACGTGCTGACCCGCCGTGAGCTCCCGCGGCGCGGGCAGATCGCCGACCCGAATGCGCGGTCCCTGGAGGTCGAGGAGTATGGCGACCGGCAGGTCCATGTGCTTCGCGACGCGGCGTGCGGCCGTGATCCACTCCGCGCGCAGCTCGGCGGTGCCGTGGGAGGCATTGATGCGGATCACGTTGGCGCCGGCCTGGAGGAGCGCGCCGATGGTCGCCTCGTTCCCCGTCGCCGGTCCCAGCGTCACGACGATCTTGGTGCGGCGAATCGGCGGGCCGCCGTTTATTCGGTTATCCACAAATGCACGCGCCTCTAGAGATGTGGAAAACTACCCAGCTTGCAACGGGCCGTTTGGCTGCGGGACAAGCGACAGTCATAGGTAATTGCGTGGCATTAATGCGTTGAAGGAAATGCGTCTAACGAACGCTATTGAAGTAATACGTGAGATGACAGCAGGCAGAGGGCCGGTGGCGGACGGCTGCATAAAAATTCGCACATCCGTATACGCGTTCAGCGCACGACCTCGAGCGACTTTTGTTCGAGCTTCCCCTTGAGCTCCTGGAGGAGGTGGATGGTGCGCGCCATCGCCGACGCCGGCATTCCCTCGATCGTGCGGGCAGCGAGGCGGCGCTCCAGCTGCCCTACGCGCAGCAGGACCTCAAGACCGTGGCGCGTGAGGGTGACCCGCACGCCCCGATCGTCGTCGGGATCGGTGGTGGTCTCGACGAGGCCCTTCGCCTCGAGCCGCTGGATGAACGTGGTCGCCGCCGCGCGCGAGACACCCAGCCCGCTGGCGACATCGCTGGGGCGCGCGCCGTCCGGTCCGCCCGTATCGATGGCTGCCATGGCCGCGTGGGCCCGCTGCGACAGCCCGAAGCTCTTGTAGGCGCGATTCCCGGCACGTTCGATGGCCTGCTTCGCCGCAATCACGGCGTCGGTGAGCTGGAGGGCCAACTCAGAGCGATCAGACACGGTATTCGGTTATCGGTCTTCGGTTATCGGCATGATGTTAACATGTTGATAGTTAACATACTAAATATTTTCCTGGCCGCAATCCCGAGACTTTCTGCGCATGACTGACGACCGATAACCGATGACCGATGACGGTTCAGCAGGTTTCCGACCAGTCGACCTTCGCTTCATGCTTGCAGCGGAGACACTTCAGCATATCGGGCTTCCCGCTGAAATCCTGCCGCTCCTGGCAGTGGGCACACACGGCATACGTCGTGGTGACCTCCTCCCCTTCCCTGCCGCCCAGGGTGGGGCGGAGCAGGCCGGTGCGAACCACGATGCTCCAATGGTCGGGGGGGGTCTCGCGGACCGCGACGTCGATGCGGCTGACGCGCACGGGTCGCTTGCGAACCTCGATCACCACCTTGCCGTCGTCGGTCTCGTCCACGATCGGATACCAGGCGCCACGGCGCAGGACGTCGGCGACGTTGTCCAGACAGCGCGCCCAGCCGCGGGGTGACTGGGAAGAGGTTGGGCGGGGGGGGGGGGGAGCCATGGCCGCGGCCAATCTAGCACATCCTGTTAAATTCCGTTATGCGCACGATCGGTACCGTCACCCGTCTGCAAATCCAACGCGGCTCGTTGAAGCGCGGCGACAAGCCCACACGGATCTACGATCCTTCGCCCCTGCTCTCCGTTCGGGCGCTGAGCGTCGCGCCCGACGGCGCCCTCGGCGCGAGTCCCGATGACGGGGAGACGTGGATCGTGGACGTGCACCACCGCGCTCACCCCTCCACCAAGAACGAAGACGGGCTGCACGGCATCTCGCTCGGCTTCACCTCGCACTACGCGGCGATGCAGGAGCGCTTCGGAGATCGTCTGGAGGTCGGGTGCGCGGGCGAGAACATCATCGCCACGGCCGACCGGCGATTCACCTACGAGGAGCTGGCGAATGGCGTCGCGATCCTCGCCCCCGAT
>Ga0193723_1000877_pt1 | contig 11814 bp, 10 predicted proteins | sample H2m2metaG_FD_143042 | JGI IMG/M metagenome (GOLD analysis project Ga0193723, IMG submission 143042) | Soil microbial communities from a riparian zone of the East river system, Colorado, United States - H2m2 | ecosystem: Environmental > Terrestrial > Soil > Riparian zone | place: USA: East River... | reverse complement strand
AGCTGGCGAGCCGGGCGCATCTCGCCGCGCTGCCGGCGGTCGTGGATCGTGCGCTCGCCGAAGCCGGCCTCGCGCCCGCCGCGATCGACGCGGTAGCCGTCACCGCCGGTCCGGGCCTCGCCGGCGCGTTGCTCGTCGGCGTGGTGTACGCCAAGTCGTTCGCCTTTGCCGGCGATCGCGCGCTGATCGGCGTGCATCATACGGCAGCGCACCTGTTCGCTCCAGCCGTGGAAGACCGGGACCTGTCGCCGCCGTTCGTTGCCCTGCTCGTGTCGGGCGGCCACACCCTGCTGCTCGACGTCCCCGCTTGGGGCCGCTACCGGCTCCTGGGGGAGACGCGCGATGACGCCGCCGGCGAAGCGTTCGACAAGGTCGCGACGCTGCTCGGCCTCGGCTACCCGGGCGGTCCCCCGATCGAGAAGCTCGCACGCGAAGGAGACCCGACGCGTTTTAACTTCCCGCGCCCGATGATCGCCGACGGATTCGAGTTTTCGTTCTCTGGCCTGAAGACTGCCGTGCTGCATGCCGTCCGCGCTTCGAACGATCTGGATCGCGACCGGGCCCACATCGCCCGTGGCTTTCAGGATGCGGTGCTCGACGTGCTGGTCACGAAACTCGAGCGCGCCGTCCGCGCCACGGGCTACACCACAGCCGTTCTGGGCGGTGGCGTCGCCTGCAGCAAGGCCCTGTCGGCCCGGGCGGCCGAGCGTCTCAAGGGCATCGCCCGCGTCGCCGTCGCGAGCCCACGCCTCAATGCCGACAACGCCGCGATGATCGCGCGCGCCGGCTGGTACCGGCTGCGCCTCGGCGAGCGCAGCGACTGGACACTCGACGCCCGCGCCGATCTGCCCCTCCCTGGTCTCGAAACCGCTGAGATTACGACATGAGCGTCTATCCGTTCGCGATACACCTGGGTCCCCTGGAGCTCACGGGCTACGGGCTCATGATGATGGTGGCGTTTCTGATGGCGGGGTGGGCGATTCAGCTCGACCTGCGCGCGCGCGGGCTCGACGAAGACTACGCCGCCGACATCGTCATTGCCGGCGTCATCGGCGGCCTGGTCGGCGCCAAGCTGTGGTACGTCTTTTTGACCGGCGACCCCGACATGCTGTTTCGCCGCGGCGGGTTCGTGTGGTATGGCGGCTTCGTCGGGGCGACGGCCGCCATCCTATTGAACAGCTGGCGCCGCCACGTTCCCGCGCGCTTCACGGCGGAGATCTGCGCCGCGCCACTCGCGCTCGGCTACGCGCTCGGTCGCGTCGGCTGCTTCCTCGTGAACGACGACTACGGGATACCGAGCAGCCTGCCGTGGGCAATGAAGTTTCCCAAGGGTTTGCCGCCCACCACGGTTGGGAACCTCCAGGCGATGGGCGTTCACTTCCCCGCGGCGACCGATCCGAATCTCGTGATGGCCGTACATCCGACGCAAATCTACGAGACGATCGCAATGCTGTTGGTTTTCTGGTGGCTGTGGCGGCGCCGCGACCACGGTCACGCAATCGGCTGGCTGTTCGCGTGGTATCTCGTGTTTGCGGGAGCGGAGCGGTTTCTCGTAGAGCTGGTGCGCGCGAAAGACGACCGGGTCTTGGGTCCGTTTACGTTGGCTCAGGCGATGAGCGTAGCGTTGGTCCTCGTGGGTACGGCGCTGCTCGTGAGGTGGCGGCAGCCGGCTGGGCCGCAGCCGCTGCCCGAGTCACTCCGACCGAAGGAGGTCGCGCTCCGCGGGAGTGCGTGAGGCTTTCGGCCGCATCGCCCTCACCGCGGCCACGATGGCGAGCGCGAGCAGGAGCCCCTGCGCGAGGAGCGATTCGACGGTGGGATAGATGCCGACGACGGGAATGCGCGGCGCACCGTCGATCACGGTCAGCGGGATGACCTGCGCTCCCTGCAGCTCCGCGATGCCCTTCCCCGCGAACACGAACGCCATGTAGTACAGCATCACGCCGGTGACCGCAAAGAACGGCTTCATCGCCACCCGCAGCCCCAGCTGATTGATGAGCAGATAGACGGCGACCAGCCCCACGGCGCCGGCCGCGATGCCAAGCACCACCGGTACACCCGTCGAACCAGCCGACGAGAACAGCGCCTTGTAGAACAGGATCGTCTCGAAGCCCTCGCGATACACGGCGAGGAATGCCACGGCGCTCAAGGCGACGCCCGACCCCGACGACAGCGCGCTCTGCATCTTGCCGTGCACGAACGCAGTCCATTTCGCGGCTTCGATCTTGGACAGCAGCCAGTAGCTCACGTAAAAGAGGACCGCGGCGGCAAGCAGCATCGTGCCGCCCTCGATGATCTCCCGTCCCCCCGGTGTGACCTCGACGAGCAGCTCGACCAGGACCCACGTCAGCAGGCTCGCGGCGACCGCGAGCCAGGCGCCGCGCGCTACATCGCGCCGCCGCTCAGGCGCACCGGCTTTGGCCAGGAACGTCATCAGCGCGGCGACGATCAGGATCGCTTCGAACCCCTCACGCACCAGCAGGAAGAACGAAGCGACGAACAGGTTCATCGCCGATGGCCGATCCGCCACCACTCGCTCGGCGCGCTCGAGTCCCGCCAGCAACCGTTCGCGAATCGTGTTGCGCTCCGCGTCATCGGCTTTCGCCACGCGGGTGCGGAGCCAGGCGAAATTCCCCTCCAACTCGCTCGCGAGTCCCGCGTTACTGGCGCGAATCGACGTCTCCACCTGCTCAAACGTCATGTACGCGTCGACCGCGATCTTATCCGACCGCTTCGCTAGCGCGGAATCGATCTGGCGGCGCACCGCGGCGAAAACCGCGGCCGTCGCCGATCCGCCGTACTGCAGCGCCGCGACGTAGGACGCGACCGCCCAGCGGTCATCGGCCGGCAGGTCCTCGGCAAATTCCGGCATCGCGGTACCGGGAGTACCAATGGCGATCCTGCGGTAAATGTCGAGCAGCGACTTCTCACCCATGACCGCGTGGTCCGCCAGGTTGGCGGGCGGCGGTCCTTTGAGCGACTTCGCCTTGGGTCCGTCGCCCCGTCCGGTTTCTCCGTGACAGGCCGCGCAGCGTTCATGGAAGACAACAGCTCCTCGCGCGAGTGACGGGGGATTGGCCGGCAGAGGCTCGACCACCTTCGGCCCGCCGACGGCGGCGGTAATACGGGCGACCAGGCTGTCTGTTACGCGGGCGACGGAGTCGGGAGGGGCAAGGGAATCCAGCATCTGGGCGAGGCGCGCCAGGGTCCGCTCGGAGCTGGCTCGGGCGGCCAGCGGCAACCCTGACACATCGAACCGGGCCTGCTGAATGAACAGCTTTGCCTCGTCGACCTCCTCGGGCTGCGTGATCTGACCACCGGCCGGGACGACGCCGAGGGCGTACTCCTTGGCGGCCAGGGAGGCGGCGGCCACGACCCGCCGCGACAGGGCCAAAGAGTCAGTCGCCTGCCCTGCGAGTGGCTGTGCAAGGCAGGCGGCAATCATCAGAATGGGGGCTAAAAACCGCACGGGCAAATACTAGAGTAATTTTGTCGGAATTTCAATCTGTTGATAGCACTGCGATTGCGACGGCGGCCTCGTGCGTGTGCGAGAGGGATAGCAGCACCTTCTTCACGTGTAACTCCTTGGCCCGGCTGGCGGCGAGTCCGGTCAGGGCGACGTCGGGGCGTCCGTCAGTCGCCCGGGTGACCTCGATGTCACGCCATCCGATCCCGCGGGCAGCGTCACTCCCCTGCAGCGCCTTGTAGACCGCCTCCTTCGCGGCCAGACGGACGGCGACGTGCTCGGCCGGGTCGGGGCGGGACCGGCAATACTCGGCCTCGGACGGCGTGAGCAGCCGGTCGAACACGTGCGCCCCCTTGTCGGCGAGCATTGCGCGCGCCCGCGACACCTCGACCAGATCCACACCGACGCCGATCGCGCTCATGGAACCGTGCGCGCGACGAACAGCCGCCGCCGGTAGCGGTGACCATCCACGTCCACGACGATGATGTATGCGCCGTTGACCACGCGCCGCGCCCCGCCACCCATTGTGAGGTCCCAAACATATTCGTTATTAGGCGCCGCCACCGTGGCCTGATACAGCCGTTCGCCGGTGAAGCTGAAGATGGACAGGCGCGCGTCGCCGGTCCCGATCGGAGGGGGCCACGAGATCACCACCTGATTGCCGCGCACCGGGTTTTCCGAGACCTCAGCGCCGCCCGCCGCGACCAGCGGGATAAAGGCCGGGCTGGCGTCGGTCGCGAAGCCCACGGCATCCACCCACCAGCTGAACTGCTCAGCGATGAACCGGACGCGCGCGCCCCGGTGGTCGGCAGCCTGCGGCAGATCGACGCGCAGCGGATACCAGCTTGGTCCGTCGCCGACGACCATGGCGACGGTGCTCCACGTTGCGCCGGAGTCGCCGGAGAACTGGATGATGCCGCGCTGTGTCGGCGTGAAGGTCGAACCGTAGTGGCGCGTCCAGAGATGCAGCCAGATGCCGGTCCGGCCGCGCAGATCCACGATCGGGGACGTCAGCGTGTCGGAGCCCGCAGTGGCCCACGAATAGTTGCCCCCCACGCGCACCGTGTCGTGGTGCCATCCGCCCAGCCATCCCGCATCGAGCGGCTCGGCGCCGGCGAGCGACAGCAGCTCAGCGGTGATCGCGGTTCCCTCGGCTCGCAATGCGCGCACGCCGTCGAGCCGCAGATCCGTGCGCCAAATGGTGCGTAGCGTGCCGCGGCGCAGGGAGTCGGTCTGCGAGCTGCGCGTGGTGAGCGCACCCGCCGCGGTACGCAGCGTCAACAGCGGCCGCGGCTCGCCCGTGTCGAGGCTCAGCCACGAATCGGGCCATAGCGACACGAATCGCGGCGGCGCGGGCACGGCACCCGTGACGCCGGGCGCGCGGGCGAGATCGCCGGACGCGAGGATCAGCGCGCGCGCGAACGGCAGATTGTCACGAAACACCCGTTCGACGAGCACGCTGTCGTCCGGGAACTCGAAACCGTAGTAGTCGCCGTTCGCGCAGCAGCCGCTCGTCAACTCGGTCGTGAACGCAATGGTGCCGTACGTACGGTAGGCCCAGTCCGTGTACTCGCCGTTCGTCGTGTAGAGATTCCAGCCGGGGCCCGGATGATAGTGGTCGAGTGAGGAGCCGGGCACGCTGTCGGTCACGGCGGGCACGAGGTCGGTGCCGGCCAGCGCTTCAAAGCGGGGCAAGTCGGGCGGCAGCTGGCCGGCCCGAAATCCCCAAGGGTAGAGCACGAGCCCGCTGTAACTGTGATAAGAGATTGAGACCACTGGTGGATGCGCGGCATGAAACGCCATCACGCCTCGAGTCTCGGGCTCCGACGCAGGAGTAGTTCCGCGATACGTCTCCGCGTTCTCGTTGCCGCTCGACCCGGCGTCATCGACCCCCCAAAATGCGGGGTAATTCCGGTTTGGGTCCACGCCGTAGGTGCCGCCGGCGTTGGGACGGCGATTCTTCCGCCAGTAACGATCCGCCGTGAAGGTGTACTGGTAGCCGTCCGGGTTCTCGACCGGGATCACCCAGACATCGTGCGCGCTGATCAATGCGCCCCCCCCGCCCGAGTCCGCCAGCCAGCGAATCAGCTTCATGGCGACCGCGGTCGAGATCCATTCGCGCGCGTGATGCGTGCCGAGGAACAACACGTTGGGCCGAGTCGGCGAATCGTCCGGCGGCCCGATCTTCACGGCGAGAATCGACCGGCCTTCGTATGACGCGCCGACCGAATCAACATGGATCAGTGGGTTCGAAGCGGCCCAGGCGGCCAGCGTGGCGCGAATGCCGTTGCCCGGGTTGTCGAATGAGTGGAACGAATGAAAGGTGTCGGCGGCCGCTCCCGTCGTCACGCGAGCCACGCCGAGCGCCTGGGTCCTGAAGCCGTGTGCCGCGAGCTGCGCTTCGGTTTCGGGGGACACGACGATCACGGCGCGCTGGGTGCCGCCGCTCGACCGGATGTCGGCCACTTCGAAGCCGAGTCGCGCGAGCGAATCGAGACTCGCGCGACCGGAGATCGGTACTTCCACGACGCGAAGTTGAGCGGGGAGTGCGGCGGCCCCCCCCGCGAAAGCCAGGAGGGCTAGAAGCCCAGTTGTGCCGCGAGCCATGCGGGGGCCGGCACGTAGCCGCTGAGAATCAAGCCAAGCCACAAGAGCAGGACGCCGACTGGTAGCCAGCCGATGATCACGGGCCAGAGCGAGGGCCGCCAAGCGGCGAGTGCGTCGATTTCCGGCGTCCAGCGCTCGCGCTCGGCGTCAACTTCCACTTCGAGCGCGAGCCAGGCGGCTTCCAGCCGCCGCGCGACTGTTCGCAGCGCCTCCTGCCACAGCTCGTGGGCGTCCTTCTCGAGCACCGACGCTTCGCCGGCGCGCGCCGCGGCCGTTTCGAGATCGTCGAGTGCGGCGACAAACGTGCCGCCGCCCGTCCCCAGCCGCGCCACGATCGCGCGTTTCTCGCCGCTGGAGAGCAGATGGCGGCGCATCCGGCGGCGTGGCATGCGCACCTGGCGAGCGGTGCGCGTGATCTCGGCATCCAGCGCCTCGGCCACGCGTGTTCCGACGCGCCGGACCGCATGGTCCCAGGCAGCTGCCCACGCGCGGCGGCCCGTCACCTCGAGCACGCGCGCGCGCGCCTGTCCATCGCCTTCACGCGCCGCCGCGGCGCGCCCCTCACCGCCGAGCTCGAGCACGCGGGTCGCGAGCTCTTCGCGGATGTCGTCGACCGGCACCCACGGATTGAACAGCCGCCGCGGGACGATGATGCGCCCGAGCGACGGCGCCAGCTCAGGCACCCGCAGCGGCATGAGCAGCTTCATTGGCGGATTCATTGCGAGTCTGCGCGCGCCACGCGCGCCGTACGGCCGGTCCGCTTTTCGTACGCCTCCGTAAAATACGGCAGCGACTCGGGAAGAAACGACTTGCGCGGCAGACCGGTTGCCGCGATGGCGCGCTCGATGTCCTGCGGCGGTCCTTCCACTTCGAGCAAGACATCCATCGCCGGATACCATTCCAGGCGCAGCGTCGCGTCACCCAGCCGGTACTGTTCCACGGTGCGATCGATCCGGAGCACGGTCTTGTATCCGAGGCGTCGGAGCACGACGAGCACGGCGCGCGGATCGTCCACGCGCGACTCCCATTCCTCGCGGTGGCGGTAGCCGTCGCGCTTGCCGACGGGCCCCTTCCATCCGAGCACACCCCATTCTGCGGACCGACCGGCCGGATGGTACACGCGCAGTCGCACGACCTCGTCGCGCTTGCGCAGGCGCTCCTTCCGATCGAAGCGGCGGTCGAGCATCGCCCCGCGGTACACGAGCTCGGCGCCGGCCGCGATCAACGCCTGCCGGAGTGCGTCCGGGTCGTCCACCCGTGTCTTGAGCTCGAGCTCATCGCGAACTGCCGTCACGAAAACAGCGCCTGCAGCACGGCTTGGGTGTCGCCGAGGTCGGCAAAGACGTGGGTCGCGCCGGCGGCGCGGAGCGCGGGAACGTCGTAGAACCCCGTCGCCACACCCACCGACCGCGCGCCCATGGGCTTGCAGCAGGCGACGTCATCAGGCGTGTCGCCGACGATCACGATATCGCCGCCGCTGAAGCGGTGACCGGTACGTTGCGCCGCGCGCTGCGCGGCGACCGCGGGCAAATCAGGACGGTGATGCGAATCCGATCCGAACGCGCCGACCACGAATCGTGCCGGATCGAGGCCGGCGGACCGCAGCTTCAGCGCCGCCCCCCGCTCGACATTGCCGGTGAGGAGTCCGACGAGCGCCCGGCCGTCCGCTTCATACGGCTCGAGCGCGCCGAGGAGCTCTGTGATGCCGGGATAGACCTTTGTCGCCTGGCTGGGTTTCTCGAGCTCAACCGTGAGCAATTCGACGTAGCGGCGGCACACCGCCGTCACGCGATCCTCCGAGCGTGCCTCCGGATGGCCGGCGAGCTCGAGCAGCTCGCGCACGATCTGTGGATCGGTCTTGCCGTCGAACCGGTACCCATCGATCGGTCCCGCGGTGCCCATCTCATCGAGCAGGGCCCGGTGAATGGCGCGGCGGCCGGCCCCCGCGGTCCAAAGCAGCGTGCCGTCGATGTCGAAGAGGATCAAACGCATGGTAATAAATGTAAGGGCGCAGCATGCTGCGCCCCTACATGCGTCTCACCCCGACGAGATTCCCCCGCAGGCGCACCATCCTCGGTTCATCACCAAACAGATCGTCGCCACCCACACCGCCCCGCGACAGCGCCGAGTGCACGATGCGTCCCGCGCCGGCCCAGAGTGCGACGTGCGACATGCGGCCTCGTTCCGCAAAGAACAGCAGATCCCCCGCCTCATACCCCGCGCCGTCCGACGCGATCGCGACCTCCCGCCCCTCACTGAACTGCTGATCGCTGTCGCGCGGCAGCTTGATCCCGCGCGCGGCGTACACGGCCTGTGTGAGACCCGAACAGTCGATCCCCCACTCCGTGCGGCCGCCCCAGAGATAGGGCGCGCCGGCGTACCACTTCTGCGCGAGCTCCGGCAGCGCCAGATGGCGCGCTTCCACGCGCAGCTCCTGCTCGCGACGAATATTGCCGGCCGCCACCGCGCCGCGCTGGCCGTCTGCCAGCTCCACGACGCCGCGCCGCAACGCTACGCGCGCGCCGGTCGGCAGCCGGCGTCGACCGTCGTTCGTCAGGATGTCGGCGCTGAGCGAGCGGGCGGTGGCGCGTTCCTGCCAGTCTTCGGCCCAATCCGCCGGTCCGGTCGCAACGTAGCCCGCGGGGAGCCAGGCGATGTAGCCGTCGGGCGCGCGAATCCGCAGCCAGTCCTCCCGCCGTTCCAGTACGTCCAGCACTTCGCCGTGCAGTACCTCACTCACGCGCGGCGCCGAGATCTTCGGCTCGCCCTGCAAAGGCGCGAGCGCCGCGGTCACGATCGCGGCGGGATCGCCGACCTCATCGGGAATCAGCTGGACCTTGTCGACCAGCTCTTGATCGTTGGCGAGGCGTCGCAGCGCATCCCGGGCATCGCGGCTCGACGTGATACCGGCGATGCCTTTCGGCAGCAGCGACACCTCGTAGACGCCGAGGCGTCCGTCAGGCACCCATTTCCGCCGAATGTCGTCCACGGCGCGCTCGACCTTATCCATGCTGGACCGCGCGCTCCACGGCTTCGGGCACCACGAGAGCCGCAATGGCATCGACCTGCAGCGGAGACTTGGGCTTCGTCGTCGCCGTGCTCACCGCGAAGATCACATCGCCGTCGAACAGGGTGCCGTACGGGGTGATGCGGCGCGCGAGCGCGTCGCTGCCCGACTGCGCCAGCGCCTGCAGCTGCACGCGGTCGAGATCGGCATTGGTGGCGATGACGGCGAGCGTGGTATTCCGATTCAGCCGGGCGGGGTCGCCGAGCGGCGCGCCGCCCTCGGCGAGGTAACGCAGGCTGTCGACCCGGCCGGCAATGATTTCGCCGCGCGCGTTCCGAACGTCGCCGAGGGCATTCACCACAACGAGCGCGGATACGATCACATCCCCGAATTGCGCCGCCCACGAACCCAACCCTGCGGGAATCATGTTCTCGAGCCCGGCGGCCTTGCCGCACGTGGCCCCGCGCCCCACCCCGACGCGCCCTTCGGCGAAGTCGGCCGTCGCGTTGTCGCACGCGCGATAGGCATCGTCGGAACTGGGCCAACCCAGCGGCTTCCCGGCATTGCCCAGATCGAAGATGACGGCCGATGGAACGATGGGAATCGTCCCCTTATCCCCAACCTCTAACCCCCGACCCCTCTCACGCATCCAGCGCATGACGCCGTCCGCGGCACCGAGGCCCAGCGCGGACCCCCCGGTCAAGAGAATCGCATCGATCCGCTCGACCACGTGACGCGGATCCATCACGTCGAGCTCGCGTGTGCCGGTCGCGCGGCCTCGGAGACAGACCGCGGCGCGCATCCCCGTTTCCGGTCCCAGCACCACCGTGCAACCGGTGCCGTGCGCTTCGATGGTCGAGTGGCCGACGGTAATGCCGGGCACGGCTGCGAGATTCGTGTGCGGCGTGCTCATTGACGCGCCAAGATAACGTCAGCAACGTTGACGGCCATGACTGCTCCCAAAGCACCTCCGCCTGCAGACCGCACGACCGTGCTCGTGGTAGACGATGAAGACGGCATCAGACAAGCCTTAACTCGTTTTCTCTCACGCCTGGGCTATCATGTGCAGGCGGCGGCGAACGCCACTGAGGCGCTGCAGCAGCTGGCGGCGCACCATCCGCAGGCGATGCTGTGCGACATCCGGATGCCCGAGACCAGCGGCGTCGAGCTGCTCCCCAAGGTGCTCGCCCAGGATGCCGACCTCGCGGTCCTCATGCTCACCGCGATCGACGAGCCGCGCACCGCGATCGAGTGCCTCAAGCTCGGCGCCTACGACTACCTGATCAAACCGGTCGATCTCGAGGAGCTGGAATTGTCGCTGCAGCATGCGTTGCGGCAGCGCCAGCTGGAGGTCGACCGGCGCGAGCTGGAGCAGTGGCTGGCGCGCGAAGTCGCGGTGCGCACACGCGAGCTCGAAGAGCGGTCGGTGGCGATCGAAGAGGTGGCCCTGGACGCGCTGGCGGCGGCGAAGGACTGGGAGGGGACGGAGGCGGCGTTGAGCAAACTGGCGGCGGAGCTCGGCGCGCCGCGCGAGGAGCTGGCGCTGGAATTGAAGCGCCGGCGGGCGGGAGCCTAGGCTTTCGCCGCCTTCGCTTTTTCCTCGCACGCCTTGCAGCGCGTCACGCCCCGGAAGGTACAGATCAAACAGATGAACGTCCCGCAGTCCGCACAGGGGTAACCCTCGGAGGCCCGTTCTTCATTTCCACAGGACCGGCATTGCATGCCGTCGTGTTCTTTGAGCTTGGGCTTTTCCATGACCCGAAGATAGCACCTCTGTGCCGATTAGAGGTTCAGGCTGTAGGTCTTGATCTTGTTGATCAGCGTCGCGCGCGAAATGCCGAGCTCCTGCGCGGCCCGCGTGCGGTTCCCGGCGTGATGCCGCAGCGTGCGCTCGATGTGCTGGCGTTCCACCTCCGACAGCGACTGCGCGTGATACCGGCGATCGGTGGTGGAACGCCGCTGCAGGTCAGGCGGCAACTGCTCGATGCCAATCACCGGTTGCCCGCGCGCCAGAATCATCGCGCGCTCCAGCACGTTGCGCATCTCGCGCACGTTCCCCGGCCACGCCGTCGAGAGCAGGCGATCCAGCACATCCGTCGTGCATTCGCTGGGACAACCCGGCAGCTCCGTTTTCAGGTCGGAGATGATGCGGGTAATCAGCTCGAGCCGGTCTTCCCGCGACCGATCGCGCACCGGCGGCAGCACGAGCGGCATGACGTTCAAGCGGTAGTACAGGTCTTCGCGGAACCGTCCCGTCTCGACCTCACGCACCAGATCACGGTTCGTGGCGGCGATCAGCCGCACATCCACGCTCAGCTCACGCGTGCCGCCCAGCCGGCGGAATTTCTTGGTCTCGAGGACCTTGAGCAGCTTGGGTTGCAGCTCCAGCGTCAGCTCGCCGATCTCATCGAGGAAGATCGAGCCGTGATCGGCCAGCTCGAACAGCCCCACCTTCCGTTCTTTGGCGTCGGTGTATGCGCCCTTTTCGTGGCCGAACAATTCAGAATCGAGGAACGTCGCCGACAGACCGGCGCAGTTGACCTCGACGAACGGACCGCCCGAGCGCGGTGAGTGATTGTGGATGACGCGCGCCACCCAGCCCTTCCCCGTCCCGCTCTCGCCCTGCAGCAGCACGGTGGACCGCTCGCTCGCCGCCAGCAGCTCGATCTGGCGCGCCAACTCCTGCATTGCGGGCGAGACGCCGAGCGACGCGAGGCCTTCGCCCTCGTGATCG
>Ga0193723_1000876_pt1 | contig 11825 bp, 7 predicted proteins | sample H2m2metaG_FD_143042 | JGI IMG/M metagenome (GOLD analysis project Ga0193723, IMG submission 143042) | Soil microbial communities from a riparian zone of the East river system, Colorado, United States - H2m2 | ecosystem: Environmental > Terrestrial > Soil > Riparian zone | place: USA: East River... | reverse complement strand
AGCCGTGACGCTGTTCGACGTGTTGAGCCGCCAACGGCGGTTCGTGTATCTCATCGTCGGAATCCTGAGTGTGGCCGGTGTGTGGGCGGCGCTGCGCCTGCCGTCCGCGATCTATCCCGAGCTGCGCTTTTCCCGCATCACGATTGTGGCCCAGGGCTCGACGCTCGGTGCCCGGCAGATCGTCTTCAGCGTGACGCGACCACTGGAAGAGGCGGTCAGCATCGTGCCTGGCGTCACGCGCGTCCGCTCCCATACGATTCGCGGCGCGAGCGAGATCTCGATCACGTTCGCCTCCGGGACCGACATGGATCGCGCGCTGCAGCTGGTGCGCGCCCGCGTCAACCAGATCCAGGCCTCACTTCCAGCGGATCTCGAGCTCGAGATCGAGCAGCTCACACCCTCGTTGTTCCCAGTCCTCTCGTACAACGTCGAGGGCGGCGAGCCGGCGACGCTCTACGACCTGGCTCGCTACGACATCAAGCCGCTCATCTCGCGGGTGCCGGGAGTGGGACGAGTCGACGTGCAGGGATCGGACGTGCGGGAAATCGAAGTCATCGCCGACCCCGCGCGGCTCGCCGCGCATGGCCTGAGCTACACCGATCTCGCAGACGGCATCCGCCGAGCCATCACCGTCCAGGCGGTTGGGCGTGTGGCGCAGGATTATCGCCAGTATCTCATCGTCACCGATCAGGAAGCGCACGCGACCGAGGACATCGGCGACGTGGTGGTGCACGGCGGGCTTCACGTCCGCGACCTCGCGACGGTGCAAGTCGGCACCGAAGACCATGTACGGATCATCGCGGGCGACGGCCGGCCGGCGGCGCTCATCAATGTCACCCGCCAGCTGGGGGGCAACTCGCTCGCCATTGCCGACAGCGTCGCGCGGATCATGGCGACCGTGGCCCCGACGCTGCCGCCGGGTGTGCACGTCAAACCGGTGTACGACCAGGCGCTGCTCGTCCGCGAAGCGGTGAGCTCAGTGCGGGATGCGATGCTGATCGGCGCGGCGCTCGCCGTCCTGGTGCTGCTCGTGTTCCTGCGGCATGGCCGGATCACGGCGATCAGCGCGACCTCCATTCCGCTCACGCTGGCGATCACGGTGTTCGTGATGCGGCTGCTGGGGCAGACGGTCAACCTGATGACGCTCGGCGCGATGGCGATCGCGATCGGGCTCGTCATCGACGACGCGGTCGTGATCACCGAGAACATCGCGCGTCACTTGCGGCTGACGAGCGACCGCACGCGGGCGATTCGGGATGCGGTCCAAGAGCTCATTTGGCCCGTCACGACGTCCACGTTGACGACGGTTGTAGTCTTTCTGCCTCTCGGGCTGCTGCAGGGGGTGGTGGGCCAGTTCTTTGCCGCGCTGGCGACCACGCTGACCGTGGCCGTCCTCGTGTCCCTCGTCCTCGCGCTGACGATTATCCCGCTGCTCGCCGAGCAATTCGTCACGGCGCATGAGGTGGAGCCGACGCAGCGCGGTCCCCTGGCCCGGGCGCAGGCGGCACTCGACTCGCTCGGGCCGCGGTACGAAGGCGCCCTTACGGCTGTCCTGCGTCATACGCGACGCATTGTCGTCTCGGCCTTAGCGCTGGTGATCGTCGGTTGGGGGCTGTGGCAGCTCGTCGAGACTGGCTTCCTCCCGGAGATGGACGAGGGCGCATTTGTGCTCGATTACTTCACGCCGGGCGGGACCGCGCTCGCTGAAACCGACCGGGAGGTCGGCATCGCCGAGCGCATTCTCGCCGCGACCCCGGAGATCGAAGGCACATCCCGGCGGACCGGCGCGGAGCTGGGGTTGTTCGCGACGGCGCAGAATACCGGCGACATCGTCGCGCGGCTCAAAGCGCCCGGTCGGCGCTCGCGGGACATCTTCGAGGTGATCGACGACGTGCGCGACAAGATCACGGCAGCGGTGCCGCGCCTCCACATCGAGTTCGTCCAGATTCTGTCGGACGTCATCAACGACCTGGCGGGGGCCGCCAAGCCGGTCGAGATCAAACTGTTCGGCGAGCGACTGGACTCCCTCGAGGCCTACGCGCGGCGCCTGGAGCCGGCGCTCGACAGCGTCGAGGGGCTCGAGGATCTGTACAACGGTGTCAGCGAGCCCTCACCCGAGCTCTTGATGCGGGTGAACCAGGCCGAAGCGGGACGCGTCGGGCTCACGCCGCAGGATGTCGGCGATGTCGTCAGCGCCGCGTTGCTGGGCACGAGCGCCGGCGAAGTCCGGAGCGAGGACCGGCCGGTGGCGGTGCGCGTGCGGGCGCCCGATTCCATCCGATTCGACCCGCTGCGGCTGCGCGCCTTGCCGCTTGGAGGTGGGACGCCGCTGGGCAGTCTTGCGTCATTCAGCACGGCTGAATCCCGCATGAGTCTCGAGCGCGAGAATCAACAGCAGATGATCGCCATCACCGCCGACGTCAGCGGGCGCTCGCTCGGAGGCGTCATGACTGACGTCAGGCGCGTCCTCGCGGCGGAGCCTCCGCCGCCCGGGATTCGCCTTGCCCTGGGGGGCCAGTACGAGGGCCAGCAGAATGCCTTTCGGGCGCTGCTGCTCGTCCTGTTCCTCGCCGCGGTGAGCGTGTGTGCCGTGATGGTCGTCCAGTTCGAGTCGTTCGTCGAACCGCTCGTCGTGCTGCTGGTGGCGCCCGTGTCGTTCGTCGGCGCCCTCGCGCTACTGCTGATGACGGGCACCGCGCTGAACGTCGCGTCGTTCATGGGGCTGATTCTGCTCGTGGGACTCATCGTCAAGAACGGGATCATCCTGCTCGACTTCACGCGACTGCGTATGCGCGATGAGGGCGTGGCGCTCGACGTGGCCATCCGCGAAGCGGCACGCGTGCGGCTCCGTCCCATCCTCATGACGACGCTGTGTACGCTGTTCGGCTTGCTGCCGCTGGCGCTGGGCATTGGCGCGGGGAGCGAACTGCAGCGCCCGCTCGCGCTGGCGGTCATCGGCGGATTAGTCCTCTCCACACCGATCACCCTGTTTGCGGTGCCCACGCTGCTCGTCGCGATTCGGGGAGGCGACTACCGGCTGCGGTGACGGCCCAGTGGATAGTGTGGTCTCAAGGAGCGACACTCACACTTTCCATGGAGTAAAACATGCGCCTTCTCACCACATTGATCCTAGTTGGGGCACTCTCGGTCGCCGCAGGAAGCCTCGCCGCCCAGGAGCGCAACGTGCCGGACAGTCTCGTTGCCAAAGCGAAGGTCAAGGAGGATGCCGCCCAGGCGATCGCGCTGAAGCGCGTGCCCGGTGATGTTCAGACCGTTGCGCTTGGGAAGATGCACAGGCGCCTCGTGTACACGTTCGAAATCAAGCGCTCGGGCCGGCAAGATCTGACGAAGGTCGAAGTCAACGCCGCGACGGGGCACGTCATCGCGGTGGTGCGGGAAAGCACTAGAAAGCACTAGAGCGAAGCCAGCAGCTCACCGTTCGTCTTAGCGCGCTTCATCTGCTGCAGCAGTGATTGCATGGCCTGCTCCGGCGGGAGGTCCACCAGACCCCGCCGGAGCTTTTGTTTTGCTTCGACCGTCTTGGCATCAGCGAGCAGCTCTTCGCGGCGTGTGCCGCTCGCCGCGATGTCCACCGCCGGATAGATGCGCCGGTCCGCCAGCGCACGCGTGAGCCGCAGCTCGGCGTTGCCGGTACCCTTGAACTCCTCGAAGATGATGTCGTCCATCTTGCTTTCGGTTTCCACGAGCGCGGTCGCGATCACGGTGAGCGAGCCACCCCCGTCTTTCGGGGGCACGGCGCGCGCCGCGCCGAACAGCCCTTTGGGCTTCGCGAGCGCATTGGCGTCGAGCCCTCCGGACATCGTCCGGCCGGTGCCCCGCCCCGTTGTGTTGTGAGAACGCGCGAGGCGCGTCAGGGAGTCGAGCACGATCACGACGTCGCGTCCCAACTCGACTTGCCGGCGGGCGTGCTCGAACACCATGTCGGCGGCGGCCACGTGCCGCTCATGCGGGAGGTCGAAGCTCGACGCGATCACTTCCCCCCGTCCCCAGTCGATCATCTCGCTGACTTCCTCCGGGCGCTCGTCCACGAGCAGGATCAGCAGGGTTGCGGCGGGATGATTCTCGGCCACGGACTCGGCGATCGCCTGGAGCATCATGGTCTTGCCGGCCTTGGGCGGCGAGACGATGAGCGCCCGCTGGCCGAAGCCGAAGGGACAGATGAGATCCACGACGCGCTGCGTCTCCGCGGTGCGGGGACTCGATGCCTTGGGCGTCTCGAGCGTGAGCGGACGATTCGGATGGACGGCGCCCAGATTCGCGAAATCGGGCCGCCCGTCGAGCTGACCGGCCGCCTCTCCATTCACCGTCGTCACGCGCCCATTGTCGAGTACGATCAGGTCCCCGCGGCGCAGACCGGGCAAGCGAACGGGCGGATCGCCTTTCGCCGGGAGATAACTGTTGGCCGCGAGCCGAAGCGCGCCGCCTTTGGGTGCAGGATCAAACCAGCCAGTGATCGGTGGCATGCAGGATAGGGTCTCGAAAGATAGGGTCATCGGTCATCCGTCGTCAGGCCTGACGACCGATCACCGACAACCGATGACTATATTTAGCGCCGCATGCGACAGGATCATATCCGCAATTTCTGCATCGTGGCCCATATCGATCATGGGAAATCGACCCTTGCCGATCGGCTCATCGAGCTGACGGGGACGCTGGACAAGCGGCTGATGCGCGAGCAGGTCCTCGACACGATGGACCTGGAGCGCGAGCGCGGCATCACGATCAAGCTGAACGCCGTGCGTATGAGCTATCACGCGAATAATGGCCAGTTGTACGAGCTCAATCTCATCGATACGCCGGGACACGTCGATTTCACGTACGAGGTGTCGCGGTCATTGGTTGCCTGTGAAGGCGCCATTCTGGTCGTCGATGCATCGCAGGGGATTCAGGCCCAAACCCTGTCCAACCTTCTGCTTGCGATGGATGCCGGGCTAGAAATCATACCCGTGCTCAACAAAATCGATCTCCCCGGCGCGGAGCCGGACAAGCGGGCCAACGAGATCCACGACCTCATCGGCACCAAGCCCGAGGAGATCCTGAGGATTTCAGCAAAGGAAGGACGAGGCGTCCCCGAGCTGCTCGAGGCGGTGGTCGCCCGGGTCCCGCCGCCCAAGGGCAATCATGAAGCCCCGCTCCGCGCGCTGATCTTCGATTCCTATTACGACCGTTACCGCGGCGCGATCCCCTCGATTCGCGTGGTGGACGGCGTGCTCAGCCCTGGAATGAAAGTCGCGTTCGGCGCCCACCGCGACGATGTCTACGAGGTCGACGAAGTCGGCTACCTGCAGCTGGGCCACAAGCCGGCCGAGCAGCTCGAGGCGGGCGAGGTCGGCTACGTCGTCGCGAACGTGCGCGGTGTGCGGGAGACCCGCCCCGGGGACACCATACTCGACGCCGAGCATCGCGACGTCGACCTGCTGCCCGGCTACCGCGACATCCAGTCGATGGTTTTCGCGGGACTCTACCCCACCAACGCCGAGCAGTACGAAGACCTGCGCGACGCACTGGCCAAGCTACAGCTGAACGACGCCTCGCTGCACTATGAGCCCGAGACGTCGGTCGCGCTGGGGTTCGGGTTCCGGTGCGGCTTCCTCGGTCTCTTGCACATGGAGATCGTGCGCGAGCGGCTGGAGCGCGAGTTCGATCTCGACCTGATCAGCACGGTTCCCAGCGTCGAGTATCACGTTTACAAGACCGACGGCAGCATGGAGCTGGTCGAGAATCCGAGCCTCTTGCCGCATGGGTCAGAGGTGGATCGCATCGAAGAGCCGTATGTGAAAGCCCGGATTTTCGTGCCGTCCGACTACATCGGCGGCATCATGAACCTGGGACAGGAGCGGCGCGGCGTGTATGGCGGCATGCAGTACCTCGATCCGACGCGCGTCGAGTTCGACTGGGAGTTTCCCCTAGCCGAGATCATCCTCGACTTTTACGACAAGTTGAAGACGATCTCGCGCGGTTACGCCTCGCTCGACTACGAGTTCCTCGCGTACCGGCCGGGTGAGCTCGTGAAGCTCGACATGCTGCTCAACGGGGAGGCGGTGGACGCCTTCAGCGTGATCATCCATAAGGACAAGGCCTACGAATGGGGCCGCAAGATCGCGGAGAAGCTGAAGGAGCTGATCCCGCGCCAGTTGTTCGAGGTGGTGATCCAGGCGGCGATCGGAACCAAAGTCATCGCGCGGGAGTCGATCCGGCCGCTCCGAAAGAACGTCACCGCGAAGTGTTACGGCGGCGACGTAACGCGCAAGCGCAAGCTGCTCGAAAAGCAGAAAGAAGGAAAGAAACGGATGAAGCAGGTGGGGACGGTGGAGATACCGCAGGAGGCGTTTCTCGCAGTGCTCCAAGTCGAATAGGAGACTCTATGCGCAGCGTATTCATCGCAACGGTAGCCGGGCTCAGTATGGTCGCGTCCTCCGCGGCTGCTCAGGCCTCGCGTGCAGCCCCATTCACCCTGGCGCAGGTACGGTCCTACCCATTCCCCACCGAGCTTACGGCCGCCACTTCTGGTGCCCGGATCGCATGGGCGTTCAACGAGCAGGGCCGGCGCAACATCTTCGCCGCCGAGGGTCCGGCATTCTCCGCGCGACAGCTCACGCATTACGATCGCGATGACGGCCAGGAGTTGAGCAGCGTCGCGGTGCCTCCGAACGGACAGTGGGTCGTCTACGTGCGCGGCGGTGACCACGGCTCGAATTGGGACGACGGGCTCCCCGTGAACGTCGGCTCGAACCCCACGGCGCCAAAGGTGCAGATCTTCAGCGTCGCCTTCGACGGCGGCGACCCGAAACTGCTCGGCGACGGCGATGAGCCGGTGGTGTCGCCGCGCGGCGATGTCGTCGCCTTCGTCAAAGGCGGCCAGATCTGGACCGCGCCGATCGACGGCTCCGCGGCGGCCAAGCAGCTGTTCACCGCGCGCGGCGAGGTGGGCGAGCAGCGCTGGTCGCCTGACGGCTCCCGGCTCGCGTTCGTCGTATACCGCGGCGATCACTCTTTGATTGGCGTGTATGCGAACGACAGCACGGCGATCACCTGGCTTGCGCCGGCGTTCGCGCGCGACCGCTCGCCGCGCTGGTCTCCCGACGGGCGACGCATCGCGTTCGTGCGGCTGCCCGGCACCGGTGGTGCGCCGGATTCGCTGCTGCCGCCCCGGCCCGATCCGTGGGAGATCTGGACGGCCGACGTCATGACCGGAGCAGCTCAGCGACTCTGGAAATCGCCCGAGACGCTCACCGGCTCCGTCCCTACGACCGACGGGGGCACGAACCTCGCCTGGGCTGCCTCCGATCGCGTCGTCTTCCTTTCTTATCAAGATGGCTGGCCGCATCTCTACTCGATTCCAGCATCGGCGGGGGGGGGCACTGCCCTGCTCCTCACGCCTGGCCGCTACATGGCCGAGCACATCTCGCTGAGTGCGGACGGACGCTGGCTCGTGTTTGCGGGCAACATGAGTGCGGGGGGGGACTCGCTCGACATCGATCGGCGCCATGTGGTTCGAGTGCCCGTGGATCGCGCTGCGCCCCAGGTCATGACGCCGGGCAGCGGCCTCGAGTGGTCGCCCGCCATTTCAGGCGACGGCGCGACGCTCGTCTTCCTGAGCGCGACAGCGCAGCGGCCGCCTGTGCCCGCGGTGTTGGCACTGGACAACCCTCGCGCGGCGATTCGTCCGATCGCCGCCGATCACATCCCCGCGGACTTCCCGGCCGGCCTCGTCACGCCACGCCAAGTCGTATTTCGCTCGGCCGATGGGCTGACCATTCACGGGCAGTTGTTCGAGGCCGCCGGTGGGGGAAGCCGGAAGCCCGCGATCGTGTTTGTCCACGGTGGGCCGCCGCGGCAGATGCTGCTGGGCTGGCACTACTCCGACTACTACTCGAACGCGTACGCGCTCAATCAGTATCTCGCAAGCCGCGGGTTCATCGTGCTGTCGGTGAATTACCGGCTCGGCATCGGCTACGGGTATGATTTCCATCAGCCGCCGAACTCGGGCGCACGGGGCGCGGCGGAGTATCGCGATGTGCAGGCCGGCGCCGCATATCTGCGGTCGCTGCCCCGGGTCGACGCGAGCCGCATCGGGATTTATGGCGGCTCCTACGGCGGTTATCTCACCGCCCTGGCGCTGGCGCGGAATTCCGATGTGTTCGCGGCGGGCGTCGACATTCACGGCGTGCATGACTGGTCCGCGTATTTTCACGCATCCGACCGGCAACGCTACGAGCAGGCTCCCGACGTCGACACGGCGTTCGCCACCGCGTGGCACGCATCGCCCGTGTCGTCAGTCGCCAGCTGGAAGTCGCCAGTGCTCCTGATCCATGGCGACGACGACCGCAACGTCCGGTTCTCTCAGAGCACCGATCTCGTCCGCCGTCTCGCCGCAGCCGGAGTCCGGTTCGAGACACTCGTAATTCCGGACGACACGCATCATTTCCTGCGCTACGCAAACATCGTGAAGGTGGACGGGGCGGCGGCGGAGTTCCTGGAGCGGCAGTTGCTCCAGGCAAGCGGAGCCCAGCCACGGGCGACCGGCCGGCAGTAGGAGCCTTGAGCACATCCACGCTCGTCATTCAAACCGCATTCCTGGGCGACGTCGTGCTGACGACGCCGCTGTTATCTGCCCTCGCCGCGCTGCATGGTCCGGTCGACGTCGTGACGACGCCCGTTGCGGCACCGCTGCTCGAAACGCATCCCGCGGTCCGGACGGTGATTCCCTACGACAAGCGCGGCACCGACCGCGGGTGGGGCGGCGTGCAGAATCTGGCGCGCCGACTGAAAGACGAGCGCTATGTACGTGCCTACCTGCCGCATCGATCGCTCCGGACCGCCGCATTGGCCTTCCTGGCGCGAATTCCGACACGAATCGGGTTCTCGGGCGGCTGGTCCTTCCTCTATACAGAGGCTCGTCCCAAGCCCCGAACGGGTCACGAAACTGATCGGCTGATGGCCCTCGCGGATGACGCCTCGGGCGTCTATCCTCCCCAACTGCGGCCCACGGCGGATGATGAGCAGGTAGCGGCAGCCCTGGTCGACGGACCATTTGTTGCGCTGGCTCCGGGGTCTATCTGGGGGAGCAAGCGGTGGCCGTACTACACGGAGCTTGCCCGGCAACTTGCGGGTCGTGTCCCGGTGGTTGTGGTTGGTGGGCAGGACGATGTCGGGTTGGGAGAAGAGATCCAACGGGCGGCAGCGGCCGGCAACGGGCGGCAACGGGTCGTCAATGCCTGTGGGAAGCTGACGCTGCGCCAATCAGCGGCACTGATCGGGCGGGCCAATGCGCTCGTTACAAACGACAGCGCACCGCTGCATCTGGCGACTGCGATGGGCACGCCGGTCGTGGCGTTGTTCGGTCCGACCGTGACCGAGTTCGGGTTTGGTCCGGTCCGCCCTGGCGATGTGGCATTGGGAATCGACCTGCAGTGCCGGCCCTGCTCGTCGCATGGTCCGCCGCGCTGCCCGCTGGGTCATCACCGCTGTATGCGCGAGCTCACTGTTCCGGCCGTGTTGGCGGCCATCGAGGAACTTGGTGCGGTACGTCGTCGGGGTTGACGTTGGAGGGACGAATCTGGTCGCGGGCGTCCTCGCCGAGGACGGCTCCGAGATTCACGGTGTCGTGTCGGAACCGACGCTCGCCGCCCAGGGCGCCGACGCGGTCACCGGTCGCATCGTGAAGCTTGCGAAGGCCTGCATCGCGGAATCGGGCAAGAAGGTTGAAGGCGTAGGCATCGGCTCACCGGGTCCGCTGAATACGAAGACAGGCGTCGTCCTCCTCACACCGAACCTCGGCTGGACGAACATGCCGCTGCGCGATCGGGTCAGCGAAGGACTCGGTCTTCCCGCGACGCTCGACAACGACGCGAACTGCGCGATTTTCGGCGAGTGGTGGCGCGGCGCCGCGCGCGGCGCAAAGTACGTCATCGGTCTCACGCTCGGCACCGGCATCGGCGGCGGGATCGTGATCGATGGAGAGATCTATCACGGTGTGACCGATGTGGCGGGCGAGTTCGGACACGTCACGATCGATGCCAACGGCCGCCGCTGCAAATGCGGCAACTACGGCTGCATCGAGGCGTACGCCTCAGGGCCGGCGATCGCGGAGCGTGCGGTCGAAGGGATCGAGTCCGGCGTCGAGACGTCGCTGTCACAGTATGTGCAGGGAGACCTCTCGAAGCTCACCGCGCAGATCGTGTACGAAGCGGCCAACGATGCCGACGCATGGGCGCTGGAAGTGGTGCGCGAGACCGCGTCGCTGCTGGGCGCGGCCGTGGCGTCCTTCATCAATATCTTCAACCCGGAAGTCGTCGTGATCTGCGGCGGGGTCACGCAGGCCGGCGACAAGCTGTTCCAGCCGCTCCGCAGCGAGGTCAAGCGGCGCGCGTTCAAGCCGGCGTGGGAAGCCTGCAAGATCGTGCCGGGGACGCTTCCGGGGACGGCCGGGGTGTTCGGCGCCGCGGCCGTGTTCATCCAAAAACATTGGGGACTGCGCTGAAGCGACTGGGTGTGGTCGGGTCGATGGTCTGGGATACGATCCACGGCCGCGATCCCGTCCAGGCCGCCGTCCAGGAGTGGGGCGGCATCTCGTACGCACTCGCGGCGCTCGATGCGACGCTGGCCGACGACTGGCAGATCGTCCCATGCATCAAGGTCGGTCGCGACCTCGCGCCGCGCGCGAATCAATTCTTGCGCACCCTCAGACACCTGACACCTGACACCAGGTTTATCGAAGTTCCCGAGCCCAACAATCGCGTCACGTTGCGCTACGAATCTGCGGAGCGGCGCTGCGAGCAGATGTCCGGCGGCGTACCACCCTGGACGTGGGCCGAGCTGGGGCCGCTCGTCCAGGACCTCGACGCGCTGTACATCAACTTCATTTCCGGATACGAGATGAACCTCGAGACCGCGCAGCTGCTCCGGCGCGGTTTTCCCAGGTTCGTGTATGCGGATCTGCACAGCCTGTTCCTCGGAAAGGAACCGAACGGCATGCGGGTGCCGCGCGCCCTGCCCGAGGCACCCGCGTGGTTCGGCTGCTTCAGCGTGGTGCAGTTGAACGAGGACGAGCTGGGCCAGCTGGGGTCCGACCCCCTGGTCATCGCCGCCGACGCCCTGCGCCAGGGCTGCACGGCGCTGTGCGTCACCCTCGGCAAGCGGGGCGCGGCGTACTTCACCGGGAATCCGATCCGCACGGAGCTCATTCCGGCTCCGACCATGCATCCACCGGCGTTCGATCAGGTCAGTGATCCCACGGGATGCGGGGACGTATTTGGCGGCGCCGTCACCGCGAGGCTGCTCGCCGGTGCGACCCTGGAAGATGCCCTGCGCACCGGTACGCAGCTCGGAGCCCGCAATCTCAGCCACCACGGCGCGAGCGGGCTGCGCGACCACCTGATGGGCAAGCTCTCTGTGGCATGACGCGCCTGGTCGAAGTGCCGACGCAGTTCGACGACCGGTCCTTCGACCAGTTTGCGGCCGCGTACGCGCAAGCCGTGGACGGCGAGCGCATGCTGTTCGACGCGCACGCTGCGGAATGGGCGTCGCCGTACGGCCTCGTGGGCCTGCTTGCCGCGGGAGAAGCGGCCGCCCGCAAGGGAGAGCGCCCGCTGCTCACGGCGCCGGCCAACCCCGACGTCGTGAGCTACTGGGCGCGCGCCGGCTTCTTCCGTGAGGCGGCCGATCTGTTCGAGGTGCACGGCAAAGTGCCGAAGGTCAAGGTCGCCGTAGAGAGCGAAGTGCTGCTGCCCGTGACGCCGGTGCGAGCCGCCGAGGACGTGCATGCCGTCGTGAGCACGATTCAACAACGGGCGTCCGCGATC
>Ga0193723_1000875_pt1 | contig 11834 bp, 10 predicted proteins | sample H2m2metaG_FD_143042 | JGI IMG/M metagenome (GOLD analysis project Ga0193723, IMG submission 143042) | Soil microbial communities from a riparian zone of the East river system, Colorado, United States - H2m2 | ecosystem: Environmental > Terrestrial > Soil > Riparian zone | place: USA: East River... | reverse complement strand
GAAACTACGACGGCAGCTGGACGGAGTGGGGGAATGCGGTGCGCGCACCGATCGAGAAGGGACCGGAGAAGTGACGGCTCGCGCGACCCCACCGGTCGCGACGAAGCCGTCGCGGATACACGTCCAGTGGGCGGGAGCCCACCGCTTCGATGCGGGACGTCCGAACGGACCGACGGCCCGCATCGATGGAGAGGGTGAAACCGGACAGAGCCCGCCGGAGACACTGCTCACCGCACTCGCTACGTGTGTCTCGTACGACGTGATCGACATTCTGGCGAAACAGCGCACGCCGCTCGAATCGCTCGAGATCGACGTCGTAGGTGAGCGCGTCGACACGATTCCGCGCCGCTACAAGCACATCACGCTCAATTTCCGCATGGGCGGCAAGGGGATCGAGAAGGACAAGGCATTGCGCGCGATAGAGCTGTCGGCGACGAAGTACTGTTCCGTTCGAGATTCACTTAGAGATGATATGTCGGTTGATTGGACGGTCGAGCTTGCTGAGGAATCCTCAGGGGCTCATTAACTACAACTGACAACTGCAACTGAACAGGCGAGAGGACCCAGTAGGTAAGTTGCGAGTGGTTTAGTTCACGACGCCGGGACTTGCCTCTGTGGCATTCCAGGCAAAGGCAGTTGCTTGTGCCATGATACAGCGGTAGAAAAGTCAGGGCGTAGTGAACTAGCAACCTGGCAACTTACCTACCGGGTCCTCCCGCCTGTTCAGTTGCAGTAAATCAACGGCGTTTCTTTGGCTTGGATGCCGCCGAGTACGGCGCCCACTTCCTCTCCGTATCCTCGATCTCTTCCCGCAGTTTGATGTAGCTATCGTAGCGCTCGGCGCTGATCGAGCCTTGCTCCACCGCCCGCCGCACGGCGCATCCGGGTTCGACCCGGTGCGTGCAGTTGCCGAACTTGCATTCCGGAATGTGTGTCCGGAACTCGCGGAAGCATTCGTCGAGGTGCTCCGACGCGAGTCCCCACATGCCGACTTCTCGGAGTCCGGCGGTGTCAACGACGTAACCAGCATCGGGCAGCGGATGAAGCAAGGCGCCGACCGTGGTGTGCCGCCCCTTGTTCACCGACTCGCTGACCTCTCCGACGCGAAGATCCAGGCCCGGATACATCGCGTTCATGAGCGATGACTTGCCGACGCCCGACGGTCCGGTCAGTACCGACGTCTTTCCGGCGAGCTCGTCGTGGAGCTCGTCGAGGCCGATGCGCTGCTTCACGCTGGTGAGGTGGACCGGGTAGCCGGCAGCTACGTAGTCACCGAATGCGCGCTCGGTCTCGTCCTTGTCGACCAGCTCGATCTTGTTGATGACGATCCGCGACTGGAGCGAGTTGCCCTCGGCGATCACCAGAAACCGATCGAGCATCCTCCGATGCGGTTCGGGCTTCGCCGCCGAGAAGACGACGACGACCTGGTCGACGTTGGCAGCGACGATGCGCTCTCCCTGCCCCGCTCCCGGCTCGCGCCGGGCGAGCTTCGAGTGGCGCGGGAGGATCTCATCGATCGACCAATGAACGCCCCGCTCATCGATCTCCAGAACGACTCTGTCACCGACCGCGAGCTTCCTGCTTTCGCCTCGCTCCTGTTTGAGCCTGCCACGGAGAGACGCTTCGTGGGTCTCCCCCGAATCGGCGCGGACGTGCCACACTCCTCCTGTTCCCTTCAACACCACGCCTTCCTGCCGATTCAACTGATATCCTCTTGGCGCATGGCGTCCCACCACGGCTTCAGCGCTTCGCGTCTGGACTTGATCAATTCATCCAGGCGCAGCTTCACCTCGTTGAGGAGCATCGCGCCCACGATCTTGCGTGCTTCGTCCTCCGTGTCGGCGAAGGCGAGAAAATCGGTCTCAAGGTGTCCACTGGCGACCGGGTCACCTTCGCGCCAGCGGACAAAGAGAAGGTAGGCCCCGAATGGCCTATCCGTCTCGTTGCTCACGTCGGTGACGATCTCGACGCTGTAGGACGCGCCATCGCTCCCTTCGAAAGCAGCCGGGCGGTCATGCACAGCCATGTACCCGCCGATCGTGTTCGGATCGCCCTTCGAGTGGTCAGCGGGGAGGAATCTGCCCATGCTCGTTACCGGCGTCGGCCGACCATCTCCTTGAAGACACTTCCGGTTAGAAATGCCACGTTTGCTGGACGCTCGGCGAGTCGGCGCATTAGATAGGGATACCACTGCGTTCCAAACGGAACGTACACCCGCATGCGATATCCTTCACGCACCAGCTTGTCCTGCAGGTCGCGCCGCACGCCGTACAGCATCTGAAACTCGAACCGGCTGGGGGCGATGTCGTTCTCCTTGGCGAACCGTTTCGCTTCCTTGATGATCGCTTCGTCGTGGGTGGCTAATCCGGGATAATTGCCCTTCAGCATCAGCTCGTGCATGCAGCGTACGTAGGTCGCGTCCACATCCTTCTTGTCCGGATACGCAACCGTCTCCGGCTCCTTGTAGGCGCCTTTGCAGATGCGCACGCGCGCCTTGATGAGATTGGCGCGTTGCACGTCCGCGAATGTTCGATACAAATAACTCTGTAGCACGATCCCCACGCTCTCGCGATACGCCGGGTAAAGGCGCTGCTCGAACAAGTCCAGAGTGCGCTGCGTATACTCGCTCGACTCCATATCGATCCGCACGAACGTCTGATAATCCCGCGCTCGCTGCAGAATCTCGTGCATGATCGCGACGCAGAGATCCTCCGACACGTCCAGGCCCATCGCCGTGAGCTTGACCGAGACGTTGGCCCGTGCTTTCTGCTCGTGGATCCGATCGAGCATCGTGACGTAGGCGTGCCCGGCTGCCCGCGCCTCCGCTTCGTTGTGAACGCTCTCGCCGAGGAGATCCAACGAAGCCGTGATCCCGCGGGCATTGAGCCGGGTGACCGCCGCGAGGGCGGTATCGAGCGACTCGCCCGCAACGAAGCGGTTGGCAAAATTCTTGGCGAGCCTGTTGTTGCGGACGAAGCGGAATATCTGCTGCTGGCCCGAAAGGTAGAGCAACGCGCTGCGAAGCATCTAGTTCTGAAGTTCCGGTTGTGTGGAAGCGGACGAGCGACGAATCGCGGCGCCGCGGCCGCGGCGGAGGTCGAAGATTCTCTTCACCGGAAATCGTCCGCCCTTCTGCAGGCCGGTGTCGAACAGGTTCCAGGTGGTAAAGCCATCATCGCTCTCCGGCTCGAGCAGGTAGACGATCAGCGCTCCGTGCGGCTGCGCCGTGGAGACGATGAAGGACTTGGGCGGAAGTGTCTGCAATCCCCGCTCCCAGTGCCCCTTCAGGCGAACCTCGTGATGCCCCTGAAAGGCCCGCTGTGCGGTCGTGATGCTATCAATTACGAACGATTCTCCACGTGCCGTCCACGTGGTGTCGGAACGATCGACTCGGATTCCGTGCAGCCGCAGGAGCGCGACGACCGCTGTGTCCTCGGGCGCAACTACATACGCCGCCGGAGGTGTACGATTCAACGTCGACGTGAACCGGTCATAGACGGGCATCCGAATCGGCCTGAACCGGCCCGTTCGCCGCTGGCCGCGCGGAACGCCAGGCTGGGCGAGGGATGAGTCTCCCGTCTTTTCGATGTCCTCCTTGATCACGTCCATTATCCGGGGCGTCGCAATCACCTCTGATCGAATGGCGACCATTTGGAGCGAGTCGGGCGAGCGCCCCCAGGCGAGCGGTTGGCTGTCGGCACGCGCGGTCAGCGACCTGATCGCGGCGCCCTTCTCAGCGACCAGAGAGAGAATCTCCTTCACGAAGGCGTACGTCGAGCCGATGCGCCGCTCCAGCGGATCGTGCGAGTAGGCTTCGCTCAGAATCCCGATTCGGCCGCGAATACCATAGTAGTTGGTCCCAAAGCGGGGACGCGCATCGTAGGTCTCCCATCCCTCTGCCACGGTCGTGTCCGCGACCAGACCGCGCCCATCGCTCACGAAATTCCCGTAATCGAATATTTCGAAGCCGTCTCTGGTGCGCATGCGCTCGCGCAAAACCGGCAGCAGTGAGTCCCGGGCATACACTCCTCCAAATACCGCGGCGGGACTCAGCGACGGAGAATAGGTCAGCGCGTAGCCGTGAAAGCTTCCGTCGGTCGTGTGGAGATCGACGAAGACATCGGGATCCCAGGTATTGAACATGATAAGGGAAGCGCGCGTCTCCGGCGCCTCCGCCTTCACGTAATCGCGATTGAGATCGAGGCTCTGCGCATTGGCGCGGACGCCGACCATCTCTGGACCGTTCTGCTCAGTGCGATTAACCGATTGCGACGCGAAGCGCTCGTTGCCGTCGGCGTTGTAAATCGGCACGGCGATGAGGACGATCGAGTCCAGCGCATTCGCCTTGCCAGCGAACGCGAGGTCGCGGAGGAGCGCCAACAGGGCCTCCTTTCCTTCGACTTCTCCCGCGTGGATGTTTCCCTGCACATAGACAATCGGCCGGCCCAGCCGCCTTGCTTCCGATGGTGTGGAGACAAGCGGACGCGAAGCGATTACGAATGGGATCTCGCGCCCCTCGCTCGTTTTCCCGATCGACCCGAACGCGAGCGGCGCGCGCAGAGCGCGCAACGAATCGAGGAAGCTACGCACGTCGCTATAGTGCGATGTTTCCCTATAGTTAGTGAGCTCCGGCCGTGTTCGCGGGAATGTCGCGGGGTTCGGCGGTCCGGGTGGGACACGCGCGGCGCAACCCGCAACTACGATCACGACTGCTGCTGTTGAAAGGGACGAACGTACCGCGAGCACTCCAGTGATCACACGTGCTCGTCCGAATAGAAGGATTGATTGCGGCGAGCCATCTCGAGTAGAATCTCCGCGGGCTCGTACCTGCCGGGGAAGCGCGCATTGAGATCCTCGAGCCGCTGCACGACGATTTTCACGCCGAGCGAATCCATGTAGCGGAAGGGTCCCCCGCGAAATGGCGGGAAGCCGAGGCCGAATACTGCCCCGACATCGCCGTCCCTTGGTGACCGGATGATGCCATCGCTGAGACACCGAGCTGCCTCGTTAAGCATCGCCAGCACCGTCCGCTGCTGGATCTGCACAGCGGGCATCTCCGGCCACTTTGGCGGCTCGGGTGATTGGGGCGCGATCGACGTTGCCATCGGAATGCTTCCCGGCGCCAGGAACAACGCGTACACGGACGGGTCCACCTCTCCCTTCTTCCCTTCCTTGTCGTAGGTGTAGAAACCCTTTTTGGATTTTCGCCCGTATCGTCCGGCGGCGACGACTGCGGGAATCGATTTCGCGGGCGCCATCCGATCCGGATAGGCCTCCGCCATAATCTTGCCAGCCTTTGTCGCAACATCGAGCCCGACTTCGTCGATCAGCGTGATCGGGCCGACCGGAAACCCGAAGTCGACCAGCGCCTTGTCGACGATGTCCACGGCCACACCCTGATCGAGCAGGATTCCAGCTTCATTGATGTAGGGTGAGAGGATCCGGTTGGCGTAAAACCCCGGCCCGTCGTTCACGACGATCACGGTCTTTCCGAGCTTTTTCCCATATGCGACGGTCGTAGCAGTCACCTGGGGATGCGTCTTATCGGTCGGGATGACCTCGAGCAGCGGCATCTTGTGGACGGGAGAAAAGAAATGCATCCCGAGCACCCGCTCCGGCCTGCTGGACGCCTGCGCGATCAATGAGATCGGGATGGTAGATGTATTAGTCGCGAAGATCGCGCTGGGGTGGATGGCTGCTTCCGTCTCGCGCAAAACCTGGTGCTTGACCGCCAGATCCTCGAACACTGCCTCGATTACGAGATCGACGTTGCCGAATCCAGAGTAATCGACGGTGCCACCGATGAGCGCCATGTAGTCGCTGTACTGGATTTTGGTGATCTGCTTTTTGGTCAGCCTTTCCTTCAGGACGTCGCGCACCGCCGCGTACCCCTTCGCCACACGCGCGTGATCGGCGTCTTTGAGTCGCACCAGGCTTCCGTGTTGCACGGCGATCGAGGCGATGCCCGCACCCATGAACCCGGCGCCGATTATCGCGATCTTCTCGACGGGCAACGGCTCGAATGCCGAGACGGGCAGCTCCGGGTATTGGGCCGGATCAACCCCCGGATCCTTCTTCAGCTCATTCGTCGCGAAGAAAAGAAAGATGAGCTGCTTCGACACATCGGTCATCGCCATCTCGCCAAAACGCCGCGATTCTTCGCGATAGCCGTAAGCCGCTCCCTTCTCGTATCCGGCGGCGACCGCATCGATGGCCGCAATCAGCGCGGGATAGTGTCCGCGCGATTTCGCCAGCGTCTGTTCGCGGGCCTTGCGCAACACCAGCGCTCTCCCCGCGGGATTGGAGTCGAGCAGCAGTCCCTTTATACCACTGCTGCGGCGCTCACTCTTGCGTCTTCCCTCAGCGACCTCGCGCGCACGTTGCAGCGCCACCGCGCGAAGGATGGATGGATGGACCAGCTCGTCGATCACGCCCAGCTGCAGCGCTTTCTTCGCGCGGACGTTCTTTCCGGTGAGGATCAGGTCGAGGCCGTTGGTGAGACCGATCTTGCGCGGAAGCCGTTGCGTGCCGCCGGCTCCCGGAATCAATCCCAGCTGCACCTCTGGCAGCCCGAGAATTGTCTTGGGATGATCGGTTGCAATCCGATAGCGGCAAGCGAGCGCTGTCTCCAGCCCTCCGCCGAGGCATGCGCCATGGATCGCGGCGATGATTGGAATTCGGAGGTGCTCGAGTGAGTCGAGCAGCATCTGCCCGTCACGACTCAGCCTCTCGGCGTCCGACGCCGTTTTGAGCTCGAGAAACTCCTCGATATCCGCGCCTGCGATCCAGACATCCGGCTTGCCACTGATCAGTACCGCCCCGTTCACGGTTGTGTCGCGCTCGAGCTGGCTCACCAGCGCCACGAATTCGTCCTTCACCGCTCGATTGAGCTTGTTGACCGATTCGTTGGGGAGGTCGAAGGTTACGATGGCAATCCCATCGCTCACTTCGACCGATAACGCTGGCTTCCACCGCGTTCCGACGAGTCCACCGATGGTGACTTCCGAAGCGGAGCTCATCGCGTTCTCTCTACGACCATGGCGAAGCCCATGCCCCCGGCGGTGCAGACCGTCATGAGCCCGAACTGTCCATTCCGCCGGCCCAGCTCGTTGAGAAGCGTCGTAGTGATGCGCGCTCCCGTGGCGCCGAATGGATGTCCGATGGCGATCGACCCACCCATCACATTGAGCTTTGCTCTGTCTACCTCGCCAACCGGCTGCGAGAACCCCGCGCGCTCGGCCCACCACTTCGACTCGAAGCCCTTGAGATTCGACAACACCTGCGCGGCGAACGCCTCGTGCATCTCCACGAGATCGATGTCCTTGAGCGAGAGCCCCGCGCGCTTGAGAGCCACAGGTGCGGCGAGAACAGGAGCCTGCAGCAGCTGCTCCCCCGGATCGAGCGCGGCATACGCGTACGATTTGATGATCCCAAGCGGAGTATAGCCCAGAGACTTCGCCTTCTCCTCATTCATGAGAAGAACACACGCGCCACCGTCCGTGAGGGGCGACGAATTGCCCGCGGTGACACTTCCGTATTTCCTGTCGAATACCGGCCTCAGCGCGGCGAGCTGTTCATAGCTCGTATCCTCGCGGATGCCGTTGTCCGACGTCAGCACGCTTTCGAACTTGGGCGGCACGTAGACGGGCATGATCTCGGCCGTCAGCCTCCCGTCGGCGGTTCCCGCGGCGGCCAGACGGTGCGAGCGGAGCGCAAAATGATCCTGCTCCTCGCGGGCGATGGCGTTGAGCTTGGCCATCTTCTCCGCCGATTCGCCCATCGTCTCTCCAGTCGAAGGCTCGGCGATGGCTGGAGTTACCGGCACCAGATCCTTTGGGCGGATGCGCGAGAGCGCCCTCAGCCTCGCCGGCAACGACTTCGCCTTCGACGCGAGGACAAGCGCGTCCGCGAATCCCTGCGCGTGGAGAATCGGAATGTTGGAGAGCGATTCTGATCCGCCCGCGATCGCCACATCGAGCTGGCCCAACGCGATCTGATCCGCCGCATCGGTTATCGCCTGATTCGCCGATGCGCACGCGCGGCTCACGCTGTACGAGTTGACGCCCTTCGGCAACAGCGGAAGAAGCGAGACCTCGCGCGCGATATTGGGCGCGAGGACGGATGGGACGACGGTACCAAATACCAGCGCCTGAACTTCCTTGCCGTCCAGGTTGGTTCGCTGCAGCAGCTCCGCGACGCAGAGCTTGCCGAGGTCTATCGCCGAGATGGATTTGAACGCCGTGCCAGCTTTCGCGAACGGCGTTCGTACACCGGCGACTATCGCGACGCGCCGCCCGTTCCCGAATGTTGCCATAGAGGGAACTTAGACGGGCGTCGTTTATCTATCTAGGACGTGCTTTCCTCTTCGTCCAGTATCACACGCTCTTTTTCGAGCAGCCTTTTCTTGCGCTCGACTCCCCAGCGATAACCGCCGAGCCCACCGTCGAGCCGCACTGCACGATGACACGGCACGACGACGGCGACGCGATTGCTCGCGCAGGCACTCGCGACGGCACGCACGGCCTTCGGTGATCCGATCGCGCTCGCGATTTCGCTGTAGGACCGCGTCTCGCCAAGCGGAATCTTCTGCAGCTCTCGCCAGACCTTCCATTGAAAGGCCGATGCCTGAACATCGATCGGGATGTCTGATCGAGCGCGCCCGTCCATAGCGGCGACGATTTCTTCGACCCACGATGCAAGCGAGCTCGATGGAGCAGTTACTCGCGATCGTGTCGCCGCCGGATACTCCTCGGCCAAGGCCGATTCGAGTGCGCCCACATCGTCGCCCAGTGTTACAGCACACACACCGCGCGGGGTCGCCCCGACCAGCAGAGTGCCAAGCGACGTCGTGGCGAACGCGAAGTCGATGTGCATTCCCTCGCCGCCGCGTTTGTAAGTCGCGGGCGTCATTCCGAGCTGTGCGTCAGCGGTGTCATAGACCCTGCTGCTTGAACCATAGCCCGCGCCGAACGTGGCACGACTCACAGTCTCGCCGCGTTTCAGCTCGCCCTTGAGCCGCTCGCTCTTGCGGGCGCGAACGTACTGGGCCGGCGTCAGTCCGATGATCTCCTTGAACTTCCGCTGGAGATGGTAAGGGCTGAGTCCCGACTCATCGCCCAGGAGCTCGAGAGTGATGCGCTCATCGCTGAGATCGGCGATGTGGGTGTCGATGTAGTCCCGCGCGCGCTGGATCGCGCGGTCGGGCGATTTGGCGCGATTCGGCCGGCAGCGCTGACACGCGCGAAACCCGGCGCGCTCCGCGGCTTCCGACGAAGAGAAGAATGCTACGTTGTCACGCTTCGGCCGGCGGGACGGACACGATGGCCGACAATAGATGCCGGTCGTAGTCACACCGTAGAGAAAGCGGTCGTCGGCGGTGGGATCCCTGTGTAGCACGGACTCCCAGGCAACGGCTTCATTCATGGGAGTATCCTCCGTTCGATGTCCTGCTCTCATCGCCGCTTTCAAGATCGCTCATCCTCTCGATAGAAAAATCATAACAGCCCGCTTCGGTATCGCGTACGTGGATGTAGGCGACATCCCGATCCTGTAACAGCCGCTGGAGCTCGGGCTCGACTACTCCATTGGAAACATACCGCTGTGCCACCAAACGGCGGCCGTTCCCATAGGCATTGAGCGTGAGCCGGTGGGCAAGCATGTCCACCGGAAAGCCTCCATCCTCGGGATATCGATCGCAATCGTGCTCGTGGATGAAAACGGGGCCGGGAAGAGGAAAACTCTCCCTTCCGTTGAAGGAATCGTAGGTGAACAATATCCGGCGATCACTACCGACGGCAAAGGTCTTCAGACATTGCCGGCATGGGCCGTAGCCGGTGGCCACTTCGGTGTGCGCCGGATGGCCGTAGCCGGGTGACCGCAGCGTGCTGCGGACGGCGTCTGCGACCCGGTCTCCGATGGCCACTACGCGATAAGACTGCATTATATCCTCACTCGTGAAACGGTCTGTTGCGTTGCTCGTGCCGAATGATGCCCGTGCTCCGGGAGGCCCGATATCCGAATCTTGCGGTCAAATTCCTTGTACTTTTGCTGCTTCGCATGAATACCGACACCCGGGTGAGAATGGCTGACCTCTCTGGCGGCGAAAAATTCGATCTGCTTGTGATCGGAGGCGGGATCACCGGCTGCGGAGTGGCCCGGGACGCGGCGATGCGCGGGCTCAAGGTGGCGCTGGTCGAGCGCGACGATTTCGCGAGCGGAACCTCGGGCCGTTCCTCGCGTCTCATTCACGGCGGGATTCGATACCTGGAGCATGGGCAGCTCCATCTGGTCTACGAGTCGATACGCGAGCGACAAACGCTGCTCCGCATCGCGCCGCACCTCGTCAAGCCGCTGGCTTTCACCTGGCCGATCTATCGCGGCGCGCGCGTCGGAACACTTCGGCTGAGCGCGGGACTCCTTGCGTACTATCTCATGTCGGGCGGTCGCACTCGAAAGCACTCTACCTTGAGCGCCAGCGAGACTCTCGAGAGAGAGCCAAGTCTCGAAAGAACAGGCCTCACCGGTGGCGCGGTCTATTACGACGCCTGCACCGACGACGCCCGGCTCACGATTGCCAATGCGCTCGCCGCACGGCAGAATGGCGCTACCGTCGTCAGCCACGCCCGCGTCACGGAGGTTCTCCGCGAAGCTGGAAAACCAGTTGGAGCGGTGGTGAGCCACCAGCACTCGGACGGAACGAATTCAGTTCGGGCTCGCGTGATCGTCAACGCCACTGGTGCCTGGACCAGGCAATTCGATGCAGGCAAAGCACCGCGCCGCGAGCGCGGCAGCAAAGGAGCTCACATCAGCGTTCCCAGGATGCGAGTCGGGAACCGCGACGCGCTCACACTCATCTCACCAGTCGATGGGCGCGTGATGTTCTGCCTTCCCGCCGGCTCTCAGGCGATCATCGGTACCACCGACGACTGGACCGAGGAGTCGCCCGAGAGCGTCCACGCTTCGGTGGCCGATGTCGATTATCTCCTCCGCGCTGCCAACGCTTACTTCCCCGGTGCACAGCTGACGCGAGCCGACGTAGTCAGCGCGTGGGCCGGGATTCGGCCGCTTGCCACCGCGGCGTCATCGAATCCAACCGCGGTGTCGCGCGAGCACAGCATCGTGAGCGACGGCTCCGGCATGATCCACGTCACCGGCGGAAAGCTGACGACCTACCGCTCGATGGCGGCGGAGATCGTGGATCAGGTTCAGAAATCATTGGGCGAGGATCTGGACCGTGCGCCCACCGACTCGGTCGAGCTTCCCGGCGCAGAGCGAGACGCGGAGATTGCTCGACTTCAACGCGAAGACGCGAGGCTGGCGGAGCCATTGGTCCCCGGACTCCCTTACACAGGCGCGCACCTCGTGTACGGTGTCTCCAAGGAAATGGCCCAAACCCTGTCCGACCTGCTGATTCGCCGCGTGCATTTGGCATTCGAGACGCCGGATCACGGAGCCAGTGTCGCGGCGCGCGCAGCCGACATCGTGGCGCCGCTCCTCAACTGGGACGATCAAACGAAAAGCGCCCGAGTCCGTGAATACAGGGAGGACATCGACCGCATCTTCGCTATCGTTTGATTGTACGGTCTACTGGACCGTGATTGTCCCCGCCATCGCTGTCCCGTGCACCGAGCAGTGATAGTTGTACGTTCCGGCCGCCGTAAATGTTCTGACGTACGTCCCCTGATCCTGAGTCGGCGAGGTGGTTCCATCGTCGAAGGTCACGCTGTGATCGACGCAGAGCTGACCCGAGTAGCCATCACCACCTGTACAGGTATTCCACGCCCATTGAACGGCGGTGCCCGTCGCCACCGTCTTCGTTGACGGGCTGAACGAGC
>Ga0193723_1000874_pt1 | contig 11840 bp, 13 predicted proteins | sample H2m2metaG_FD_143042 | JGI IMG/M metagenome (GOLD analysis project Ga0193723, IMG submission 143042) | Soil microbial communities from a riparian zone of the East river system, Colorado, United States - H2m2 | ecosystem: Environmental > Terrestrial > Soil > Riparian zone | place: USA: East River... | reverse complement strand
CACCACGCCGACCACCGTGACATTTGGAAAGTCGAGCCCTTTCGCAATCATCTGCGTCCCAAGCAGGATGTCGACTTCGCCGCGGGCGACCCGGTCCAGGATATGATGGTGGGCCCATTTGCTCGACGTCGTATCGAGGTCCATCCGCGCGATCCGGGCGCGCGGGTAGCGCAGTCCCACGAAGTGCTCGAGCTGCTGCGTACCCAGGCCACGCAAGCGCTGGGTCGCGTGCCCGCAAACCGCGCAGGTCTCCGGGATTGGCTCTTCGTGGCCGCAGTAGTGACAGCGCATGATCGGCGGCGTCTGGTGCACGGTGAGCGCGATCGCGCATTGCGGGCACCCCGGCACATTGCCGCAGGCAGGACACTGCACGAACGTCGCGAAGCCGCGGCGATTGAGCAGGAGGATGATCTGCTCGCCGCGCTCCAGGGCCCCGGAAATCGCGACATCGAGCGCCTCGCTCCAGGGAATTGCGCCGGGCGGCGTTTCTGGTGACACGATGCGCGGCGCGCTCCGCAGATCCACGACTTCCACCGGGGGCAGCGGGCGCGCCCCCACGCGATCGGGCAGCGTGAACGTGACGATCCGCTCGTCACTGAGCGTCTCCAGCGACGGCGTCGCGCTCCCGAGAATGAGCCGCGCGCCCTCGAGCTGCGCGCGCATCGCGGCGGCGTCGCGCGCATGGTAGCGCGGCGCCGAGCCCTGCTTGTAGCTGGGCTCGTGTTCCTCGTCCACCACGATTGCGCCGAGGCGCTGGACCGGCGCGAACACCGCGGACCGCGGGCCTACCGCGACGACTCGTTCGCCGCGGCGCAGCGCGCGCCAGGCATCCGCGCGCTCCCCATCCGACAGTCCCGAATGGAGCACCGCCACTTGGTCACCAAAGACGCCGCGCACCCGCGCGACGGTCTGCGGCGTCAGGGCGATCTCGGGCACCAGCAGGATTGCCCCATTTCCGGCCTGCACGACGGCACGGAGCACGTCGAGATAGACGAGTGTCTTGCCCGAGCCCGTGACCCCGTGGAGTAAAACAGGTTGGTGGAGGTCGGTGCCCAGAATCCCCTGCACCACACGCCGCTGGTCGTCGGTGAGTGAAGGGGGTGGAGGTGTCGAAAGCCCCGCGAAGGGATCGCGGATTTCCGGCATGTGCTCGATGCGGGCGAGTCCCTGCTGTACAAGCCCTTCGAGGGCACTACTCGAGAGCTTCAGTTGGTTGACGAGATGCGACACCGGCGCGCTGCCCCCGAGAGCCTCGACGGTCTCGTACACGACGCGACGTTTGGGCGCCCGCTTGAAGCGCCGCTCCCGCTCGAGCAGCGAATCCATGCCGTTGCCCGTCAGCACGAGCACGCGTTCCGCGGCAGGCGCCGGTCCAGCAGGTCGCGCCACGCTCCACAGCGGTCCCGGCAGGATCGCCCGCAGCGAGAGGCCGAGCGGCGCGCCGTAGTAGTCCGACATCCACCGCCCCAGCTCGAGCAGTGCCGGCGAGATCGCGGGCTCATCATCAGGAGCCGCGATGATCGACTTGATGGCGACGTCGGCTGACGGCCGATGGCTGATGACGGCACCACCACGCGCGCACCGGGGACGACGCGCGCCGCCAGCGATTCGGGGACTTCGTAGATGTAGGAGCGGTTTACCGGAACTGGGAGGACGACTGCCGCATATGTCATCGCCGCCGCACACCGAGTCCTGGCGCCGTCGGCAGCCGAATCTGACCCTGGTCGATGGTCGCGCCGGTGAATGGATCGTCCACGGTGAGCGCCGCGCCGTCCAGATCGGCGGCGTCGACGAGCGGCGTGAAGTGCGCGGCGGCCGTGATGCCGAGGGAAGTCTCGATCATGCAGCCGACCATGACGAGCATGCTGTGGGCGCGGGCGGTGGCGATCATCCGCAGCGCTTCGCGCAGCGAGCCGCACTTGGCGAGCTTGATGTTGATCCCGTCCGCGCGCCCGGCAAGCCGCGGAATGTCGGCGGCAACGAGACAGCTTTCGTCCACGACCACCGGCAATTGGTGCTTGGCGGCAACCTTGCGCACCTCGGCAAGTCCGTCGACGTCATCCGGGACGAGCGGCTGTTCGAGGAATTCGACGCCGTACTCCTTCAAGACGGGGATCATCTGTTTGGCCCGGGCGACCGTCCAACCCGCGTTCGCGTCCACGCGCAGGGGCTTCCTGGTCGCCTCGCGCACCGTGCGGAGAATCTCTTCGTCGCGGTCGGTGCCGAGCTTCACTTTCAGAATGGGATAATCGTCCGCTTCGCGCACCTTGGCGCGCATCTTCTCGGGCGAATCGAGCCCGATCGTGAAGGACGAGAGCGGGGCCCGCTTGGGATCGAGCCCCCACAGCCGCCACAACGGCTGGCCCAGCTTTTTCCCCACGAGGTCGTGCAATGCGGCCGACAGGGCGGCACGGGCCGCCCAGTTCTTCGGGAGGGCGTGCTCCCAGCGATCCTCCGCCCCTTCCAGGTCGAACGGATCGCGCGGCATGTGGCCGCTGAGCCGCTCGAACGCGGCGAGCACCGTCTCGAGCGTTTCACCGTAAAACGACGACGGATCGGCCTCACCCCAGCCTTCCTGCCCGTCGTCGTCGACGAGCCGGACCCAGGCGCGCTTGTAGCCGTTCGTCGAGCCACGGGCGATGGCAAACGGATGGCGCGTCGTGATGGAGCACTGCTCGACGTGCAGTTTCACAGCCAGCGATTCTTCTTGAGCCACCACATGATCACGCCGGAGGTCACTGCCATCACGACGAGGGCGCCGTAGAAGCCGAACGGATTATGGGTGAAGGGCATCTGGCTGAAATTCATGCCGAAGACTCCCCCGATGACGATCAGCGGCAGCGCGATCGTGGCCACGATCGAGAGCTGCTTCATCACGGTGTTCAGACGGTTCGACGTCTGCGACAGATACGTCTCAAGCACGCCCGCCAGCAGGTCGCGCACGGTGTCCATCGACTCCACGATGCGAATCGTGTGGTCGTAGACGTCGCGGTAATAGAGCTGGGTCTCGTGGCGAATGAAGCCACACGGCCGGTTGGTGAGGACGTTGAGCACTTCGCGCAGCGGGCCGACGTGGCGCCGCAGCGAAAATGCGGCGCGCTTCGCCTTGAAGATCTCGTGAATCAGCCCCGGGTCGAACCGCTCGAACAGCCGTTCTTCCAACCCGTCCACCATGTTGTTGAGCTCTTCGACCATCGGGAAGTAGGCGTCCACGGACTGATCGATGATGTTGTGCATCACCATCTCGACCCCGCGCGCGAGCAGCTCGGGATTGCGCACCAGGCGCTCGCGAACAATGGCACCGCTCTTCGATGGCAGGGCGTGCACCGTCACCAGGAAGTTCTTGCCCAGGAAGAAATACAGGTTCGACGTCGCCAGGTCGTACGGCTCCGGCGTGCCTTCGTCGAAGCGGATGACCGCCATCACGACAAAGACGTAGCGCTCGTACTCCTCGAACTTGACCCGCGTGCCCGGCGAAAGGGTGTCCTCGATGGACAGGGGGTGGAACGCGAACACTTTTTCGAGCAGCGCGAGCTGGTGCATGTTCGTGCTGTCGATATCGACCCACAGCGCACCTTCCCCCGCCTGGAGCACCTCGCGGATCCGCGCGGGGGAGATGTCCTGCTCCAGCACACCGTCGGGCCGCCGGTAGAGGCTGGCCGGCCAGTTCTTCGAGGCCTGGGGCTGCTGGGCAGGTGCGCTCGTGGCGGTCACGTCCTCAAGATAGCGCCCGCACGAATGCGACGACACCGGCAGCGAGCAGGTCGAGCCGATACCCGCCCTCCAACACGCCGACGACGGGCCGATTTCCCATCCGCTCGCGCAGCGCCTCCGTCCACTCGACGATGTCGTCAGGCTCCAGCGTGAACTCGCCGAGCGGATCGCCCGCGAGCGAGTCGAACCCCGCGGAGACGAGCAGGATGTCGGGGGTCCACTGCGCGAGCGCGGCGTCCACTCCGGCGAGGAAATCGCGCACGTACACGGCGCGGGCCAGCCCTCCCGGCCGCGGGACGTTGAACACGTTGCCGACGCCGCGCTCGTCTTCCGCCCCGGTCCCGGGATACCACGGGTACTGATGCATCGACACGAACCGGATCGACGGATCGTGCTCGACCAGCGCCTGCGTGCCGTTGCCGTGATGGACGTCCCAATCGACGATGAGCACGCGGGCGCATCCCAGCGCCTGCGCGTGCCGCGCGGCGAGCACAACATTGTTCAGAAAACAAAACCCCATCGCGCCCGCGGCGAGCGCATGGTGCCCCGGCGGACGCGTGACACCGAAAGCCCGGCCGGTCGCGAGCCCCCGCTCGACCGCCGCGAGCGCCACGCCGGCTGACGCCAGCACGCTCTCAAGACTCCGCGGGGCCAGGAACGTATCGGCGTCGAGCGCTCCACCGCCGCGCTCGGCGAGTGCCTCGAGCATGGCGAGGTATTCCGGGGGGTGCACTCGCTCGATTGCGTTCCGAGTCGCGGCTGACGCTTCGACCCACGAGATCAGCGGCGCGAGGTCGGGGGATCGCAACGCTTCGAGCACCGCTTCGAATCGTTGCGGCCGTTCGGGATGTCCCGCGCCGCCGTAATGGTGCCGGCACGCCGGATTCCAGGCGACTGCGACGGACACTATTCTTTGCGGTGAGTGTGCAGCAGGTCGCGGAGCGATTCGACTTCGCGTTTCATCTCTTTTCGCGCATCGACGAGCTCTGCCATCGCCCGCCGAAACCAGAACCAGCCGATGACGGCGAGCACCGCGACAACGGCAAACACGGCGGCCCAGGCGATGTGGTCGATCATCACTAACAAGACGGCGTTGAGCAGCAGAAACCCGACTGCGAAAATCGTGACAGCCCGGGTGAACGCGTAGGTGCTCACCGGACCGGTTGCCGGCGCGCGGGCAGCACGATAAAGGGGGCGTTCGGGACCGCGCCCAACTGGCCCAGCGTGATCGACTCGTCCAGGACCTGAGCGCCGCGGAACTTCACGACGAACCCGTCCTCCCCGGCTGTCGTCTTCAGCGCCGCGCGCAGCGCCTGGTGCTTCAGCTGCGCGACCGTGGTGCCGCCGTCCACTTGCACCGCGACCTGCTCCCAGGCGGGCGTGACCATCACACGCACCGCATACCGCTCGCCGACGCTGGCTCCCCCGGATCCCACCATCATGCCACCTCCACCGGTGACGCCAGCGGCAGCGTGGAGAAGAAACGATCCAGCGCCTGGTCGAAGAACAGCGTCGAGCCGCGGACGCGCGTGACACCCTTGTCGTCCCACGCACTGAGCACGACTTCTTCGCCGCCCTGACCGCGCAGGGTCAGGAAGTTCGGGCCCGATTTCTCGTGGAACGCCGCCGAGTTCGGAACCCGTTCTGAGAAGAAGCTCTGCGCGCGCGCCAGCACTTCGGCGGGGGGGAGTGAGACGGTCGTCGTGTGGATCATGGTGTCGGGAGGATTGTAATGCCGGTCGGCTGCCGGGGGACCGGGATCGTAGCCACGCGGGCCCGCGTCGTGAGATCGATGACATCCACGGCGCCCGGATCGATGCCGACGCTCTCCTGCGAGATGAAGGCAAAGCGGCCATCGGGCGAATACGCCACGCCGTGCGGCAGCGGCTTCGAGGTCGGGATCTTGGCGACTTCAGTCAGACTCTGAGCGTCCACGAGCGACACGCTCTGCGCCTTCTTGTTCGTCACGATGATCCATTTCCCGTCGGCTGAGGGCTCGACGTTGTAGGCGCCGGTCCCGACCGGAATCTCCTTCACCAGCTCGAGCGATCCGGCGTCGAGCACCTGCAGCGTATTGCCGTGATTGCACGCGACGTAGAGCCGCCGGTCATCCGGCGACACCGACACGAACGTGGGCATGCAGTCGTGCGCCGCCGGCGCGGGGCCAGTGCCGTGCGTCGGCGGGCCGGCGGTGGTCATCGCCGCGTGGCCTCCCCCCCCGACACCATCCCCCGTCCTGTGGCGGCGCCGAATACGCAGGCTTTGCCGGTCGATCTCGAGGATCTCGTCGGAGTTCATGCAGGAGACGTAGACCAGGCTGCCCGCGTGATTGACTTTCACGCCGTGCGGCATGTCGCACGCCGGAAGATTCGTCACCGGCGTCATCGTCGCCGTCTGCACGATCGTCACGACGTTCATGCGCGGGTGATCGCCGTGAAAATCGGAATTGGCCACGAACGCCAATGCGCCGTCGGGCGTGAGCCCGATCGTCGTGGGAAACATCTCGACCGGCGCCCGGCCCAGGAGCGTGTCGCTCCCGGCGCTCATCTTCCACAACGATCCGTACGGCGTGCCGTGCGCGATCGTCACGTACCACGCGGAGCCGTCCGGTGCGACCGCGACGTTGTGCGGGCCATCGATGTCGGCCGGCATGATGCCGACGGGAACGACCTTGGCCACAGCCAAGGTCGTGCCGTCCCAGCTCAGCTGGGTGACGATATCACCCGATTCGCTGGCCACGAGAATGCGGTAGCCGGGCGGAGCGGACGCCGCGGCGAGCCCAGTCAGGAGTGCAAGTGCGGCGATCAGGCGCATGGAAAAAAGATAGCGCCCCCAGCCGTTGCCCGCCGCCTCATGTGCCAAAAAGGCGCGGATGAGTCGCATGCTAACGCCGGAAGACGAAGAACACCGCGCCGCACATGCACAGCGCCGCCCACAGATAATTGAGCCGCACCGGTTCCTTCATGTAGAGGGCCGCAAACGGCACGAACACGCTCAGCGTGATGACTTCCTGCAGAATCTTGAGCTGGCCCAGCTGCAGCTGTGTATGACCGATGCGGTTCGCCGGCACCTGGAGCAGGTACTCGAACAACGCGATCCCCCCAGCTCACGAGTGCCGCGACATCCAGGGCCGCTGGCTCAAGTGCCGCAGGTGCGCGTACCAGGCGAAGGTCATGAAAATGTTGGAGAGGATGAGCAGAACGACGGTCTTGGCAATTACCGCCATGGGTGAACCTCGGGACGGGACGAACTATTCTAGCACGCGCAGCACCTCACGGGCGGCGCGGCGCCCGCTCGCCAGCGCGCCGGACACCGTGCCGATCTGTGCGCCGTCCGTCGCTTCTCCGGCAAAGAACAGCGTGCCATCCACCGGCCGGCCCAGGGCACGCGGGGCACCGATGCCACCGACGCCGATGTAGCTATAGGCGCCGCGCGCGAACCGATCGGCGCGCCAGTCGTGACTGGCCGATGCGTCGAGCAGTCCCTCCAGCTCCCGCCGCGGCACCGCGAACACGTCGGACAGGGCGACCAGACTGCGCTCGAGTCGCGACGGCGGCTCTTCCGCCAACAGCTGCTCCGCGGCAACGGCGCCGACATATCCGACGAGCACCGGCGAGCGCACCGGCAGCGTCGTCCACCAGGTCGGCACCTCGGCGCCGTGCGCGTGGAGGAAGTTCACCCCGCGGCCGCTCGAGCCCCCCCCCGCCTGCGCGCGTCGTTCCTTCAGGAATTCCGCGCGCTCCCAGAACGCCTCCCGGAATCGCAGCACGATCTTGAACACCTGTCCCGTTTCGATACCGGCGAGCGCGCGCTGCTTGGCGGGGACCGCCGGATCGAACCGCGGATCACCGGCCTTGAGGACCGCAGCCGGCAGCGTAATCAGCGCGGTGCGCGCGGTGAGCGTGGGCAACAGGGCTCGATCGCTGCTGCCGCGACAGACGACGCTGACGGCTCCCCGCTTCCACTGCACCGACACCGCGACGGTGCTGAGACGCACTTCGGTCCGTTCGGGATCCAACCCGTCGCGCAGCCACTTCATCAGGGCGTCACCACCGTTGGCAATACGGAACTGTTTGCCGGCGATCTCGTCCGCTTCCTCACCGCCGCCCTCCGCCTCCACCGCGAGCGACTTGGCGCTCAGCCGGTCCGGGTGCGCGGCGTAGAATCCCTGGATGAAGTCCCGCAACAGGCCGCGGTGGGCCGCCGGCACGCGCGCGGAGTCGAGGTACGCGCTCACCGGGAAGTCTTTCCCGCGGCTGGCGAGGCGTCGCGCGAGATCGTGATTCATTCGATCAACGAGTTCCCAGAAATCACCCATCGGCTTGAACCGGCCGGAGGAGGCAAGCTCGTGCGAGCCGGGCAGCTCGATCACGGCGAGACCCGCCGCCTGTGCGAGCGGCAGCGTGTCGGCCAATCCGCCGTGAATGAACTCGGCGCCGAGCTCGAGCGGGACCGGTGAGCGCGGATCGTGCAACGTCAGAATGCGGCCGCCGACGCGCGGCCGCGCCTCGATAACCGTGACACGCAGCCCGGCGTGCGAGAGATCGCGCGCCGCGGCGAGCCCGGCAGCGCCCGCGCCGAGGATCAGGACATCGACGCGTTTAGGATCGCGTGGCATGACGCAGGGCAGTCTCGACTTCGGAGTTCGGCACGGCGCGCGCCCCCAGCTCTCGCGCGGCCCGCAGCGCGGCCGCATCCACGTGCGAGCCGAACGCGAGCACGGGAATGCCGCGCGCCACCAGATCGGTGATCCGCTGGGATGTGCCGGGTTGGCCAAGCTCGATGACGGCGAGGTCGTACGGCTCTTCGCGTGCCGGCTCCGCGCCTGACGCCGTCAGAACGGCTCGCAGCTTGCCGCGAAAGAACAGATCGCGGCATTCGATGAGCACCCGCTTCACCCCGCCAGCTTTTGCGTCAGGTACTCGACGAGCTTGCCCGTGGCCACCCGGTCCTGCTTGAGCGTGTCGCGGTCACGCACGGTCACGGTTTGATCCTGGGTGGACTGGCCGTCGATCGTGACCCCGTACGGTGTGCCCGCTTCATCCTGGCGGCGGTAGCGCCGGCCGATCGATCCGCCGTCGTCGAAGAAGACGTTGAAGTGGCGCCGCAGGTCGTCGTGAATCCGATGCGCGAGCTCCGGCATCCCTTCCTTGTTCACGAGCGGGAACACCGCCGCCTTGAGCGGGGCGAGCGACGGCTTGAGCTTCAGCACGACGCGCTGCTCGCCACCTTCGGCCGCCTCCTCGCCGCGCACCTCTTCCTCTCTGTAGGCGTCGCACAGCACGACCAGCGTCGTCCGGTCGGCGCCCGCCGAGGTCTCGACCACATACGGGAGGAATTTCTCGTTGGTCTTCGGATCGAGGTACTCGAGCTTCTTCCCAGCATGCTTCTGGTGGTTCGACAGGTCGAAGTCGGTGCGGTTGTGAATTCCCTCGAACTCGTTCCAGCCGAACGGGAACTCGTACTGGATGTCGTACGCGTCTTTGGCATAGTGCGCCAGCTCATCCGGACCGTGCTGATGCCACCGCAGCTTCTCTTCCCGAATCCCGAGCCCTTTCACCCAATTCATCCGCTCCGTGCGCCAGAACTCGAACCATTCGGTTTCGCTGCCGGGCTTCACGAAGAACTGCATCTCCATCTGCTCGAATTCGCGCGTCCGGAAAATGAAGTTCCCGGGCGTGATTTCGTTGCGGAATGCTTTCCCCACCTGCGCGATCCCGAAGGGAATCTTCTGCCGGGAGGATTGCTGCACATTCAGATAGTTGACGTAGATCCCCTGCGCCGTCTCCGGCCGCATGTAGATCACGGCCGCCTGGTCCTCGACCGGCCCCATGAACGTCTTGAACATCAGATTGAACTGGCGCGGCGCGGTGAGGGTGCCCTTGCTGCCGCACACGGGGCATTGGGCGTCCGGCTGGCCCGGGGTGCCCTTGATTCTGGGATCGTCGGCGCGGAACCGGTTCTTGCACTGTTTGCAGTCCACGAGGGGATCGGTGAACCCGGACACATGCCCCGACGCCTCCCACACCTTCGGGTGCATCAGGATGGCCGCATCGAGTCCTTCGATGTCGTGGCGCTCGTGAACCATCGATCGCCACCAGCGCTCTTTGATGTTCTTCTTGAGCTCGACGCCGAGCGGCCCGTAATCCCACACGGAGCCCAGGCCGCCGTAGATCTCGGAGGATTGAAACACGAAGCCGCGGCGCTTTGCGAGCGACACGAGCTTCTCCATCGTTTTGTCGGCAGTTGCGGGAGGCATAGGGAGCCGGAAGTTACAAACGGAGCGCCTCACGCGCGACCTGCTCGGCCATCCGGGCGAGGGCGGTGCTGTCCAGCATCCGCCCGTCGCCATCTCCGCCCACCGTATGGACGCCGATCAGCCCTTCTACCTTTCCAGCGATCACGGCGACTTTCTTCTTCGCAACCTGGGCGCGCCGGACGACTTCTCCCGGCGCCTTTCCGACCAGCGACGTCTTGTCGAAGATTCCCTCGGCGGTGATGACGAGGTCCGCTTTCGCCAAGGCCGCGTCGAACCCGGCGCGCTCGAGCACCCAGTTGGCACCGCTCGTCAGGTCCGCTTTGGCGAAAAACACGAGACCGGCCCCCAACCCACCGGCGGCGCCGCCCATCGGCATCGTTCCGAGCTCGCCCCGGCCGGCCTGGGCCCACAGCTCCGCGAGTCGCGCGAGTCCGGCCGCGAGCAGCGGAATTTCCTCGGGACGCGCCCCCTTTTGCGGCCCGAACACGGGCGCGGCCCCATTGGGACCAAGCAACGGTGTCGCAACGTCGGCCAGTGCCACGACGCGGGCACTGAGGCCCCACCCCGATCGAAACGAGGCGAGATCGCTGAGGGAACCGCCGCCGTCAGGCAGCTGTTCGCCGGTCGCGTTCTCGAACGTCCAGCCGAAGCCGCGTGCGGCGCCTGTGCCGCCATCCACCGTCGCCGTGCCGCCGAGGCCGACGACGATCGTTTTAGCCCCGCGGTCGGCGGCAGTCCAGATCAATTCTCCGACCCCGCGCGTCGTCGTGCGCATCGGATCGCGGTCTTCCGGCTCGACCAGCGACAGCCCGCAGGCCGATGCGCTCTCGATGATCGCAGTCTCGCCGTCGATCCAGCCCAGCTCGGCCGACACCGAATCGCCGATCGGGCCGGTGACCGAGAGCCGCTCGCGCAACGCTCCCGCCGGCAGGACCACATCGAGCAAGCCGTTGCCCCCGTCGGCGACGGGGCATTCGAGGACCGACGCGTCAGGAACGGCGCGGCGTACGCCGGCCGCGAGCGCTTCGGCCACCTGGCGCGGACCGAGGGTGCCTTTGAAGGCGGCGGGGGCGATGAGGATGACGGGGGGCACTTGGGCAACATAGAAGGAGAGTGCCGCAAACGAGAAACCCCCTGAGTTTCCCCAGGGGGTGATCGCCTGCCGCACACCGTGCGCCCTAGAACCCGATGTGAGCGAAGCGAACTCCTTCTCGCAAATCGGGCGGCGCTACAGACTCGGCAGCTGGGCAATCTCGCTTGCGCGAGACCCCTGGCTTTGCGCCCCGCCGTCACCGGCGGTTTGCCCTTTTCGAGAGTTCCGCTTCCTCTGACAGGCAAGAACGGTGCCCTGTTGTAACCGCTGTCACGACAACTGTGAGTCAGGCGACCTAGTAAAACTACTGTACTGTTTTCTGCATTAAAGACTGCAGAATGCAGCAGTGAGAGACGCAGCAGACGCAGCAGGCGCAGCAGTGGTGACAAGTGTCAGCTACTAGCCACTGCTGAAAGCTTCCGCAACAAGCCATAAACGGTTTTGGCGCACTCGTCGCGGGTCGCGTTGATCTCCTCGAGCTCTGACGGTTCGAAGTACGCGAGGTGCTGGACGAGATCGAGGACGGCTTCGAGCTCGACCAGCGATCCCCGGGCCATGTCCGTAAAGCGTCGGAATTCCTTAGAGCCACGTCGGCTCACGCCTTCGGCCAAGTTCAGCGCAACGCTATTACAAGCACGACGCCACTGATCGGCGAGATCTGCCTCCGAATCAGGAAGTCGCTTGATGAGGGGACGCGACAGAACCGACAACCGTCGCGCATGTTGGTAAGCCTTCAGATCTTTGAAAAGCATGGCGCAAGAGTAATCGGCGACG
>Ga0193723_1000873_pt1 | contig 11840 bp, 12 predicted proteins | sample H2m2metaG_FD_143042 | JGI IMG/M metagenome (GOLD analysis project Ga0193723, IMG submission 143042) | Soil microbial communities from a riparian zone of the East river system, Colorado, United States - H2m2 | ecosystem: Environmental > Terrestrial > Soil > Riparian zone | place: USA: East River... | reverse complement strand
GCTGACTTTCCTCTGCGTTTCGCGTAGCCAGTTTTCGCGAGTCATCGGGTAACCCCAGACGGGAGCAACTGTCCCCGGCGGCGACCTTTGCTCCGTGCACACCCTCGGTCCCACACCGAATCAACTCGGTTTCTGTCTCTGGTTCACATCATTCTTTAGAACCTTCCAAGTTAACGGCGCTGGAATATGGCTGACGGTCACGAGTTCGCACTTATCCGGGTTTGATCACCTGTCAAAGTAGATATCCAAGGCGCATCTTTCTAGACCAAACCAAGTGCAGAGTGCGAAGCTCACTAATAAATTTACAAATAATTTGCAATTCATCTGGAAGCGATGTACTATCCGCGGCACTAAAGGGGTCCTTGTCGCGAACTTTTGACGTCGTACTGGTTCACCAGCAGTTCGGTTTGACACGACCTATGGGCTTTCTTCTCGGTTTGTTCTGTTGCCAATCTACGCCAGCAATCACTTTTAACCGTATCGGTGTAACTGAAGGCGGGGCGCGTTCAGACAGGAGATCGTATGCAAGTATCTGAGATGAGAAGCGGGAAGTTGATTTTCAGAGTATCGATCCTCAAGTCGTTCGTGATGATGGCAGTTCTGGTTTCCTTGCTGGTGCTGGGAAGCAGCCAGCAGGCTAACGCGATTCCAGCCTTTGCCCGCAAATATGGGCTCCCTTGCTCGGCGTGCCATATCGGTTGGCCCATTCTGAACGTTTTCGGTCAACAATTCCGCGACAATGGCTATCAACTGGGCAATGAAAAAGATTCGCCCATCTACCAGAATCCGGCGTATTGGCCCATTACCTTCCGGGTCACGCCGCAATGGCACTTGGAGAGCCAGACCAAGGTACAGATTGACGACCCTACCGGCGCGACGCCCGGCACCGAGCAAACGGTGACCACTCATGGTTTTGATCTCTCGGGACTCGACATTTGGACTGCCGGCACCCTCTACAAGAACATTTCGTTTTCCGTGTTGCCGGCCATGGAAGAAGGCGATGGTTTCCACTTCGAAAACGCCTGGGTGCGCTTCGATAACCTGTTGAATTCTCCCTGGCTCAACGTAAAACTTGGCAAGTTTGAGCTCGACACGTTGCTTTCGGAGAAGCGTTTTCTAACCCTGTCCGGCGTCGGTGGCGGCTGGGCAAACTATCACTTCCTGCCCGTGGGGGACATTAACGGCTTTGGTGGCATTGGCGACAACCAGGTGGGTTTGGAACTGTCCGGACACTCCAAAAACAGTTACGCGCGGTATTCCGTGGCGTTGCTGAGCAGCGTGGACGGTGCGCCCGGCCTGACGAGTGCCGGCCAAGGCAACACTGCCCGAACCTACGACGTCTTCGTCAATGTGAATGAGGGCTTCCAGGCGGGCAGCCTGGGAAGCCAAGGGAAATCGAAGCTTCTCGCGGGTTGGAGCCTATGGATGGTGGTTCCTGAAGGATCTCGACATCGAGACCCTCTATATGCACGGGCAGGACAATGTCTATTTAGGCAACGGTATCCCGGTGAACGACCCCGGTGGTCTCCCGGCGGGCGCCGTTGGACCCAGCTGGAACGGCGGCTTCGTGGAAGCGCATTACGCCTATAACCCGCAATTGATATTCACGGGCCGCTACGAACTCGTGCATATGTCACGCCAGGCCAATCCGTCACTGGTTCCAAACCTGGGGAACGTCGATACCTGGACGATCGGCTACCGCTGGTATCCCATCATGTTTAGCAGGGCGGGACTGGCATTCCATAACGAGTATTCGCAGGCGAAAACCGGTAATACTTCCGTCCTTACGGGCAGTGACCAGACGATTCGCAGCGTGATGATTGGTTTCGACTTTGACTACTAGTTTAAGCTATTTCTCATGGGTCAGGCTGTGTTGGAGGAGTCGTTCGCATCGCGACCGAAGGGCAGAGTAAACGCCAGATCACTTGGTAAGCTGTGCGCCGCTTCGTTATTGCTCGTTTTCCTGGGCGGCTTTGGTTTCTCCCGCACGCGTGAAACGGGGGCTGCCAGTTTCTCGATTGATCTGGATAAACCTTTTAATGAAGTTGTTGCCACCGTGGACGAAGTAGCCCGTAGTGGCTCCATCAAGGGCACCTTCGAGTACCGTGGCGATGAGCAGTTGACTGGTGCTCAGTTTCAGGAAAAGTCTCAGCTCTTTGCGGCGTGGACTGAGCCAGGCAAAGTTTTCTTCAAAGTCCGCACTAAGGCACTATCCCCCTCTCACTTTCTGAATAGCAACGACGTCGGGACCGTGGCAGTCCGTTTCGTGGTTCAGGAACGGGGCCCCAATTCAACGCGCTTGTTTATCGACGCTGTTTTCATTGAGAATGCGCGCCATCACGATCATCCCTCCGACGGCTACGTCGAGACCTGCGAATTTGGAGAGATCGGAAAGCGCCTGAAGGATCGGGAGCGACAGCAGACGCAGGTGGCTGCCGGCCAGCAATTTTCTCCTGGCCAGGAAAGCACTTCCCGGGCCGACGTGGCCACACCCCAAGTTAAGCCAACCGAAGTTAAGCCCGCCGAGGTTAAACCCGCCGAGCCAATTGCTGTTGAAACCAAACATGTGATCGCCGTGGACTCGGCCGAGTCTGGAGACCTGCAGCGAGCGATCGCCGAGCAGAAGTCATTGCTGTCAGCCGAGCGCGCCAACCTCGGGACCCTGGAAGCACAGGCCAAACAGCTGCGCGCGTCGGAGTTCGTGCGGATCAAATCAGATCGGGCTGAACTGAAGGTGCTGCCTTACGCACACGCCCGAGCTTTGGAAGCCCTCAAGAGGGGACAGGAAGTTACGGTGCTCGCCAAGAGCGCGTACTGGTATCAGGTCCGCGCGGAAGACGGGCAAGAAGGATGGATCTCGCACGCGCTCCTCGAGGTCCAGCCATGATTCAGCCTTGGTTCAATGGGCAGCGTCGATTGGTTCCTGCGCTCGTGCTTGCTGTTTTCTTTAGCGCCCAATTGTGGGCACAGGGCGAGGGCTCCAACGCGGTGGACCGCACCTATCCGTACTCGGTCGACGCCGTTCAGAAAGCTTTGCAGCGGATAGGTGGTTTCGGCGGAGGAAAGCTGCCCAGCGTGGATGGATTTGTCAGTGCTGCGCCCGATCAGCTTGAACGCTACGACCACCCCTACTATCAGTATCGCGTGCACCTGAAGCCAGTGGACGCGAACCATACCGTCGTGAGTGTTGAAGCAAAAATCAGCGCTCTTTACTCAGATGCCGATCCTGCGCGCTCTGAGTATCATGCGCTCGCTTCCAATGGTCGTCTGGAGTCTGATCTTCACGACCGCCTGCAAGAATCGTTGCGGTCGAGTCTGGCGACCCCGGCGTCCGGACAGCCTGACACCAAAGCTCCGATTGCCACGCCTGCGCCGGTGGGAGCAAAGCCTTCCTCAGTCGCATCGGCCTCGCAGGAACAACTAGACGCCGTCCTCGCTGAAAGGCAGTCGGTTCGAGAAAGGATCGCGGCCTTGCAGGCTCAGATCGAACACTTAAGGCCGGGCGATCACAAGCCTTCCAATTCGGCCAAACTCGCCTCAGTGAAACGCTCGGGTGTCGGGGTGATGTCCCGCCAGAACTTCGGTGGTCCGGTTCTGTTTCGCGCCCAGGCCGAGGACGAATTTGAAGTTGTACAGCTTGAGTCCGGCTGGGCACAGGTTCGCCTGGGTCCCGACTCCACCGGATATATTCAGGGCGATGAGTTGAACTTACCGTCTGGAATTGTTGAAAAGACTCAATCCGCAGCCGGCCAGCCCGCCCCGAAAGGCACCCCTGGCTCCCCGGACTTGGGATTTTCCGTGAGCCGTGAAGACGTGACCGTGTTTTCAGGGGACTGGAAACGGCTCAGTGGGAAGAAGGTTCTCTTTGTATATGCCCAACCCCGGGGACTGCTGTCCGATCTGGCAAACGAAGATGCCAAGCTGGGATATGCCAAGCGAATTTTTGAAAGCCGCTACCGGAGCATTTCGCAGTCGAAAACAGAAGTGGAAGGTGTGGTTGTGGTGTTCCTGGGCAGCCGCGGCGGGGTGGCGGCGGCCACGCTGGCGGATATTCGTCAGTGGGTCGAGGGAGGGTTACCGGACGCAGCCTTCGTAAGCCGGTGCTCGCTCGATCCTGCGGCTGAGTTTCGGAGCATGCGGCTGAATTGATAGCCCGCCGCAGGACAAGGCGCAGCTCTCTTGTCGTTTGTAAAAAAGTTGTAAAAAAAGTGTTTGCATTTCACTTTAAGGGGAGGTAGTATCGGCCACCGTTTTAGTGGCTTCGCTTCTGCTTGGGGACACTGGAGACCTCGATAGGCCATGGGTTTTCGGGTAGGCAACGCAGATTCCCGCCACCGAGCACGGGCTCGCCGCGGACAGCACGTAACCCGGCAGGACTTCCTCCTGCCTCAGAACTCTCCAAAAGGGTGAACTTATGAACACAGCCTGGAAGAGGTTAGTGGTGAGTTTCGCTCTGATGTTGGCCGTTGCTCTCCCAGCGGCCGCACAAGAGGCTCGGGTCGGAAACCTGACGGGGCATGCGGCCAGCGGAAAGAAGCTCTATCGGCGCTTTTGCGTTGGATGTCACGGTCCGGCGGGCGACGGAAACGGCGAAAACGCGCCCTGGATCGATCCCAAGCCAAGAGATTTCACCGCTGCAACTTTCAAGTGCCGTTCCACTCCCACCGGCACCCTGCCTACCGACGATGATCTTTATCAGTCGGTAGCCCGGGGCTTCACCAACTCGAACATGCCTCATTGGGACGCGCTGCCCAGTCAGAATCGCATCGATCTGGTCGCCTATATCAAGACTTTCTCGCCGCGCTGGCATGACGAAAAAGCCGGTCAGCCCATAAGCATCCCTTCGGAGCCTGCCGTGACTATGCAGAGCATCACGCACGGCGCCGAATTGTTTCAGAAGATGGAGTGCTGGAAGTGTCACGGTCAGTTGGGCAAGGGAGACGGTCCTTCGGCTGCCACGCTCACCGATAGCAAGGACAACCCGATCCGGCCTTACAACTTTGCGTCCGGCGCTGACGATTCACGCTTTAAGTGCGGCGTAACCAACCAGGACGTATATCGCATCTTCATGACCGGCGTGGATGGAACTCCCATGCCCTCGTTTGCGGATGTCATCCAGCCAAACGATGCCTGGGATCTCGTGCATTTCTTGCGAACTCTTCAGACCAGCCGTCACAGCAAAGAGAACGATGTCTTAAAGGCCGCCGGTGGAAAGATTCCAACCAAGGCGCCTGACTCGACTACGCCCGCCCAGCCCGAGAATAAAGGCTCCGGCGGCGGAAACGGTAAATAGCGGATTCAGCCAAGGAGGGGTGAAATCGGATGCGCAATAAGCAATTGTGTGTGTTTCTGCTCGCAACCGCGGCATCGCCGGCGTTGCTGTTTGGTGCGGGTAAGGTGACTGGGAAAATCACCTATACCGGAACACCCGCCAAGCAGAAGGTGATCGACATGTCCAAGGAACCAAGTTGTGCCAAGCAGCACACGACGCCGGTAACCACCGAGGCTGTTGTCACCGGCCCCAATAACTCACTGGGATATGTTGTTGTTTATATATCCACGGGTGCGCCTGATGAGTCCAGCGCCCCGGCTCAAGCTGTAACATTCACCCAGAAAGGCTGCCAGTACATTCCACACGTACTTGCCATGCACACTGGGCAGGAAGTGAAAGTCGTCAATGATGATCAGACTTCCCATAACATCCACCCCTTGGCCAAAGTAAACCGGGAATGGAACAAATCGCAGCCGCCTGGAACGCCTCCCTTGTCGGAGAAGTTCGACAAGGAAGAATTCATTCCCGTGAAGTGCAATGTTCATCCCTGGATGCACGGCTATTTCGCGGTGCTGAAAACTTCGCATTACGCCATCTCGGACGAGAACGGAAGCTTCTCCTTGCCCAACCTCCCTGCGGGAAAGTACACCCTCACGGCGTGGCAGGAGAACTATGGAACGCAAACACAGGACGTGACGATCACCGGCGATGAAACCAAGACCGTGGACTTCACTTTCAAGGCAAAGCCTTACTAACTTTTACCCGTAGCCCGAAAGGGTGGTCGGTTCGCACCGGCCGCCCTCCCCCATCCCCCCGGAGTTGGCCCGGGCAAATTACGAGGCAGAATGGGCAAGCTATTCGCCGTCGTCGTGGTTGTAATCGCACTGGCGTCGGCCGTTCCCTTGATTACACATACTTGGTATGGGTCGGCAATCCGACTGGCACCTCCCGAGGATATTTCGACTCACGGGCACGCGATCGACGAACAACTTTCGGAAACCATGATCGAGGCTGGCCTCTCTTTCCTCGCGGCCCAGTTCGTACTGGCATTTTTCGTCTGGAGGTTTTCCAGTCGTCCTGCCAATGCCGAGATCAAGTCGTTCCCCGGCGGCGCTAGAGGCCTGGTTATTGCTGCGGTTGTTCTCGTTGGCACCGAGATGCTGGCTTTGGGGGTATTGGGCCAGAAAGCCTGGGCGGCGGTCTATTTCGCGCCTGCAAAACCCGATGCGCTTCAGATTCAGGCCCAGGCCGGGCAATTCGCTTTTTACTTCCGTTACCCGGGCGCAGACGGAAAGCTGGGCGATTTGCATCCCGACAAAATCGACGAAGGTAACTCAAACTTTTTTGGCTTGGATCCGGCCAACGACGTCGAGTCGCGCGATGACATCGTCACCGGCGAGCTAGCCATTCCTGCCAACCGTGAAGTTCACCTGCTGATGCACGCTAAAGATGTCGGCCACTCTTTCTATGTCCGCGAATTGCGCATTCAGCAGGATTTTGTTCCCGGCCTCGACCTCTCTGTACACTTCACCGCTACCAAGATCGGAAAATACGAGATCGTTTGCACACAACTCTGTGGCCTGGGCCACTACAACATGAAGGCGTACCTGAGCGTTTTATCGCAGGAAGATTTCGACAGTTGGCTGAAACAAAAGGCCTCTGAACAATGAGCGGGAACCGCTAGCGCGTTACCGGTAGCGCGGCATTTCGCCAAAGGTGAGGACATGTCCGAGGGATCGGCCCAGACCGTTCAGCATCAGCACGCACCACCCCAGAGTTTCATTCGGAAGCACGTATTCAGTCTCGACCACAAAGTCATTGGATTGCAGTACTACGGATTGGCTCTGCTGGCAGTTGTCATCGGCATGGGGCTTTCGTGGCTGATGCGAATTCACCTCGTCTGGCCAAACGCGCCTATTCCCGGATTACAGTGGCTCTCGAAAACGGGCGCGCCGGGCGGCATTATGACCCCGGAATACTATCTCTCCTTGCTGACCATGCACGGAACCTTGATGGTATTTTTTGTTCTCACCAACGCGCCCTTTGCCGCGTTCGGCAATTATTTCCTGCCCATTCAGATTGGCGCCGAGGACATGGCCTTTCCCCGCTTTAACATGATGTCGTTCTGGACCACCTTCGTCGCATTCTGCATCCTGGTGGCTGCCTTCTTCGTGCACGACGGACCGCCGCTGGCCGGATGGACTGCATACGCGCCACTGAGTGCGGTCGGTCCTGATGCCGGCCCAGGCGAGGGCCTGGGACAAACCCTGTGGGGACTTTCAATATTCGTTTTCTGCATTGCATCGCTGTTGGGATCGTTAAATTTCATCGCCACAACCCTCGACCTCCGGACCAAGGGCATGACGCTCGCTCGCATGCCGATCTCCACCTGGGCATGGTTTATTACATCCTGCATCAGCCTGCTCGCCTTCGCCGTGCTATTGCCGGCTAGTCTTTTACTGATTCTAGATCGGGTCGCGGGGACCAGCTTCTTCATTCCCGCCGGCCTCGTAATTAGCGACCGCCTGCAACCGCACTCGGGTGGCTCGCCGCTGTTATGGCAACACCTGTTCTGGTTCTTCGGCCATCCCGAGGTTTACATCGCGATTCTGCCCGCGATGGGCATCGTCTCCCACATTCTGATCAACAGCATGCGCCGCCCGCTGCTGAGCCACAAAGTGGTGATTTACTGCATGATGGGAATTGGTTTCCTCAGCTACATGGTATGGGGACACCACATGTTCGTGAGCGGAATGAATCCGTTTTCCGCGCTGATGTTCTCGTTTCCCACGCTGGTGATCACCATTCCGGCAACCATCATGACGCTGATCTGGCTCGGCAGCCTGTACGGATCGAGATTGCGCATTACGGCCGCCTCGCTCTTTGCGCTGGGCTTCATCTCGATGTTCGTCAGCGGCGGCGTCAGCGGATTCTTTCTGGCTCAGCCTTCCATCGATATCTTTCTGCACGCGACGTATTTTGTTGTCGGACACTTTCACATGGTGATGGGAGTTGCAGCCATCTTTGGAGTCTTCGCCGGGACCTATTTCTGGTTCCCAAAGATGACGGGCCATATGATGGACGAGCGCCTTGGCAAGCTGCACTTCTGGTTCACGTTCATCGGGACCTACTGCATTTTTATGCCTTTTCACTACTTGGGGCTGGCAGGCAATGTTCGGCGTTATTCCGCGTTTGTCGATGACTTCCTCGTTCCGTTGATCCCAGTGCATCGCTTCATCACCATCGTCGCGCTGCTGACGGGAGCCGGTCAGCTCATCTTTCTATACAACCTGATCCATAGCCGATTCCGAGGCGCGCCTGCTCCCCCGAACCCGTGGGAATGCACATCTCTGGAGTGGAGCATGCCGTCACCGCCTCCATTCGATAATTTCGGCGGCAACCACCCCGTGGTCTATCGCGACCCTTACCAGTACGGGGTGAAGAGTTCGACAGGCGATTACCTGATGCAGGATTCGCCTGAAGAAGCGAAGGCGTAGCCGCGTTGACGACGTCGAGCAGGGAAGGGATGCATGGGCCATGGCAACGACAATCCAACCGCCTGAGGCGGAGCAAAGGCAAAAACCTGTCGACGATGGTCGGTCAGGAGGGGGCGGCGTGAGGAATCTGGTTCCCGCGGATGGAAGTATCAAGCTTCTGGACGACTACTCGCCGGAACCGTCTCGCACCGGAATCTGGGTTGGACTTGCGGCAATTACGATGTCATTCGCCGCTTTCACCAGCGCACTGGTGGTCCGGCAGGCAACTGCAAATGACTGGCGGCACCTGACCCTGCCTTCGATCGTCTTTGTAAACACCTTGATGTTGCTGGCAAGCAGCGGCACGCTGGAAGTCGCGCGCCAAAGCATCGCAACCTTCGTGCGCGAAAAAACCGGAAATCGCACCATTCCCTTGCTCTGGTTGGACGCGACTCTGCTGCTGGGGTTGATTTTCATCGCGGGGCAATACGTGGCCTGGCAGCAGCTGCGGGCCGGAGGCTTGTACCTCGCCTCCAATCCCAATAGCTCGTTCTTCTATGTCCTGACGGGCATGCATGCTTTGCATGTGCTCGGCGGGTTGGGCGGCCTGACGCGCGTGATTTACAAATTCCGCCAACCAGTCTTTGGGTTACGTCGCAGTACGCTCGACGCAACCTCGTACTATTGGCATTTCATGGGAATTCTCTGGCTTTATCTGTTGCTTGTCATGTGGCTGAAACTTTAGAAAATCGGCAGGAGGCTTGGTGAGCGAGGTCAATTTCCCGATGGAATCGCATGGGCCCGCATTGATGGAGGCGTCCCCGTTCGCGATTCCCTCCAAGAAGCTGGTGATGTGGCTGTTCATCATTTCTGATGCGGTCACCTTCACGGCCGTTCTCTTTGCCTACGGATACATTAAGAACGCCAGTACCAACTGGCCCGAGCCTTTCAAATTCTCGCCCAGCATCATCAACGTCATGCTGATGACGTTCATCCTGCTTACCAGCAGTCTCACCATGTTAATCGCGACACGCGCCGCCAAATCGGGTGACAAGACTGGCGCTTTGCGGTGGACCTTTATCACCGCAGCGGGCGGTTTTTTGTTTGCGATACTCCACCTCAACGAATGGCTTGGACTGATCCGGGAAGGTGTGAGGTTGTTCCAGAATCCATGGGGCTCCCCCATGTTCGGCGCCACCTTCTTCGCGATCACTGGCCTTCACCTGACTCACGTTCTTGGCGGCGTGATCGCTCTAATCGTGGTGGCACTCGGCTACAAGCGCGGCCGGTACAACGCCGACGACATCGAAGTCTGGTCGCTGTACTGGCATTTCGTCGATCTGGTGTGGATGTTCGTGGTTCCGATGGTTTACCTTTTGAATATCGCGCGCTAGTCTCGGTGCTTTCGGGGAAACGTGATGAACGTTCACACCAAATCGAACGATAGCCTTAAGACGGATGTCATCATTTATCTCTGCATGCTGACCTTGTCTGGAGTGCAAGTTCTTCTGGCCTACAGGCTGACGGAGGGCGGCCAACTCATGCTGCGCATGCTCGCCGTAGCGCTGCTCCAGGCGGGCCTGGGAGGGATGTACTTCATGCACCTGCGCGACGAGCGCCGGAGCCTGCGGCTGGCGCTGATTCCTGCCACCATCTTCGTCATCATGATGATGAACATGATATGGTCCGACAGTTTCCGTCTCCTTCGCATGCACCCGCTGATCAAGTAATCAAGGATCCTTGTGAGACTACGCTTGCATCCCCGGCTTGCAGGTTTGGTGAGGCGAGTTTTGTTCCTGCTCGTTGTGGCGACATCGTGCACTGCCTGTTACGCGCAGGGTTGTGCTTACTGCTACAGCCAGGCTTCTTCTTCAGGGTCACGAATCATCCAGGGCCTGCGCAGCGGCATTCTCGTGCTGGTGATCCCCCCCATGTGCATGTCAGTCGCGATCAGCATACTTGCCTATAAAAAACGTAACCAGTTTCACCGTGCTGATTCATCACCCGGAAATCAACGCGATAGTTGGTAGCCTTTCCGACTGGCACTTCCTCGCAAGAGTTGCCTTGCTTCCCGGTGTATTAATGCGTCCACAAACTCACATCGCGTTTGCCGGTCAAAACGGCTAGAATGTTTGCCCGTAAGCCGGTTCACTCGGAGGTCTTGTGATGGGTTTCCGTCGCCGCACGTGGTTCTTGAGCAGAAGTGTGCATGCATTGCTCTTGGCCGTTCTGGTTTCCGGCCTGGGCGCGCAAATCAGCGAGAAGCAACCGCAAATCGGTGTTCCCGAAGATTGGACCCATCATCGCATCAAGTTCAGTTCCGCGACCCTTCGACAGCACCCGGAGCGGGCTGCCCATGAGCCCCGAGCTGCCATGCAGCTCTACCGGGAGGCTTTCGTGGAGGCGCAAGCTGCCTGGCGACGCGCCACGCTTGCTCCCCAGTCTGCTTCATCAAGCCCATCGGCGGGTCATCGCGATTGGAGCGTCCCGCTTGGAAGCGGGCGTGTGCAATTTGGGCAGTATCCCGCAAAGTGGCAGACCGATCCGACCCGGCCTCCCAGTTGCACAACGGACTACGTTATTTTTGCGCTGAATGTGCCTGGCGTAACCGGCGGCCAGCCTTCTATCGTTGGCCTCAATAAGTTGTATTCCTCACCCAACAACTCTTTGTGTAAAGCCCAACAGCCCAATTTCCTATTCTCCTACAACACCAACACCACCTCGGCCGCTGCTCAGGGCCATATCCTTACATCCCCGGTATTGTCTTTAGACGGAAAGAAAGTCGCTTTCATTGAAACCAGCACGGTGGCTGGCCAGCGCACCTCGGTCCTGCATGTTCTGAAGATACCAACGACGGGGACTCAGGTGATTCCTACGCCGGCCGCTCTTCCCCCGGCTGGCGCCATGTTGAGTGCGACCATCGGCGCTGCGTCCAACACACGGTCCTCGCCCTGGATCGACTACGTCTCCGACGTTGCCTACGTCGGACTCGATAATGGCCGCCTCTTCAAAATCACCGGTGTTTTCAGAGGGACACCCACGGTCGCCGGTCCGCCCTGGCCCATTGTCGTTAGTCCAGGTCTTCCGCTCAG
>Ga0193723_1000872_pt1 | contig 11842 bp, 10 predicted proteins | sample H2m2metaG_FD_143042 | JGI IMG/M metagenome (GOLD analysis project Ga0193723, IMG submission 143042) | Soil microbial communities from a riparian zone of the East river system, Colorado, United States - H2m2 | ecosystem: Environmental > Terrestrial > Soil > Riparian zone | place: USA: East River... | reverse complement strand
CTCCCGGCCGGGGAGCGAATGGAAGTTCTGGTGGGAGGAGGCTACGTGCGCAACACGTACGGTGGCGCGTTCGAGGCGAGCGACGGCGGTCTGTCGACGATTCTCGGGCTACGCTATCACGCGAGCAATCGCGTGTGGATGCGTCTCGGCGTCGATCTCGACGTGATGTTCCACCCATCGAGCGCGAGTCCCTTTACGTTCTACAATGGCAATTGGAGCCTCCAGCTCGGCGCCGGCGCGCGCCTCAACGGCGGCGGCTCATAAGTGATAGGTCTGCTTCGCTAGGTCGTACGCGAGCGCGCGCGCCATGGGGCGCGCGTCGCTCTCGTCGATGACGTGGCGCGCCACGAGGCCCGCGAGGTAGTTGGCGTCCATGCGTCGCGCCAGGTCGTGCCGCGCCGGGATCGAGCAAAACGCGCGCGTGTCGTCGTTGAACCCTGCGGTCTTGTAAATGCCCGCCGTCTCGGTCGTCTGCTCGCGGAACCGTCGCATCCCCTCCATCGAATCGAAGAACCACCACGGAGGCCCGAGCCGCATCGCCGGATAGTGTCCGGCAAGCGGGGCGAGCTCCCGGCTGTAGGTCGACTCATCCAAAGCGAAGACGACGAGGGTGAGGCGCGGGTCGTTGCCGTAGGCGTTGAGCACCGGGCGCAGGTTGCGCGTGAATTCGGTCGCGACCGGGATGTCGCCGCCCCGGTCCGGCCCGAACCGCTCGAACACGAGCCGGTTGTGGTCGCGCAGCGATCCCGGGTGAATCTGCATCGTCAGGCCATCCTCGAGCGACAGCCGCGCCATCTCCATGAGGAGATGCGCCGTGAAGCGCCGCTCGTCGGCGGGAGTCACGTCGCCCTGACACGCCTGGTGAAACAGACGCTCGGCCTCCTCCCCTTGGAGGGCGGCCGTGTACGGCTCCAGTACGGCGTGGTCGGTCGCAGTGGCGCCGAGATTCTTGAAGTAGGCGCGGCGATCGGCCAGGGCGCGTACGAACCCGACGTAGTCGCGCACCGGTTCCCCGTCGGCGCGTCCCAACGCGTCCAGCGCCCTGGTCCAGCCGGGCGACGCGATACGGAAGAGGGCGTCGGGCCGGAAGGTGGGAATCACGCGGCCCTTCCACCCCGATTCGCGGATCGCGCTGTGGTGCTCGAGCATGTCGCTCGCCGCATCGGTCGTGGCGAGCACCTCGATGTTGAAGCGCTCGAACAGGGCGCGCGGGCGGAACTCCGGCGATTGGAGCCGCTCCTGGATCGCGTCGTACACGCGGGCTCCCGTGGCTGCGCTCAGCCGCTCGTGCACACCGAAGACCTCGTGCAACTCGTGGTCGAGCCAGGCGCCGGTCGGCGTGCCCCGGAACAGATGGTAGTGCTCGGCAAAGAGCTGCCACGCGCGGCGCGGATCCGCCTCCGTCGGCGCGCCATCCTTGCGCGGCACACCCAGGGCTTCGTAGGACACGCCGTGCGCGTACAAGAGCCGGAGGATGTAGTGATCGGGCTGGACGATGAGCGACGCCGGCTCGGGGAAGGGCGCGTTCTCGGCGAGGATCCGGGGATCGACGTGGCCGTGGGGTGAGACGATCGGCAGGGCCCGCGTCTCCTCGTACAGCGCGCGCGCGATCCGCCGAACCGAGGGATCGGGATCGAAGCAGCGATCAGGGTTCAGACTGTTGGAGCCCAACCGGGCGCGTACTCGCGTTGCCAGTAGGCCATCGCGGCTTCGTCGCCCTGGATATGGCCGGTCGCGGGATCGACGCGGAGCGCGCGACCCGTCCATTGCGCGATGTTGCCGAGATGGGCCAGCAGCACGCTCTTGGCCCCTTCAGCGATCGGCTGCGTGACGGGTACGCCCGTGCGGACCGCTTCCACGAAATTCGCGATGTGGAGTCCTGTCAGCAGGTCGTCGCCGCTCGGGGCCAGCGGATCGGCGACCGCCTGCGCGATCGATTCCTTGACGACCTTGCTGTCGAGGTCGTACACGGTGTAGCCGTCCTGGTCCATCACCACGGTCCCCGTCGTCCCGTGAACGATCGTGCCGCGCCCCCGATTCTGCGTCGGGAAGGGGTTGCAGCTCAGGCCCTGCCACACGATCGTGCGCTGCCCCTCGAATTCGAAGCCGGCCTCCTGCGTGTCCGTGAACTCCCAGTCGTCCTCGAAGTGATAGCGTCCCCCGACCGACGTCACCTTCACGGGGTAGTCCACGGCCAACGCCCAGCGCGCGACGTCGATCTCGTGCGTCCCGTTGTTGCAGATCTCGCCCGTGCCCCAACGGCGGAACCAGTGCCAGTTGTAGTGGATCACGTTGTCGTGGAAGGGGGCGCGGGGGGCGGGGCCCTGCCATAGCTCGTAGTCGAGCGTTGCCGGGACGGGCGCGGGCTTCCCGCGGCCGATCGAGGCGCGGCGGTTCGCATACCAAGCCCGCGCCAGATAGGGGCGCCCGATCGCGCCTTCTCGGATCGCCTGCACGGCCTCTTGGGCGCGGGGCGAGGAGCGACGCTGCGTACCCATCTGCACCACGCGCTTCGCTTTGCGCTGCGCCTCGACGAGCAGCTCGCCCTCGCGCGCGTTGTGGCCGCACGGCTTCTCGATGTACACGTGCTTGCCGGCCGCGAGCGCCAGGATGGCCGCGGGGGCGTGCCAGTGGTCGGGCGCGGCGATCACGAGGGCATCTACGGTCTTGTCGTCCAGGGCGCGGCGGAAGTCGGCGAGTCCCTTCGGGGCTTTGCCCTGTGCCTCGCCCACGGCGGTGAGGCCCTTGGCGAGCACCTGGGAATCGACGTCGCACACGTAAGCGACTTCCGCGTTGGGCGTCTTGCCGAACACGCGCGCCAGCACCGTGCCGCGGCTGTTCAGGCCCATGACGGCGACGACGACCTTCTCGGCCGGCGAGCCGCCGAGCACGAGGAGGGGGGAGCGGCCGGCCGCGAGGCCGAGGCCCGTCGCCGAGACGGACTTCACGAACTGACGGCGCTTCATAGCGGTCTCACTTTGATGTTGCGGAAATAGACCTCATCCCCGTGATCCTGCAAGACGATGTGCCCTTTGCGGCGATCCCCGAAGCCCGGAATCGAGCGGTACTTGCTCTTGGCGAGCAGGGAGTCCATGCGCGCCGTGCCGAGATCGAACTCGACGATCTTGCGGCCGTTCAGCCAGTGCTCGCCGTGGTTGCCGCGGACGATGACGGTGGCCGTGTTCCACTCGCCCACGGGACGCAGCTGCTTCGCCTCACTCGGCGCGATGAGGTCGTACAACGCTCCGGAGCGGTGGGTGGGCAGCTTGCCGTCTTCGTGCCGGTCGTCGTCGATCATCTGATACTCGAACCCCAGCGCGGAATGGTTCGGCGCGATCGCTCCCGTGGCGACGGCGGCGGGCGTCATTTGCCCGTTCTGGCCGATCGACATTGCTTCGGAGACGTTGTATTTGACGCCGCTGTTCGCGCCCGCGGTGACCTTCCACTCCCAGGTCAGCTCGAAGTCACCATAAGTCTCCACGGTCATGAGATCGCCGCCGTTGAGGGGCCGCCCGTCGGCCACCCGCGGCACGTTGCCGCTGGCGATCTTCTTGATGGCGCCGTCCACGACCACCCAGTGCCCGGTCGGGACGGTGTCGTAACCGAGACCGCGCCACCCGGCGAGGGTGCGGCCGTCGAACAGCAGTCGCCACCCCGCGGCGCGCTCGGGGGGCGTGAGGGTGTTGGGGCCCGGGGCCTCGGGGCTGGGGCCTGCGGATTGGAGCAAGGAGAGAAGCAGGATTTGTGCAATCATGGGTGCTCCCATAACAGCAGATCCCTCGCGAAAAGCAGATCCCTCGCTTCGCTCGGGATGACAAGCGCGGTTGCCTCTCTCTTCTTTTTAAAAGGGAAGGGGCGGCTTGTCATCCCGAGCGCAGCGCGCGGTACGCGCGCGTAGCGAGGGATCTGCTTCTCGTAGCGAAGGACCTGCTTTTCGGTGAAAGGGGTCATGACGTGGACGCGGAACTGCTCAACCGCGCGGGCTCGAGTCGCGGTGCGAGAAAGTGGAGGATGGTCCAGGCGGTCACGTACGCAAAACCGCACACGGTGAAAATGAGCGTGTAATCGTTGCCGGTGGCGTCCAGAATCCTGCCGGTGACGCGCTGGAACACCACGCCGCCCATGGCGCCCGCGAACCCGCCGATCCCGGAGATCGACGCTACCGCGGAGCGGGGGAACATGTCGCTCGCGAGCGTATACATGTTCGCCGACCAGCCCTGGTGCGCCGCGGCGGCGACGCTGACGATCGCCACGGCGGTCCACATGCTGCCCGCGTGGGGCGCCAGCGCGGTGGGCATGATGATGACCGCCATGAAGAGCATCGCGGTCTTGCGCGCGCGGTTCACCGTCCAGCCCCGTTTGATCAGGCTGCTCGAGAACCAGCCACCCGCGATCGAGCCGACGTCCGCCACGAGATAGACGACGATCAGGGGCAACGCGACGTGCGCCAGCTTGATGCCGTACTTGGCGTCGAGAAACTTGGGCAGCCAGTACAGATAGAACCACCAGATCGGGTCGGCCAGCATCTTGCCGACGACGATCGCCCACGTCTGCCGCACGCCGAGCAGGCGGATCCAGGGGGGGGGGACGCGCGGTTCGTCGGGCTCTCCCGGGTGCGCGTCGGCGGGCGGGCTGCGGTAGAGCGCCAGCCAAAGAAACAGCCACAGGAAACCGATCGAGCCCGTGACGATAAACGCCCAGCGCCAGCCCCAGGTCAGTGCGATCCACGGGACGAGGAGGGGCGTGATGATCGCCCCGGTGTTGGTCCCCGCGTTGAAGATCCCCGTGGCGAGCGCGCGCTCGTCTTTGGGGAACCACTCGGCGACCGTTTTGACGCCGCCGGGGAAATTCGCGGACTCCCCGAGCCCCAGTAGGGCACGGGCCGCCGAGAATGCCGCGGTCGTCCGGGCGAACGCGTGGCCCATCGCCGCCAGGCTCCACACGACCACGGCCGTGGCGAAGCCGCGCCGCACCCCCACGCGATCGAGCCACCGGCCCGCGAGCAGAAAGCCGAAGGCGTATACCAGGCTGAACCACGACACGACGTCGCCGTACTGCGCCTCCGACCAGCTCATCTCGCGCTGCAGCGTGGGCGCGAGGATCCCGAGCACCTGCCGGTCCACGTAGTTGATCGTCGTGACCATGAACAGCAGGGCACAGATGGTCCAGCGGTAGCGGAGTCGTGGGGAGGGAGGCGCGACGGTCGACGTCACAGCGTGACGCCTTCCTTCCAGATGGCGATTTCGCGATACCCGTGCTTCTCGTTGTTGGCGAGCTTCCGTCCCGAGGCGACATCGAGGATCAACGTGAAGAGGTCGTCGGCGAGCCCGACCAGCGTGTTCGTGCCGTCGACCAGCGCTCCTGCGTTCACATCGATCCAGTGCGGCTTCTTCTCGGCGATCGCGGTATTGGAGGAGATCTTGAGGGTGGGCACCGGGAAGCCGAGCGGCGTGCCGCGACCGGTCGTGAACAGGAGCAGGGTGGCGCCGCTCGCAACCAACGCCGTCGACGAGACGCCGTCGTTGCCCGGGGACTCGAGGAGGGACAACCCGCCCGCCCGCATCGCCGCGGGGTCGCCGTAGCGCAACACCTGCGTCACCGGCGCCTGCCCGCCCTTCTGGATCGCGCCCAGCGATTTCTCCTCGAGCGTCGTCAGGCCGCCCGCGATGTTGCCGGGCGACGGATTCTCGTAGATAGGCTGCCCGTGACGGATGAAGTATGCCTTGAAGTCGTTCACCAGCGCGACCGTGTCCCGAAACACCGTCTCGTCGACCGCCCGCTGCATCAGGCCCCGCTCGGCCCCAAACATCTCCGGGACCTCCGTGAGAATCACCCCGCCGCCCAATCCCGTCAGCCGATCGGCGATCCGGCCGACGAGAGGGTTCGCCGTGATGCCGCTCAGGCCATCGGAGCCGCCGCATTTGTGGCCCAGGATCAAGTCGGCGGCGGGGCACTCTTCGCGCCGGTCCTCCGCCATCGCCGCCACCAACTGTCCCAATGCCTCGAGCCCGGCGTCGACTTCGTCCGTGACGTCCTGCGAATTGAAGAACCGCAACCGCTCGGGCGCGACCGGCTGTGCGGCGCGGAGCAGCCCATCCATCTGGTTGCTCTCGCAGCCGAGGCCCAGTACCAGCACGCCTCCCGCGTTGGGATGGTGCATGAGACCGGCCAGGAGGCGTTGCGTGTGCCCGAGGTCATCGCCCAGCTGGCTGCAGCCGTAGGGATGCGCAAAGTTGTAGATGCCGTCGATGCGCCCCTGGTACAGGGCTGACCCCTCGTGCGCGATGCGTTCCGCCGCGTGGTTCACGCAGCCGACGGTGTTCAGGATCCACACCTCGTTGCGGGTGCCGACGCGGCCGGAGGCGCGGCGGTACCCCTGGAACGTCGGGCCCGGTAGGGGCGCAGCATGCTGCGCCCCTACACGTGATGTCGGCTCGTACTGGTACTCGAGCACGCCTTCCAGGCAGGTCTTGAGATTGTGCGAGTGCACCCAAGCGCCGGGCGAGATCGGCGCGGTTGCCGCGCCGATGGGGAAGCCGTACTTGACGACCGTCGCGCCGCGCGCGAGCGCGCGGAGCGCGACCTTGTGACCCGCCGGGACATCCTCGGTCAGCGTGAAGTCTTCACCCTCAACGCTCACCTGTTGTCCCCCGGTGAGCCCTTGCACCGCGACCGCAACGTTGTCCAGCGGATGGATTCTGACCGCCTGCGCGGCCACGCTCACCGCGTGAAATCCCGATAGTACGTCTCGATTTGGTCCGGTGTGGCGGTGCGCGACAGGATCAGTACGCGGTAGCGGAACGTCGTCGCCTTTCCTTGCGCGAGTCGGAAATTGAGCTCCTCCTTGCCGTTGCTGAAGACCTTCGTCCCCAGTGGGTTGGCGGCGAAGAGCCCGTAGCCGCGGGCGTGCCAATAGGTGGGGAAGCCGACGTTGTTCGGATGATCGAGGATCGCGAGCGTCACCGGGCCTCCGTCGACGTCCCCCGTCAGCATCGTCCATCTGCCTCGCGTGCCCCAAACGGCATCGCCCTCGAGGCCCTCGGAGCTGCGATAGTGTCCCGTGACGCCGTCGTTGTCGAGCATGGGGACGGTCGTGGCGTGGCCGGCGGCGTCGGTGAACACCTCCGGCGTGGTGGACGGCTGCTCGAGCCCGCGCGCCACCCGCATCCCAATCAGCCCTTCCTTATTATCGACGAACGTAACGGGGCCACCGACGGCGGTGAGTGTCGTGATGCGGTCGATGGATCGCAGCCCCTCGGCGGCGCGAAACACGAAGCGCGTGTCCTCGCGCAGCAACGCCTTCCCGGTGGAATCGACCCAATCGGCGCTCACCTCGAGGGTGCCCTCTCCTTGTCCGCCGGCGGCGCGCCGTACCGCTCGATGCACGATGGTGCCCATCTTGGCGCGCCGCGCCGCCGGAATCGCGTCCGAGTTGTTCCAGAAGTCGAGCCCGTTGACGTCTCCGTGGTCGAACCAGAGTCCGACCTGGTGCGGGTGATCGACGCGCTCGCCGGGCCGCGCCGCGAGGGGCCAGCCGCGCGTGACGAGCGCGCCCGACGCGCTGTGGATCGGGTACAGGGTCGGCTTCTTGAGTGTGGTCGGCCAGACGTATGACGTGAACGGTTCGCCGTCGACCGTGACGTCGACGCGCCGGTCGGCCTCACGCGCGACGACCTCTACGCGGGGGGCCTGGGCCTGCCCGACGACGGGCAGACCCAGCCCCAGCAGCAACCAAACGTTGCGCATGGGTGCCTCAACCCATCACGATGTCTTGCTTGCCGTCGTCGAACGTCACCTTCCGCCCGGTATGCATCGCCGCCACGGTCATGCACAGCGCCACGGCGTGGCTGTACCCGGCGTCGATATGCGCGTTGGTCTTCCCGCGCGAGCGCACACACTCCATCCAGTTGCGCACGTTCGCGGTGGTGGACGAGTCGCCGCCGGTGTTCGCCGCGGTTTCGGTCGGGGCCACCTCGGAGAGCTTCATCGTCGGCAGCTGGTTGGCTTTCATGCCCATCTCCGCCGCGTAGCGCTCGTTGAGGCCGCCGTTGGGCGAAATCTCGTTGGTGTCGAGGTTCAGCATCCCGGCGTTCGAGTAGTACAGCTCTTTCGTGCCGCCCGCGCCGTTCGTCATGCGCGACGCGTACACCACCTGGAAGCCTTTGGTGGGATCGTCGAGCGGTCCGTACTCGAACACGATGGTCGCGGTGTCCCAGTTCTTGCGCCCGTCCTTCCAGAGGTAGACGCCGCCGTTGGCGACGACGCTGCGGGGACGGGGGAAGCCCGTGAACCAGTGGACGGTATCGATCTGGTGCACCATCCATTGGTCGGGGATGCCGGAGGAGTACGGCCAGAAGAGACGGTACTCGAGGTATTTGCGTGGATCCCATGCCTCGGACGGCATATAGGCCAGGAAGCGCTTCCAATCGGTGTCCGTTTCTTTGATGGTGGAGACGAGCTGCGGGCGGCGCCAGCGGCCCGGCTGATTCACGTTCCACGTCATCTCCGCCATGACGATGTCGCCGAACTTTCCCGAGCGGATGAACTCGTTGGCGGCCTGGTAATTGGTGGCGCTGCGGCGCTGCGTGCCGATCTGGACCACGCGGTCCGACTTCTTCACGGCATCGCGGATCGCCACGGCCTGGTCCATGCTGTGGGCCAGCGGCTTCTCGATGTACGCGTCCATGCCGGCTCGAATCGCCTCGACCCCGTGGTGGGCATGCAGGAAGTCGGGGGTCGAGATCATGACGGCGTCGGTCGTCTTCGCCGCGTACATCTCCTCGTTGTTCCGGAACGCGCGTGGCTTCGCGCCCATGACGCGCTCGATCTCGGCCACGCCCTCGTCGCGGCGGCGGTTCCAGATGTCCGACACCGCGACGATCTCGAAGTTGAGCGAGGGGCCGGCCGCCTTGAACGCGGGGAGCAGGGCCTGGCGGAAACGGTCGGAGAAACCGACGATCCCCACGCGCACGCGGTCGTTCGCGCCCAGGATCCGGGCGTAGCTCGCGGCCGGGATCGAGGCGGCCGCGAGGCCGGCCACACCGGCGGCGGCGCTCTTCACGAAGTCGCGACGCGGCATCTGCTTGTTCTTGTGACGGGACATCGGCTCACCTCCGGTCAGGATTGGGCGCGGCGCGGCGTCGCAAGACCCGCCAGCACACCGCGCATGTAAGCGAACGATTGCTTCATCCCCGGCAGCGGGTCGTCGGGGTCGATCTCATACTCCAGGTTCACGTAGCCCGCGTAGCGCATCGCCTGCAGCTGTGCGAAGATCGCGCCAATGGGGATGGCGCCCTGGCCGACGACGCACTGACTTCCCTTGGCCGTCAGGTCGCGCAGGTCCTTCGCGTGCATGTCGAGGAGACGCGGCCCCGCGTCCGCGATCGCCCGCACGACATCGGTGCCGGTGCGCACCGTATGACCGATGTCGATGCACAGTCCCATGCGGGGGTCCATGTTCCGGACCTGCTTCAGGATGTCGTACGGGGAAGGGAAGCGCTTGTCCTCGGGCCCGTGATTGTGAATCGCCACCTTGATGTCGTATTCCTTGACGAACCGCTCGACGCGCGGCAGGATCGCGGGGTCCGCCGTGGCGACCATCACCGGCATGCCCGCGCCCTTCGCGTACTCGAAATAGCGGCGCACGTCGTCATCGGTGTCTTTCCCGAAGGTGATGGTGCCGCCCCCCACGATCTGGAGCCCAGCAGCTTCGATCTCATGCCGCGCCGCGGCCAGCTCGTCGGGCGGTAGCTCGTACGGCAGGTGCACCGACTTCAGGTTGACATAGGGCGTGCCCAGGGCCTGCACCATCTCGATGGCCTTGGCGCGCGGGAAGTTGCGGAGCGAGTAACTGGCGACGCCCAGTTTCAGAACGTCGTTCCCCCTCTCCGGAACGGAGAGGGGGCCAGGGGGTGAGGACACGACGGCGGGCCAGGGAGTGATAGCGGCGAATGCGCCCGCGGCGCTCGCCTTCAAAAAAGTGCGTCGGTCTGTCACACTCAGTATCCCGGGTTCTGCGGATAGGGCGTGCTGGTGCGGTCGATCTGAATCTGCGGAATCGGCCGCAGCACATGGAACGCCTGGATATTCACCTTCCCGTCCGGGTTGTACAGCATGACCCGGCTCACGAGCGAGTGCGTCCGCACCAGGTCGAACCAGCGCTGCATCTCGCCCGTCAACTCCCGGGCGCGCTCGTTCAGGATCTCGTCGAGCGTGAGCTGCCCGACCGTCAACTCCATCTCCGTCTCGTGTCCCGGGATGGCGGCGCGGCGACGCACGGCGTTGATATACGGCAGGCCCTCCGCGGCGCGGCCGTCACGCATCAGCGCCTCGGCGGCAATCAGGTACGTCTCGGCCAGGCGGGCGACGAAGAAGTCCCGCGATCCCCGCTCCTCGTTGATGGAGGACCGGAACGGATCGTTGAACTTGTTCAGCGAGGGAAACATGTTGTCCAGGTACGGCGCGCCCTTCGCCGGGACCAGGTACGCGCCGGGCACGAAGACTCTGTACGGCCTGGTGCGCGCCAGCACCGTATCCGCATCGGTGGTGGAGACGTACACCGCCGTGTCGCCCAGACCGAACAGCGGCTGGCCGTTCGCGCCCTTCGGGATATTCGCGGCGTTGTTCGCGTACCACACGCGCGTGAACTGCGCGTCGTAGCGCGCGTCCTTGGTGCGGTCGAAGAGACCGAGGAAGTACCAGGTCGGCCGGAAGCGCTTGAAGGGGCGGCCGTTGGCGACGTCGCGCGTCATCCCCGGCTGCACGTCGTACTGCGCCAGGAAGTAGAGGTGCCCCTTGTTGCCGTTGGCGCCGGTGGTCAGGGGATCGGTGGTGTACTGGATCGACCAGATGACTTCCTGATTCCGCTCGTTCGAGAAGTCGAACACAGCGCCGAAGCGCGATAGCAGCGCGTACTGACCAGAGCCGATCACGCGCTGCGCGTAGTCGGCGGCGTTGGCGAAGTCGCCCGCCTGCCGCTTCGCGACCTCGTCGGCGGTCGAGTCGGGGTCGCGGATGCGGCTCAAGTAGACTTTGGCGAGCAAGTGCTGCGCCGCGCCCTTCGTCGCTCGTCCATAGTCCTTCTGCACGGCGGGGAGGTTCGCTTCGGCGTACTGGAGATCGGCAATGATCGCGTCGTACACGGAGTCGACCGGCGCGCGGGCGGCAACCGTGCTCGGGTTCAGCGTTTCGTGCAGCGTCAACGTCAGAGGGCCGAACATCTGCACGAGGTCGAAGTAGTAGACGGCACGCAGGAAGCGGGCCTCTCCCACTCGCCGCGCCTTGAGGGCCGAGTCCATCGTCACGACCGGCGCCTGGTCGATCGCGGCGTTGGTCGTATTGATCGCCCGATAGAAATCGACCCACGTTTCCCGGAAGTACTGTGCGTCGGGGTTCAGCTGCGTGGTGTAGTCGTTGATGTATTTGAAGCTGCCGTCGGCGCCCTTGGTGAAGACGTCGGTGCCGAACTCCGTGACGGTAAAGCCACGCTCCTGCGCGTAGAAGCTGCGCAGCGGCTCGTACGAGGCGTTCACGAGGGCCTCGAAGACCGCCTGCGTGCCGTACGACCCGGGGGTCAGCCCCGTGATCACATCCTCGTCCAGGTTCACGCAGCCCGGGATCCCCGCCAGCAGGGCGGCGCCGAGGAAGGCGATAGTGTGTTTGCGCATGGCTCCTCCCTTACATGCCCAGGGTGACGCCCATGATGAGCGTTCGGTAACTCGGGACGCCGGCGTTGGTGCCCGACTCGGGGTCGATTCCCCGAAACTGTGTGAACATGAACGGATCCAACGCCGTGGCGTACACGCGCAGCGACCGGCCGCGCAGCGCGGCGACGACCCTGGAC
>Ga0193723_1000870_pt1 | contig 11843 bp, 15 predicted proteins | sample H2m2metaG_FD_143042 | JGI IMG/M metagenome (GOLD analysis project Ga0193723, IMG submission 143042) | Soil microbial communities from a riparian zone of the East river system, Colorado, United States - H2m2 | ecosystem: Environmental > Terrestrial > Soil > Riparian zone | place: USA: East River... | reverse complement strand
GCCACTCGCCACTGCAACCCTGGTGCGCCGCGTGCTTGCGGCCGCGGTGGAGTCGGGCGCGGCGTTTCCCGCCATCTCGCCACGCGACGCAGTCAAGCGCGTCGAAGGCAATCGGCTGGTGGAAAGTCTTGATCGCTCGCGCATCGTGCTGGCCCAAACTCCGCAGGCTTTCGCTTACGAGCTCCTCGCAAGGGCACACCGCGAGGCCGCGGACGCTGGGCTCGTGGGTGACGATGACGCCCAGCTAGTGGCGGCCACGGGACACGCGGTCACAGTCGTCGAAGGCGAGCCCGCCAACATCAAGCTGACAACACCGGAGGACCTCGAGGTCGTGGAGGCGCTCATCAAAGAGCACGAAGCCGCCACCACGTGAGGGTCGGCATCGGCTACGACATGCACCCGCTGCGTCCCGGACGTGCGCTCATCCTCGGCGGGGTGCGCTGCGTCCCGGACGTGCGCTCATCCTCGGCGGGGTGCCCATCGACCATCTTCTCGGGCTGGATGGACACTCCGATGCAGACGTCCTGACGCACGCGATTGTGGACGCACTTCTCGGGGCCGCCTGCCTCGGAGACATCGGCACGCACTTCCCTTCCAGCGATCCCAAGTACAAGGGCGCATCCAGCCAGGATCTGCTCGTGACGGCCGTACGTGCCATCAATCAAGCGGGGTACCGAATCCTCAACGTCGACAGCACAGTGATCGCCGAAGAGCCGCCGCTCCAACCTTACGTTGAGGCCATGCGAAAGCAGCTGGCGAAAAGCCTCGCAGTGGACTTGACTGCCGTCAGCGTGAAGGCGACTTCACCTGAGGGATTGGGCGCACTGGGGCGCGAGGAGGGGATTGCTGCGCAAGCAGTCGCGCTGATCGAGGCGACCGGCTAAAGCTACCCTAGGTCGGTGGCTCTGAAGCTTCACAACACGCTCACCGGCACGAAGGACGCCTTCGAGCCACTCGTGCCTGGCCGTGTCGGCATGTACACATGCGGTCCGACTGTCTGGAACGATGCGCACGTGTCGGCATGTACACATGCGGTCCGACTGTCTGGAACGATGCGCACGTCGGCAACCTTCGCGCATTCCTTTTCTATGACCTGCTTCGGCGCCACCTCGAGGTGGTTGGCTATCGCATCAATCACGTGATGAACCTCACTGATATCGACGACAGGATCCTTGACCAGGCGATGCACGCCGAAACGACGATCGCCGAGTACGTGAAGCCATACGCGACCGCTTTCTTCGAGGACATGACAGCGCTCCGGGCGCAGCCTGCGGAGCACAATCCCAAAGCGACCGAGCACATCCCCGACATGGTCGCGATGATCGCCACCCTGCTGGAGAACGAGAACGCCTACATCGCGGATGGCGATGTTTACTTTCGGATCGCCAGCTTCACTTCCTACGGCGCGCTGTCGCGCCTCGACCGCGGGGGATTGAAGGCGGGAGCTCGCGTGGCAGCTGACAAATATGACAAGGAGTCGGTCAGCGACTTCGCGTTGTGGAAAAAGGCGCAGCCGTCTGACGAAGGACTGGGTGCCGCTTGGGACGCGCCTTTCGGCCGCGGCCGCCCCGGTTGGCACATCGAGTGCTCCGCGATGAGCAAGCGCTACCTCGGCGAGACGTTCGACATCCACTGCGGAGGCATCGACCTGATGTTTCCGCATCACGAGAACGAGATCGCGCAATCGGAGGCAGCGAACCACAAGCCCTTCGCGCGGATGTGGCTGCACTCCGAGCACCTGGCTGACGCGACAGGGGAGAAGATGTCGAAGAGCGCTGGCGGCTTCACGACTTTAGGGGAGAAGATGTCGAAGAGCGCTGGCGGCTTCACGACTTTGCGCGACCTGGTGGCGGCTGGCCACGATCCGCTCGCTGTGCGCTTCTTCCTGATCGCCAACGCGCACTACCGATCGCGCATCCGCCTGAGCTCGGATGCATTACATGCTGCCGCTGAACAGGTCCGCCGGCTGCGGGACTTCACAGACAGGGTTCGGCGATCAACACCGGGTCCGGCGGAGGACGAGGCGCTGCTGCGGCGAATCGGTGAGGTTCGCAAGGGCTATCGCGATGCCCTTGACGACGATCTCAATCTTCCGCTGGGAATTGGGCTCGTGTTCGAGCTCCTTCGTGAAGCCAACTCGGGGTTGGACTATGGGAGGGTCGGCGAGCAAAGCCGCTCCCAGCTGCTTGCCCTGATCGACGATGTCGATGTGCACCTCGACGTGATACGCGCCGATGAACACGGGATTGCCGATGAGGTCGAGCGCTTGATCGCCGAACGCGAAGCGGCGCGTGGCGCGCGGGACTTCGGGCGCGCTGATGAAATTCGAGAAGAGCTGCGGCAGCGCGGGATTGCCCTCGAGGATTCCAAGGAGGGAGTGCGCTGGAAGGGGCGAGTGGTGAAGGTGTACCAGGCCTCCGGTCTCGGCCACGATCCTCGGCTGATCGAGCTTGCCAAGCTGGCACGAATCGAGGTTGTCGCGGCCGATCGGCTCGACGTCATCGCTCCGGGCGTCCACCAGGGCGTCGCGGCCGAGCTCAAGCCACGGCGCATATGGACTCTCAAGGAGCTGCTGGCCACCAGCCCGACGCTCCTGATCGCCCTCGATTCGATAATGGACCCGCAAAACCTGGGGGCGATCCTTCGCAGCGCGGAGGTCGCCGGTTGCGACGGCGCCGTCCTGCCCGAGCATCGAAGCGCGCCGTTGTCGCCTGCCGCTGTCAAGGCGAGCTCCGGTGCGAGCGAGCTGCTGCGGATCGCTCACGTTTCTGGAATGCCGTCAGCGATTGCAGAGGTGAAGCGGTCTGACATATGGTGCGTCGCCCTGGACCCCCGAGGTGAGCTGGCGGCCTGGGAATTCGACTTCACCCAACGCGTGTGCCTCGTCGTCGGAAGCGAGGGCGAGGGCGTGCACAGGCTGGTCAGGGAACGGTGCGATGCTCGAGTCAGGCTCCCTGTCAAAGGACACATCGCAAGCTTCAACGCCTCGGCGGCTGCCGCCGCGCTCCTGTACGAAGTGATGCGCCAGAGGTCGAGGTCGAATGCCTGACGCCGCTTCAGAGCTCGCAACAGCCTCTGCGGATATTCAGCTCACGAAATCCGCTCGTGACGTGCTGGACCGAGCGGTAGCCATCGCGACCGCGCGTGGAGCTCTCCAGGCAGACCCAGTCGATGTGCTGAAGGCGATGCTCGAGAGCCGTGGCACCTTGGCCGCCCAGTCGATCCGCGAGCTGGGTGGAGACCCGGCGACCATCACATCTCTGCTGGTGCCACCTGACGGGTCGCCGAGCCTGCCGCTCCGCCAGCTCCTCGTCAATGCCAACCGCGAGGCCGGCGTGCTCGGCCACTACCAGGTCGATGCCATCCACCTGCTGCTGGCGATGCTCTACAGCGATTCGCGCGTGACATCGGCAGTGCTCCAGAAGGCGGGCCTCACCCTCTACGACCTGCGCAGTCATCTGCAGAGCGCGGCCAAGCCCGCTTTCGCGGGCGACCCGCGATCCGCACCCCGTCAAGACGCGGCTCTTCGCCGGAAGCCGCTCCCCCCGCTGCGTGGCGTGGTCTCGATCAGCCCCGTCTTCATCGGCTTGCTGGCCATCACCGCGGGCGCCGGCGCTCTCCTTTGGTTCGATGTCCTTCCTGCGGCCGGCCCCGTGATCACCATCGCGTTCGTAACCGCCGGTTGGATCACCTCGGTGTGCGTTCACGAGTTCGGCCATGCGCTGGTGGCCTACCTCGGCGGCGACAGGGGAGTAGTGGCCCACGGCTACTTATCCCTGAATCCGCTGCTCTACACGAACATCCTGTTGAGCATCGTGATGCCCGTCGCTTTCCTGCTCCTCGGCGGCATCGGGCTGCCAGGCGCTGCTGTCTACATCAATCACACAGCGATTCGCAGCAAGTTGTGGGACTCTGCGGTTTCACTGGCGGGACCGACGGGCACCCTGTTGTGCGGCCTGCTCATCGCAATCCCTTTTCTCATCCCCAATCATTTCGATTGGATGGTCGGCCACCTCGCCTTCTTCGCGGCCCTTGCGTTTTTAGGGTTCATCGAGGCGATTGCTCTGGTGCTGAATCTGCTGCCGATTCCCGGGCTCGACGGTTTCGGCATCATTCGCCCGTGGCTTCCGTACTCCGCCCAGGACTTCGCCAACAGGTTCGGTCAGAGCGCGATCTTCGCCGTGTTCATAGTGCTGTTCTTCGTGCCCACTGTCTCGCACGCGTTCTTCCAGTCCGTGCTCCAGGTCACGAGTCTCGTGGGAATCGATCAATTGTTGATCGGGCTCGGCCAAGTGCAAATGCGGCTGCGCTGATGGAACGGGTCATCGTCGACGGTTACAACGTGATTCATGCCTGGGTACCGCTCAAGCGACTGCTCGACGTCTCGCTCGAGGCGGCACGCGACAAGCTCGTCGAGCGCCTTGCCGTATACGGGATGGTCACCAACTCGGACGTGACAGTCGTGTTCGACGCACACCATTCAACAGCCAGGATTAACTCTGAGGAGCTGGTGGAAGGCGTCCACGTTATCTTCACCCGCAAGGGCCATTCAGCCGACCACGTCATCGAGCGGATCGCGTATGCAGCAAATCAGGGAGGCGATGTAATCACTGTCGCGACCTCTGACCGCACACAGCGAGATCTCGTGCGCGGAATGGGCGGCGCCGTGATCGATGCGAAAGAGCTCGAGCGCAGGGTCGTCGACGCTGAGCAGGAGATGGGCAGGCGAGTGGACAAGTACGCGAGGTGTGCGTGCAGCCGCGGAGGACCTCGATCTTCCCGTCGCCCTGCTGGGCGACCTCCAGGGACCAAAGATCCGGACTGGAGAGCTTGACACCGCCTTTCAGCGGCTCGTGCGCGGCCGTCGAATGTTCTTGATCGCCGGACATCGCGAGGGTGAAAACGAAATCGAGGTCAGCCATGCGGAGCTGGTTGACGCGCTGCGGCCAGGAGATCGTGTGCTGATTGACGACGGGCGCATCGAGCTGTTGGTTCGCAGCAGCAAATCGGGGAGGGCGGAGTGCTCGGTGGTTCGAGGCGGCTTGCTTGGCGAGCGAAAGGGGGTGAGCGTGCCAGGCCGGCCACTGCCGATGCCGGCCCTCACCGAGAAGGACCTGGAGGACCTGAAGCTGGCGGTCGAGCTTGGGGTGGACTTCGTCGCGCTCTCCTTCGTCCGCCACCCGGAGGACGTGCTCGCGTGCCGGAGCCATCTCGAAGGCCTTGACTGCCGTGCGCAGGTGATCGCAAAGCTCGAGAAGGTCGAGGCGATCCGCAACCTCAGCAAGATCCTGGACGTAGCCGATGCGGTGATGGTCGCTCGAGGGGATCTCGGCGTGGAGCTGAAGCTGGGCGAGCTGCCTGCAGTGCAGAAGGACGTCATCGACAGGGCCAACCGGGCAGGCGTGCCTGTGATCACGGCGACCGAGATGCTCGAGTCGATGGTCACCTCGACGCGACCGACCCGAGCTGAGGCGTCGGACGTCGCCAACGCAATCTGGGACGGGACTGATGCTGTGATGCTCTCGCAGGAGACGTCAGTCGGCGCCCATCCTGTCGAAGCGGTCAGGGCCATGGCGCGCATCTGCCTGGCCGCCCAGCAGCACTCTGCGTTTCAACGACAGCGTCAGATCTGGCGCGAGCCAGGAGAGATTGGCAGCGCTATTGCCCACGCTGCGGCGACCAGCGCTGACGAGCTTGGAGCTCGCGTGATCATCGCCTTCACCGAGTCGGGCACCACCGCCTTGCGCTGCAGCAAGGCACGCCCTCGGGTCCCGGTAATCGCTGCCAGCCCGCACCCCGACGTCCTCCGCAGGACCGCGTTGTATTCAGGCGTGATACCCATGCTGGTGAGCCCCGGAAGTGATACGGACCAGATGGTCACCAACGCCACGGAGGCTGCGCTGCGCAGCGGGCTCGTCCGCCAGGGCGACAGGGTGGTGGTGGTTGCCGGCGTGCCGGTAGGCCGGCCCGGCCAGACCAACCTGCTGAAGGTCGAAATCGTGTGACAGGCCCCGGAGGTGCCGAAGTTCCCTGACGAGCGTTCTACGTCAGTGCGACGGAGGGACCAGAGGTGAGGGGTGATTTGGCTGGTAGAGACCGATTTCACCTCCACCGGGCAGCCGGAGCCTGGTCACCGATCCCCACCTTGCTTCTTCCACTGCAGAGCAAGTGACGCCCTTCCCCTTGAGCACCACCATTTGGGCCTTCAAATCGGTGCACATGAAATAGAGCTCGTTCCGAGCAACATCGTCCGCCGGATGAACTGCCAGCTCCGCCGGGGGCAGCGCGAAGATAAGCCAACCCTGCCCGGCGTCCACTGATGAAAATCCAAGGACCTCTCGGAAGAAGGTGCGGTCAGCCGCCGCATCGTTGCTGTCGACGATCACGTGGGCACCAAAAATCATTGGACTTGCTCCTTTGCCCGATTATCCCCCCAGCCTTGTCCCCTCCCCCAAGCCAACGATCACGGGGTAATAAGGGAACCTTGATGAAGGTCGAGATCGTCTGACGGTAAGGCGGGCTGATCCTGACGCCAGCCGGGCTAGAGTGATTAGGACCATGCAGCGGATCTCCAAATCTCTCGGCCGGCCCTCTGGCCACCTGGTCTGATGGCACAGTCGTCGCACGGGTTGCTGGGCAGGATCCAAAGAGCAAACGACGACGCTTCACGTCGATTCGGACCCAACACCGCCGAGGTGGAAGCTTTCATCCAGGCCGCTTCCCACCTGAGCCCGTGGCAGTGGAGGCAGGTCCTCGCCGCCCGTCGGCTCGTGGCGTTGGTGACGAAGGAGGACGTCGGCGAGGCTGAACACTCACGGCGAACGATCCAGGCGGCCATTCGAACGAGCGAGGGCCGCATGTCCGAGCCGATGGCCAAGGCGGGGGAGGCCCTTTTCGAGGCCCTGGAGAAGAGAAGCGATGAGAAAGTCGTCTCGGCATGGCAAGCGGTGTCGGCCCTTGTCCTGCGCCACCAGCTTTCGCCACCAGCTTTCGGCGCTGAAGTTCGCCGCGCACTACGCCCCGTTCTCGACCCTGATCCCAATCTCGGAAGCCGATGCCCTGGATCCGACAACCCGGCGCTTTCTAGCCGCTATCGAAGTGTTGACAGTCGGCCAATGTCAGTACCTGGCCAAGCCGTGGCGAGTCGACCACGACGCTTCTCGCGCCCTGACTCAGGCGGTGGCGAAGAGCAAGCACCTGCACATCGAGGTCGCCGTTGCAATCGCGGCGTTGAACACGATTCCGTCACGACTCGCCGGTGACCCTGGATGGGCCGCAGTAAGGACAGCTGTGCATGGAGGCAGGGTGCTGAGCCGGCGAGCCGAGCTCGCGAAGAGCGAGGTCACCCTCCTGTGGGTTCCCCTGCAAGCGGTTTTCCCCCTTGGAGCGCTCGAGAGGGGTGGCCGCGACAAGAGCGCCGGGACCCGCGTTCGGGCAGCGGTGACCAAAGCCATTGAAACGATCAAGCCGCAGAAGGCGACCCCGGCGCCGCCGCCAAGGGCGCCGGCTCAGTACGGCCCCAACAGCGGCGAGGTTGCAGCATTTGTCAAGGCTGTGGTCGAGCTCACGCCCATCCAGTGGCTGCGCGTGCTCGATCGCAGGCAGGCGTGCTCGATCGCAGGCAGCTCGTGGCGAGCGTGACAAGAGAGGGCAGCGCCGAGCCCGCGAGCGTCGTGAGGGCGCTGCTCGCTGCGATCGACGGCACAAAGGAGATGGACACTTTCACCCGCAGCAGGGCTTTTGCTGCCGTTGAGCGGGCCGGCTTCGCGGTGGAATCCAAGGACCGCGTGAAAGGGGAACAACTGGCCCCGCACTACGCCCCCTTCGCGACGCTCATACCGCTCGAAGAGGTCGACTCCAACGAGTTCGTGCGAAGGCTGACCTACCTCGGCGGCGACGAATGGGCGCAGGTGGCGTCGTCGGTTCCTGCCGTCAACCAGGAGGTCATAGCTCCCCTGGTCAATGCCGGGACGGCGCTGCTTGAATTCCTCAGCCGCCGCTCGGACGAAGAAACAGTGGCCACGTGGCACGCGGTTACCGCGCTTGTGCGGCGCCATCACCTGACGCCAATCAAGTTCGCTGCCTCGTATGCGCCGTTTGCGTCGGCGATTCCGGCTACGAGCGCCAGGGCGCGAGGTGCGATGGTGCTCCGCTACGTAACAGCCATCGGCCGGCTCGGCGGAAGCCAATGTGAATTGCTGGCGCAGCCGTGGCAGCTCAGCGATGAAGTCTCCAATGCCCTCTCGCGAGCCATCAAAGACGGGAGCGCAAGGCCCGCGGAGGAGGCGGCCGCGCTGGCGGCGGTGGTCACCGTGCCGATGCGCCTCTCAGGCAGCGCGGGTTGGGCGGCCGTCAAGACAGCGGCGTTCGGCGGGCGAGTCATCGCCTCGCGGACGCGGCTCACCCCCGAGCAGATCGAGGCGCTCTGGAAACCCATCCAGCCCGCGATTCCCCTAGCCTCGTTGGGAGCACCCGCGAAGCCTCGTCGCTAGGTTCCCGACTTGCTGCATCCCGTACTCTCATTGCCGTGGCGACAAAGAAGACCTCACGACCGACGACTCGCAAGAAAACGGCGAAGCCAAAATCCAAACCGCTGAAGTACGAGCGCGTGCTCGTCGTCTCGGCCCACCCCGACGATCCGGAGTTTTCAGCCGGCGGGTCGGTTGCCAAGCTCGCCAAGGACGGCGCTGATGTCACTTACGTCATCGTCACCGACGGTTCGCAAGGCGGTGAGGATCCCGACCAGAAGGACTCCGAGCTGGCGGCTATCCGCCAGAAAGAGCAGAAAGCGGCAGCGCGCGTGCTTGGCGTCAAGAAAGTCGAGTTCCTGGGTTATAAGGACGGGCACCTCGCCCACGACCTCAAGCTGCGGCGCGACATCGTGCGAATGATCCGCAAGCACAAACCAGAGCTCGTGATCACCCATCTTCCCGGGCGACTCATTAATCACCCATCTTCCCGGGCGACTCATCGACGCCCCGATGGGCGGCTCTCACCCAGACCACATTGCAGTCGGCGAGGCCACGTTCGCCGCTGTCTATCCAGATTCCCGCAATCCGCGTGCCTTCAGGAGCCTCCTCAAGGAGGGCTTCAAGGCACACGAAGTCAAGGAGATCTGGGTTCCGTACTGGATGAACGGCGATTTCTTCGTCGACATCAGCTCGACGCTCGACCTCAAGATGGATGCTTTGAAGAAGCACAAGAGCCAGGTCGCCAAGCCGGGCCGTGAGTGGAACTACGAGAAGTTCATGCGCAAGCGCCACCGCGACCTGGGGAAAAAGGCCGGCTACGCCTACGCCGAGTCGTTCAAGAGCATCAAGGTCTAGCCGCCGCCGTCCACGGCTCGCGCACGGCCTCCCAGATCACCTCAGCCCACGCTGCGTATTGAACGTCACCAGGATGAAGCTGGTCGGACGAGATCCAGCCGGGCGATCCGAGTCCGGATGTGCTAGCGTCACTCGGCCGGCCGCAAGCTTGAGCTCTGCGACGGCTTCGTTGATTTTCATCAGCGACTTCCGGTATTGCTCTGGTGTCCGGCCCTGAACGAGGTCGTTGACCCCGATCAGGATGCTCACCAGCTGTGGCTTGAGGCGCCCCACGTAGCCCAGCTCGTTGTTGATCAGGTCCTGAGTTGTAAAGCCGTTGACTGCAGGGTTGGTCAGCCCGACCTTGGTGCCCGTCGCCCTGGTCAGCCGCGCCGCCACGATCGACGGGTAGTTGTGAGCTTTGCCCGAGGCGCCAGTGCCGATGGTGTACGAGTCGCCCAGAGCGAGGTAGCGCAGCGCCGCCGGCTTATCTTTCGACGTCGGCAAGCGCGCTCCACACGTCAACCTTGGTGCGCACCCGCCGCAAGACCTCGTCAGTAAACTCCGTCGTTGAGGCGTGCCCCCCAAGGTCGGCGGTCCTGATGCCGTCGGAGACCGCCTCCAGCGCTGATTCGTAGATCGCGCGCGAGGCCTGGTGGGCCTTCTGGTCTTTCATGTACCCGAGCAAGGAGGCCACGGCCAGGATCATCGCCATCGGGTTGGCGACATTCTTTCCCTGCAAGTTAGGTGCGGTGCCATGAGGCGCCTCGGTCATCGCCACCTTGACAGCGCCTGCCTCGTCGAAGCCAAGAAGGACAGACTCCGCTCCGGCGATGGTGCCGAACATCTGCATGACCAAGTCGGACAGGGTGTCACCGTCACGGTTCAACGCAGGGATCACAAGCGCTTCGCCGGTGGTGGCGAGCAGCAGGGCGTATGTGGCGTCTATCAGCTGTGGGTCATAGCGGACATCCGGGTTGCGCTTAGCTGCGGCGTCGAGCTCCTCTTTGAACATGCCCTCGTAAACGGGGCTGACTGTGAACTTCGGGCCGCCGAAGACCTTGGCTTCGATCCGTTTCGATCCGTTTGGCATGGGCGAACGCGTAGTCGGCGACCATCCGGCAGGTTCGGCGGCTTATCTTCTCGGTCCGGAAAGCCCACTCGTCAAGCCCGCGGCCCTCGCGCCACTCCTTGGCACCGTACGCGTCGTCGACTGCCATGCGGATCACCGATATCGGCGCATGGACGCCGGCGAGGGGCCTGACGCCGGGGATGCGCCTCCCAGTCCGGACGATGACGCGTCCGTCGACCTGCTTGCGAAGGATCGCGTTGGGGCTGCCGACGTCTCCGGCCCCTTCTGGCGTGATCGTGGCCGCCTTCAGGCCGAATCCAGTTTCACGAAGCGCCTCGGCCGCGTCCATGACCACCTGGTTTCGAGTTTCGCGCCGCCGCTCGAGCGAGAGGTCGAAATCACGTCGCTTCACCTCAAACCCGAGCACATCGTGCTCGAGCAGGCGAATCGCCTCTTTCAGCAGCTCCTCGCCAGTCTGGTCGCCGTGCAGCACGATCACGGTTGAGCCAGGCACAGGTGAATCATATTTGGGGGCGAAGATCGAGGGTTGGATACAGGTCTCAACTCGGGCGCCGCTGCCCTGATACTATTGACAGCGCCTAGGTAACCTAGGCTTTTTTCTTTTCAGCCCCCCCAAAGAGCCAACTATGGAAGACATCATCACCCTCGCATGCGGCGTGTGTAAGCGGCGCAACTACACCACCGTGAAGAACAAGAAGAACGATCCGGACAGGCTCGAGATGAGCAAATACTGCCGGTGGTGTCACAAGCACACCCCGCACAAGGAGACCAAGTAGTGGCAGTCACCGCCAAAAAGCGTGCCGAGTCCACACCGGAGTTCAGCCCGGTGCGATTTCTGCGCGAGGTGTTCGACGAGCTACGCAAGGTCGTCTGGCCCACATGGGGCGAGCTGTACCGGTACACCCTGATCGTGATCTTTACAGTCATCGTGCTGGGGGCGTTCATCGGCGGGGCCGACTACGCCCTGGGTGAGATCGCCCGGCGCGTGATCTACAACGGGACGACAGGCTGATGGCGGTCGAGAAGACAGCGCCCGAACAAGAGGCACAGTGGTATGTCGTCCATGCCTACTCGGGACATGAGGAAAAGGTGTCGTCCATGCCTACTCGGGACATGAGGAAAAGGTCAAGAAGAACCTCGAGAAGAGGATCGAGTCAATGGACATGCAGGACAAGATCCTGCAGGTGCTCGTCCCGATGGAGGATGAGATCGAGATCAAGGACGGCAAGCGCCGTCATGTCCAAAAGCGGATCTTCCCCGGCTACATCCTGGTCCGCATGGTGATGTCGAACGAGTCGTGGTTCGTGGTGCGCAACACTCCCGGGGTGACTAGCTTCGTCGGTTCCGCGAACAGCCCTGTTCCCCTGCAGGAGAAAGAGGTCCGGGCAATCCAGAAGCAGATGAAGCAGGAAGCGCCCAAGATCCGGGTTGAGTTCCAGGTCGGC
>Ga0193723_1000869_pt1 | contig 11847 bp, 4 predicted proteins | sample H2m2metaG_FD_143042 | JGI IMG/M metagenome (GOLD analysis project Ga0193723, IMG submission 143042) | Soil microbial communities from a riparian zone of the East river system, Colorado, United States - H2m2 | ecosystem: Environmental > Terrestrial > Soil > Riparian zone | place: USA: East River... | reverse complement strand
ATTCCTTTGGGTTAAACCGGCTGTTTTGATTAAACTACATTACAATCAGTGAAAAAATACATTGATTATGAGTAAACGAAAATTTAGTTTATATTCACTAAAATCGGCTTCATCCACCAATTATTCTAAACAAACAGTGTCTGTTGATTTTGATATGCCTTACCTAACATCAATACTACAGTATTTCAATAAAGATGTTATTATTCAGTTATGTATGGGAAAAATATATGAATATATATTTAACGATATTTGGTATGTATCATGGAACAAGGATCATGTATTTAAACTATTTTCAAGTAGATATATGAAAACATATTTTGAGCTATTTATATTAAATATTAAAATACAAGAATTGTTGTTTGGGTTTTCAATATACTATACTGTAAATGATATTGAAGAATGGATGATAGAATATGACGAAGAAGAAAAAGAAGGAAATAAATGTGGTGGTGTAGGTGGAGGTGGAGGTGGAGGTGGGGGTAACAACAAAAAAAGATATGATATTGAAAAGCCTTTTGGTACATGTTCATATAATGATGTTACAGTGATGCTTAGGAAAAATAATAAAAGAAATCAATATTATCTTGCAGTGAAACCAAATAATGAAAAATTATTAAGAAGATATTCTTATCATATTATTAGTGATAACTTTGATATGTCTACATTGATTTCAAACTTTGATTCCAACTTTTATAATAGTGATGGAAGTAGTGGTGGTTTAAGTACAACAGGGGCAAAAATTCAACCAAATTCTATATTTTCAAAACTACTTCATGATTATGCTCTATTACAAGAATATATAATACATAGAGATGATGCAAATTGGTCTCTCGCTAATCCACAGCCTATTATTATACCTGCACCATTACCAGATGTTGATATTAAACATTTATCAGAAGAAAATTATTATACATCTGATAGTATAGATGGTGCTAAACAAGCAGCATCAATTAAAAAAGCAAGAATAGCTACTAGAGAAAATACCAACATTTTATCTAGACTTGTTATTGATCAAATAGGACATCCTGATCAAATGTCAGGATATAATAACGGCAGGAGGAAATCACAAAACACTAGAGTTGCACGGAAAAATCTTTTCGGTAGACATGATATACTTGAAGGTGCTTTTAATGCTCCTGAATCTTCAAGTGTTATTATTCCTTATGCTCCAAATGTATTGGTAAATTTGGAATATGAAACAAATAGATATAAAACCAGTGTTTGTAGTATTATGGGTGTTCCTATACAATTAGTAGATAGTGATATGACGAATTCATTAAAGGGAGGCGGAGGAAGTAAATTAACTAGTATAAAAGAAAATCATGATGAAGTAATTAAAGAATTTAGAAATTATATTGGAAAAATTAGAAAAAGACTTATTGAATGTTCTGAAGATCTATTTAATAATACATTCCATAAAATGGATAAGTTATTAAAAAAATACAATAAACAACATCAAAAACAACTAAATCCGGAGTTAATAATGGAAGAGAATGAATTAGATTTATATATCGAAGAAAGTAATGGAGAAGATGCTGAAGGATGTGAAAATAATATGGAATTGGTATTTATTGAATCAAAAGAACGTCCTTCTCAGGATGTATTTAAGGAAATTGATGTCCTTACCAACTTATTAAAAATAGGGCATGAACCGGAATTTATATGGAAAAAAATTAAAGTACTACTTGATGAAATATACAAATAAATATTTATTTACTATTTTTACTATCACTTCCTACTCTTTGTTTTTTTTGTCCTTTCTTTTGTTTTTTTTCCTGTTTCTGGTTCTGTTGTTGTTGTTGTTGTTGTTGTTGTTGTTGTTGTTGTTGTTGTTGTTGTTGTTTCTTTTTCTGGTTCTGTTGTTGTTATTGTTATTAAAGCTGGGGATATTGGATCAGTCAATGGATTGTCAATATTATTAAAAATAAATAAATCTACTGATCCTATAAAGGCTTCAATATAATCGGTTGATATTTTGTTTTTTTCAATCTTTTTATCTTCTTCTATGTCCTTAAAAAGATAATATAATACATTCTTGTCTCTCTTAAACAATTTTAATTCTATTTCATTAACATCAAATGTAATTGGTTCAAAAATTTCATTTTTAAGTGATTTATCATTATAATTGATACGCAAAGATACAGAACCACCCGACTTAAATAAATTATTGAAAAATAGTAAATTATATAATCTATATTTAATATATCTGAGCAACCATTTCTGTTTAAATACTGTATTAATTCCGAATTTTTCGACAAAAGCATAATATATTATATCCGCTTTTGCGTTAAGAGTATTTAAAATATCTATTGCTTTATTTGATCTCATTATGTTATAAATAATGTTGTTCGCTGATAATGCTATTGGTGACCATACAATTTTCTTTTCAATTTCCTTTCCTTCAATTATATGAAACAAATGAAATGCTATATATTTATCTTCATGAACAGGTTTCGATGTAGTCTTGGGTTTTAGATCCTTGGATTTAAATACATTGACACTGTAATTTATATTATCATTATCAGGTAGAACGTCTCTTGTAAAGTTTGAATCAATGGACATATGAGACCTTATATTATCTATATCAGCATGCTGATGATCTTTAGCCAATGATATACCCCTGTTTTCTTTACCTATGACAACCTTCTTCTTCTTCTTTATTTCACTAACTGGATATGTAACATTTGTTACGGTCTGAGATCCGAATAAAATAACTTGAAATTCATCATATTCATTAGATGTATCTTCAATGTTTCTTGTAAAATAAATGTATTGCGTGTTGGTTTCGATTTTTAATCCATTGATTTCAAATTGAATGTTATGTTGGTTTGATATATTATCTGTCAATGGTCTAAGTTCACCACCTTTTTTTTTTAAGAAGAATGACATTTTCAAAACAACATCAGGTATTCCTGTTTCACCTACTATTATTTCATATGTGAATATGAATTTATTTTTTTCAAGGCCACCTACATTTTCAAAATCATTGCGATCATAATATTTAATATTTTCTATATTAGATATTGATTTATCACCAGAAGGTATTCCATTGGATATCATTTTGTGTTTATAAATTTCTATTTTAACATCATTGGATTGGTCTTCTTCTTCGAAAATATCTGATAGGTATGGATTAGGACTATAGAATAAATTACGAGTATTATTAAGATGAACACCATCTGTTAACTGATTATCAAATAATTCTCCAATAATATCAGTAGTCATATCAACAGTTTTAATTTGACTTCCAATATAAATACGTGTACCGTTTTTAATATGAGAAGGAATTCTGTAAAATACTCGAAGTCTATTTAACACACTTGTCAAACTGGATGTATGTATTCTATATATTTTAAATAATTCTTTAATTTTTTTCACATAATTTTCTTTTGCTATTTCAATATTATTTATAGGATTGTTCTTATTAGCATTAGCGTTAAGAAATCCGAAAATTAAAGTACCAAATTTTTCTAATTCTTTTTTAGATGCTGCTGCTAATGGTGTTGATTGATAATCATCACTATCATTATAATAATAATAACGATCATTGTTGAAATAAACAAAATTTAGTATCTCTAAAAGATAACTGAATACATTTATAGAATGAACTAAATCTTTTGTATTAAATTCATTCATTGATTTAAAGTGTATTGCATCAGAAGATATAACATATACATTATGTTTTTCTTTTATATTTCCATCATCGTGTTGTTGATGATGTTGTTGTTGCTGTTGTTGTTTAATAACAATAGTATTTCCTTTAAATGATTTATTATCATCAAATTCTATTATAGTATCTAAGTATAATTGTAATGTTTGGCGTCTAGAGAGACTATAATAAAAAGCATCAATTAACACAGTCTCTGTAATACTATTATCTAATTTTATATATATTAAATGATCATCCTTTTTTTTTTGTTGTAATCTAAATCTTTCTCTTAATGAATGATTATAGAATGGATTGATTTCTTCGGGTATAAACAATAAAATTTCTTTAAATTTAGATCCTTTTGGTTCTTCTAATTCCATTGATATACTGGATATAGGTGATGATGATGTATTTACATGTATGTTATCTTTTTCATTTATTTCATGTAACAATTTTCTCTTAACATATAATAAAGTATTTATGAATATATTATCAATGACATCACTACCATCTGTTTGTTTATTAATTGTATATAATTGATCTACTAACTGAATCTCCATCTCCCTTGACTTACTAAATTCACTAATGTATCCAGATGATGGAGAAGTGTTACGTATAAATGGTAATACTATACAACTATATGTTAAATCAAACCATTCCTCAGGTTCATGTAGTAAAAATATACCATTTGGCATCATTGACATCAATATTAAAACACCTTTAAAGAAATCAATCAATTCTTTAAAGATGAATGGAATTTTATTATATTCTTTATTTCTTGAATATGTTGGTCTGAATGAATCTTTTAAAATTCCTTTAATCCTGTTTGTAATCTTTATTTGATCCAATGGAAGATTCTTTTTTATAATATGATCATATACAGGTCTTATAAGATCAGTACCACATATTTTAAATAAATATTGTAATTTAATGAAATCCTGTCGTTTTTCTGTTAAAGCTTTATTATGATTTAACAAAGCTCCGTCTATTATTCTTTCTACAACTCTTTTAATTATATCAATTTTTAATGGTATTGATTTCGTTAATTCAATATTTAATGTATATTTTTTTCCTTCTTCAATTAACTTTTTTAATGAAGATTTATATTCATATGTTAAAGGTTGTTGTTCTTCTTCTTCTATATTGATTTGTGTGCGGTTCTTAACATATAAACGATAATTTTGAAAAGACAATGAATTATATTCAATTCCTCCTGTTGATAATTTAAAAGTACTAATATATCTCTTTTCTTCATAACATGAAATTTCTGATAATAGAAATACATTCCTATCTAAAATTTCTTCAATATATATCTTAATTTCTAATATTTTGTTGTTTTCATTATATTTTATAAATTCCAATATTATCTCATTATATATATCCAAAAAATATGTTGCCATCTCTTCAAACTCGGTTTTATTATTAGTCACATATAATGCAAATACCGTTGATAACATATGATAAACATATGCAACTTTTTTACAATAATCTTTTAATCGAATATAGTTTCCCCTAAATAATCGTTTAAAATTTATTATATTTGATATAATCACATTAATTTTTGCAGTAATTTCCTTATGAAATTTCCATGATGACCTATTACTGACGATTTTTTGTGTCTCCATCGCAAGTGAATATATTTTAATAAATTCAGTTGTAAATTCATTTATATCTTTATTAATTGAGTCATTGACCTGTTTTAATGTCGGGATAGTTGTTACTACTTCTGGTTCTGGTTCTGGTTCTGGTTCTGGTTCTGGTTCCTCTTCAATATCTGATACAATATCTGATACAATATCTTGTTCCTCTTCAATATCTGTATACCTTTCTAATGGGTTATATACGGATTCTGATTCAACAGGATTTGTATCACTCTTTTCACGATAGGTAGGTTGTAAAGTCAAATCAGCTTTGCATTTGATTTCCAATATATAAAAACCATTTATGATTTGTTTTAATTTCTCGTTGATGGATATAGCATTTTCATTGAATCGAAAACTTTTATATGCGGATTTACCTTTATATTTATTTTGCATATCGAATACTAGATGAGCTCTTATGTGATAAATATTTTCATTATGCTTTCCATAATCAGGCCAATTTTTATTGTGTTCCAAAATATAAGGCGATAAAAATTTGTTTTCGAAATTTTCTTTTTTCCTTTCTTCTTTTGATGTGCGTAAGAATTTCAACATTTCTTGAAGAAATTTATTGATAAAATCTTCTCCTTTTAAGAATGGATCGTAGTTTTTTGTTTTTGTATTTATTCTATCATAATATTCTAACATTACAAGAGAATGATAAATTGATTCAATATCATTATCTGATTCTATCCATTTATTCTTGTCTTTGTCTTCATCACCTGTAATTTTAATTAAATAAATATACGAGATATCCCATATTTCCTGTCGTGTATCAACAGAATTAATGTTTTCAAAAAATTCATCATGAATTATATCACAAAGATAAAGAATATAAATATTCTTACTATTAGTTGATATTATCTCACCTTTTTTAAGCATATTGTCTTTATATGCAACATGAAATATATCAAATTTTTCACCGAAATTATATAAATATTTTAATGTATCTATAGGTGGTCTATTTATTTTCTTTTTTATATATTCATTATTCGATGATATATATATTGTTAATATGTTGAATGCATCTATAATATTATAACTACTTATTTTTAACATTTTTAATTCATTGATTATACGATGAGGATCCCAATTTGATGTATCTTTATCATAATTTGGTAACCAACTTAATATGGCCTCTTTGAATTCTTTTTTTGCATTATAGTAATTGACTTGGCTCTGCTTTCGTCGATAATCTGATTCATCTATTTCCATATTAATTGGATGATGCTGCTTTATTACATGATCTGATATTAGCAAAACATATTCAACCCAATCAAATGATATTACATTTATTTTTTTACCATGTTTTATAATTTCTTGTATATATATGAAAATGGGCTCTGTTTGGCTTAATGGATAATACGTTATATGTATAAAGTCATTGACATTTTTCATTATCAATTCAATTATTGTTTTATCACCGAAAGAATAATTTTTATTAACACTAGAGAAAAATCTACCATGTCTTTTAATGTAATATGTAGTATTTTCTATATTATATCGATATGTTGGTGGTGGTGTCGATACTATTAAATTTTTGAAGTAGTCATAGAATACAGGGAATTCCGGAATAAAAACTGATTCAAATATTTGAAAGAAATCGTTTTTACTAATTTTTTTTTCAAAATAATTTATAAAATCTTTCAAGAAGGAAAACCATACAGGGAGAATGGGATTATTGAATCCTTTTTCAAATGAATTTTTTATTTCAAGAAATAAATTTTCTACTTCTTCTTTTTTCATTTTCTTTGACATTTGTTCGTCTTCTTCCATCACGAATTATCTATAATATTTTTCTTCAATGATTATTGACATGATACTATAATTAATATAATAAAGTTAATTATAATAAAAGAATAATAAATACGATAATATAAAATTAATTTATCTAATCTCATTGTTATAACAATAATCTAATGCATAGCAAGCGTTAAAATACCTAATGTAATTATACCATAAACCATAATCTCATCCCATCTTAAGGAGAATGTTATAATTTGATTCTGTAATATGAGAACAAAAAATCGTAATGTAATAAAAAAAGAAAATAAAAAAGAACGACTAAAAACATCATCTAACATTTTCATATATTCATTATTTTTATATACATTCTTTTCTAATTGACTTGATATAGATTTGTGGATTAACATCAATAGGATAGATATATTTATACTTCCAATAAGTAATAATTCTGTTAAACTTGTTATAGATAATAAAATTAATACTGTACCTTGTGAAAATATATCAATAAATACAGCAACTGTACTTTGTATAATAATCGATTGATAATTACTATTTGCTACCTGTTGTTGTAAAAGTAGTATCATTATTGTTATTATTATAATAACTTTTGTCATCACATCAAACCATTCGAGGGATATAAAAATTAATTGTCCTGTAATTATACTAATAAAAAATCTTAATGTAATAAAAAAAAAGAAAAGTAATAATCTTATATTAAATGATTGTAGAACTTTAAATAATTCATTCATAATATGTCTAGGTTCTTTTAATCTACTATCAATATAATAATAAAATATTAGTATAAATATACATAAAAGAAATCCTCCTAAAAATAATAATTCTTTTCTATCTGTCCATGATAATAATATTTCTACTGTTGCTTGTGAAAAAATATCTATAAATACTGCCATTGTATTTTGAGTTAATGTATTTCTATATTTAGTTGATGGTGATTCTACTACTGTGTTAGTAGAATCTGAAGATAAAACAGTGGTAGTAATTCCACCATAAACTGATAATAATATTATACAAATTATAATTGCAATATAAGTCATTATATTATACCATAATAAAGGAAATGTAATCAATTGAATCTTAATAATTTGAACAAAGAAACGTAGAGTAATAAAAAATATAAAAAGAAATAGTCTAGTAAAAAGATTATATAAAACTCTCATAATTTCATTATTACCATAAAATGAAGGATTTTCTTCAATTTTTGTCCCAATATATTGATGTATTATATATAAAACAATACACATTTCATAACCTCCTAAAAGAAGTAATTCTACACGATCTGTCCATGACAATAATACAGTAACTGTACTTTGTGAAAATATATCTATAAATACAGCTAATGCATTTTGCATTAAAGCACTTTTATACGGTGAAACTTCTATATTTTGCATGTTTGTTGTTTTTCTAAACCCTAATCCTCCTCAATCAATCAATCGGGAAAAACAACAACATTAATTTTAAAATACAATTCCGGTTTAATCATTATAAAGGTATTTTTATAATAATAACAACAATAGTTTATTAAATTTTATCAACATCAACATCACCATCAATAATAATTTTTGTTAATCGTATATGATCAATACGGTTCCTATCCACTATTCCAATTAATAAAAACTTTTTGAATAAGTTCTTATATTCCCATCTACCTCCACCTACATGGGTCATAAAATATGGATATTGATCTCCATTTGCTTTATGAATTATATCAATATTGCTTTCATTCGTGCTTTTGGTTATTATATATCTAAATGAACCCGTTTTCGATATATAGCCTCTACGACCATGTAATAAAGAACTTTGATTGTTGTGACTCTGATACATTGTTATCATTTGAGCTGTATTTTCGAATGAAATTACCACACCAAAATCACTTCCTGTTAACCGTGCTTTCCTAAATAATATAATAGTATGATTCTGTCGGTCGGTATCGGAAAATATAAATGCTACGTCATATATGCCATGTTTGAATGTTTTTTGTACTATCGTATATCGTTCTAATTTAATTAAATCTTCATTGGTTGTTAATAATTCATTTGCAAGCTGTGGTGATTTAGAAATATCCTGTTAATTAATATATTATACTATGATTATAAGACATACATCTTTGATTTGATCTTCTAAACCCTGTAAAAATTTAACATCTTCTGGACTAACTAAAAAATAAGCAATTATTATATTTTATGAATATGTATGTACCTTCATCTTGTGTACGAATATGTATAATCATATTGGTTAAGGTTGAATACTCATTTTTTATTTCGCTCCTCTTTTGTTTATAGTCTTTCCCTATCTTCTTTGGCTTTAACCCTAATCCTGTTCCTAATACACGGATTTTTGGATAAACATCAAAATCTACATACATGGGTCCAGGATATGTTAAGCTTAATGCAAGGAGTCCATTGAATATATCGGACTTGTTAATTTTTATTTTTAATCTATCATTCATAATACTGTCGGAAGTGTATTTATCATCTATTACATAATATTTAAGAAAAACAATTATATCATATGAAAGGATATCTCCTCCTAATTCATCTAAAAGATTTTTTTTAATGACCTTTGAAAAAATCCATACACCATTCTCCCCGGGATAACCATATGATATTATATATCTAAAATTGGTTTCTGATAACTCATGGTCTTCTTCTTCAGGGTTAATGTGATAGTTTGTCAAAATATCCCATGTAAGTATTTTGTTATCCAATGAAGATTTGCTGCCAGGTTCAGGGTTAAAATCTATTTCTAGACTATTAAAGATTAATTTTATTTTATCATATCCTTTGAATAGATCCTTATTATTTATGGTTATGTCTTCTTCATTATGTAGTTCATTGATTTTCTCATAACCTACTCCTTCTTTATATGTATAAAAAGGAATGCAAATGTATGTTCTTTTACTTAATTTACTAGGATATACGATATTTATGAGCTTTGAAAAAATCCATGTCCCATCGTTGCCTTCTGATATTAAATACCTAAAGCTATCTTTAGATAAAGAACTATCACCTGAAATGTAATATTCTTCCAAAATTTCCCATGTGAGTTTATGATTTGATTTCTTTTTCGTCTGTGTTTGTATTGTAAAAGCATATTCTGTATATATATCATACAACACTAAAATAGTGCTTACGAATTCCACATCACTATAATAAATGGTATAATTTCCTGATTCTTCTTTTGTAATTGTAGATATAAAAAAATTTGAATTTATTTTTATAATTCTTTCTTCTGTGTTGATACTAAATAGAAGAACTTTATAACCATTATTTACTGCATAAATGGAATATATAATATCTTCTTTATCATTATTAATAATCATATATTGTTGTTCATTTACTTTTTTATTCTTCTTATCATATTGATTCTGGTTGAATTCATCGGATGTAAGATGGTGTGACGATGATTTTCCGTTATTTTCGATATCATATCCTATCATATTTTCATTCGATTTAGGAGCTATTGATCCCGGAATAGGAATATCACCAATGTTTGTTAAAGTATTATCAATTAAGGTTTCGTCTTCATTACTGTTTCCCTCTGGTATTTTCTTGGCATCAAATATAAAGAAAAGTTCCTTACTTTGTACAAAAATCGATTTTTTTGAATTTGTATTTATTGTGATAATTTCATGATATACCTCCCAACCTCTGTACTTTTTGACAATACGAATATGAATAATATTTTTGTAAACAAACGCATAATACATAGGATATTTCCCTTTAATATTGTAGTAATTTTCTCTGAGCGTTTTTAATGTGAATAATTCCATCACATTTTCATCATCATCATCATCATATTCAGGGTCTTCATATTTATTCGATTGTGACAATGTTTCGGTTTTAGATACTATAGGTGTGGTTGTAGGTTCATCTATTACTAATACAGGTGTTGGTGTTGGTGTTGGTGTTGGTGTTGGTGTTGGTGTTGGTGTAGATACGGTTGGATTGTTCGAAGGTATATCTGTATGTACATGGGTTTTTGATACGAATTTTCTAAAAATATCAGCAGTTTGTTGATCTATTCCTATTTTACCTATTTTGATCATTATTGGTCTAAACTCTGGGAGTAAGTAATTTATGTATTTAGTAATTAATAAAAAGTTTTTCTCTAATTTTTTATATTCTTTTCCATCTACATGAAACGGGATTTCATTATCATATACGTTAACATCGATAGTCGAATCAGTGACCACAATATTAAATATCTTTTTCATAATACGAATATTATTTTCATCATATACAATATAACAATCAAACCTATTATCTGTTTTTCCTATAACGAATCCAATAGAAGGGTAATTATTTTCGTCAAGATAATAGTTATCATGTATTATGTCATAAGTCACAATATCTTTATAATTATGACTGTTTACATATAATACTTTTCTATCTGTTCTAGTATCGATATCTGCGTTAGGTGACATTATTAAGTTATATATATTTAAAGGTACCGATCCTATGAATTTTTTCTCTGACATTCTATTTAAATATTGTTTAATATTTTCAACATCATATGATTTTTTATCATATATAAATGTATCCTTAATGTTATTTGATAGTATAGTTCCAGGATTTTGAGGATATGCATCGGTAATAGTTATATGAATTGTTGATGAATCCTTTTTTGTATCCATTTTTATGAATAGTTTTATTAATGTTTTTTTTTCTTCATTATGTATCATATATATCGAATAAATGCCATCATTCTTTCCTATTATGAATCGATAAGTATAGTCTCGATCTTTTTTATCGTAATAGTATTTGATTATAAAATCTCCATTTAGAATATGAT
>Ga0193723_1000868_pt1 | contig 11868 bp, 9 predicted proteins | sample H2m2metaG_FD_143042 | JGI IMG/M metagenome (GOLD analysis project Ga0193723, IMG submission 143042) | Soil microbial communities from a riparian zone of the East river system, Colorado, United States - H2m2 | ecosystem: Environmental > Terrestrial > Soil > Riparian zone | place: USA: East River... | reverse complement strand
AAGATGGAGGCTTCTTACCGCAAAATCTGAGGATCTTGAACAAACATGGTTATAGCTTGTATCACATGCTGTTCTAATGTTACAGGGCCTATTGCTATTACTGCGAAAAGCACCTTCAGCAATACAACAATGATTATGATTACTACCAGAACAACTATTATAGTCCAAAGAAGTCCGAATACCATAGACTGAATAGGCTCTAATGCTTTATTAGGATCTATGATAATGTCTTAAGCAACGAATCAGCATTCGACAAAGTCAATAGAGTCAGCAACAGTCCAAACAATTTGGAGAGCTGAGAAAGTAGAAGCAACAGTAGTATCGACAGCAAACCATATGATTTTATTCCTTAAGGTAATCATAATAATGTTTTTGGTAGACTTGTGCAGTAATATGAAGGATCATGGCCCTTCTGGCTAATATACCCGCTTTAATTGCTTTTCACAATATAATACGTCCCCTATGGCTTCTCAAGGTGAGATGCTGGTTGAGTTGAAGAGTCTAGGCTTAGAACCACGATTAAATTCTTCAATGATAAGCAAGAGATCGGCAATTTAATTAAAATCTTAAGCGAGATAATATCAGGGAATAGAAGACCACGTATAACGAAGAATGATAAGATAATATTAACACCGATACTTTTGTTCATAGAGTTAAGCATTTGGATATTCAATTAGACTAAATAGACGATGGTTATCAAAAACACCAACAATGTCTCAAAAAATTGATTAATTCTGTCAGCCAGTCTCCTAATACTTATGCTTCCCTTAAAATGATGTAATACCAGCCAAAGATTTCGAAACTGGCAGTCTTTCGTAAATGTAATATCAACTAATCTCGAATTACGGACGCAGCTTAGTTTTTATTGAAACCTACTGCTTTGCAAACCAGTCTTTGTGTTTCATAATTCAAGATAATTTAACCCGAATCCGGACTGCAGATAAGACCAAATTCCGACCTGACTCAAATATACTCATATATCGCTATGTATAAGAGAACCTCAGTATAATATCATAAACGCATGTCAAATAAGAAACTTGTACTAAATAGTTTAATTCCTGGAATAATAGCAGCAATGTTGATTTTAGCTCTAGTCTTTGTTGGTTTGAGTAATAGCAACAATAACATCATCCTAGCACAACGATCTTTTGGCCCTTTCGGAGAAAACAGATTCTATATGTTTGGTATGATTTCTAGCGTTCAAAATGATAATAGTGGCAAACCTGCTTGGATTCTCACAGGATTCTGGAAGACAAATTTGTTGAATCAGACACAAACTAATATTGCAAATACTTCTGCAGGAGCTGTATTCAATACTTCATTCAAAATGATCATGACAAATGGATCTGGTATGCATACGCACACAATAACTAACCTTGTGTTGAAAAACAAATCAATGCCAAACAATTCGACAGTGATATTCAATGGAACGGCTACAGTAAGTCTGAAAAACGGTCCAGTCACGGATGTCCCAATCAGTATAAAAATCATGAACAATCGTGTAATAAGCATTTGGCTTGATGAAGCGAAGGTAAACAATCACTTTGGAAACACGCCGATATTTGGCGTAATCTTCATGCACGACAAGGGACCTCCTAAAATGGGCATACCTATACGATAGCAAAAATGGATATATAGAAATTAATTGCGTACCTGGAGGGAATAGGATAAAAAAATATAAATTCCTTTTTTAATGCAGTCATATATCCAGTCTATCTCTTGCTCCCACCATGGGTTGACGCTAAATCTTATATATATGGCACATTCCATTCTTGCAATATGTCAAAGATTAATCTTGTAAGAGCTTCGCTGAGCGTAAGTAGTGTTTTTGCTTTAGTTTTTGTTTGCCTGATTACCTTAGGTGTGACTTCTGCTGCCTATGCAGCAGAACAATATTCACTTGTTGGAAAGTGGGGCTCTAGGGGTTCTGGTGAAGGTAAATTCTCCCAACCATTAGATTTAGCAATAGATTCTTCAGGCAACGTGTATGTTACGGACTTTACTGGTATAGGTAATCAAATTCAAAAATTTACAGCTAATGGCACTTTCATAACTTCATGGGGAAACTTGGGTTTTGGAAATGGAAGATTTACTAACCCCGCTGGCATAGCAATAGATTCGTCAGGAAATGTGTATGTTGGAGACTTTGGTAATCCCGAGAATGCGGTACAAAAATTTACAGCTAATGGCACTTTCATAACTTCATGGGGTTCCACGGGTTTGGGTGATGGGCAATTCATCAATCCTGGTGGCATAGCAATAGATTCGTCAGGAAATGTGTATGTTGGAGACTTTGGAGAGAATAACCGCGTACAGAAATTCGACAGCGACGGAAAGTTCATTGCAAAGCTGGGGGCCCCTGGTTCTGATGATGGCCAATTCATAACTCCTGCCGACATAGCAGTGGATAAAGCGGGTAATTTGTATGTAGTTGATGCGGGAAACAATCGGGTACAGAAATTCGACAGCAATGGAAAGTTCATTACAAAGTGGGGGACGGCAGGATCGGGTGACGGTCAGTTTTCTGCCCCTATTGGCATAGCAATAGATTCGTCAGGAAATGTGTATGTCAGTGATAACAATCGGGTACAGAAATTCGACAGCAATGGAAAGTTCATTACAAATTGGACTGTAAGTTCTCCTTTTGGCATTGCAGTAGATTCTGGCGGCAAGGTTTACGTTATAGATCAAACACCCGGCGGGATTCAGATTTATGGTCTGATATCATCTTAGCCCTTCATCAATTACCATGACATAATGAATATGGATAGAACCAGGCAATAGTGAAGAAAATCGTAAGTTATCGATCGAATCCACGGTAGCAGATCGCTCCATTAGTTGGTTAGTTGGTTAAAACTCTTATCGTCTATTCCCTTCGTAGGTTACATTTTAAGTCTATCTGATTAATATGCAATGCGCAGAAGGAGAATAATTTTCTTACCGTGCATGCCATGCACTGGTGATGGCGTTTGGTTGCAGATTGATGGTTCGACGATCCACCATTATTTCTATAAGCTGCGATCCTGAAATATCCTATGGAGATGATACTAAGCTAAATTAGTATTATTACTTATTTCCATAACATCTCATCATATGAAACATCAGCATTTGCATAGAAGTAGATCGGAAATAATTGCAGCAATTTTAGAAGTTGCTAATGGCAATAGAGTAACGCTGACTGAACTGCTCTACAAAACATATCTCTCCCATGGTTACTTGAAAGAATATCTCTTGCTTTTGGTTGAAAAAGATTTGATAGAGTATCTTCAGGGAGAAAGAACTTATAAGACAACAGCAAATGGAATGCATCTTCTAGGGATCTTTACTGAAATGCGAGCATTAATAAATACAAGACAAAAAGAAGAGAGCACTATCATAATTAATTATTAGTCAGACATTGAGCTCAATATCTTTAGTGAAAAATTAACTCTTCGAAACGATGTTATGTTGATGCTTTCTTCATTCTTATCATTTTAGACGCGACATGAAATCGGTAAACGATAATGTATTTAATATATCAGATTTTCCTGCCCAGCCACGCCTGGCTTGACCTATGCCAAATTTTAAAAAAGCAAAATGAACAGGATGATGGGCGTCTGAATCAATTACAAGCTTGACACCTTTTTGTATGACTATTCTCACATTTTCATCTTTTAGATCAAGACGGTCATAATGTGCATCAATTTCAAGTACTGTATTAGTATCCTTCGCCACATTCACCAATTTCTCAATATCAACAGGATATCCATCTCTTTTGTTTATACGCCTGCCTGTAGGATGGAATATTATATCAACACTTGGATTCTGTGCTGCTTTTATTAGTCTACTAGTTTGTACTTCAATTGGTTGTAAGAAATTAGAGTGTATTGATGCCCCCACAAGGTCAAGTTTATCTAATACGTTATTTGGAATATCAAGCGATCCGTCTTTCATTATATTCACCTCAGCAGCAGATAAAACTCGAAAGTTCTTGCTCTTTGTCACGGCTGCTGATTGCTCTTTTTTATTATGAGCATGTTGTTGATGTGTATTATTTTGTCCCTGGCTTATCCTATCATTTATCTCTGCAATTTTGTTAGCTTGATTTAGCAATTGCGTTTCATCAAGTCCATTAGTTAATTTCAAACCTTTTGTATGATCTGTTATGGCTATATATTCGAGTCCGAATTTCTCCTTGGCAGCTAAAGCCATGTCTTCAATTGACATTGTACCATCTGTACTGTCACTGTGGACTTGCACATCACCTTTCAAGTCATTATATTGCACTAATTGTGGAAGTCTGCTTCCCCCCTTTTTTGCAAGTTCAATTTCTCCCTTGTTTTCTCTCATTTCTGGAGGAATCCATTTTAGATCTAATGCCTGGTAGACATCTTCTTCAGTTGAACCTGCGATTCTGTTCTGATATTTGTCAAAAATCCCCCATTCGTTTAAGTGAAGACCTTTTGCAAGTGCTACCTTTCGCATCGCGATACCATGTTCTTTACTCCCTGTAAAATATTGTAACGCTGAGCCAAAGCTTTCTTCAGGAACAACTAGAAGGTCAGCATCCATTCTATTGTTTAGCCGTACAAATGTTTTGCTTGCCCCCATACCAAGAACCTCATCTATTTCTGGCATTGATACAAAATAATCCATTACCTTTTTAGCATCATTTGAAGTTACCACAAAATCGATATCACCTATCGTTTCTTTCATTCGTCTAAAAGAGCCTGCAGCAACTGCATTTTTTACTCCTTTAAAGTTTAACAGACGTGTTTCTAATTGTTTTATTAGAGGATAAACTTCACCTAGAAGATATCTGCCTCTTCCTTTTTTAAACAGTTGAATTTTCTTTAAAATTACCTCTTCCTTCTTTTCAGAAAACCCTCGAATACTGCGAAGCTTTCCTTCTGATGCCGCTTTTTCTAAATCTGATAAATCCTTGACATGTAGGTTATCGTAGAGGATCTTAATTGTCTTAGGACCTATGCCTTCCAAATCATAAAATTCATCAACATTTATGGTAGTTTTGGATTTTAATTCTTCCAAATATTGTATTTTTCCTGTTCTAAGGTATTCTTCAATTTTTGAAGCAATAGCCTTTCCTATGGACGGAATTTGCATCAACCCTTTCAAACCTTGTTTTCCGTATATCTCATCGATATTTGAGGACAAATTTGCAATTACGTCTGATGCCGCTTTATAAGATCTTACCTTAAAAATTATATTAGAGTCGCTTTCTTCCTCCATTTCCAACAGAAATCCAATTTCACTCAAAATCTTTGCAATGTCAACATTCTTGATCTTCATACTCCTTCACCATGCTGTCGTGTGCGCATGTTTATGCAATACTGAACCTCCTCTATCATTATCCTTATCATTGCTAGTACTACTAAACTGCTGCGATTATGTGCTTATGTAGTATATCGTCGCAGCGAAGGGATTGAAGTTCACATTGATATATCACGCTGCACGTTTTTGAGATAAGATCCTCTGGGTATATGTTGGAATTCTTGTCCACAGTCTCGTATATTTCATGCAATAGATGAAAAAGAAAGAATACCTGATTTACTCGATCAAGTATATGTGAATATCTGGATATAAAAAGCATCTCTACTAACAAAAGATCCATTTTTGCAATAATCAATTCACTAAAATATATCCCATTTCAATGGCAGCACCTTACTTATCTACGACAACCTCTCCTGTCATTGAAGGATGAATCATACAGAAGTAATCATACTTTCCAGGTTTTTGAAATGTATGTTCAAAAGTCTGTTTTGGGTTTAGTGGTCCGGAGTCTAATTCCTTATTTTTGTCCGTCATGGCAAAACTACTAGAAGAATTACCTGATGATGTTACTGTATGTATTTCAAAGTCGTCGTTTCTCCAAATTACAGTATGTCCTGCCTTTACGCTGAGTGGACTTGGATTAAATGGTTTATCACTTTCCTCGTCGGTAATTGAGACTTTATTTTTCTCTAATCCGGTAGATGTATTTGTATTTGTATTTGTATTTGTATTTGTATTTGTATTTGTATTTGTATTTGTATGGTTCGTCATCTTAAGAGATGAATTTGTTGAAAGGGTTTGATTAGCTGGGGTTATCGTTGCTGCCGTCGGTTGAGCATCGGCTATATTCATGCTCCCCAGGCCTAATTCTGGTTTAGATGTTGATAATAAATTCTCAGTCTTAACCAAATTATTGTTTATGTTCCCTATTATCTGCGCAATTTTTTCAACAGGTTGTTTCTGCTGTATGGCGTGCCTTAAATCCTCTCTTAGCATTACTTCTATGGTCTTTTCTAATGGTTGATCAAATTTAGCTATATCTTGTTCAATATTCTCGTAATTCTCCAAATAGGCCTTTGTAGCAAGATTTTCAGCTTCTACATGATTTTGTGCTTTATATACTTCCAATGTTTGATTTAGAAGAATTCGTACATTAGCTACTGTTTGTAAGGATTTCTTTTTGGATTCTTCCGTAGCAGGAGTAGCTGCTGCCTCCCCTTGTGATACAAGAAGCTGGTTCTCAGTCAGTCCAATAGTCTGCGCTATTTCACGTATAGTGTTATTGATAAGTGCATCTATAGTTGTTGTATCTGATTTATTATCAACTGCTTTATTTAAATCAGAAAACATTGTATTTATTTTTTGTACTTTAGGAACCATTTGAGTCTCGATTCTGCTAGACGTTTGGTTAAATACCGATTCTGCTCTTGATATGAATCCTTTTGCATCCTGATATTCTACAATCAACGATAATTTACCATTCTCTATTGCCTCTCCGTATTCACCTTTGGCTGTGTTTAGCAAATCTGCTACTACACTTAGATTAAGTATTGAATTATTTCGATTACTAACTGGTACAACTTCGTTGACCGTCTGGTCTAAAGCTTTATTGATATTATCTGCCTGTACTACAAATTGTTCAGCTGTTGAATTTTTGACCATGTTTAGAAGTTTGGTCAGCGAAGAAGATAATGTTTGGTTTAAAGTACTATTTGTATTAGCTACTTGTGCAGTTATATCTGAAAATATTTCGACTATAGGATGAAGGGTGTGTGCCCCAGCCAAGGTGTCGTTTCCAGCTTTTTTATTAAAAATAGCTTGTTCTATATGGCCCTTGATTTTTTCTATATTTGATAGAAATATCACAAGCTTGCTATTAACGATGGTTTCATTCGCTGCTGTAATACTGGTACCATTTTTTATAGTTATACTTGTGTTACCTGTAGAATTACTGTTATTGCTATTGTTCTCTATTTCTAATGCAAATGCTGCTACATTGTTAGTATTAGGTAAAGTCATCAATGACAATGACAATGACGACGACGACGATACGGCATTCAATGCTATAGCAGCTATTACCACAAATATCACTAGCAAGTTTCCTTTTTTCAGTTTATTAATTCTCTGTTCCATCGTTAGGTTCGCCTAACAATAACCGGAGATCATATTTATTCTAAGTGGTGATTCTCGGTATTGAGAATTACTATAATAACTGAAAAAATTGGCATAAAAGAAAGAAAGTGGTCGTCATTTCCTTATATTCAACTATATGGTAGTGTAGGGGTTATTTCCTTTAGTGCAGATATAACCTGATCCAAAGCCATACCAGAAGTTGTCCATACCACTGATGTTTGTTCAGGTCCAGTTCCCTTCTGACCTCCTAGTGGGTCTTTGTAGGTAAATGTACTGTCAATACTAAATCCTTTCTTTGTTAATTCAGCAATATCTTTGTCCAGGTCTTTAGCCGGTACCATATATGCGCCTACAGTATCGATATTAGTTGTTGAAGGGCTTCTCTATAAAATAAAAAATCTATTATTACTGCTTGCAGCATTTTCCGGCTGGTATGTTATGACCATGAGGGCATTTCCTTGGATGCCTTAACAATGTACACAACGCATCAGTAAATATCTTTTTCATATGATGTTCAATGCCACAGACCATCTCTTCATCAATTTCTATCTTTAACGCGTCTTTCATCATTACTTCAAGTAGCCTTGTATTTCGAATCATCTGTTTTCCTATTTTTTGACCTTCTGGTGTCATTTCTACTAGATTACCTTTATTATAACTAAGGAGGTTTGAGTCATCTAGTTTATGGAGCATCTGTACTACCGAGGGCTGTGTTACATTAAGTAGTTTGGCAATAGAACTGACTTTAACGTCTTCTCCTCTTTCTCGAATATACCATATTGCCTTCAAATACATCTCAACATGCTCAGATTCAGCTGTTCCTACGTAGAGTTCCTCATTGTCTCCTTTTGTTAGGGTTTCCAAATGACAAGTCTCAAAATGGGTACCAGCAATAGATTATTAACCTTATGCATATTTAAGGTTCTAATTGCAAAAAGCAACACAATCATTTGCACTAAAAGGCAACTTACAATGACATTGCCACGGGCCAAGTCCCAACCTTGCATAGAAATAGTAAGTGATATTGACTCATACTATCATTCATCTCGTTAACTATATGTGTCGGTAGTGCCTCAGAATCACTGCTAGTAGGTTATTTCCTATTAAACTGTAACAATAACCCTTTTTGATTTAGATTAAACTCTAATGATTTTATTCGACTTCGATAAAATAATACCTTCTTCCCCTTACTGTCAATATTTATTTTTTCGATTGATATTAGACCTGTATCATATAATTTCTGAATCTTTTTGTAGGTGGAGCTTAAAGGAAGCTTATTCTCTTCAGATATTTGATATGTTGTTTTTGCACCCTCAATAGTGGAGAGTATTATTCTGTACGTAATTCTGTCAGATAGTTCCTTTAGAAGAAGTAGGGCATTATAGTTATCATAATAAGAACTACGGATATCCATGCCTAATTAGGATCGCCTAATTAGGAAAGCCTAATATTTAAACAGTCTTAAATTAGGCGGGTAGAAGCCTACTCGGCTCAAGACATGCTCAATTGGCCTACAAGAACCGAGAAGGGTGGTTGGTGGTTTTCCTGACCTGACTTGCTTTTGTGTTATGTGTGGGATGTGAATAGATGCCAACGCCAGATCCCGTCGCTGTGCTTTGTTTGTTAGGTAGGCCTAATTAGGCAAGGCTAATATTTATTTTTAGCTTTCAATTCTCGGCTTTGAGAATAATATGAAAGGATATTATCAAATTTTTTGATTTATATATCTTAGCCACAAAAATGTTTTTGATGTCATTTCTTGCTCTTTTCTAAGTCAGCCATAGATTTTCTTCCAGTTTGTATAGCCTTCTTTTTTCTTGGCTGTATGATCAAGATATAAGATGAACCGACAAGATATACTGCTAGTAAAATTAGTTGAGCAACGACAGATTCGAGTGTTGGATGGATTCCAGTCATTTTTGCTAGATTGATATCAAGTCGTGGAATAATTCCAATCAGGTGTGTTGTAGAAATGTAACCGATCTCCTGGAATGATCTTATAGCATTACCCATAAATGCTATTGACATGTAGGCGCCCACACCCATTGTTAGCCCAAAAAGTACCCTGAGGGGCAATTTCTTTCCTAGCTTTTTGATCAAGAAAACTATTCCTACTATTATAGCTAGACCTGAAATTAGACCAGCAATGACATACCATTCCATATATTTTGCAAAAGATAACATTGCCTGATAGAAGAGAACAGTCTCAAATCCCTCTCTATATACTGTAAAGAATGAGAGCATCAGGAAAACTACTACACTTCCTGTAGTTGTAGCCTGCCAAACCTTTGCCTTAACAAATTCAATCCATCTCTTTGTTTCAACTTTGTTAAGAACCCAAAAACTGACCCAGAATAATACTGCTACAGCGGAAATACCCGCTATGGCTTCAATTAGTTCCCTATTAGCGCCAGATATCTCAATTATATATTCAGCAATAAACCAAGTGATTGCAGTTGCAGCAACTGCAATTATTATACCATAGTAAACATGTTTCTTGAAACGATCATTTCTTGATGCCTCCAGATAAGTTAGGATTGCGCCTACAATTAACGCCGATTCTAGACCCTCCCTGAATACTATAGAAAATGATGTTGAAAATGCTATTGTCGGAGCAATTACTCCAGTTCCAGATACCAGTCTTTCAGATTCGTCAAGACCTTCTCTTATCTCAATTACTTTATGTTGTACTTGTTCATAAGATGATTTAGCTTGAATCAGATTTCTCAACTGCGCAAACTTTATTTCCATATCAAGCGTAAAATCCGGATTAATAGGTCTTAATGGGACCTCTACATTTTCATAACTGTCCAAATATGCAGAGCGTGAAGCAGATAATGCTTCGTTGTAATTTCCTTTCTTGTAGAGTTGTAGCGTATCATCTAACTTCATTCTAATCTTGTCTATGTTGCTCCTAACTATTCCTTTTGAAGATTCATCAGACTGTCCTATGGTGCGCCTTTCACCTGTATATACTCCAAATCCTTTGCTCAGTTCCTGAACATTAGCAAATTCTCCTCCCTTCGCATTCGAAGGTCCTATCATGCTTTCTTGGGTTGCAGAGGAAGAAGAAGAATTGCTTTTCAAAAGCTGTTCTGCTTTGTCAAGGTTTACCAGAATACTATTGACAAAGATTGCAATAGACTCTGATGATTGTCTTTCCTTTATGATCTGTCTTAAATGTTCTCTCATGTCTAGTTCTAAAGATTTCATTAATTTAGGATCAAGCTTCTCTAGGGGTGCCTCTAGAAACTCAAAGTTATCTAGATATGCTGTAACGGCGTTTTGATCAGCCTTCTGATAATTTCCGTTCTTTACTTGTAAAACTAAATCTTTCAATAGAGTTCTTATTGTTTGAAAATATTTTGCTTGTTGGTTGTTCTGTTGTTGATGGCTTCCTGAATTAGGAGACAATGATTCTAATAAGTCTCTTTCAATTGCAACGATCCAATGAGAGACACGCTGATAATCTACTTTATCGGAGATTGATTTTTGTAATTCAGTAAAAAAAGAGTTTATCTCTTGTGTTCTACGATTATTATTAATATCCTGTGTTTTTGATACATTCTCAGCAAAGATTCCTTTAGCAGTTTGTACCAACCCTATTGCATTCTGATAATTTACTTTGTTTCCAACAGACTGTAGTTGCTGCAGCTGCTGCGGTTGTTGGCTTAGATTAGATAACTGATATGCACGTGCAGCATCACGAATTAAATATACAATAGTTTGAGTAGACAGTAATTCTGTATTGTTGGTAGTGGAGGTTTTGTCATTCCTATTAGAATTATTAACTTGACTTACCAGACTATTTAGTACATTTTCAATTTTTACGATACTTTCTCTTATTTTGTCTTTTGGTATTCCTGATTTTACTACAATTGGGAGATCCGTTAACATTGACTCTAGATTGGGATTAGCAGATTGATTGAGAGAGTTCAATTGATTTTTCATTGTAGGAAAAGTCACTGAGTGTGGAATATATGCATGAACAAAGGCCATCACCTCATCACCATCAGCTAAACTCTTTTCGGTTAACTGGAGTTGAGTTTGCATTCGCTCGAGGTTAACTAGAACAATTAGTAACTCAGTATCATTAAGCCTAGTTAGTGATGGTGTTGTTGTTGCTACAGTAGGAGCAGGAGATGTCTCGGCTCTGGCACTCGTAGCATAAATTGAATAATTAGAAGGATTTTGAAAAACAAATGTATTTGCCAAAACTAAAATCGGAATGATAATAATAGCAAAGCAGAATATTCTCTTAGTCTCTAGCAAATTTGTTATCTTTTCTCGTGTCATACTTTTCTTCATGTCCTCATCTATCATTTTACATTACATTAGCTCTATCTTGGCAATATAGTCAGTATTAGGTTATCCTAATTGATGTATCTCAATATAAGTCTTAACCTAATTTTCTATATGGAAAATACTTATTATCATTTTCTATCGTGACCTTATCTAGTAGTC
>Ga0193723_1000867_pt1 | contig 11870 bp, 12 predicted proteins | sample H2m2metaG_FD_143042 | JGI IMG/M metagenome (GOLD analysis project Ga0193723, IMG submission 143042) | Soil microbial communities from a riparian zone of the East river system, Colorado, United States - H2m2 | ecosystem: Environmental > Terrestrial > Soil > Riparian zone | place: USA: East River... | reverse complement strand
GCACGACATTGATGAGCAGGCCAAGCAGCGCAACACGCGCGGCGGTTTGCAGAATCTTCTTAGAGGCATGAGCTTCCGCTGGCATCGATGAACAAAAGCATAAACGCAGCGGTGTACGAAAAACACGGAAATCCCACTGACGTATTGCACGTCGAGACGCGTCCGTGGCCGAAGCCAGCCGCAGACGAAGCAGTAGTGAAAATGTCCGCCGCGCCGATCAATCCGGCGGACTTAAATCAGATCGAAGGAAAATATCCGGTGCGTCCGGAGCTCCCTGCAACGCCGGGGTTTGAAGGCGCGGGCGTCGTTGTTGAGTTGGGTACGGGCGTGAACGGCCTAACGATCGGTGCGCTCGTAATCCTGCCGCATAGCGTCGGCACATGGCGGGATGCGGTCGCGGTGAAAGCTGGAGAGCTGGTTGTTGTGCCTAATGGAATCGAGCCCGTTCAGGCGGCAATGTTAAAAATCAATCCGCTGACCGCGTGGCGATTGCTGCATGATTATGTCGATTTGCAAAAAGGCGACTGGTTGATTCAAAACGCAGCAAATTCGGCGACTGGTCGCGACGTGATTCAAATCGCACACGAGCTCGGTTATAAAACCGTGAACGTCGTTCGCCGCGCCGAGTTAGTTGATGAATTGCGCGCAGAAGGCGGTGATATCGTGCTGGTCGATGGCGACAATCTTCGCGAAGAAGTGAAGAGCGCGACCGGCGGCACGTCCATTCGTCTCGGTCTAAACTCCGTCGGCGGCGATAGCGCGCTGCGTCTGGCTAATTGTCTCGCTCCCGGCGGCACGCTGGTGAGCTTTGGCGCGATGAGCTTGCAGCCGCTGAAAATTCCGACCGGCCTTCTCATTTTCAAAGACCTGCGATTTCGCGGCATCTGGATCAACAAATGGTACGACAACGCCACTCCGTCTGAGCGCATGGAGACGTTTCGATCGCTTTTCGATATGACCAGGCGCGGTCTGCTCAAAACAAAAGTCGAAAAAGCTTATCCACTAAGCGAAGTCAAAGCCGCAGTCGCAAATGCCGCGCAAAGTAAACGCGGCGGAAAAATCATCCTCGAATTTGAGTAGCGGTTGCCCGGTAAACTTGGAATTTGCGGGAATATTCAAGGACAGCTAGCGTCAAACATGGTTGGACGGCATTCGCTTCGCCTTGTTTTTCTTGCTGGACTGGCCGGTAGCTTTCTCGCCTTAAACTACGTCAAATCCGCGACCGCTCCCGAACCGGGCGATTTGCGCGGCGTCGGGAAAGTCACGTTCCCGATAACGTGCGCGCCTGACGTTCAATCTGATTTCGCTCGTGGCGTAGCGTTGCTCCACTCGTTTTTTTACGAAGAGGCGCGACGCGTTTTTACTTCGGTGGCCGAGCGCGACCCGAAATGCGCGATGGCGCAATGGGGAATCGCCATGACGTGGTGGCATCCGATTTGGACGCCACCTACTTCTGACGAAATGCGCGCGGGCAAAGTAGCCATTGAAAAGGCGATGTCGATGAACACCGGCTCGGATCGCGAGCACGGATTCATTACTGCACTCAACACCTACTACAATACGGCGGATAGTTCGGTCGCTGCGCCGGTGGGACAATCGTGTCATGGACCAGTGGGACCACGCGATCGAGTTGTCGCTTATGAAAAAGCAATGCGCCAACTCCGCGACAAGTATCCGGATGATTTCGAAGTGCAAACCTTCTATGCGTTCGCGGTGCTGGCTACTGGTTACGCCACGCCTAACGACACGAGCTTGGGGAAGCAGCTTGAGGCTGCCGGCATCCTGGAAAAACTGTGGAAACAAAATGCTAACCATCCCGGAGTCGTTCATTACCTGATCCATTCCTACGATTATCCTCAGTTCGCTCAACGCGGCCTGACCGCAGCCCAGACATATAATTCGATCGCGCCGTGGGTCCCGCACGCGCTGCATATGCCGTCGCACATCTTTACGCGTCTCGGGATGTGGGATGAATCGATCGCCGCGAATCGCGCCTCAGCGGAAGCTTCGCGCGCTTACTCTGCCATGCGCCACCGCGATGCCACGGAAGCCGAAGAATTACACGCGCTCGATTACATGGCCTACTCATATTTGCAGGAAGCTCAGGACGCGGAGGCGAAAAAGATTGTCGACTTTGCCGCGAAAGTGAAGAAGACGAATCCGGAACTGGAATTCAGCGCAGCCTACGCGTTGGCCGCAATTCCAACACGTTATGCATTCGAGCGGAATGATTGGGCGGCGGCGGCAAACTTGTCCATTCCGAACCTGCCACATTGGTCTTCGTTCCCTTTCATGGAAGCTCTCATCGAATATGGTCACGCGCTGGGACGCGCGCACACTGGCGACCTCGACGGCGCGCGAAAAGCGATCGCACGAATGCAGCAATTACGCGACGCGACGAAAGAGCCAAAGTTCGATTATTTCAAAAGTCATCTCGAACTGCAGATGCAAGCGGCTTCGGCGTGGGTGGCTGCAGCTGAAGGCAAAAAGAACGACGCAATAGACATGCTACGGCGGGCCGCGGATTCCGAAGACATACTCGGTAAACATCCCGTTTCGCCCGGAGCGTTCGTTCCGATTCGCGAACAACTCGGCGCTCTGCTGCTAGAAATGGGACAACCAACGGAAGCACAGCGAGAATTTGAGGCTGCGCTCAAGATTTATCCCGGACGATTCAGAGGTTTGTATGGAGCGGCGCAAGCTGCCGAACAGGCCGGCGACAATAAAAATGCAAGCCGCTATTACACCAAGCTGGCCGCGCAAACGTCAAAAGCTGGCGGTTCACGAGATGAATTGAATCACGTTCGCAAATTCCTTTCCACCGAAGCTAAACCAGTGGATTCGAGTCACGTTGTGACCGCCCGCGAGTAGAAGACCTCTGGCGCTTCCTTGACCGTCCCGGCGCTGCTGATAACCTGCTTGCTGCATTCCAATAGGAGCGCGTGCAGTGGCCTACGAGTTTTACATTACGATCGAAGGGTCAAAACAGGGAGTATTCAAAGGCAGTGCTGGTTCCGGCGATGCCAAGGTCGCGCGCGCTGCGCACAAGCACCGGATCGCGGGTATTAAATTTCTCAGCGAGACGACGTCCCCGCGTGACACGGCGACCGGCCAAGCAAGCGGCAAGCGAATTCACAAGCCGATTTCGATTACGAAGCAATGGGACGCGGCGTCACCGCAACTGTTTCAGGCCCTCGTCAACAATGAGACGCTAAAGTCAGTGCTCTTTGAATTTGTTAAGACGAACCCGAACGGACAGCAAGAAGTTTACCATACCATCAAGCTCACGAACGCCTCGGTGTCGAACATTAGGTCCTACCTCGATCTCACTGACACGAGCGGTGACGCCTACGATGCGCACGAACTCGAAGACGTCTCCTTCGTCTTCCAGAAGATCAAAATTGAGAACACAGAAGGGAAGACATCTGTAGTCGACAGCTGGCAAGTGTGAGTGCTGCAGCCAGCAACCGCGGTGACGCATACCGCGTAGATGCACGCGGCGCCAAAATCCCTTTGGGAATTCAGCGGTTAACCGGCCGCCCATAGCAGGTGCAACACGAACACGCTAGTCGCACAGCACTGCTCATTGCCGCCAGCCTGGTTCTTCTGCATCACGACCCAAAACGCTCGCGGCTCGTATCGAAGACCGCGGTAGATTTATGCGCTCACGTCCTGGAGGACCATTCGTCGCAGACGCGTCTGTTCCTGAAAATTGTTCGGCAGAACTGGTTTCAGCCGATCGCGAAGTTGGTCGAGCACATCACGATTCCAGGAATTTTGCTGCATTACGCCTTACGAAAGAAATGTATCAGTGGGCTGGTACGCTCAGCACTTGCTGACGGGGTTGCACAAGTCGTCATACTCGGCGCGGGTTTCGATCCACTCAGTTCCGAGTTGCAGCGGGAGTTTCCAACTGCGGCATTTTGGGAGATCGATCATCCGGCTACGCAGCGTCACAAAGTGCGCGCCTGTTCCGAAATCGGAATTGAACGAGTGCATTTTGTCGCAGTTGATTTAGCTGCCACCGGTCTCGAAAGAGAAGCGCTGATCAAAAGCGACTTCGATCCGGCTAAACGGACATTCTGGATTGCCGAAGGTTTACTGATGTATTTCCCGGCAGACATCGTCTCCTCCTTGATGAGAACCTTGAGCACCCTAAGTGCTCCCGGCAGCGAGTTTGCATTTACGTTCATGGAAAAACAGGGTGATGGCCAACTTCGCTTCGATTCGCAAACCAAACTTGTTGACTCGTGGTTACGCAGACGCGGCGAACCGTTTCTATGGGGAACTACGCGAAGTGAACTTGCTGAGTTTATACGGCCGTGGCGCGTGATTCGATATTTCGATCACAATGATCTGCGAGACATGGAATCGGATCTCAGTGGTGAAATCATCGCAAAAGGCGAGGTAATTTGTCTGGCTGAAATCTAAGTGGCTTCGTTAAGCTCCCGCGATGGTAACGCGCCGTGAATTCATACGCACCGCGGCGCTTTTTGCGCTCGCGCCGCACGCATTCGCGGAACGCGAAAAAGAGATTTGGGTTAACGACGTCCATTCGCAGCTCAATCGCACTCGCGTGCGCGAACTTCTAAGACCGCACAGCAGAGATGAACTTGCCGAGATTGTTCGTTCCGCGTCGCGAAAGGACTTGCCGATTTCTGTTTCGGGATACCGGCACTCGATGGGTGGCCAGCAATTCGCCACGGACAGCATTTGCATCGATACGCGTGAGTTGGATCGCGTGGTTTCGTTCGATCGTGAACGCGGCTTGATCGAAGCAGAAGCCGGGATCCAATGGCCGAAATTGATTCGCGCGTATCTGGATGCTGAAGCAGGCGACACAAAGCAATGGGGCATCGCACAAAAACAAACCGGCGCCGACACATTCACACTCGGAGGAAGTCTTTCCTCGAACGTGCACGGCCGCGGACTGCGGATGAAGCCGCTCATCTCCAACATCGAATCATTCACCATGATCACCGCCGATGGGAAAACGATTTGCTGCTCGCGCGAAGAAAATAGCGAGTTGTTCCGACTTGCAATCGGTGGTTACGGCATTTTTGGATTGATAGACACCGTAACGCTTCGGCTCGTTCCGCGGCAAAAGTTACGGCGCGTAGTCGAGATCATTCGCGCAGCCGATTTGCCAAAACGCTTTGAAGAACGCATCGCGCAAAATTTTCTCTACGGCGATTTTCAATTTTCGGTGGATGAAAAGTCACCGGACTTCCTTCAACGTGGCGTGTTTTCCTGCTACGAACCGATTAGCGCACACGAACCGATCGTAGCCAAAAAGGAATTACGCGATGACGACTGGCTGGGGCTGCTACGGCTCGCTTACACGGATCGGGAAAAGGCTTTCAAGCGTTACAGCGATTACTATCTGTCGACAAACGGGCAGACCTACTGGTCGGATACAAGTCAACTCAGCGCCTATCTGCCCAATTACGCATTGAAAATTCGGGAGCTGATCGGGGGCGAGGAATCGAGCCTCATCATCACCGAAATCTATGTTCCGCGCCCGGACCTTCCTGATTTTTTAGCGCAGGCAGCAGATTTGTTGCGCTCGAATCGCACAAACGTCATCTACGGCACCGTTCGGTTGGTCGAAAAAGATGACGAGAGCTTTCTTGCATGGGCCAAGCAATCCTACGCCTGTATCATTTTCAATTTGCTCACGCTTCATACACCGACCGGCATCGAAGCCTCGGCGCGTTCGTTCCGCGGATTAATCGATTTGGCGATAGCGCGCAGCGGGAGTTATTACCTGACCTATCATAAATTTGCAAAACCAGAGCAGGTCATCGCGTGCTATCCGCAATTCAAAGAATTTCTGAATTTGAAGAAAAAGTACGATCCGAGTGAGCGGTTTCAAAGTGATTGGTATCGCTATTATCGGAAGCTTTTCGCAAGCTGATAAATTCTGTGTCAGAGATGTTTGAAAGCCTGGCCTCTGCTTCGCATTTCGCTGCAGCGCTTCGCTGGTTAGTCTTAATTACGAACTGAGATTCTTCGCTCCGCTCAGAATGACAGACTATGATGGCTCGATATGTCGCCGTTCGCCATCCTTGCTTTCGCTCTGATTCTTGCGCGCGCGATCGCTGAACTGTGGCTGAGCCGAGTGAATCAACGTTATGTCCGTGCGAACGCGGACGAAATCCCCTCCCCATTTCGCGAAATGATTGACGAGGCGACGTATCGTCGCTCGGTTGATTACACGCTTGCAAAGAACCGATTTGGAGATGTCGTCACCTTATTTGATGCCGTGCTCCTCATCGCGGTTCTGTTCAGCGGCATTTTGCCGTGGGCGTTTGTAAGATTCACAGCGGCTTTCGGCACTTCCGTCTTGGCGATGGCTGGTTTTCTTTTCGCTACAGGCGTTGCATTAAGCATCGTCAGCTTGCCATTCGCGTGGTACGCCCAGTTCAAACTCGAAGACCGATTCGGTTTCAACACGACTACCATGAAGACGTGGGTGCTTGATCGTCTGAAAGGAGTTTTGCTCGCGGTGTTGCTGGGATTTCCATTACTCGCGCTGGTGTTGAAGCTGATCGAGTGGACTGGCCCAAACTGGTGGATTTGCGCAGCGGCGGTCGTGATCGCGTTCCAATTGCTTTTGCTGCTGATCGCCCCTGCGGTGATCATGCCGCTCTTCAACAAGTTCACGCCGCTGCCGGAGGGTTCCACCTTGCGCGAACGCCTCTTTGCGCTGGCGCGGCGGACCGATTTTCCAACCCGCAGTATTGAAGTAATGGACGGCAGCAAACGCTCGCATCACTCCAACGCCTTCTTCACCGGGTTCGGACGCTTTCGCAAAATTGTCCTTTTCGACACACTGGTAGCCCAGCTTGCCGAGCCGGAACTGGAATCCGTGCTTGCGCATGAAATCGGGCATTACAAAAAACGTCACGTCGTGAAGTTGCTCGGCGTTTCGATCTTCGGCGTGTTTATGGGCTTTGGGGCGGTCGCCTGGCTGGCGCGTCAGCAGTGGTTTTATCGCGCCTTCGGTTTCGAGTATCACGCGGGTTTTGCCGCAGCGAACGTTGTGCCGGCGATGCTGCTGTTTGCGTTGTTGGCGGGGACAATCAGTTTTTGGTTTTCGCCGCTGCTTCACATTTGGTCGCGCCGTTTCGAGTACGAAGCAGATGCCTTCGCGCGCACGACTATGGGCGAGGCGCAACCGCTTGTTCAAGCACTACGCAAACTGACAGAAAAAAATCTGAGCAACCTGACGCCCCACCCGCTCTACAGCGGATTTTATTACTCACACCCGACCCTGCTCGAACGGGAACGCGCGCTGCGAACAAGCGCTTGATCGGGAAACCAACATCGGCGCTTGACACAAGCGCCGCTACAACGTCGCTGTTCTAAGATGTCGAAAGTGATCGTTGTTGGCGCGGGGATTAATGGCGTTACTGCCGCGATCGAACTAACCAAACGCGGTCACGAAGTGATGCTGGTCGATCCGGGGCCGCTGCCGCATCCGTTGGCGGCGTCCACCGATATCAGTAAGGCCGTGCGCGCCGCATATGGCGCTGATGAAGATTACACCGCCCTTGCCGAACGCTCGATTAAGCTCTGGCGGCAATGGAATGAGGAATTCGGCACAAAACTGTACCACGAAGTCGGTGTGATGTTCGTTCGCCGCGCGAAAATGGAGCCGGGCGATTTTGAACATGAAAGTTTGAAACTCCTCGAAAAGCGCGGGCTCAAAGTGGCGCGTATGAACACAGCGCAGTTGTGGAAACGTTTTCCGGCATGGAATCCGGAACTCTATCGAGATGGCGTTCTTGAGATCGGGGCGGGTTATGCGGAGAGCGGTCGCACTGTTGCAATGCTAATTGAGCGCGCGAAATCTGCCGGGATTGAACTACGCGAGCGCGTGATGTTTTCGCAGTTGGACGAACGGGGCAATCGCGTGAAGGGCATCGCGCTCGATGATGGACAGCAAATCGCCGCGGATTTCGTCGTCATGGCGGTTGGCGCGTGGACGCCGTACCTGCTGCCGTTTACGAGGAAGTCTTTCCGGGCGACGGGGCAGCCAGTGTTTCACTTGCAGCCTTCAAAGCCTGAGTTGTTTGCGCCGGAACGTTTTCCAGTTTTCGGCGCAGACATTACAACAACCGGGTACTACGGATTTCCGATCAATCGCGACGGCGTGGTGAAGATTGCTAATCACGGTACGGGACGCGAAATGTCGCCTGATTCCTCAGAGCGCGTGGTGACTGCCGAGGACGAAAAACATTTGCGCCAATTTCTGGCCTCGACCTTCCCCTCGCTTGCCGATGCGCCGATTGTCTACACGCGTGTGTGCATGTACTGCGACACGCACGATGGTCATTTCTGGATCTCGCGCGATCCGGAGCGCGAAGGATTAGTCGTTGCTGCGGGTGACAGTGGACACGGATTCAAATTTGCCCCCGTGCTCGGTGAGATCATTGCCGACGCAGTGGAAGGAAAAGATAATCCGCTCCTGAAAAAATTCCGTTGGCGACCGGAAGTGGGCGCGGGAACCGGCACAGATGCGGCGCGCTCGAAGGGAAAGCTTTAGTAGCCGTGTGTAAAGCCCGACAGAGTGCCTCCCCGGACCTAACGAGACGAAGCTGAGCCACCGCTGGCGAGGGCGAGCGTGGTAGACATCGAGAACTGTTTCATAAACTCAAATCTTGTCATCGCGGCGGTCAGCGGTTGGCTCCAGCGATTGGTTAGACCTTCACCCCCGGTCATAAACCTTTTTCACAGTGTAATTCTTCCCGTTCGCGTCGTGCGAGTAAAGGGTCGCCGTGCGCGTTTTGCCATCCTTCGAGATCGTGATGGTTCCCCACCACACCACTTTTCCATCTTGGAGCCCTTGGATGGCAGCGGTGTGATCGTTGATCACGCTGTAGCGTTCTGCATTGTGGTGAGGATTTCCTGTCACTGGGTAGGCTTTGCCATCGAATTTTCCCACCCATACGCTGAGGCTGCGTGTGCCGTCACTGTGGGTGCCGTCCGCGGTCGCTTTAATTCTGTCCCCCTGTTCAGAATAAGTGATGGTGTTGTTCTTCGTCACACCGGCGTGCATCTTTGATTTCGCTTCATTAAACTTCCAGATACCAATGTGAGGGTTTGCCGCGAAACAATCGGCTGCCGTGTTCAGCAGCGTCAACGCGACTGCAACGATGAGGGCTACACCGGTGTAGGTCGTGTGACGATGTTGCATGGGTGTGATGTTGGGGTCTAACGAGCCAGAGATAAGCCACGGCGGGGTGTCGTGGCAAACACACTGTACTTATTTCCGTATGGAACCGTTGGCTTCATCGTTTGGTTAGATGTTTCGGTAGTGCAACAGGTTGTCAAGATCGCGTTGCAGCTGTGCGGCGTCACTAAACAGCAAAGCCTGCCAACCAGCAGCTCTAGCACGATCCACATTTAGCGCGGTGTCGTCGACGAGCAGGCACTGTGACATAGGAAGGTTTAGAGCGGCCGCTACAAACAGGAATGCGGATTCTTCCGGCTTAGCGCACTTGATGAGGTATGAAGCAAAGACATGGTCAAAAAGTGCAAAGGACGGATACTCACTGGCCGATCCCAACTTGTCCCAATGCAGCTCTATGGTATTGGATAACACGCAGCAGATAAAGCCTGCTCGCTTGAGATCTTCGACTATAGCGAAAACACTTGCTCGCTCACGCCCCACGACAGCTAGGCGATTGAGCTTGAGTGCGTCTAAATCCTTGGCGCTGCATTCATGCAAAAACGCGTCCAAGTAATCGACTGTGCCGACCTGGCCAATCATTGCCAATTCAGTAATGCTTCTCGGATGCGATTCGAATGACGAACGGGTCATCCTCGCGAAGGTCTCAGGTGGAAGGCCGTATTTTTCAATTAGCTCCCGACTCGCTTCGCCTGAGTGCAAATCAATCAATACTCCGCCCACATCGAAGACCACGGCCCTGATGGTCTGCTGCGACCTGTCGCGTAAACTGGTCATCGTGGAATCCAAAATAACAGGCGAGCTGTTGGCTTCATCGCGATTGGTCAGACTCATCGTCGTGGCCGCAGAGCAATGTTGCCGCGCGTGTCGAAAATGAGTTCTCCGCTATCAGTCTGCATCGTAAGCAGTGGTTGAGTCGGTGGAGCTTCGGCCGGAATGAGCTGGAGCGCGAGGCGATAACGATGGGTCAGAGGCATATCAGAATCGCTGATGTAGCCACCGGCGTGAAGAATTTCGATAGTCGGAACCTGAGTTGAGACATCCAACTCAGGTGGCAGCTGCACTTGATCCGAGGCTTTTGAGTAGCGAGATAGCGCAGTCAAGATTCTGTGACCAACTGCGATCGGTTCCTCGAGAGCGGCTGACTCTTTGGCGGTCAATGGACGACGTGTTGTCGGTTGGTCTGCAAAAGCCGAACTGACAGCAATCAGTAGAAGTAGGGAGAGTTCGCGCATTGGGTCTAACGAGACCCAGATGAGCTGCCGCGAGCGGGGGCGCGCGGCGCAACGGAATGGAGAGTTGAAGTCACGGAAGGCTGGGTAGGACGGCGGCTCGCGGTTAGCTGCATCGCTTGGTTAGCTCGCTTTTATCTCTATTACCGACACAATCGATTCGGCTACGTTGGATGTGCTTTGCTGAAGCGGAATTTTGACGCGAGTGTCGATTCTAAGCTTGCGCCACCGCGCCTGTTCCGCCGGGTCAATTCTGTCCGGGCCAAAAGACAAAATGTGCTCGATGAACTCTCGCGTGCGCTGCTCAACGGGAGGAAAGAGTTCGTCCATCGGCCATGGCTTCGTCTCAGGCGTCCTATCGAGGCGTGCATACGTGAGGTGCAGTAAATCCTTATTAAAGCGATTCAGCAGCGTCGCCGAATCTTCGCCATAGACATCCTTGGCCTGAAAGCCGTAATCCTCGGAGAGCACGTCATCATCCACTTTTTTGCGTCGGTCCTGTCGCTCCGATAGCGGTTTTCGAAAGAAATGATAAAGCGCTCGACAATGTGCCATCTTACGAAAGTAAACCGATTCCTGCAGGGCCTCATTATGGGAATCATGGGCAGGCGTTTGGAGAAAACTCTCGATCTCATAACGAATATGTGGCAGCGCCTGTCGGATCTGCTCGGGAGTAGGGTGCATCTTCGTCGAGCTAACGAGAAAAAGATCAGCGACGGCTGGCGGGGTGGCGCGTCGCTGCGGATTCAGGGTGGAATTTCATGGAAAGTGAGGAACTGAGTCTGCCAGCCGTTCGCTGCATCGCTCGGTTAGACGGTTGGCATGCTATCATCTGGTGGGTTGAGTGGCCAAGTGTGAAAGACGAAAACTTCGCGGTCAATCTCGGCCTGCTCAAAATATCGCATCCCTTTCGGGTCTTGGGTATCTTTGGTGACTGCAAAGGCATCCTCCAAACGGGTGATGAGCCAATCCTCATCGCTGATAGAGCCTCGCGCATACGACTCCGCCTCCTCCTGCGTGTCGCGCTGAATCCAACAGTTGATCATCGCACCACCAATATTCGCTCGTTCGGGATTCGTATTCTTCGGGCGTGCTTCGAACTGAAAACAGAACATCGGCATCGAAGGAGGCTTTTCGTCTAACGAGAAGTAGACGGGAAAATCCCGCCTTTAATTACGGGTTTTCGCGGCCTAATCCGTTTGCTCGCTTGGGAGGAGCCCGACAAAAGCAGAGTCATGGGAGAATTGTGCCGAATTGTTCGGCAGTTACAAAGCGGAATCGCCTGCCTTGAAGGCGACGACGGGCGGTCCTGGACCGCCGAACGGATAACTAATCCGTTGCCACCGACAGCGCCAACACCCGAGCGGCCGTCCGGCAATTCGGGCCGCGTCCGCCGGATTGGCGACCGGAGACCAGCCAGCCGCCGCAGCACGTGGCAGAGC
>Ga0193723_1000866_pt1 | contig 11879 bp, 11 predicted proteins | sample H2m2metaG_FD_143042 | JGI IMG/M metagenome (GOLD analysis project Ga0193723, IMG submission 143042) | Soil microbial communities from a riparian zone of the East river system, Colorado, United States - H2m2 | ecosystem: Environmental > Terrestrial > Soil > Riparian zone | place: USA: East River... | reverse complement strand
ATCTTCCCGAGCGGCACTTGGTGATCGACGGAAAGCCGGTGCCGGGTTGCCTGTTCGACTTCGGCCTCTACTTCTTCCACAACGCGCGCGCGTTGCTTGGACGCGGCACCGGTCCCTACTTCTATCTCCCGAAGCTCCAGAGCCACCGCGAGGCGCGATTCTGGAACGACGTCTTCATCCGCGCCCAAGAGCTCCTCGGCATCCCGCGCGGCACGATCAGGGCGACGGTCCTGATCGAAACGCTCCCCGCGGCGTTCCAGATGGACGAGATCCTCTACGAGCTTCGCGAGCATTCGGCCGGGCTCAACTGCGGCCGCTGGGACTACATCTTCTCCTTCATCAAGACCCGCCGTCACGATTCCCAGGCGATCCTCCCCGATCGCTCCCAGGTCACGATGGAGCAGCCGTTCATGAGGGCCTACACGCAGCTTTGCGTGCGCACCTGCCACCGACGTGGCGTCCACGCGATGGGCGGAATGGCGGCGCAGATCCCGATCAAGAACGATCCCGATGCCAACGCGCGCGCCCTCGAGAAGGTTCGCGCCGACAAGCTGCGCGAGGTGACGGACGGCCACGACGGCACTTGGGTGGCGCATCCCGGGCTCGTCGGCGTCGCGCGCGAGGTGTTCGAGATGGTCATGCCCGGGCCCAACCAGCTCGAGCGCCGCCGCGAGGACGTGCACGTGATCGCCGCCGATCTCCTCGAAGTGCCCCTGGGGACCCGGACCGAGGAGGGCCTCCGGCTCAACGTGCGCGTCGGCATCCAGTACACCGAGGCGTGGCTGCGGGGGAACGGCTGCGTGCCTCTCTACAACCTGATGGAGGACGCCGCGACCGCCGAGATCTCCCGCTCGCAGGTCTGGCAGTGGGTGCGGCACGGCGCAAAGCTCCAGGATGGGCGGACGGTCGACGCCGGCCTTCTCAGGGCCGTGACGGACGACGAGATGAAGAGAATCGAATCGGAGATCGGCGCCGAGCGTTTCCGCCGCGGCCGATTCCAAGAAGCGCGGGCGCTCTTCGAGCGCATCTCCACGCAGGAGAAGCTCGAAGATTTCCTGACGCTCCCGGCGTACCAGCTCCTTGATTCGGCGGACAGCACTTCCACGGATGGACCACAAACCACGGACAACAGTCGGAGGTAGCTTTCCCATGCCCGTAACCCGCGTCTCCAGAACCGTCAATCGAGTGGCCCGGCCTGCCAAATCTTCCTTCCTGCCCGAGGCTCCGCCCGTTCCCGCGACACGCTGGGCCGGCATCGTGCGCCCGTATCGCGGCGAGGACGTGGAGCGGCTCAAGAACACGGTCAAGATCGAGTACACGCTGGCGGACGTGGGAGCGCGACGGCTCTGGCACCTCCTCACGACACGCGATTACGTGAACGCGCTGGGCGCCCTGACCGGGAACCAGGCGGTCCAGCAGGTGAAGGCAGGCCTCGAGGCGATCTACTTGAGCGGCTGGCAGGTCGCGGCCGACGCGAACCTCGCGGGCCAGACCTATCCGGATCAGAGCCTCTACCCGGCAAACAGCGTTCCGAACGTCGTGCGCCGCATCAACCAGGCGCTCTTGCGCGCGGACCAGATCGAGAACTCGGAAGCCCGGAAGGGCGTGACGCAGAACGGGCGCGCGAACGGGCATGAGAACGGAGACGTTCGCGCGAACGGGCACCAGAACGGGCACGGCCGCGCGAATGGAACCAATGCGAACGGATCCACCGCGAACGGAACCGACGCGAACCGCGAGGCTGCGGACAGGCGCTACTGGCTCGCGCCGATCGTCGCCGACGCCGAGGCCGGGTTCGGCGGACCGCTCAACGCCTTCGAGCTGATGAGGGCGATGATCGAGGCCGGTGCCGCCGCGGTCCATTTCGAGGATCAGCTCTCCTCGGAGAAGAAGTGCGGCCACTTGGGCGGCAAGGTGCTCGTCCCCACGAGCCATTTCATCCGTACGCTCATCGCGGCTCGGCTTGCCGCGGACGTCATGGACGTGCCGACGTTGATCGTCGCCCGCACCGACGCCGACAGCGCCAAGCTGATCACCAGCGATGTCGACCCGCGCGACCGGGAGTTCTTGACCGGCGAACGGACCCCGGAGGGATTCTTCCAGTACAAGGGCGGGCTCGAGTGCGCCATCGCGCGCGGTCTTGCGTACGCGCCCTACGCGGATCTCATCTGGTGCGAAACCTCGACGCCGGACCTGCACGAGGCGAAGGCCTTCGCCGAGTCGATCCGGGCCAAGTTCCCGGGCAAGATGCTCGCGTACAACTGCTCCCCGTCGTTCAACTGGAAGGCGAAGCTCGACGACGCGACGATCGCCCGGTTCCAGCGGGAGCTGGGGGCCATGGGCTACAAGTTCCAATTCGTCACGCTTGCCGGCTTCCACTCGCTCAACCACGGCATGTTCGAGCTGGCGCGGGCGTACAAGGACCGCGGCATGCGGGGTTACGCCGAGCTACAGGCGGCCGAGTTCGCGTCCGAGGAGCACGGCTATTCCGCGACGCGGCATCAGCGCGAGGTGGGAACCGGCTACTTCGACGAAGTGATGCAGGTGATCACGAACGGCGGGTGTTCCACGCTCGCTCTCGAAGGCTCGACGGAGAAGGCCCAGTTCTAGGCGGTAGGGCGCGCCGGTCGAGACCTCCCGGGCTGGCACCGGGCTGACCGGATTTAGGTCCGCCGCGCCCCGAACCGCCGTAAAAGCTCGGACATCACGGCGAGATGGTGATCGTCGTGCTCGGCGACGAAGAACGCCATGTCGATGACCCGCATCGGCTGCTGAAGGCGCGGGTGGATCGCCGTCCGGGCGATCTCCTCGTCCTTCCAATCCTCCAACCGCCTCACGAACGCGCCGCGTTCCTCGCGGAACGCCCTCACGATCTCCCCGATCGGCCGCGCGTTGTAGTTCGCGTCGTAGGTCTTCCGGTTCGTCACGTCCCAGGCGCGGAGGATCTTCGCGCCCGCGCGGAAGTCCTCGAGGCGGCCCGCGTGAAGCTCGTCCAAGTCGAGAAGGTGGCCGGCGTGCTCCTGGGCCGACCACCGATCCCCGTCGCGCCGGGTCAGGATCTCGCTGGGGACGTTCCTGACCTTGTCCTCCATCCGCGCCGCCGCGCCCCGCAGGCGCTCCACCACGACAGGGAAGAGGCTCACGGGCATGGTGAACTCGAATTTCCGATCCACCCACCGCGCCACGTTCACCTGCGCTCTCCCGGCCCCTCTCCAACGCCCCTAACCCCACCGGGCGCGGTCGCCCCGCCCGGCCCCGCGGTCAATCCGAGAAGCTTCAGATACTTCTCGTCGCCCACCTCGTGGAGCTTCCAGTAGGGAAGCCGCGCGCTTCCGGTCAGGGCTCCGGCGTCGAGGCCTTCCGACGGACTCCAGCCGCGGCCGGTCGGCTTCCCCACGGCGCTCCATTCCCACTTCAGCATTCGATGCGGATAGGCCCGCTCGACATGGAAGAGACCCTCGCGCCCGTCCCCCGTCGAGATCTTGTAGGTCGACGCGTCGAATCGGCCGGCCGGCACGGTGACGGCCTCGTCGCGTCCGGACCGTTCGATCGAAGCGGTCGTCCATTGGAGCGGCCGGTGCGTGAGCCGCCGAAGAAAGGCGGCTGGCAGAAACGGCACTGTCCGCCGCTCGCCGGGACGGAGCCACTCTCCCCGCAGCCCGCGGAGGCGAACGAGGAGCTCCTCCTCCGCGATGCCGTCCTTCACCTCCTGGACCCGCCGCTCGGCCGATTCATCCTCGAAGTAGCTCGTGTATCGATCCGCGATGTCGCGCGGCCCGAAGAGCATCTCCTCGTAGACGTGGCCGCACCACTCGGCGCTCGAGAACGAGATCTTCGCGGGGGAGAAGTCGCGGCTTCGCACGAACACGGAGGTCATCGTGTTGTAGTCGTAGATCCCGGTCTGGAAATCGCGGACGAAGTTGAGCTTGAGTGCCTCGAAGGTGTCGCGGGGATTCATGGCCGGGTCGTCCACCTTCACCCGCTTCGCCTCGCTGAACGGCTCCGTCACGAAGACCATGACCGCGGTCCCGCGGCGAGGCTGGCCGTAGCGCGTGATCGTGTAGCGGTACCCATCCAGCTCCGCCTTGCCGTCCTGCCAGTGGGACTCGAAGGTGGGGGACGGAACGGAAGCGGGCGGAGCGCCGGCCGGGACCGCGGCGCCAAGAATCGCCGCCGCACCCACGATCGCCATCGACGTCATCGCCACCACGAAAGCAAGATGAAGGGCTCGCAAACGTTCTCCTCTCAGGCGGCTCCGTGAAGGACCGGGAGCCGAAGTACCAGTATTAGATCCCCAAGCCTTCGGCGGCCAATGTTGCGGCGTCCGACCGGAATTCCTTCAAGTCCTTGTGCCCGTCCGGGTGGATGGCGTTCGTGAGCAGGACGACGTACGCGTTCGACTCGGGATCGATCCAAAGCGAGACCCCGGTCCACCCGGTGTGGCCGAAGGAGATCCTCGAGAAGTGCCGCCCGCGCGGCGCGGAGTAGGGGCTTTCGATGTCGAAGCCGAAGCCGCGCCGCGCGCCGACGTTCCCCCCGCACTGGTCGGTGGTCATCGCCCGCACGGATTCCTCGGACAGGAGCTGCCGTCCACGATACCTCCCGCGGTTCAGGATCAGCTCGCAGAATCGCGCCACATCGGCCGCCGTTCCGAACATCCCGGCGTGCCCGCCGACGCCGCCCAGGGCCCGCGAGCGCGCACGCGGATCGTGAACGCGCCCGCGCAGCCAGCGGCCGCGCTCGAACGTGGTCGGCGCCGTCCGTGCCACGTCGGCGCTCCGGACGCCGAAGCGGGTATCGCGAACGAGAAGGGGCTGGAAGAGGGCTGCCTCGGCGATCCGGTCGAGGCGCCGGCGCTGGGCTCGCTCTAGGATCAGCTGGAGGAGGATGTAACCGACGTCGCTGTAGGTGAACTTCGTGCCGGGGGGCGACTCGAGCGGCTCGCGGGCGATCGCGGCGAGGAGATCCGCCTTGCTGCCCGCGTAGTCCTCGATCGGATTGTCGGCAGTCAAGCCCGCGGTGTGCGTTAGAAGCAGATGGAGCGGGATCGCTCCGACCGGGGTCCCGCGCGTCTCGGCGAGGTGTCGTTCCACCGGATCGAGGAGCGAGAGCTTGCGCCGGATGGCGTGCTCCACCACGAGCGGCGCCGTCGCCATCACCTTGGTGAGGGAAGCGAGATCGAAGATCGGCTCGCGGCGTGGGGAGAGCGCGCGGCGGCCGAACGCGCCTAAGTACGCGACCCCATCGCCGCGCCCCACCGCGACGACGGCCCCGGGGAAGAGCCCGTCCGCGATCCGCGATTCGACCAACGCGGCGAGCGGGCGAAATTTCGCGCCCGATTTCCGATCGGCCATAGGCGCGAGAGAATACGCCATCCGGCTCGCGTGGGCGACAAAAGTAGGGTATCCTCCCGGCCCCATGCGTCCCATGAGCTTCGCGCGTCCCATGACCCTCCGAGCCGTCGCCGCCGGGATCGTCGCGGTCGCGGGGCTGAGCGCGCTGGCCCTGGCGGACGAGATCCCGACCGCCCTGCTGGCCGGCGCCTCGACGATGGCGCTAACCGCCGTGCCGGCGATCGCGCCGCCAGTCAGCCGGCCACGGCCGATTCCATTCCTGCCCGCCGTCACCAACGGTACCGCCGCGGTCCAAGCGGACAGCGCGGCGGCGGGTTTCACCGATACGCTGCCGCGTCGTTCCACCATCCTCCGCGAGGCGGTCATCGCGGGCGCCGCGATCGGCATCGGATTCCTGCTCGACGACACCATCAAGCCGGGATCGGGCAAGTCGACCGCCATGTACGACGCAGGCCAATTCATGGGTAGCCCCTACACGTTGGGGGCCGGGGCCGGGGTCATGTGGATCGGCGGAGCGGTCACGCACCATCCGCGCACCGTCGGCACCGCGAAGCGCGTTCTCGCCTCGGTCGCCGCGACGACGGTGACTGTCGCCCTTCTCAAGGTAGCGACCAACCGGGAGCGCCCCGACGGATCCAACCGGAACTCCTTTCCGTCCGGGCATTCCGGCACCTCGTTCGCGGCGGCGACGGTGCTGGACCGCACGTATGGCCTGAAAGTCGGCCTGCCCGCGTACGCCTTCGCCGGCTTCGTCGGCGCCTCGCGCGTCGTGGGGAACCGCCACTTCTTCTCCGACGTCGTGGCGGGCGCCGTCATCGGTCGGTTCTTCGGCCGGATCTTCACGATCCAGCACCGATAACTTCCACAGGGTAGATTGGCGGCTCGATGATCCCGATCCGCGACATCAATCCTTCCGGTAGATTTCCGGCCGTCACCGTGGCGATCATCCTCGCCTGCACGGCGGCGTACCTCCTCGAGCTGTCCTTCGGCAGTTCGCTCAACCGCTTCGTCCTGGCCTTCGCGCTCGTCCCCCAGAACATCACCTACGGCCTCGAGACCAAGACCCTCGGCTTCGAGAACATCGTGGCGCCGTTCTTCACATCGATGTTCCTGCACGGCGGCTGGCTTCACCTGATCGGGAACATGTGGTTCCTCTGGATCTTCGGGGACAATATCGAGGACACGCTCGGGCACTTCCGGTACGCGGTCTTTTATCTTCTCTGCGGGCTCGCGGCGGGGCTCACCCACTACTACCTCTCCCCTCTATCGCCGGTCCCCACGATCGGGGCGAGCGGTGCGATCGCGGGCGCGCTCGGCGCCTATCTTGTCCGATTCCCGAACGCGCGGGTCGTTACGCTCGTGCCGCTCGGATTCTTCCTCCAGATGATGGAGCTTCCCGCGTGGCTCATGCTCGGCCTCTGGTTCGTGGCGCAGGCGATCGGAGGATTCGTGACCCTGGGCGCGGCCGGGGGCGGCGTGGCGTGGTGGGCGCACGTGGGCGGCTTCCTCGCGGGGATCGTCCTGGTCCGCGTTCTTCAGCCGCGGCAAGTCATGGTGTAATCCGCCCCGGTTGTGGGTACTATGATGAAGATGCGTATCTCCCCTCCGGGCGGACAAACCCGTGAATAAGGCGTCACTTCGGCTGATCCTGATCACCTTCGCCGTCATCGGGTCGGTGGCCTACCTCATTTTGTCCGGCGTGAAGCAGACGGGCCTCCAGTACATGACCGTGACCGAGCTGTCTCAGCTCTCCCATGCTCCCAAACCGGGCGGCTTTAGGCTGGATGGAAAGGTCGCGGCGGGGAGCGTCGTCTACGACCAGAAGGCGCCTCGCCTCGCGTTCCGGATGACCGACGGGGATCGAGCGATCGGCGTCGTGTATGAAGGCCTGATGCCGGATGCCTTTGCCGCGGGGCGCGAGGTCGTGGTGGAGGGAACCTACCGGCACGATCAGAAGACCCTCCATGCGTCGAAGCTCGTGACCAAGTGTCCCTCGAAATACGAAGCCGAAGGGCTGGGGAAGGACCGCTCGTGAGCGAGATCGGAAGACTCGCGCTGATCCTCGGCTTCGCCTGCTCCTGCTACGCGGTCCTCTCGGTCGCGTGGGGCCTCCGGACAGGAATGGCGGGCCCGCTGAAGAGCGGCCGCCGCGCGGTCTGGATCGTCTGCGGGCTCACGCTCCTGGCGACCATCATTCTGGAGCGGGCCCTGGTGGCCCGCGATTTCTCCTACCGGTACGTGGCGGAGCACACGAGCCTCGACCTTCCCGCTTACTACGCGGCGACCTCCCTCTGGGCGGGCCAGGAGGGGTCGCTCCTCCTCTGGCTACTCATCCTGAGCAGCTACGGGGCGGCCTTCCTCTGGTGCTATCGGAAGCGGTTCGATCCGTTCTACGACGCCGTGGCGATGGTGGTCGCGACGGTCATGATCTTTTTCACGGGTCTCCTCACGTTCGTCTGTTCGCCGTTTCGGATCCTGGCGACGCCGCCTGCGGACGGCAACGGCCTGAATCCGCTACTTCAAGATCCAGGCATGATGATCCACCCGCCGATCCTCTACACGGGGTACGTCGGCTTCATCATCCCGTTCGCCTTCGGGATCGCGGTGCTCCTGATGAACCGCACGGGCACGCGGTGGATCGAGGAGGTCCGGCGGTGGACGCTCTTCAACTGGATGTTCCTGGGCTTCGGCGTGCTTCTGGGCGCGCGGTGGGCCTACATCGAGCTCGGGTGGGGCGGCTACTGGGGCTGGGATCCCGTCGAGAACGCGTCGCTCATGCCGTGGCTCGTGGGGACCGCGTTCCTCCACTCGGTGATGATCGAGCAGCGCCGCGGAATGCTCAAGACCTGGAACGTGGTGCTCATCGTGCTCACGTTTGAGCTCTCGATCTTCGGGACGTTTTTGACCCGATCGGGCGTTCTGACGTCGGTCCATTCGTTCGCGGAGTCGGACATCGGCCCCTGGTTCCTCGGATTCATCCTGATCTCGAGCACCGCTGCGACCGCGCTGATCCTCTATAGGAAGGTGCTCCTCGAGAGCGAGAACAGGATGGACGCGGTGGTCTCGCGAGAAGGCTCGTTCCTCTTCAACAACGTGCTCTTCGTCGCTCTGACCTTCGCGACGTTCCTGGGCACGACGTTCCCTGTGATCAGCGAGGCCGTGACCGGCGAGAAGATCTCGGTCTCGGCGCCGTTTTTCAACCGGGTCAACGTCCCGATCGCCTTGGCCCTCCTGCTGCTCACCGGCATCGGGCCGGTCCTCTCGTGGAAGCGCGCGACGGCGTCGGTCTTGAAGCGAAACTTCGTGATCCCGAGCATCGTGGGCCTGCTCGCGACCCTGGTGGGAATCCCGTTCGGCCTCCACGGTGTCTACCCGATCGTTTGCGTGGCGGGCGCCGCGTTCGTGCTCGCGACGATCGCGATGGAATTCGCGCGCGGCATTCAGGCGCGAAAGGACGCGGAGCCGGCGGCGTCGCCGGTCGCGATGATCCACCTCGTGCAGAAGAACAAGCGCCGCTACGGCGGCTACATCGTCCACCTCGGGGTCGTGATGATCTTCGTCGGCGTGCTCGGCTCCTCTGTGTTCCAGAAGGAAGCCCACGCGCCGCTCAAGCCGGGCGAGTCGCTCGCGATCGGGTCGTACACGCTGACGCTCCAAGGCGTCGACCAGAAGCAGATCAAGAACGCGATGCAGACGCGGGCCGCCGTCGAGGTATCGCAGGGCGGGAAGGCCCTTCAGCTGATGCACCCCTCGAAGGCCTTCTACTCGAAATCGCAGCAGCCGATGACCGAGGTCGCGCTACGGCCGACCCCTGCGGAGGATCTCTACCTGATCCTCGGCGGCGTGAACGACGACGGCTCGGCCTCCATCCAGGCCTATATCAACCCGCTCGTCAGCCTGGTATGGCTGGGCGGGATCGTCATGGTATTCGGCACGTTGATCGCGCTGAGCGACCGGATGCGCTTGAAGCGCGAGGAGAAGCTGCTCGGATGAAGCGCGCGGGCGCCGCGTTCGTTGTTCTCGGCATTCTCGCTCTTCTCGCCATGCCCGCGGCGTGGATCGCGCCCACACCCGCGTTCGCCGTCGAGTCGGCGGCGGGGAGAAAGGACCCGGCGCGTGCCATCACAAGCCAGCTCATCTGCCCCTGCTCCTGCGGCGAGATCCTGAGCGGCTGCACCTGCGACACCGGCAAGGCCATGCAGGGCTTCGTGACCGACGCGCTCAAGAGCGGGAAGGGGAAGGATCAGATCGTCGCTTCCCTCGTCGCCAAATACGGCGAGGTGATTCGCGGCGCTCCGAAGGCGGAAGGCTTCAACCTGATCGTCTGGATCGCGCCATTTGTCGCGACCGCGATCGGCTTCCTCATCGCGGCGCTCGTGCTTCGGCGCTGGGTGGGTCGCCGCCGCGTGGCCGTTCAGGGCCCGGGCGGAACCGTCGGTGGGGGACTGATCGGCGCGCCGACCACCGCCGATCAGGATCTCGCGAGGCTCCGCGCGCGCGCCGAGGCCGAGCTCAAACGGATGGGCGAGTGACGGCGGCCGCCGCCCGTCGCGCGCCGAGCCCGTAACTCCGGCACCGATCCCGTGACCCTCCTCGCCCAGGTCTGCCTCGTCCTCGTGGTTCTCCTCTTCGTTCTCTCGCCGCTTCTCTACCTGCGCGGCCAACGGATGTGGGTAGAGCCGGCGATCGAGGCGAGGCGCCGTTCGATCGCCGAGCGGAAGGCGCGCCTTTACGGCGCCCTTCTCGAGCTCGATTTCGACCGCGACTCGGGGAAGATTTCTCCCGAGGACCATGCGCGGATGCGCGAGGAGATCATGACGGACGTCTTGGCGGTGCTCGCGGAAGAGGACAAGGAGATTCCCAAGGCGCAGCGGCGACCCGTGGTGGTCGAGGGTGGGGATCGCGTGGAGCGGTTGATCGAGGAGTACAAGCGGAGCCGGCGCGGCCACGTGGAGGCGGGCGGGTCGTGAGGGCCATGATCGTCGCGGCGACCGCGCTCGCCATCTCGGTCGCGTCGCTCATGGCCGGGAGCGCCCAGGCGCTGACGGTCCAGGGGCGGGTCCTGAAGGGCGAAGGGCACGAGCCCACCTCCGGAGTTCCCGTCTCGCTCCATGTCGTCAACGGAACCGAGGAACTCCCCGGGAAGACCGCGACCTCCGGCGCGAAGGGCGAGTACCGATTCGACGGCCTAGCCGCCGACCCGCACCTATCCTATTTCGTCTCGACGGAGTACGAAGGGGCCGTTTACACGGAAGGCCCGGTCGAGCCCGCCGCGAATGGGATCGCCTCGCAGGACCTCACGATCTACGACGTGGGACGCGAGATCGCGGCGGTCCACGTCACCAACCATCACATCATCGTCGAGCGCAAACCCGACCTCCTCCAGGTGACCGAGATCGTCGTCTTCGAGAATTCGGGCAAGACCGCCTACCTGGGCACCGGGTTGAACCATGCCGAGAACGCGGGAATCCGGCTCGGGCTTCCGGCCTCGGTCAAGGAATTCCAGCCCGGCATGGGGGGAGACCCGCAGAGTGTGCGCGTCCAGGGGCGGGACCTCGCGAGCCTCCGGCCGATCCCACCGGGCACCCATCCGTTCAGCTTCACCTACAACGTCCCTCTCTCCGGCCGCATGGACCTCTCGCACCGGCTCTACTTTCCGACCGCCAAGTTCGTGGTCTTGATCGAGGACCCCAAGCTTCACCTCGAGTCCGCGTCGCTTCGGTACGCCGGGCAGCGCGAGCAGAACGGACGGAAATTCGAGCTCTATCAGGGCGCGGACTTCCCGATCGGCGCCGAGGTGACGATGCGGATCCAGGGGGCGGGGTTCTGGTCCAATCCGAAGATTTATCCGTGGGTTGTGGCGCCGTTTCTGATTGTCGCTGCACTCATGTTCGCAGCCAAGAAGGGGCGTGGGAGGACTGCGGGTAAAGCGGATCCGGTGGGTGCTGCTCGCGCCGGAGAGGCCATGCGCTTCGCTGCACCCACCGGATCCGCTGCACACGGCACGGTACCCCCACAACCTCTTCCCGACGACGATTTGTCCTCCATTTACCTTTTCCTCATTGATGCGCTCGATCGGGGGCTGGAGAGGGGCGAGTTTTCGAAGGAAAGCCACGCCCTGGTTCGAGGAAACCTGAAGCGCCGGCTCGAGGCGATCCTCTCCGATCAGCCTCGGGCGGGGACGCGCTGATCCTCCCGCGGTGATCCTCCGCGCCGACGCCGTCCGGAAGCGTTTCGACGAGCGGACCGTTCTCGCGGGGGCCTCGCTGACGCTCTCGCCCGGGGACGTCGTGTTCCTCTCCGGCGCGAACGGATCGGGGAAGACGACCTTTGCGCGGATTCTCGCGACGCTCCTGCCTCCGGACGACGGCGAGGTTCTGCTCGACGACGAACCGGTCGGCGAGCACCGGCGCGCTGCCCGACGGGCGATCGGCTTCGCGACGCACCAGCCGCTCCTCTACTCCGGCCTGACCCCTCTCGAAAATCTCGAGTTCTTCGGCCGGCTCGCCGCGGTCGCCGGCGCGG
>Ga0193723_1000864_pt1 | contig 11904 bp, 5 predicted proteins | sample H2m2metaG_FD_143042 | JGI IMG/M metagenome (GOLD analysis project Ga0193723, IMG submission 143042) | Soil microbial communities from a riparian zone of the East river system, Colorado, United States - H2m2 | ecosystem: Environmental > Terrestrial > Soil > Riparian zone | place: USA: East River... | reverse complement strand
TCGCGCAGATTGCGCGCGAGCTTGATTACCACGCGATCGTTTTCTCGATGAAGTCGAGCAATCCGAAAGTGATGATCGCTGCCTATCGGTTGCTCGTCGCGCGGCTGAATGAGGAAGGACCAGACTGGAATTATCCCATTCATCTCGGCGTGACGGAAGCAGGCGAAGGCGAAGACGCGCGAATCAAAAGCGCGATTGGTATTGGCTCACTGCTCGCTGATGGAATCGGCGACACAATTCGCGTGTCGTTAACGGAGGACAGCATTCACGAAATTCCGGTAGCGAAAGCACTGGTCGCGATGACTTCTACTGTAGCGGCTGGCGTGTCGCCCGCGAAGGGAGCAGCCGGCACGGCTGCCACTACAGATGAAGATATCGATCTTTCATTCGACCCATTCTCGTATCAGCGACGCGTGACCGAAACGATTGCTATTGTCGGGGTCGGTGAGGTCGGCGACAAGGTGCGGCTGGGCGGTGAAGAATTGATTCGAGTGGTGGTCCGGCAAGCCAACTTCGAGAAGATCGCGCACAAGATCGATAAGCTGGGCGATTACAAACCGGAGATCGTTTACGAGAATGCCGAAGTATTTGAAGTCGATCCGCGGGACGAAAGAGCGATTTTACGGCTAAATAAAGGTGTGGAAGCGCGACTCGTGACCGTGAAGGACGATGTCGATCTTCCCGTGATCGCTGCGTTTCGTCTTCTCGCCGCAAGATTGGACGCGCGGCATCCGATTCTCCTGAAGGATGTTTTGCGAAACCAGAAACGGGAAACCGAAAACCGAAAAGAAGAATCTGATTTTCTCGAAACACTGCTGATTGCATCGACGAATATTGGGTCGCTGCTTTGTGACGGGGTTGGCGACGCAATTCTCGTGCAAGGCGAAGAAGCGCCGGGGCAAGCGTTGCGGCTCTCTTACAATATCTTGCAGGCAGCCGGCTCCCGCATTTTCAAGACCGATTATGTAGCGTGCCCGTCGTGCGGGAGAACATTGTTCAATCTGCAGACCACAACGGCGAAGATCAAAGCAGCGACGTTGCATTTGAAAGGCGTGAAGATCGCGATCATGGGCTGCATTGTGAACGGACCGGGCGAAATGGCCGACGCCGATTTTGGTTACGTCGGCGGCGCGCCCGGCAAAGTGAATCTCTACGTCGGCAAAACCGCCGTTAAGTTCAATATCCCAGAAGCGGAAGCAGTGGATCGATTGCAGGATTTAATCCGCGAGCACGGCAAATGGGTTGAACCAGCGCCGGCAGACACCGTTCTCGTCTGAAAGCGCGGACCAGACACGGCCGATACATGGCCGCACGCCGAAGTAGTTAGAAAGGTTATGAAAAAGAAATTAGTAGCACTTTTTCGCCGCTTTGTTTTGCCTGAGCGGAATGTCGGGGCCAATCGCGAACGTGATAGTAAGGGCGATTCTCACTCGCAATTTGAATGGCCATACGTAATGAGCTCGTCAATTCCAATACTCGGGCCCATCGCCCAGGGCTCCTGGGTTTGGCACCGGCATCACAAACATTCGCATCACGGCTTCTACCGAAGTCGCCGTTAAAACGGGCCCGACAAATCCATCACTCTAACTGTGCGTTAAAGTTTGGCCTGCATTGATGGCGCTATTTGTTCGATCACTGCGAACAATCTTCCTGCGCATTTGACGCGGGAGAGCCATGCCACCATATTCGGCGCTCTCCCCCTTCGGAAGAACGCTCTCAATGGACAAGATCCGCAACATCGCCATCATTGCGCACGTCGATCACGGTAAGACGACGCTGGTCGATCAATTGCTGCGCCAATCCGGCACGTTTCGTTCCAATCAAAAGATTGAAGAGCGCGTAATGGATTCGATGGATCTCGAGCGCGAGAAAGGGATTACGATTCGCGCGAAAAACGCGGCGTTCCAGTGGAACGGCTATCGGATCAACATTGTCGACACGCCAGGACACGCCGATTTTGGCGGCGAGGTCGAACGGATCATGAAAATGGTGGATGGCGTGTTGCTCGTTGTCGATGCGCACGATGGGCCGCAGGCGCAAACGCGTTTTGTTTTGCGCAAGGCCATGGAGAACAAACTGAAGCCAGTCGTCGTCATCAACAAGATCGACAGAGAAAATGCGCGGCCGCACCAAGTTCTGGATGCCGTGTTCGACCTTTTTGTTGAACTGAAGGCGAGCGATGAGCAACTCGATTTCCCAATTGTTTACGCAAGTGCGAAGGATGGTTACGCTGTTCGCGAGCTGCACGAAAATAATGAAGATATGACGCCGCTCTTTGAGGCGATCGTTCGACACGTGCCGGCGCCAAAAATTTCAAGCGAGCCATTCTTTCAAATGCTCGTCTCGAACCTGGATTACAGCGATTACCTCGGTCGCATTGCGCTCGGGCGAATCGTGAGCGGGCGCGTCGCCGTGGGGGATTCCATTGTTTGCATTCATCGTGATGGGCGAAGGGAACGCGCTGCCGTCACTGCGCTTTTTACCTATGCCGGATTGGAGCAGGTCGAAATCAAACATGCTGCCGCGGGCGACATTATTGGACTGACCGGGTTTGAGGAAGTTTATATCGGCGAAACACTGACCGATCGCGAGGAAAGAATGCCGCTCCAGTTCGTGGATATCGATCCGCCGACGATCCGGATGCACATTCTAGTCAACGATTCGCCCTTTGCCGGACGCGAAGGAAAGTTTGTCACGGCGCGGCACATTCGGGAGCGCTTGATTCGCGAGACTCGCGGCAATGTTTCGCTCCAGGTAAGCGATACGGAAACAGCCGGCGTGTTTGAAATCAATGCGCGCGGCGAAATGCAAATCGCGATTCTGGTCGAGCAAATGCGGCGGGAAGGCTACGAACTGATGGTGTCCAGGCCCGAGGTGATTTTTCATCGGGACGAATCGGGCAACTTGCTAGAGCCACTTGAAAATCTCTATGTCGATCTGCCGAATGAAAATCTCGGTGATGTTTTGCAGTCTGTTGCCAATCGTAAGGGCGAAATCGTCAGCATGGTTCATCATGCGACGCGCGTCTCACTCGAGGCAATCATTCCGACACGAGGCCTCATCGGCCTTGAAACCGACCTTGTAAACCTGACTCGCGGCGAAGGATTGATGAGTCATCTGTTTCGCGAGTACGCGCCGTTCAAGGGCGAGATTGGTGGACGCGGTCGTGGTGTGATGGTGTCGATGGAATCGGGAATCAGCACCGCTTACGCGCTCAATAATATCCAGGAGCGCGGACGGCTTTTCATCGGACCGCAGGAGGACGTTTACGAAGGAATGATCGTGGGCGAAAACGCGCGGCCGGAAGATTTACCCGTGAATCCCTGCAAAGCGAAACATCTTACCAACATGCGCAGTCAGGGTGAAGGCAAAGGGATTCAACTGGAAGCGCCGCTGCGCATGACTCTGGAACGCGCGATCGAGTACATCGACATCGACGAATACGTGGAAGCGTCGCCAAAATCGCTTCGCTTGCGCAAGCGCATTCTGGACGCGACCGCCCGGAAACGGGCTGCCGCCGCGGCGTAGCTCAATTCTAGCAAAAGGTGGGGCGGATAACCTCAACCCGCGAAGGCTTTCGGAGTCAATCGCCTTGTGCGTTTGCCTAGTTTTTAACAACCAGGCTCCGACCAGGCCACTGAAGCCGGAAAAAATTTACAAAAAAGGCGACCAAAATGCCTGGCATTGTCGTTTAATTTTTGCCCAAACTTCAACAGCTCGTTATCGCCAGCTCAAAAAAATATATGAAAACTCCTCGTTGGTTTAATCGAAATCGTTTCTCATACCTGCGCATTCCTGCCGCCGTCACGCTTATCGCAGCCGCCGTGGTCAGCGGGATTGCATCGGCTTTCAACCCCCCGGCAACGCCAGACACGCGGCTCACGAACGACAACGGGGCGAACGGCGGGTACATCAGCGCCTATACGATCGCTACAGGTCAGCCCTATACCGACGCGGTGCTCGACGAATGTTCGATCGCACGCGGCCGCCAGAACGAGCCGGCGGTCGTGGTCGACCCGCGCGACACCAACGTACTGCTCGGCAGCTCGAACGACTATTGTGGCGTCTACGCCGGTTCCCCTCCCGGCGCGTTCGTCGCCGCCGGCCCGATCTGGCTGGGCTATTACCGGTCAGAGAATAGCGGGCGGAGTTTTCGCAGTTCGCTGGTGCCCGGCTATCCGGGCGACAGCTCGCCCTATGCGGCCCTGGCTCATATCCGCACCGCCAGCGCCGGCGACCCGGTGATCGCCTGGGACAATCACGGACGCGCCTTCTTCGGCTCCGAAAGCTCCGACGACCCGGCCGGCACTCCAAAGACCTTCGGCGATCAGTGGGTCGCGGTCTTCGATAACCCCGGCGGCGAGAACGGCAATACGATCAATGACGGCAAGCGCTTCGTTCGCACCGAGATCGTGGCGCGCGGCTCGTCGGCGCCGAATTTGCTCGGCAAGTTCAACGACAAGACCGCGATCGAGGCTGATCGCACCGGCGGCGCGTGTGACGGCAACGTCTACTACGCCTGGTCGCGCTTCACCGGCAATGTCGGGCAGTCGAACATCTACTTCGTGCGCTCAACCGACCACGGCGCGACCTGGTCGTCGCCCATGCTGCTGACATCCTCGACGCGTAACGTTCAGGACCCGGATATCTCGGTCACGGCCAACGGTCACGTCTACGTCACCTATGACCAGGGGTCGGGGCAGAACGGGCAGCCGGCCGGCAATGCGATCGTAAAGTCGACCGACTGCGGACAGACATTCTCGAAGCCCAAGGTCGTAGCCACCTTTATCGAGTGGGAGCAGCGGGATGTGTCCGACCCCGAGCCGGTGCCGGTGCTCAGCTCGCCGGATGACCCGGAGTTTGGCGAAGAGGCTCAGGGCGTGGCGACATCGCGCGACTGCGGCGACTTCGCCGATCACTGCAAAGCAGGTTACAGCTTCTTCCGGCTGGATACTACCACTCGCTCGGCAACCGACCAGCTCGACGCGCAGCACGAGTGGATCTATCTGGTCTATAACGCGACCAAGCCCGGCACGATCGTATCCAGCGGCACGACCTATGGTTCGGCCGGTATCGGGAACGGCAGCCAGGCCGGCGTCTATTTCGTGCGCTACGACGGCGCGACCGGCCAGGCGACCGCGCCCAGCCTGATCGATGCCCAACCGAGCGGGCACCAGGGCTACCCGGATATCGCGGCCGATGCCGGCATCCTGCATGCGCTGTGGTGGGATACGCGCAACGACCCTTGTTACTCGGCTACGCGCCCGGTTGGCAACTGCGCCGATCGAAGTACAGTGCCGGCGCTCGACGTCTATGCGACAAGCTCCACCGACCATGGCAATAGCTGGGCTGCCAGCACGAAGGTCACCGACGTGAAGAGCAACGGCAACTACGAGCAGTTCGACAATCGCGCCGTGCCCTTCGGCGGCGATTATCTCTGGATCACGGCGCGCGGTAGTTTCGCTTACGGCACCTGGACGGACTGGCGAAACACTGTGCAGGGCAGTGACCCGCGCGAAGTAACCGAGGATGAGGACAACGCCACTGCTGATGTCAAGCAGTGCCGCACGTTCAACGCCACGACTGGCTGGAGCGGCGATCAATGCCCGCACGACGGCGGGATCGACCAAGACATCTACGGCGCCGTGACGCCGTAACTGACGACACAAGCGGAGTGGCGGCGGGCAGGCGCCCCCGCCACTCCGTTCAGTAGCCTCCGCGACGAGCGTGCACGCCGCCTTCATCGACCACGTCACGATCCTGATTCGCGACTACGAGGCGAGCAGGGCGTTCTACCGCGGCGCGCTCGCGCCCTGGGGGAGCCGGGATCTCGACTTCGGCGACGCGACCCGCGTTCCGGCCCGAGGGCAGCGAAGACGTCTTCCTCACGCCCGGGGAGCCGGGCGCGCCGGTGCACATCGCGTTCGCGGCGCCGGACCGCGAGACCGTCGCCCGCTTCCACGAGGCCGCGCTCGCTGCGGGCGGCCGCGACAACGTTGGTCCGGGCCTGCGGCCACAGCAAGACCGCGCAGCCAAGCTTGTCCGCGCGAAACCGCAGCCATTTACGGTTGTTTCAAATCAGACTGTCCGCGTCGACACAGATATCGACACGGGTATTCACTAAGCGTGGTCCTTAACACCGCGTTTCATCGCGCAATGGCGGCGGCAATTCATCAAGCGAGAACAAGGTTATTGTTGTATCGACAGTTTGTTGAACCTGCTGCCAGAAACGATGGCAACATTTGCAGCTTTCGGCTATGCGCGTGCGCGCAGATTTTTTCCTCTCTTCGTGTGGGCGATGTTCGGAGTCACGCTTTGGCTGCTGTATGTGCAAGCGTTCGTCCTGCACGCGTTCTGCCGTTACTGTTTATTCTCGGCCGCGCTCGTCTTCGGGCTCTTCCGCGATAGCCGTTCTCGCTCCTTCTTCGCGCTGAAGCCCATGATTGACAAACCAAGCTTCTTGCGGTTGAATAGAGACCGGTAAATTTTCATCCTCGCTAGCCACTCTCTCGCGAGGTGCTGTTTCCAAATCTACAGCTTTTTAGTCAGGCAACTTTCAGATCAAGAAAAGATAACTCCGCATTATGGCGGGACACAGCAAATGGTCGAAGGTCAAGCGTTTCAAAGGCGCGATCGACGCGAAACGTGGCAAGATCTTCAGCAAATTATCCAAGGAAATCACCATCGCCGCTAAAACCGGCGGTGGTGACCCGACTGGCAACCCGCGTCTGCGCAGTGCGATTCAGGCGGCGCGAGCGCAAAGCATGCCGAACGATAACGTCGACCGGGCGATTAAACGGGGAACCGGCGAAGGAAACGAAGCCGCGCGTTTTGATGAAATTGTTTACGAGGGTTACGGTCCGGGCGGCGTAGCGGTGATTGTCGAAGCCGCGACCGACAATAAGAACCGAACAGCCGCGGAGATTCGCAGCATCTTCGTCAAAAATAATGGCAACCTTGCTTCGACCGGAAGTGTTTCATACATGTTCCACAAAAAGGGCCAAATCACCGTCTCGCGCACGAGCATCAATGAGGATCGCATTCTTGAATTGGCGCTCGAGGCCGGCGCGGAGGAGTTGACAACCGAGGAGGATCAGTATCTTATTATCACTTCCCACGATCAGCTCTACGCCGTAGCTGAGGCGCTCAAAAATGCGGGCCTAACCACCGATGGGCAAAAGTTTACGTTCATTCCCGATACGACTGTTCCGGTCGCCGACGAAAGCGTCGCACAGCAGGTCCTGCGCTTGTGCGATGCGCTCGAAGACGATGATGACGTGCAAAACGTCTATTCAAATCTAGACATTCCCGACGAATTGCTGGCCAAGTTGCCAGCCTAAAAATTATTGCTGCACGAAAATTTTCAAACGCCGCTCGCCGCGGCAAGCGAAGGACTCCTTTTAACTATGAACGAAGAAAACGAAAACCAGCCTGCGCCGCCGGAAACTGAATCCGCTTCAACGGAGCAACGCCAGCATCGTCCGCGCCGACGGTATCCCCGACGGCGTTATCGCGACCGGGGGAATCGCTTCGGAACTGAAAATTTCAACGATTCATATAATGACTCTCCGAATTCGTCGCCGGCGGCGGCCGACCCTGCGACCGGAAGTGTTGGTGTGGAAACGTTGGATCGACAAGCGCCTGAAGGAACCGAAAGCACCGTGGAAAACGGCGAGCAAGTTCAGCGCGAGCCGGAATTCGGCGAAGGTATCATTGAAATTTCGGGTAAAGGTTTTGGATTCTTGCGGGACCCGAAACGAAACTTTGTTCAAACACCTCAGGATATTTTCGTGACGCCCGATATAGTCCGTCGTTTTGCTTTACGCGACGGCATGTGGATTTATGGCGAGACCCGGCGCGGCAATCGCGGTCCGCAATTGACCAAACTACTCACCATTAATCGGGAGGAGCCAACAAAATATCAAGGCCTGCGGCCATTCGAAGAGCTCACCACAATCAACCCAAACAAGCGGATTAAGCTCGAGACAGTGCCGGATCGGTACACGACGCGCATCATGGATTTGATGACGCCCCTTGGCATGGGACAACGCGGTTTGATCGTCGCTCCGCCTCGCACCGGCAAAACGACATTGCTTCATCACATTGCCGAAGCAGTCACGAAAAACCATAAGGACGTGCACGTCATCATTCTGCTTGTCGATGAACGCCCGGAAGAAGTCACCGATTTCCGGCGTTCGCATCCGACGGCCGAATTGATGGCGAGCTCGAACGACAGCGATATCAAAAGCCACACACGCATCGCGCAGCTTGCCATAGAGCGCGCAAAACGACTGGTCGAAGCCGGCAAGCATGTATTCATCCTGCTCGACTCGATCACGCGCACCGCCCGCGCATTTAATAATGCAATGGGCGGGGGCGGTCGCACGATGAGTGGTGGTATTGACGCGCGCGCGATGGAAATACCGCGCAAAATTTTCGCAGCCGCGCGTAACACCGAAGAGGCCGGATCGCTCACCATCGTTGCCACGGCGCTAATCGAAACCGGTAGCCGCATGGACGAGCTGATCTTCCAGGAGTTCAAAGGCACCGGAAACATGGAAATGGTGCTCGACCGAAAGATCAGCGACCAGCGGATTTATCCGGCCGTGGATATTTTCCTATCCGGTACACGGCGTGAAGAATTGCTACTACAACCATGGGAGCTGGAGAAAATCAATCTTATCCGCCGCGGCCTCGCTGGTCACAAACCGGAGGAAGCGATCCAGCGTCTTCTGATGTTCGTGAAAAAATTCCCGACAAACACCGAAATGCTCAAGGGAATCCCCGGTTAATTTTGCGAATTCCGATTTGTAATTTGCGAACGAGATGTCGCAATGAAATCGCAACTCGGTCATAGCAAAACTCATGCTGAGCGACGAAAAGCCGAGCCAACCGGATCGGAAACATTGGAGTGGGAAGTTCTCCCTCCCGAAGATCGAGAACGCAATGCATCACTCGAGGCGCTGTTCCGATGGCTCGCGGTCATCATGGATAACCTCTTGCGATTTCCCGGAACCAAATTGCGATTTGGCCTGGATCCAATTATCGGCCTGCTTCCGGGGATCGGCGATGCAGCGTCAGCAATAATTTCGACACTGGCGCTTGTATATGCAGCGCGATGCCGTCTTCCAAAGATTCTGCTGGTGCGAATGGCGCTAAACATTCTGATCAATGAACTTGTCGGCATCATCCCGGGTCTGGGTGATGCGTTTTCGTTCTGGTTCAAGTCGAACGTGCGCAATTATGAATTGCTCCGGCGGTACGCTGCCGCGCCGGAGCGAGCGAGAAAAGCCGATTGGATATTCGTCTTTGCTGTCGTTGCCGTGCTCTTGCTCATTGTTTGCGCCGGTTTAATTGTGAGTCTTCTCGTGTTTCAGGCGATCTGGCAATTCCTTTTCGGCCGGTAAACCACACTACAAGTCGATTGGCGTTTCACAGAAACGCCCTACAAATCGATTTTTGAAACCGCTTCTAATGAGACGCGTTCTTAATGTGCCGGTTATAGAGGGCGTGGATGCTCTCGCGGGCATCGACATACTTTGCGCGGAACGCATCGAGGTCCTGATGGCCAAGACGAATGGCAAGCTTTCGTTGTTCGCTCGGATCGCTTGGAAATGCTGAAATGCTTTTGTTGTCAAAACGCCGCAGTACAGATTCACAGCGGCGGAGAAACGCATAGGCGTTCTTGAGTTTGCCGGTTTCTGAATCGGTCACGCGCCCGGTTTCGCGGAGCCGGTCGAGGGCGCAGCCCCAATTTGGTTCCCAAATATCTTCGCGCATTTGCAGCGCCTGAACAAGAAACTCGCCCTCGATCACTCCACCGGTCCCCGTTTTGAAATCGAGAAAATCGGAGCGGCTGCCGCGGTCGCGCCGAATGCGCTCGAGCATGTTGTCGATCCTCACGCCAAGATCGACATGTTGACCGGCTGTATCCCAGGCGCGTTTCGCAATTTCGATAAACTCGTTTTGCAGCGGCCCGGTAACAGCCCGTGCGCGAGTGAGCGCCTGTAGCTCCCACGGTTGGGCTCGGCTTGCGTAATACGATTGGTAGGTTTCGAGAGAACAGATGAGCGGCCCTTTTTCTCCTTCGGGGCGGAGTCGCGCATCGAGCACCCAAATATTTCCCTCCGCGGTTGGCTGCGCCAGTGTGACGATCAGATTTTGAGCGGCGCGAATGTCGTCTCCGACGAATACAACATCCAGATCTGCGCCATAGCTGATCTCGCGTCCTCCAAATTTTCCGAGAGCGATGATGGTCAATTGCTCGCTTCCGAGAAGCTTGATCATGAACAGGAGGCAGGCTTCGGCAAGTGCGGCAAGTTCGGCCTGGGGCCCGGCAAGAGCGCTAAGAGTTAGCACGTCGCGAAGGAGAATTCGGAGCGATTGGGTTTGGCGATAAGCGCGGATGGCATCGAAACTCGCCCCGCCCAAATCCAACGAGCTGAGACGGCGCAGGTGTTCTTCAAGTGTGATCGCCTGGTCGAGTTGTTGTTCACGCGTGATTTCTTCAAAGAGTTGCGGCCGTCGAATCAAAAGCTCGCTGGCAAAACGGCTCGCATCGAAAGTCTTTACCAACAGCTCGAGCAATCGAGGATTTGTTACGAGAAGTTCGAAGAGCAAACTGCGTAAGCCGTACGCCTCTACAAAACGAACGAATTGATTGAGACTCGTGTCCGGATCGGCGGATCTCGTGAGCCATTCGAGCAAAACCGGACGCAGTTTGCGAAATATTTGACGCGTGCGCGGCGCGATGTGGAAACCCGCAGGGCCTTGTGCCAGATCGCCGAGCGCTTTGTCGGCCCGCTTTTGGTCGGCGAAAATCGCGCGGTCAGGTTGAACTGGTTCCGGGTGCGCTTCGGAAATAACGCGTTGAAAAATGGAACGAACCGCTCGCATATGTTGTCGCAGCACGGCAGTAAAGTCTTGCTCGGATGAAAACCGGAGGCTAAGCGCAAGTCGCCGCAAAGCATTCGGTTCTTGCGGGACGGTGTGAGTCTGTTGTTCGGCCTCAATTTGCAAACGATGTTCGACGCGTCGGAGAAAGCGGTATGCTTTGTCGAGCGTCAGCACTTCTTCGCGCGGCAGGAGATCCAATTGACGCAATCCGCGCAGCGCTTTGAATGTGCTCGATTCTTGCAAAAACGGGTGATGCGCGCCGTGGATGAGCTGAAGCGCTTGCACGACAAACTCGATCTCGCGAATGCCACCAGTGCCAAGTTTGACGTCGCGCTCAAGATTGTCCGCGCCGACTACGTCGCGCTCAATGCGTCGCTTGACCCTGGCAATCTCGTCGAGCAAATCCGGCGTTGGACTCTTCGGGTAAATGAAAGGCTGATGCTGACGCAAAAATTCGTAAGCCAACTCGCGACTCCCGCCGATCCCGCGCGCCTTGATCAGGGCAAGGCGCTCCCAGGTTTCGCCGAAGCCGGCGTAATAATTTTCCATACTCTCGAGGGATCGGGCGAGCGGTCCAGCCGAACCCTCCGGACGAAGGCGAAGATCGACGCGAAAGAGTGAGCCTTCCGGATGAGGTGCCGAAAACGCTTCCAGGATTTTTTTCCCGAGCCGGTTAAAAAATTCGTGATAGGAGAAGCGCGGGGAGAGCTGGCCTTCTTCGTTGTAGAGAAAGAGAAGATCGACATCCGAGCTGTGATTCAGCTCGCCTCCTCCAAGCTTGCCGAGTGAGAGAATGGCAAATTCAGCATCGGGTGAGCCGTGGCGTCGCCGGAATTCCCCATTCCAATGTTCGAACACACGGCGGATGCAAATCTCCGCGATCTGCGAAAGCTCACCGGTGGTTTCCTCAAGCGGCGCTACGTTCGCCAGTTCACGAAGCGCGATTCGCGTCATCTCGCGGCCTTTCCAAAAGCGAAGAAGCGCGAAGTTTTCGGCGGCGATCGAATT
>Ga0193723_1000861_pt1 | contig 11926 bp, 10 predicted proteins | sample H2m2metaG_FD_143042 | JGI IMG/M metagenome (GOLD analysis project Ga0193723, IMG submission 143042) | Soil microbial communities from a riparian zone of the East river system, Colorado, United States - H2m2 | ecosystem: Environmental > Terrestrial > Soil > Riparian zone | place: USA: East River... | reverse complement strand
AACTACGGTGCGACCATGTTTTTTCACGCCTTTGCTGCCTGTACGCAGGGAGCCTTTCACCATAACCCGCGTCGCGCCATCGCGGAGAACACGCCGGTTCTCCTGCTTTTGCGCGGCGATTTTCGGGCTTCGGAGCGCGCATTAGCCGACCTGAAAAAACATGGTCGCACCGTAGTTGTTTCGTTAAAGGAGACTGGACTCCATCAGATCGCCCAACAGCTATGCGACCGCGCCAGATTATCGCGCTTCATGAAAATTGTAGCGCAAGCGGATGGATGCATTGCTACAACGCCGGAAGCCGCGGAAATCTATCAGAGCGCTCGCCGGAGCCTGAGGTGTGTCGCATTTATTCCGACGCCTTATCCCGTTGAAGATCAAAGATGGAATTTTTGTCTGCCCCCGGACGAGCAATCTGGAATCTTTGTTGGCACGCGCGAATGGGACGTGCCATCGCGCAATCATTTCGCAGCGCTGCTGGTTGCGCGCCAGCTTTGTGACGTGACGGGTGAACCAGTCACGGTCGTTAATCTGGATGGATATAAAGCGCGGCGTTTGCTTTCCGAGCTGAAATTTCCGGAAGGAAAACTCCATGTAATTGAGAAGTGGAAATCGTATCCGGATTATTTACGGGATGTGGCGCGCCACAAGATCGTCTTACAGCTGGATCGCAGCCATGTACCAGGCCAGGTAGCGGGCGATGCTCTCCTCTGTCGAATCCCCTGTGTCGGTGGCGACGGCGCGATTGACCGAATTGCATTTTCAAAAACTTGCGGTGAGGGCCGGACGATTACTGAGATCGCTTCGATGACGCTCGATTTGTTGAAGAACGCTGATTTACGCGGCGCCATTGTGGCCGAATCAGAGCAGCGCGCGCTAGAGCAGCTTTCGTTTCAGGCAGTGCGTTCGCAGTTGGCAACGTTTTTTGCCCAGTTCACTCAAGGCCAGGGCTAAAGCAAACAGGAGCCTCACAAACCCAGGCGCATAAGGTTGAAAAAAGCGGCCCGTAAGTGCGCTCGCTGGACAATCCGGCTCACGCGACCAGACGCGCGATTTCGCCGTAGAATTCGGGACTATCTGAGCCTAACGCCCAGAGCTGCGTCGTGATAAAGCCGGCGATCGCAGCCCAAGGCTGACCAGGTTTGCTGTCAGATGCGGGTGCGATGGAGCGGTACGTTTCGAGTGCCACGACTGCCGCCGCTGTGCGATTTTCTACATTGAGCTTGCCAAAAATATGTTCGACGTGTTTGCAAATGGTGGCGGTCCTTGCACCGAGAATAATGCCGATATCATGGTTGCTCTTGCCCTGTGAAATCCAGAAAAGGACTTCGGCTTCGCGCGGCGTCAGCGATAACGAAGCTAATGCCTCCAAGCTGCTCTGTTCTGTCTGGGACATAGAAGTCTTCCTGTCGGCTTTCTTAACAGGAAACGTGAGCGCCGGGCAATAGAATTCGTACGCAATTATGCGTATTTCCAAAAAACCGGGAAGGACGCAAAAATGGGCAGATTATGAAAAAGATACTCCTCGACACACTCAAATCCTCTAGGGCAAGTCTCAGAAATTCGACGAACTACGCGGGTTCGTCGCGCGGGTTCGTTCTCATCCCGCTGATTCTGGTGTGCGTCGCGCTTTGCCAACAAGTGCAAAGCGCCACAGACACACCAGAACAAGTGCAAAGCACAGACACACCAGATCCAGGTCCTCTTCCCATAAGCAACACAGCGGATGGGCTAAGCGCCCTTGCGAGCCTAACCACCGGTATATACAACTCGGCGTTCGGTATTTATTCGCTTCTCAGCCTCACCGATGGCAACTTCTGCACGGGTGTCGGCGCCGGGGACGCTTCTTTCAACACAGCAGGTGAAAATACGGCTACAGGCGCAGGAGCGCTTTTAAGCAACACCATCGGCGACCAAAACACAGCCGATGGCGCGTTCGCCCTTTTTAACAACACCGAAGGCATCCGTAACACTGCAATCGGTGCTCGAGCGCTCTTTAACAACACCGAGGATTCCAACACCGCCATCGGCGCTGAGGCGCTCGGCGCCAATACCACTGGTACTTTCAACGTGGCCATCGGTGGTAGCGCGCTACTTAATAACACCGGAGGCGGCAGCAACACAGCCATCGGGGTTGGTGCGCTCAGCCAGGCGACCGGTGATGGTAACACGGTCCTGGGCCGTGTTGCCGGGTTTGGTATCACCACTGGCAATAACATAATTGCAATCGGCCAACTGTCTGGTGTGCACAGTGTTTTTGGCGAGGTGGATGACAGCTGTTATATCGACAACATCTTCGATGCGACGGTTGATCTCGGCACCGTCACGATTGTGGGGGTCGATGCTGATGGAAAGTTAGGCACGAACGCAGTCGATGCCACTGGAAACAAGGTGCCGGTAGCTAGTCTGCTAGGCGGCCAGCGCCAGGCCATGGTCAATCGCAAAGTTGAGAAGTTGCAGGCAATTGTCGTGCAGCAGGAGAAAGCGATCGATGTTCTCACGGCCCAGCTTAAAGAGCAGGCCGCGCAAATCCAAAAAGTGAGCGCCCAACTAGAGGTGAGCAAGCCAGCGGCGCAAGTCGTGAGGTACGAACAATAGGACCGGGACATCAGACCCGACACATCTCTCTGGGATGAGCGCACGCACCTCGCGTGCGCTTCCCATCCAACATCAAAAGATGATTTCGAAGAGTTTAATGCCGTTCCATTTTCCCGGGTGGTTCGGGTCGAACGACGTACTTTCTACCCATGTGCCGTAGCGCGCCGGCGCCCATGGATTGAGCATCTGGAACGGATTACGGCCGTCGCTAAATCCTCGCGGAATCACTCCCTCGACCGCGGGGCGTTGTAAAAGGGGCGGCGGAGTGGCCATCGCGCGCACTGGCTTTTGCGGGCCAATTGGTGCCCTGAATTCTTGTGCCGAAGCGGTTGTAACCAGCGCGGCCAGGATTGCGATCATTAATGTTTTCATGTTTTTTCCTTTCGTTCCAGACGTGCAAATTCTTGCCCGTCGCAACACCTGCCCTCATTATATATACTTCGATGGACTACCTTGAAAAGGCCGAACGTGTCCTGGACATAGAAATTTTTGAGCTCAAGCGATTGCGGGAACGTCTCGGCGAAAATTTCTCCCGAGCCGTTGATCTGATCAAGGAAACGGCCGATGCAAGGGGCAAAGTCGTTGTCGTGGGAGTAGGTAAATCCGGACACATCGGCGCTAAGATTGCGGCCACGCTCACGAGCACGGGGTCCCCGGCGGTGGTGCTCGATTCCTCGAACGCTTTGCATGGCGACCTCGGCGTGATTGCCGACGGCGACGTTGTTTTAGCTTTAAGCGCAAGCGGGGAGACGGAAGAAATGGTTCGGATTCTGCCGGCGATCGCCCGCTTCCAAGTCAGGATCATCGCCATGTGCGGTGATCCGAAATCAACTCTCGCGCAGAACGCGCATCTGTTTCTCGACGTAAACATCGAACAGGAAGCTTGCCCCTTGAACCTCGCTCCGACGTCGAGCACCACAGTAATGCTCGCGCTCGGCGATGCGCTGGCGATGGTGTTGCTGGAAGCGCGCGGCTTCGACAAGGAAGATTTTGCGAAGTTTCATCCCGGTGGAATGATCGGCCGCAGCATGCTGATGCGTGTGCACCAAGTCATGCGGCCACGCGAAGCCATGGCGATTGTTTCTACCGACACATCCGTGCGTGACGTGCTGAAGGCAATGACTAGCGTGCGTGCCGGCGCGGCCGTTGTAGCCGACGAAAATCAGAAGTTGCTGGGTATTTTTACCCATGGCGATTTCGTGCGCCATTTTCAATTCGATTCAAAAATCGGCGAACGACTCGTTGCAGACTTGATGACGCTGAACCCGGTCACAGTGCATAAAGACAAGCTGGCTGTTGAGGTTCTTAATCTGCTCGAACGTCATCGTATCGACGATCTGGTCGTGGTTGATGACGACAGCGTGCCTGTTGGTATTGTCGATTCGCAGGACCTGACGCGGTTGAAATTGCTATAGCGCGCTGTGTCGCTATGTCATCCCGAGCCGCGCAGAACGGCGAGAGATCTCACAATTTGTTGAGTGATCAGGCAATGTAACTAGTGTATTTGATTATCCTGTGTGAGATCCTTCGCTTCGCTCAGGATGATGTGTTTGCGCGAGGGTTAACCACAGCTAACGTCCGCGCTTCCGGTTTAACAATCTAACGTTCCATGCCCGCAGCCAACGATCTTCGCAGAGGAATGGCCATAAAATACAATGGCAACGCCGCCATTGTGCTCGAAGTCCATCATCGCACACCGGGGAATTTGCGCGCGTTCGTCCAGGCGATTATCCGCTACATTAATACTGGCAAGAGCGCCGATGTTCGCTTTGGCTCGACCGACAAGGTGGAGCTGGTCGAGATCGAGCGAAAACAGCTCGAATTCAGTTACAAGGACCGCAACGGCTATCATTTCATGGATCCTGAGACGTACGACACGATCACGTTGCAAGAGAATCTGATCGGCGAGGCCAAAGATTACCTGGTGGAAAATCTTTCCGTGCAGGTTCTCTATGCAGAGGGCAAACCAGTGGAGGTTGAGCTGCCCGCGTCAGTGAGCCTCAAAGTGACCGAATCCGCAGAGGGATTGCGTGGCGACACAGCGAGCAATGTAACCAAGCCAGCGACGCTCGAGACCGGCAAGACCATCAACGTCCCACTATTCATCAAGGAAGGCGAGACGATCAAGATCGACACGCGCACTGGCGCCTACATGGGACGCGCGTGATCGCCGTTGTAGGGTAACGTCTCGATATTGGCAGGCGGAGCGCCTGACTTTCGATTTCTCGGCTCTATCCGCAATCCGCGGTTCCGTCTTGATTTTAGCTGGCCAACTCTGCGTAATCTGCGGCAACTTTGGCTGCAAGAAAGAGAAGATCAGCAAACAATCGCGGAAAGCGCAATTCCAAGCGCGCCCGGAGAGTTGTCCGCAATGTCGCTCGGGCGCGAACACTTGTTCCGGTGTCGGATCCGTTCACCGTGCCGACGCGCTGGGTGAAATTTGTTTTTGCGATTTTTCTGTTGCCGATTTGCGCAATTCTGAGTCAGACATTTTTTACGGCTTTCGCGCGCGCAGCGGTGACGCAACGTCTTTGGGCAGGCGAAGAATTTTGGTTTTTTTCACTGGGCGCGATTCTATGGCTGATCGCGTTTTTCGGTCTTCCGCGCCCGATCCTCATTTATGTTTTCGGACACGAATTGACCCACGCGCTCTGGGTTTGGTTGATGGGTGGACGCGTCAGTCGATTTCGCGTTAGCCGTGACGGTGGGCATGTAGTTACTAACAAGGCGAACTTTTGGATCGCGCTGGCGCCGTATTTTTTTCCGCTCTACAGCATTCTGGCAATCGCTGTGTATGGCGCGCTCAGCCTTTTCGTGAACATGCAGCCGTACGGCCGATGGCTTTACGCTGTAATCGGCGCGACGTGGGCGTTCCACTTCACGTTCACGTGCTGGATGATTCCGAAAAATCAAACCGACCTGAGCGATCAGGGCACGTTCTTCTCGCTCGTCGTGATCTATTTGATGAACCTGCTGCTGCTAAGCCTGATGCTCATTCTTGCGTCCCCCGAGGTTGCGTTTGCAGGTTTCGCCTCAGATTTACTGACAAATCTTGGCAACTTTGCGCGGTGGCTTGTCGATCTTTTTAAAAATGCGCGCGGTACGCCGTAGCACTGGCGTTTCACAGAAACGCCCTACAATGATCGTCGCAAATTTTGTAGGGCGTCTGTGTCAGACGCCTTTTAGCTACAAGTTCGTGATCACGGCGAACGGCAGGATCGACAATGCATCGGCGAGTTTCACTCGTCGATCCTGCACAGGAATAGGGCGACAGGTAAAAAGGTCGTGCGCGTGTGCCAACGGGAGCGTTTCAGGAAAGTCGACCAGTGTGTCTTTCCAACTTTCACCAATCGGCGGAAAACCAACATGAGAAGAAAGTCGCGGTGCGATTACAATAATCCATTGGTCTTCCAGCTCGCGGACGAAGCTGATGCAGCATTCGGCGAGTGTGCCGCTCGGCGTGAGCGGCAAATATTTTCCATGGTGAAAAAGCTCAATATGCTTTCGCCGAAATTGCGAGACGCGCTGCGTTAGAAACATCTTAATCCGGCCATCAGCCCAGTCGCGCATAAGGTCTTGGGGATTGGCTGTTGCCAGCGACTCGAGCATTCCGCGACGTCGCTTGTAATCGACCGGGCGCCGATTATCGGGATCGACCAGGCTGTAATCCCAAATCTCGGTGCCTTGATAGATGTCGGGCACACCCGGTGAAGTCAGCTTGAGCAGTATTTGCGTGAGCGAATTGACGGCGCCGAGCCGCGCAATCTCTCTCGCGACCGGAATAAATAGTGGAATGAATTTATTTCGCGGAGATGGATCCAGAATTTTTGCGACGAAATCGCGCATCGCTGCGTCCCATTCTTCGTTTGGCTGGATCCAACTTGAGTTGAGCTTTGCTTCATGAAGCGCCTTGGCCATGTACGCTTGAATTCGTTCGATGTAACCCGGTGTTGCGGTCGTTTCTGGTTCGCCGTTGGTCTGCATCGGCCATGTCCCCAACAGAGTTTGATAGAGCAGGTATTCTTCATTCGCGTCCGGGGCTTCGACGTCGTTAATTGTTCGCTTCCAGCGACGATTAGAGACACGCCATCGTTGCAGCGAACGTCGCCAAAGCTCCGGGATTTCAGAAATCGCCACTATTCGAGCGCGCACATCCTCGCTGCGTTTTGTGTCATGCGTCGAAGTGGCCAGCAACGTCGCCGGCCAATTGTGCTGTCGATCAATATTCCGCTCGTGAAATGCCGCAACGCTTAATCCAAACTGTTGCGGGTCGCCGCCCACTTCGTTCAACGCCGCCAGCCTGTTGTAAATGTAGAAGACGGTGTCCTCGAGCCCCTTGGCCATGATCGGTCCCGTAGCCTGCTGAAACTTCAGAACGAAATGCGTGTGCTCGGAGCGCGCCTTGGCGTCGAGGTTTGGCGGAAAGCGAAAGAGCAATACGTCACGAAGAAAATTGAAGATCGATTCTTCCATGGCCGGATTTCGCCGCTTCGCCGCGGCGATGGCGCGTTCGACAATCTGCCTGTCTTCCTCAGTCACGGGCTGGCCGGGCGCCAGATACGTTCGGTAAACCGGAAAACAAGCGATGGTTTCACGCACCGCGCGCGAAAGCGCCTCGAGCGTGAAATCGCGATACCAGCGGCTTTGCTCTGAAAGCCGGTCGAGCATGTTGCCCAGCACATCGACGTCATTGGCCAGCGACAATTTCATGACCTGCAGTTTTTTTGCATACAGCAGGTGGCCAAACGGGACTGAGTGATCAATAAAACGATGGAACGTTTTTGTGATCGCCGTTTCGGCCGAGGAATCAACAAGCAATTGCGCCACTTGATTCGCAAAATCGTACCCCGTGGTACCGTGCATGCGCCAATCTTTGCGTAGCGTTTCGGAGCCGGTGAGGATTTTTTCCGCCAGCATGTAAATGGCGCGCCCGTCCTTGGGCAGTCCGATCCCGAGTGCTTTGGCGCAACGCTGCTGAAGCTTTTCAAAATACTCGCGCGGCAGATAAAGACCGTCGGGATGATCGATGCGAAGTCCTGTCACTGCGCCCGCGCTCACCAACTCCAGAACGAGTCGGTGAATGGCGTCAAAGACCTTTGGCAGCTCGACCCGAATTGCGGCCAGGTCGTTCACATCAAAAAAGCGACGGTAATTAATTTCCTCTGCGGCGACTCGCCAAAACGCCAGCCGGTAAGACTGCGCGTTGAGCAGTTGATCCAGCGCATCAAAACTGCGCGGGTCGCCGGGCTCGCCGTTGATCTGGACGAGCGCCTTTTCAATTGCCTGTTGGACTTGTGGTGCTTCCGCGCAACGGCGTTCCAGACGCCGCTTGATGATTTCCTTTTCACGAATGCGCTCTGCAATGCGTTTTGGATCGGTTTCGGTGCGTTTCGGCAAATATTCGAGCGCAGTCAGAATGCTTTGCAGTTCCGCATAGAAGTCTTCCTCCTTGTGTTCAGAGAGATTTCGCAACGCAATTTCCAGAACGTATCGATACGTCCCCGGAGCGATCGGCAGTTTGCGCTCGCCGTAGAGCAAATAAAACGTTCCCTCTTCAAAGCGCACTTGCAGCTCACCGCGCTCGAGGACGCGCCCGTATTGATCGCTCAATATCGGCAGCAGAACTTTATCGCGAAGATCGGACTTCAGCGGCTGCCAGTCGATATCGAAGTAAGGCGCGTATCTGGAGCTCGGCCCATTTTCGAGCACGTCCATCCACCACTCATTGAGCGGTTCAGCGATCCCCACGTGGTTCGGAACGAAGTCGAGTATCTGGCCCATCGCATGCGCATGGAGCTCTCCGATCCACGCCTCATAATCCTCGCGCGAGCCGATCGCTGCATTGAGCTTGTTGTGGTTGGTGATGTCGTAGCCGTGCAGGCTGTCCGGGCTCGCCTGAAAATAAGGCGATGCATACACATCACTGATTCCGAGTGCGTCGAGATAGGGGACGATCTCGCGTGCCTGCGAAAAAGTGAACCAACGATTGAATTGCAATCGGTAGGTGCAGGTTGGAATGCGCGGATGGATTGCGGGCACAGTTGCAATTTCCTGTCATTCCGAGCGAAGTCGAGGAATCCCGTGGCGAAACCAAAAGCTAACTCAGCGGGACCCTCGACTTCACTCCGCTGCGCTCAAGATGACAGCGCGCTACATCTTTTCCGGCACCTTGATCCCGAGAAGATCGAGGCCGCGATGCAGAACGCGCCCGGTTAGATCGCACAAAGCCAGTCGTGAGCTGCGCGCCGGTTCTTCCGATTTCAAAACCGGACAAGCCTCGTAGAATGTGTGGAAGCCGTTCGCCACTTCGAAGAGGTAATTTGCCAGAATATTCGGACGGAAGTCGTTCAGTACTTGGGGAACGATCTCTGCAAACTGACACAGGCGTTTTGCGAGATTGATTTCCGCGGGATTCGTCAGGGTGAGCGTTGTCGTCACGGGCCTGTGTCCCGTCTTTTCCGTAACGCCCCCCAGGGGCGTGGCTACAGGAGATTCGCCGGCTTTGCGGAAAATTGAGCGAATTCGCACATATGCGTTTTGTAAATACGGCGCTGTATTTCCCTGGAGGGACAACATTTTGTCCCATAAAAAAACGTAATCGGTCATCCGGTACTGTGACAGATCAGCGTATTTGACTGCACCGATTCCGATTTTCTGTGCGACGTCGATCTTCTCTGCCTCACTGAGGTCCGGATTTTTTTCCTCGATAATCTTGCGCGCGCGCCGGCATGCTTCCTCGAGCAGTTCGCGCAACGGCACGTTTTCGCCTGAGCGCGTTTTCATCAGTTTGCGGTCTTCACCCAGGATGCTGCCAAATGTGATGTGGCGAAGATCGGCTTGATGACCTTGTCGCCGGGCGATCTCGAAAATTTGTTTGAAATGCAGAGTCTGCGGGGCACCGACCACGTACCAAACACTGTCCGCTTTCAAATCGTCGAGGCGATAATCGACTGTCGCGATATCCGTGGTGGCGTAATTAAATCCGCCGTCGCGTTTGCGGATGATGCATGGCTTGTCCGCCAGCTCCGGGATATCGCGAAAGAAAACGACAACCGCGCCCTCGCTGATCTCAGCAATTCCGGATTTGAGCAAGCGTTCGACTACGCCTGGGAGCCGGTCGTTATAAAAGCTTTCGCCGCACTGGATGTCGTAATGAATATCGAGCAAATCGTACACGTGCTCGAAGTCCTGCATGGAGAAGGCGACGCATTCGTTCCAGATGTCGATGTTTTCCTTGTCGCCTCCTTGCAGTTTTACCAGCTCCTGGCGACAGGCTTCCCGAACCTGAGGATCGCTGGTCGCCAACGCGTTCGTCTCCTTGTAAATGCGGACGATCTCTACCAGTGGATTCTGCTGAAGCGCGCGCTGATCCAGCAGGTTCTTCCAACCGTAAATCACCATGCCGAATTGAGTCCCCCAGTCGCCGATGTGATTGTCGCGGATCACTTCGTGTCCGCGAAACGTCGCGATACGCGCCAGTGCATCGCCCAAAACGGTGCTGCGGATGTGGCCGACGTGCATCGGCTTGGCCACATTGGGCGATCCGAAATCAATCACGATGCGCCGAGGCGATTCTGTCTCCGCAACGCCGAGTCTTTCATCGCTCAGGACGCTGGCGGTTTTTTCAGTAACAGCGCCAGGACGCAACGTAAAATTGATGAAACCGGGACCTGCGATCACTGGCGGTTCGCAAACGTCGCAAACGTTAAGGTTCCCGACGATTTTCTCCGCAACTTCACGCGGATTTTCGCCCCGCTGCTTTCCGAGCACCAGAGCCGCATTCGTCTGGTAATCGCCGAAACGCGGATCGGTTGCTGGCGTTAAATCGCCTGCGTCCGGCAGGCCGGCAGCGGCCAAGGCGTTGGAAAGCTTCTTTGCGAGAAGTGATTGAAAAGTTTCCATCGGTAATAGAGGTCAATTTGTAGCCGCATCGCTCTGCGAGGCGCGTCGGTGGCGGTCTTTTGCATCGCCCGCCGCGTCGCCCAGAGGTCGACGACTACAGCTTACGAACGATCGCGAAAGATCGACAAAATTTCGTCAGCGGATTTTGCGCTGGCCAGGCTCTCGCGCACAGAGCGATCGTTCAGAAATTTTGCGATCGAAGCAAGAGTACGCAGGTGCGTTTGAAATTGATTTTTCGGGACGATGAAAAGCACGACGAACTTGACCGGCGCGTTGTCGAGCGCATCAAATTCGATGCCAGTTGTCGATCTCCCAAACGCCGCAACCACTTCCTCCAGCCGGTCGGAAGAGCAATGTGGAATGGCGATTCCGAACCCAATGCCTGTGCTCATTGTTTCCTCGCGCTGTTTCAGTGAAGCGAGGATCGGATCGCGGTCTTCCGTTTTGATTTTGCCCAGACTAACGAGGAGATCGATCAGTTCAACGATGGCGGCCCAGCGCTCCGTTGCTTTCATCTCGGGGATGATTTGCTCGACAGAAAGTAAGTTGGCCAACGACATGCAAATTCCCGGTACGGGAGGGCAAGCTTAGCGGGAGCGTCTAAGTTGACAAGCGAGATTTGCCGCGTTGCCCATGTGTCGCATCGTCACATCTTCTCGCGAATCTTGTAATTCAATCGCCGGGATAGCAACCATCCCACGCCAAACATGTCGATAGTGGCGCGCAAAGCGCGATTGCCCAGGCCGTACTTGCTTTGGCCGAAGCGACGGGGCCGATGGTTCACCGGAACTTCGACCAACCGATAGCCGGCCGATTTGACCAGCGCGGGAATGAAACGGTGCATGCCCTTAAATGGAAGCAGCGTGCTCACGCATTCGCGCCGCATCGCCTTCAGAGTGCAACCGGTGTCGCGCACCCCGTCTTTCGTGTAGCGACTGCGTACAGTGTTTGCAATCCGACTCGTCGCACGCTTGACGAGTGTGTCACGGCGCTTGACGCGATAGCCGCAAACAAGATCTGCACCGCGCGCAATTTCAGCGAGCAGTTTTGGAATGTCGGCAGGATCATTCTGTAAATCGCCGTCAATGATAACGAGAGTCCCGCCGCGCGCGGCCGTAAGGCCGGCATAAATGGCGGCGCTTTGCCCGGAATTCTTCTCGAAACGAATCAGGCGGATGTTCGGCGCAGTTTCGATTCGCTCCGGCGTCCGATCAACCGACCCGTCATCGACAAAAATGATTTCGTAATCGCGTCCCTTCAGCGCCTCGCTGAGCTCCGTTTGCAAGATGCCGATGCTCTCTTCTTCGTTGAAAAGAGGAACCACGACAGAAATTTCCGGAGAGCTTGTCGTCTGGGTCATGTGCATCTACTGAGCGATAGATCGCGCTGTATCGGACCCGCGTCATCCCGAACGAGGTAAGGGATCTCA